>Ga0255753_1000493_pt1 | contig 51462 bp, 48 predicted proteins | sample 041ome_10_FD_179953 | JGI IMG/M metagenome (GOLD analysis project Ga0255753, IMG submission 179953) | Coastal salt marsh microbial communities from the Groves Creek Marsh, Skidaway Island, Georgia - 041412US metaG (version 2) | ecosystem: Environmental > Aquatic > Marine > Intertidal zone > Salt... | reverse complement strand
TTCCGCCGATAACCTGGTAGCCGTTGAAGCAAGCGAGGGGGCTTCGTGGCTGATCGGCCCATACGACCACAGAGGGTGACACCACGGTCTGTGCGCACCCTCGTCGATGGTCTCCATCTAGAGATGGTGAGCGGCGAGGAGTCGACTACTGTCACCGGAGTGGCCATTTCCGCTTCCGCCGCTATGCCGGGCGACCTCTTCGTGGCTCTCCCCGGCCGAGCACACCACGGGGCGAATTTCACTGCCGAGGCCATCGCCGCCGGTGCCCACGCGATTCTCACCGACCCCGAGGGCGTCACGCTCATCGATGATGTATCCGTGCCCATTGTGTCCCACCCGCATCCACGCGAGATTTTGGGACGGCTGTCGCAGAGGGTCTACGACCCAGGGGTTGCCCTGCCCTCGGTTCTGGCTGTGACGGGGACGAACGGGAAAACCTCGGTTGTGTTTTACCTCGAGGCCATCCTCCGCCAGCTGGGGGAGACCACCGCTCTCTCAAACTCTACGGAGCGTCGGGTGGCGGGTGAAGTGTTCACCACCCCGCTCACCACCCCAGAAGCCAACGAATTGCAGGCACTCTTGGCCATTGGCGCCGAGCGGGGTGTGGGAGTGATGGCGCTTGAGGCGAGCGCCCAAGCGATTGAACGGCATCGTCTTGACGGAATCGTGGCGGCAGTCTCGGGGTTCACCAATCTCAGCCACGACCATTTTGAAGACTACGGCGACATGGATGCCTATTTGGCTCAGAAACTTCCCCTGTTTCAGCCTGAGATGTCCCGCCGGGCAGTGATTTCGCTGGAATCACCGTGGGGGGCCCGAGTGGTCGAACATTGTGGCATTCCCTATGTCACCATCGCGGAGGCCGGTGTGGCTGAGGCCAACTGGACGTATCAGGTCACCGCCTCCGACGCGGAGGGCGAACACTTCACCCTCACCGGCCCGCATGGTTCACTCTCTACCTCGATTAGCGCGCTGGGACACCACATGGTGCGAAACGCCGCCCTCGCCATCGTCATGATCGTGGAGGCGGGCGTTGACTTCTCACGGCTCTCCGCGATTTCCGCCGAGCGTGGCGGTATCGACGTGGTGGTACCCGGTCGTATTGAGCGCATCGGCCAGGGCTCGCCGGTGAGCGTCTTTGTCGATGCCGGCCGAAGTGCTGATGCGTACACCAACACCTTCACCACTCTGCGGGAGAGATTTCCTAGGAAGCTCATCGTGCTCGCCGGCACCTCGGGAGATCGCGACCGGTCGAAGCGGCCCATTATGGGCAAGATCGCGGCGGAGATGGCGGACCTCGTGATTATCACCGATGATGATCCGAGGCGGGAGGACCCCGCCCAGATTCGTGCGGACCTGCTTCGGGGCGCTCGGGGTGCCTCTGGTGCCGAGGTGAGAGAGATTCCTGATCCGTCCGAAGCCATTCGTGTGGCCGTGGCTCAGGCGCAACCGGGAGACGCCGTGGTGTGGATGGGGCCAGGGTCACAGCACTACCGCGACATTGGGGGAACCAGGGTTCCGTTTTCTGCCCGTGAAGAAGCGCGAAAGGCGCTCGAGGAATTGGGCTGGGTGAGCTCATGAGCGCTCGAATTCCCGACTGGTGCACACTCTCTCTCCCCTCGGGGGCGAGCGTTCTTGTTGATCGACGCGAAGGTATTTCTGGCGATCAACTCATTGACGCGGTGAAAACTCTCCGGGCAGAGCATGACCTCGCCCGTCTGCTGGTGGTGTCTGGCGGTGTTTCGCTGCAGCCCGAAGACTACTACGACGGTTTGGGGCCGCTCGCGGCCGCAGTGGTTCGGCTGCGGGTTGACCAGTGGCTGGGGGTGGGGCTGTCGGTGAAAGCCCTGAGTACCCAGGTGGGCCTGGAGGGGTCGTGGGACGGTGAGTCACTATGGCTGGAGTCTCCCGCCGACGCGTACGATTACATCCGTGCCTGGCCCGACCAAGATGACGTTATTGCCATCGTCGGAGTGCACGACCCGTCGATTCGCGCCCTGGTGGATCTGATCGAGGCTGATAGTCGATGATTGTTCTTCTCCTCTCCGGCGGCATCTCACTGCTCTTCACACTGTTTCTCACCCCCGCGTTCGTCCGTGTATTCGAGCGCCTGGGCTGGGGACAATTCATTCGCCAAGACGGCCCCAAAACCCACTTTGTGAAGCGTGGCACCCCCACCATGGGGGGAATCATCATTTTGTTGGGCATCGTCGTCGGCTATTTCAGCGCCCACCTCATCGCGGGCTCCACCCCCAGTTATTCCAGTGTTCTGGTCATTGCGATCATGGTGGGTCTGGGCCTGGTGGGCTTCATCGACGACTTTTCGAAGATTCGCCAACAGCAATCGTTGGGCTTGACTCCGCGGGCAAAAGTGATCGGCCAAGTTCTCGTCTCGGGGGGCTTCGGTGTGGCTGCTATCTCGTTTCCGGATGAAAACGGTCAAACCCCCGCCTCGCTGGCCATCTCCTTCATTCGGGATATCGACTGGCTCACCTTCGCAAGCTTCGGTCTTATCGGCAGCTACATCGCTTTTGCGATTTGGGCGGGACTGATTGTGGTGAGTACCTCGAACGCCGTGAACCTCACCGACGGTCTGGATGGTTTGGCCGCCGGCTCGTCGATTTTGGTATTCGGCTCCTACGTGCTTATTAGTTTCTGGCAGTTCAACCAATCCTGTTTCTCTGCCTACCTCGACGCCGAAGTGGCCTATAAGTGCTACGAAGTGCGCGACCCGCTCGATCTGGCCGCCGTCGCCACCGCGATTCTCGCCAGTTTGATCGGGTTTTTGTGGTGGAACACCTCGCCCGCGAGAGTTTTCATGGGCGACACTGGTTCGTTGGCACTCGGCGGGGGAGTCGCCGCGATGGCGATGTTTACCCGAACCGAACTTTTGCTTCCGCTGATCGCCGGCCTCTTCGTGATTCTCACCGGTTCGGTCGTCCTGCAGCGGTTGTACTTCAAAGCCACCGGCGGCAGGCGCATCTTCTACTCGAGCCCTCTTCACCACCACTACGAAATCAAGGGCTGGCAAGAAGTCACGATCGTGGTGCGCTTCTGGCTGATTGCAGGTTTCCTCGCCTTTGCCGGGGCGGGTGTGTTCTACCTGGAGTGGTTGAGTCGCTGATGTCGCGCGCTGATTCCCTCTCGAGCTGGCAAGACGATTGGGCGGGCCTCTCCGCTGTCATCTGGGGGTTGGGCGAAGAGGGGTTCGCGGCGGCTGACACTCTCGTTGAGTTGGGTGTGAGCGTGACGATGCTCACCGAGCACGACGACGCGGATCGCATCACTGTCCTCGACGTGCTGGGAGTCGCCACGCTCACTTTGCCCCCCTCGGACTGGCTCGCCCACACCGAGAGTGCCTCGCCGGACCTGGTGATTCTCACTCCCGGTGTCTCCGTTGATTCGCATCGTCGCCAGTCGTTGCGTGAGCGGGGTGTTGCGGTGTGGACTCCGCTCGAGTTGGCTTTTCGAGTCGCCGACAAAGTCGACGGTGGACCTCAAATCGTGTTGGTCGGCGGGGGCCACGCTCGACAGATTGCCGATCTCGCTCACCAACTTCTCCTCGCCGCGGGCATGCGCTCGTTTCGTGCTGGTACCGATATCGCTTCGGCGCTTGATGGCATCCGTTTGCCCGACGGTCTCGACGTGCTCGTCGTCGATGTGGGGTCGCAGGAGTTAGAGGTGTGGAGCGATGGCGCGCCGTCGGTGAGGCACCCGCAGCTGAGCGTCTGCATTGATGATGAGCACCCCCTTGAGCATTCACTACTGCTCGAGCTGTATCGAGACACCGTCACCGCCTGCGTCTATCGCCGGGGCGCGGGGGCGACAGAGCGTGCTGTCGAAGACGCCTGGGTGGTGGAAGGGTGCCGTGCGATCGGTGTGGGCCTCGACTCCCCGGGAATGAGCGATTTGGGGCGCGTCGAAGACATCGTGTGTGACCGAGCCTTTCTCCACGATCGCGCCGATCGAGCCCTGGAGCTGTGCACCACGGACGAGCTGACTCGCGCGGGCCTCGAAAGCCCCGAACACGCCCTCTCCGCGGTGGCCTCGTTTGCGATTGCCCGGGCCTTTTCGGTGGCGCCTGAGCTGATTGGCCAAGAGTTGGCACGTTGGGGCGGCCTGAGCGAATAACAGACACGCCACCGCTCCTAGGCCCGTGATGGGGCAGGAGGACAGACACTTAGAAGTGGCGTAGTGCCGAGATGTGGCGTGGGAAGGACGGGGTCTCAATGGCGACTTCAACCACCTCCCGTCGCGTGGTGAAGAGTAAGGGCGCACCGCAACCTGCCGCCACCAAAACCAGCAACTCCACCACACTGCAGCGCAAAGCGGTGGTGTCGGTCAAGCGACTGTTCCACGCCGAATCCACCGAATATGTGGTGATGGTCTCGATGGTGCTCTTTCTCGTCATCTTTGGTCTCGTGATGGTGCTCTCCTCATCGTTTGTGACCGCGCGGCAAACAAACGACGGAAACTTCCTCGCGGTCTGGGCCCGCCAGGGAATGTGGGCGATGCTGGGCCTTCCCATAATGTTCATCATGTCCACCTGGAAGGCCACGGTCTGGCGCGCCCTCGCTGGCACCCTGCTGCTGGTGGGGCTTGTCCTCCAAGCCCTTGTAGTGTTCACCCCGCTGGGCGTGACCTCGGGTGGAAATACGAACTGGATTTCTATTGGTGGGTTGACCGGTCAGCCGGCTGAGTTTGTGAAACTGGCGCTGATTGTGTGGATGGCGCATATTCTCGCCAAACGGGCGGAATACATTTCTCACCCCGAGGCGCTCAGGCGCCCGCTTCCCATTGGTCTGATGTTGGCTCTCGGGCTGGTGCTGGCGGGTCAAGACTTGGGAACGGTCGGTGTGATGTCACTGATTGTGCTGGGCGTTCTTTTTGTCGCCGGGATTCGGCTGAGTTACTTGCTGACTGCTGTCGGAGCAGTCGCAGCACTCGGTGCCGTGATGGCGCTGGTGGCTCCTTACCGATTGGAGCGCGTGACGGTGTGGCTCTCGGGCTGTACCGAAGACGAATTCCTCTACCAGTGTTGGCAGCCCATGCAGGGGACGATGGCGCTCGGATCCGGCGGAGTGCTGGGGGTGGGCTTAGGTAACTCCCGCGCCAAGTGGTCGTGGTTACCCGAAGCCGATACCGACTACATTTTCGCCGTCATCGGTGAAGAGCTCGGTTTAGTGGGCACACTGGTCGTGATTATTTCCTTCGCCATCTTGGGCTTTGCGATGGCGCGACTGGTGCAGAAGAACACCGACCCCTTTGTTCGACTGGTCACCGCCGGGGTAATGATCTGGGTAGTCGGCCAGGCGCTCGTGAACATCGCGGTAGTGCTCGAGTATTTGCCGGTGTTGGGCGTGCCCCTGCCGTTTATTTCCTCAGGGGGGTCGGCGCTGCTCGCGATGTTGATGGCGATGGGCGTGTTGATGAGTGTGAATCGTCAGCGACACGTGAATCCGGTGTGGCAATTTGTGGGGGACGACGGGGCGGCCAAGCGGTGAGTGTCTACGCACTCTGTGGGGGCGGAACCGCCGGCCACATCACGCCACTGATTGCGGTTTACGAGCAACTGGCGACGCTCGACCCCGCGGCAGAGTTTCTGGTAATCGGCACCGAGGGTGGACGGGAGAGGGAGCTCCTCCCCGAATCACTTGATGAGATTGTGCCCGTACCCAAACTGCCCTTTCCCAGGAGGCTTTCCTCCTACGCTCTGCGTTTTATTCCGCGTTGGGTGGCGACCGTCTGGGCGCTTCGGCGCGAGCTTCGACGCCGAAGGGTCGACGCGGTTGTCGGTTTTGGTGGGTACACCGCGGCACCGGTATATCTGGCGGCGTGGCTGGCGCAGATTCCGCTGGTGGTACACGAAGCCAACGCGCTTCCGGGGATGGCGAACCGGCTGGCATCACGCCTCACCTCGCACGTGGCCGTGTGTTTCCCTGGCACCCCTTTGCCCCACGCCCAGGTGGTCGGGATGCCGCTGCGCAGTGCGATCGTGGAAGCCACCGGTGTGAGTGCGACGGCGGCCAAGAAACACTTTGGTCTCGCGGCACGAAAGCCTCTTCTTCTGGTCACCGGTGGGTCCACCGGAGCGCAGGCGATTAACCGCGCCGTGGAGGAGTGTCGCCAGGACTTAGTAGCAGCTGGGTGGCAGGTACTTCACCTCATTGGTCGAGACAACGAGATTCCCGCCGATAATCCCTCCGATTTTCACAGCCTCGGATACACCGACCGGATGGACTTGGCACTCGCGGCGTCAGATTTGGTCGTGTCACGCGCGGGGGCGGCGACAGTGAGCGAACTGGAAGTGCTGGGTAAGCCCACTGTTTTTGTGCCCTACCACGTGGGCAATGGCGAGCAAGAGAAGAACGCCGGGCATGCTGCGGCCGCCGGCGGCGCCCTGATGGTGAAGAACGAGAACTTCACGGCGCAGTGGATCCGTCGCGAACTGCTGAGCCTGATGGCTGATGAGAATCGACGAGCGTCCATGGCTCATGCGATGGCCCAGCGTGGGGTTCACGACGGCGCCAAGCGTGTGGCGACAATGGTTCTCACAGCTACGGGAAAGGCCTAAGGCAACGTGTTAAGACCCCGCGAAGATGGTTGGCTGCCGCAGACCCTGGGCCGAGTCCACATGATTGGTGTGGGTGGTTCGGGCATGAGCGGAATCGCCCGCATCCTTCATCAGCGCGGAGTGAGCGTGACCGGTACCGAACGCTCGGCTTCTGAGGTGACGCAGTCGCTACAGGCAGACGGCATCAAGGTCTTTATTGGCGAAGAGTCGGGGTGGGTTCCCCAGTCGGACACGATTATTTCGACGTACGCCGTGCGCGACCACCACCCCGAAATTGTCGATGCGACAGCGCGGGGCATCACGATTTTGCACCGTGCCGACGCCTTGCGATTTATTACCCAGGGGCACCGTCTGATTGCGGTGGGAGGATCGCATGGCAAAACCACAACGACGGCCATGATGGCGACCGCCTTTGACCACATGGGCATCGACGTCGGAGCAGTCAACGGTGGAGTCATCTCCGAGTGGGGTGTGTCCTCCCGTCACGGTGAATCAGAGTGGTTCGTGATTGAGGCGGATGAGTCTGACCGCTCGTTTCTGATTTACCACCCGGAAATCGCGTTGATTACGAACGCCGCCCCCGACCACCTGGATTTTTATGGCTCGGCAGAGGCGGTGTTCCAAGCGTTTGAAGATTTTGCCCGCTCGGCGACGTCCCGCGCGGTGATTTGTGTCGACGACGAGGGATCGCGTGCCATTGCGAATCGTGTGAGCGACCTTTCGCCACTGACCTATGGTACGAGCGAGGACGCTGCGGTACGGCTGAGTAACGTCCAATCCGCCCCCGTGGCCTCCGCCACGGTGAGCTATGGCGGGGAGAGCGCCGACTTTGAGCTGGCGGTCCCCGGGAGGCTCAACGCTCTCAATGCTGCCGGCGTGGTGGCGTCGCTGATTGCCGGGGGTTTCTCAATGGAGCAGGCTGCACGCGGTGTGAGCGGATTCCGTGGCGCCGATCGACGGTTCCAATTCCACGGCGAGATCGGGGGAGTGCGGGTCTTTGACGATCATGCCCACCATCCCACCGAAGTAGCGACTGCCCTCGAAATCGCCCAACACGTGGTGGGTGAGGGTCGCGTCTTTTTGATGTTCCAGCCTCACCTGTATTCGCGCACCCAACTCATGGCAACAGAGCTCGCCCAAGCTATTAGTGAGGGCAGTGACCATACGATCCTTCTGGACATCTTCGGGTCTCGAGAAGATCCCATCGAAGGAGTCACCACGCAGCTCATCATTGATCGGCTTGCCCCCGGTGCTTCCTATGATTTTGAGCCCGATTGGGACCGGGCGGTTGACCTCGCGGTGGCGGCGGCGAAGCCCGGAGACCTTATTCTCACGATGAGCACGGGGGATCTCTACCAAATCGTGCCGCGGCTCTTAGCGCGAATGCGAGAGGCGTATGGCGAGTCCGACTAGACCCAGCGGGTTTGGGTCCGCCCCGGCAGCCACCGCGCAAAAGGCTCCGAAGAGTTCTTCGTCACCGGCTTCCTCACAAAAATCCACGCGGCATGCCGCGCGCGCACGGAAGAAAGCCGAGCGCGCCGAATATAAGCGGTTTACGGCCTCCACGCGGCAGCGGCGGTTGACGTGGACGGCGGGTGTGGGAAGCGTGTTGGCGCTGGCCATCGTGGTGGTGATTGTGACGACCTCACCGCTGATGTCACTTCGCACGATTCGCGTCGAGGGGGTATCCAGGCTGAGCGCTGCTGAGGTGATTGAGCAGCTGCAGCCTCTTGCAGGTCTGCCGTTGGCCCGAGTGAGTGCTGCGGATGTGGCCCGCGAGCTCTCCGACGTGGCACTCATTCAATCGGTTGATACCCGGGTCGAACTTCCCGACACCCTGGCGGTGTCGATTGTCGAGCGCACACCGCTGGGAGCTGTCGGGACCGCGGGAAACTTCCGGGTTGTCGATCAGGCGGGGGTGGAGCTGTGGACGGACACCGTGCGGACCTCGGAGTTGCCCCTGATCGGAGTGGCCGCCAATGCAGAGGATCGAGGGTTCCAAGCGATTGTGGAGGCGCTAGCAGTGATTCCCGCAGACGTCCTGCGACGCATAGATCGAATCACCGCGACCAGTGCCGACACTGTCGCGTTTTCCTTGCGCGATAGCAATCACCAAGTGTTGTGGGGCAGTAGTGAGTTCTCAGCGCAGAAGGCGCGTGCTCTTCCCGCGGCGTTGCAGGCGGCCGGAGCGGCGGGTTCGAAACTGATTGACCTCTCGACGCCTGAGACCGTGGTGATCCGGGACGTCGGCACGCCCTAGCTCTCGTTCCGACACGCCCACAGCCTTGAGGGGCTAGGTGGGGGTGGGGTCGTAGCGTGGTGCCAGTCAAAAAGTGAGAAAAACTCTCATCCTCAAGTAGAGGTTGAAGGTTTTAGGAGAGGGGCCCCACGTGTCGGGACACCATAACTATCTGGCGGTCATCAAGGTTGTCGGAGTCGGTGGAGGCGGCGTCAACGCCGTCAACCGCATGATCGAGCGCGGACTCAAAGGCGTCGAATTCATCGCCGTCAATACCGACGCTCAAGCGCTGCTGATGTCAGACGCCGACGTCAAACTCGACATCGGACGCGAACTCACTCGTGGCTTAGGAGCGGGGGCTGACCCTGAAATCGGACGCCGCGCCGCTGAAGACCACGCAGAAGAAATTGAACAAGCCCTATCCGGCGCCGACATGGTGTTTGTGACCGCCGGTGAAGGTGGTGGCACAGGCACGGGTGGCGCTCCCGTGGTGGCCCGAATCGCCAAGTCAGTCGGAGCTCTCACCGTCGGTATCGTCACCAAACCTTTCGGTTTTGAGGGCAAGCGCCGTCAAGCCCAGGCAGAAGAAGGCGTCGAATCGCTGCGTGAAGAAGTCGACACTCTGATCGTCGTACCCAACGACCGCCTGCTCGAAATTGGCGACCGCACAATCAGCATGATTCAGGCCTTTGAAACGGCCGACCACATTCTCTTGGCCGGTGTGCAGGGCATCACTGACCTCATCACCACACCGGGTCTGATTAACCTCGACTTTGCCGACGTGAAGTCGGTGATGCAAGACGCCGGTAGTGCGCTGATGGGTATCGGGTCCTCGCGCGGGGCTGACCGCGCGATCAAGGCCGCCGAACTGGCTGTGGCATCGCCGCTGCTAGAAACCAGCATCGAAGGCGCCCAGGGCGTTCTGATGTCGATTCAGGGTGGGTCGAACCTTGGCCTCTACGAAATCAGCGACGCGGCGAAGCTCGTGGAAGAGGCTGTCCACCCCGACGCCAACATCATTTTCGGAGCCGTCATCGACGACTCTCTGGGCGACGAGGTGCGAGTGACCGTGATCGCCGCCGGTTTTGACCCCGCCACGCAGACTCCAGCGACCACTGCGTGGCCCACCGCGGCAGAGTCCGAAGCGGTAGCAGAGCCGGCAGCCATGACGGAGGAAACCCCCGCGTGGCTTGCAGAAACCACTGAAACCCCCGAGGTGTCGGAGGTGCCTGGTGAAGCGCCGCTGTTTGCCTCCGAGATGGACGCCGAAGCAGAACTCGACGTGCCCGACTTCCTGCGCTAAATCGCGTGGTTGACGCGGCGCTGCACGATCGGTACCACGCGGTCATGGACGCGGTGCACTCCGCCGCCCGCGACGCTGGTCGTGACCCTGAGGAAATCACGACCGTCGTGGTCACCAAATTTCACCCCGCCTCTCTCGTGAGAGAGCTGTATGAGCTCGGGGTGCGAGACGTGGGGGAATCGCGGCACCAAGAGGCAGCCCCGAAACACGAAGAAGTGAGAGATCTTGACCTCACCTGGCATTTTGTGGGGCAACTGCAGTCCAATAAAGCCCTCGCCGTGAGTTCCTACTGCCAGGTCATTCACTCTCTCGATCGCTCCAGCCTGGTCAACAAACTCGCCCAGGCAGCCAGCGTGGTGGATGTTTTTGTCGAGCTCAACCTCACGGATGACCCGGGTCGTGGGGGAGTGTGGCCGGATGATATCTCGGCACTGGTGGAGCAGGTGGTGGCGACTCCGAGCCTTCAGCTCAAGGGCCTGATGGCGGTGGCGCCGCAAGATGAAGCGCCCGCTGCGGCCTTCGAGCGTGTGCTGGCCTACCGCGAGAAACTCCTCGCGCTCAGTCCTGCGTCGACAGACCTCTCCCTGGGCATGTCCGGAGACTTTGCCGAAGCGATCGCGGTGGGCGCGACACACCTTCGCATAGGTACGGCAATCACGGGAAAACGGCCCACCCCCGCCTAACCTGGAGCCACCGGAAACGGAAGAAAGGCTGGGAAATGGCTAACCCCCTGCGTAAGTCGCTTGAATTCTTGGGTCTCGCGGAAGAGACCCCTGCCGAAGAGTGGGAATCGCGTCCCGCCCCCGCTGCCAAAGAAGCTCCCGCTCGTGCGACCGTGACAGCTTTGCGTCGCGGACGCCAGGCTTCGCCTGATGTGAGCGAAATCTTGACGGTTCACCCCAAGAAGTACGAAGACGCCAAGTTGATTGCGGAGACCTTCCGCGACGGTATTCCGGTGATCATGAACCTCACCCAGATGAGTGAAACCGAAGCACGCCGCATGGTGGACTTCGCGAGTGGACTCACCCAGGGTTTGTACGGTCACATCGAGCGGGTCACCCCCAAGGTATTCCTACTTTCTCCCTCGCACGTCCAGGTCTCCGGAGAGGCTGACGACAGCGACGGCGACGCCCTGCTCGACTAGTTCTCAGCAGAGCCGGAGACAATAGTCGCGATGTCTGCGATTGCCTGGGTTCTTTACGCCGCCCTCTATGTGTTTTTCATTGCCATGTGGGTGCGTTTTGTGCTCGATTGGGTGCAAGTCTTCTCCCGAAGCTGGCGCCCTCGCGGTCCCGTTCTTTTGCTGGCCGAGGCGAGCTACTCCCTGACCGACAAGCCATTACGGACGGTGAGGAAGATTCTTCCACCCCTGCGCATCGGCGGAGCAGCGATCGATCTGGGCTGGAGCTTGTTGATGATTGGTGTGCTGATCGCCATGTCGTTTGTGGGGAGCTTCCGCTAGGCCCCTGCAGAATTTCGTGGGGGAAGCTAGGCTGGGCGAGGCCCGACAGGTCATAATTGTTGTGAGTTGACTCGCGGTGCGTGTGCACCCCCAACCGCAGAGGAATCTTTACTAATGGCATTGACACCCGAAGACATCGTCAACAAGCGTTTCCAGTCGACGAAGTTCCGCGAGGGATACGACCAAGACGAAGTCGACGACTTTCTCGATGAAGTCGTTGTCGAAATGCGTCGTGTGTCGAAGGAAAACGCCCAGCTGAAGACTGAATTGCAGGCCGCTGAGGCGCGTATTACGGAGTTGCAGCGCGCCGGTGGTTCAGCGGCCCCTGCCGCGCCCGTCTCGACGACGTCAATGGATGATCCGATCGATGCCGAAGGCACCACCAACCTCCTGCAGCTCGCGCGTCGCCTCCACGAAGAACACGTACGCGAAGGCATCCAAAAGCGCGACGAATTGATTGCTGAGGGTCACTCGCAAGCGGCACGCATCGTCTCCGAGGCAGAAGCAGAGCACCAGCGCCGCGTGGCGGAATACAAGCGTGAACGGCAGGCTGTGGAGAAGAAAGTCGAGAGCTTGCGCGAGTTCGAACGTGAATACCGTCAGAGCCTGCGCGGCTTCATCGAAGGCCAGCTAAGCACCCTGGAACACACGGGTATCGAGACCGCCGCCCCGGCTCCAGCCCCCATGACGGCCCCCACCGTGGTTACTCCCGAAACTGGGGTATCCGAAGTAATCGTTGAAACGGGCGAGGGGTCCGAGGCGGACGCGTCGGTCGAGTCCGACCGTCAGGACTAGGTGGCCGAGCTCCACGAAGACCAGGCCCAGGAGCCTGATGTCGTCGTTATCACCGACGAATTAGCGGGGGAGCGAGTCGATCACGCTCTCGCGCATCTCACTGGGTTCTCTCGCTCGCGCATTCACCAGCTCATCAGTCACGACGCGGTCCAGTTGGCGGGAAAACCCGTCAAGAAATCACGGGTCGTGGAAGCGGGAGAGCGATACTCGCTGAGTGAGGTGACCAAATCTGAAGCGCCGCTGGAGGTAGTCGCCACTGAAGAGCCCACCGTGTTGTACTCCGATGACGACATCATCGTGGTCGATAAGCCGGTGGGATACACCGTTCACCCCGCACCCAGTTGGGAAGGCCCCGACATCATCGGCTGGCTTGACGAACAGGGCTTTCGGTTGCCGGGACTCGGGGTCGAAGAGCGCCCAGGGGTGGTTCACCGTCTCGACGTCGGAACATCCGGTGTGATGGTCGTGGCGGCGAGCGACCGCGCCTACAGCGGCCTCAAGCGCGCGTTTCGTAACCGCGAGGTCGACAAGGTCTACCACGCGCTCGTCCAGGGTTACCCTTCGCCCTCCTCGGGCACCATCGACGCACCAATCGGTAGGCACCCCAGTTCGTCGTGGAAATTTGCTGTCGTGCGCGACGGGCGGCATTCGATTACCCACTACGACACTTTGGAAGTGTTCCCCGGTGCCACATTGGTGGAAGTGCATTTAGAAACAGGACGCACCCATCAAATTCGCGTGCATTTCCAGGCGGAGCGCCACCCGCTCGTGGGCGATGCGCTTTATGGGGCCGACCCTGTGTTTGCGAAGAAGCTTCAGCTCGATCGCCAATGGCTCCACGCGGTCTCTTTGGGCTTCACCCATCCGGGGACGGGGGAGTATGTGTCGTTCCGCTCGGAGTATCCCGAGGACCTCTCTCGGGCGCTCACACTGCTCGAAGCGCCGTGACCTCGGTGTGGCAGTCCCAAAGAGCGGGGCGCCAGAATAATCTGGAGGGCGACCGCAACCGGAGAACCAGTGAGTACTAACGACAGCTTCGCGCACCTCCACGTGCACACCGAGTATTCGATGCTCGATGGTGCAGCGCGCATTTCCGAGTTAGTCGCAGAAGTGGCCCGTCAAGAAATGCCGGCCGTGGCAATGACCGATCACGGCAACATGTTTGGCGCGTTCGAGTTTTGGAAAAAGGCACGCGACGCAGGCGTGAACCCGATCATCGGCATCGAGGGCTATCTCACGCCGGGCACCCACCGCACCGACAAGACCCGTGTGTCGTTTGCGGGTGGCGGTGAAGACGACGTCTCGGGAGGTGGCGCGTACACCCACCTAACGATGTGGGCGGAGAGCACGGAAGGAATGCACAATCTCTTCCGTTTGGCGTCTCTCTCGTCCATTGAGGGCTACTACTTCAAACCCCGTATGGACCTTGAACTGCTTGAGAAGTTCCACAAGGGTGTTATCGCTACCACCGGCTGTCCCAGTGGGGAAGTGCAAACCAAGCTGCGGTTGGGCCTCTACGACGAGGCGATCGCGACAGCCGCCCAGATGCGCGACCTCTTTGGGGCTGAGAACTACTTTGTCGAAGTCATGGACCACGGACTTCCTTTGGAAAAACGGGTTCTCTCAGATCTCTTGCGGCTGGCGAAAGACCTCGGACTGCCATTGGTGGGTACGAACGACTCCCACTACACCCACGCGGCAGACGCTTCTGCGCACGAGGCGCTGTTGTGTGTCCAATCCGGTTCGACACTGGATGACCCCAAACGGTTCAAGTTTGATTCCCAAGACTTCTACATCAAGTCGCCCTCGGAGATGCGCGCGCTTTTTGCCGATTTCCCCGGTGCGGCCGATAACACCCTGCTGATTGCGCAGCGTGCCAGTGTCGAATTCGACGAGTCGGCCAACTACATGCCGGAATATCCGGTGGAGGCAGGGGATACCGTCGAAGCCGCTTTCCAGCGTGCTGTCGACGAGGGGCTCGCGGAGCGATACCCGGGTGGAATTCCCGAAGAGGTTCGCCAGCGCGCCGACTATGAAATTGGCGTGATCAGCCAAATGGGTTTCTCCAGCTACTTCCTCGTCGTCGCCGACTTCATCAACTGGGCCAAATCCAACGGAATCCGGGTAGGACCCGGCCGTGGCTCCGGTGCGGGTTCCATGGCGGCCTACGCCATGAAAATCACCGAACTCGACCCGATCGTGCACGGACTGATTTTTGAGCGATTCCTCAACCCCGATCGTGTCTCAATGCCCGACTTTGATGTGGACTTTGACGAGCGTCGCCGCGGCGAAGTGATTCGCTACGTCACGGAAAAATACGGAGATGATCGTGTCGCTCAAATCGTCACGTTCGGCACCATCAAAGCCAAGCAAGCGTTGAAAGACGCCTCGCGCGTGCTCGGCTACCCCTTCGGAATGGGGGAGAAACTCACCAAAGCGATGCCCCCGTCGGTGATGGGTAAAGACATTCCTCTCTCGGGCATTACCGATAAAGCTCACGATCGATATAAGGAAGCGGGCGATTTCCGCGCCTTGCTCGATTCAGACCCCGACGCGAAGAAGGTTTTTGAGACGGCGAAGGGTCTCGAGAACCTCAAGCGCCAGTGGGGTGTTCACGCGGCGGGTGTGATCATGTCCCGCGCTCCGCTGATGGACATCATCCCGATTATGAAGCGGGAGCAAGACGGTCAAATTGTGACCCAGTTTGATTTCCCGACCGCCGAAGCGCTCGGGTTGGTCAAGATGGACTTCTTAGGTCTTCGAAACCTCACCATCATCGACGATGCGTTGGACAACATTGAGGAGAGCCGGGGAGAGCGGCCGGTGTTGGAGGAGCTCTCACTTGATGACTCGGCTACCTATGAGTTGCTCAGCCGCGGTGACACCCTCGGGGTGTTTCAGCTCGATGGTGGCCCGATGCGTAGCTTGTTGAAGCTTCTTCGGCCTGAGAGGTTTGAAGACATCTCCGCCGTGTTGGCGCTCTATCGGCCGGGACCGATGGGAGCGGATTCGCACACCAATTACGCACTGCGCAAAAACGGATTGCAGGACATCACTCCGCTTCATCCGGAGCTGGCCGATGCCCTCGATGACATTTTGGGGGAGACCTATGGCCTGATCGTGTATCAGGAGCAGGTGATGGAAATCGCCCGAAAACTCGCCGGATATTCCCTCGCACAAGCCGATTTGTTGCGCCGAGCGATGGGTAAGAAGAAGAAGGAAGAGCTCGACTACCAGTTCGAAGGCTTCCAGGCAGGAATGCGCTCTAACGGCTATTCAGATGCCTCGATTGTGGCTCTGTGGGACATCCTGGTGCCCTTCTCCGATTACGCCTTCAACAAGGCCCACTCGGCGGCCTACGGCCTGGTCTCCTATTGGACGGGCTACCTCAAAGCCCATTACCCCGCCGAATACATGGCGGCGCTTCTCACCAGCGTGAGTGACGACAAGGACAAATCAGCGGTCTATCTCAACGAATGCCGGCGGATGAAAATTGCGGTCCTGCCACCGGATGTCAACACCTCTCTGGCGACGTTCACCGCCGTCGGAGACTCCATCCGCTTTGGATTGGGCGCGGTGCGAAACGTGGGTGTGCAAGTGGTGAACCACATTCGTGAGGCTCGGGAGAGCAAGGGAGCGTTCACGGACTTTCATGATTTTGTGAACAAAGTGTCCGCCCAGGCGCTCAACCGCCGCACCGTCGATTCACTCATCAAAGCGGGGGCGTTTGACCAGCTGGGAAACACCCGCCGTTCCCTCTCCGAAATCCACGAATCGGTTGTCGACCAAGCGGTGCGGCAAAAGAAAGCCGAAGAGCACGGCGATGTAGGCTTCGACTTTGACTCGCTGTTTGACGAGCACGAAGAATCACCCACCCCCAAAATCATCAACCTGCCGGAATGGGACAAGCGGGAACTGCTCTCGCTCGAGCGCGAAATGCTGGGTCTTTATGTCTCCGATCACCCGCTTTCTGGTTTGGAGGTGGGACTCTCCGAGAACTCGGATATGACAGTGGCGCAGCTGCTCGAATCAGAATTGGACGACGGCGCAATCGCGCAAGTCGCGGGCCTGCTCAATCAGGTCAACCACCGGGTGGCGCGAAACAGCGGAAACCCCTACGCCCAAGCGTCCTTAGAAGATTTCAGTGGAGAGCTCTCCATTCTTTTCCTGGGCAAGGCGTACCAAGAACACCAAACCCGCTTGCAACCCGACAGTGTGATGGCGGTGCGAGGCAGGGTGCAGCGTCGCGATGACGAAATCACTATGCACGCTCAAAGCGTGCAGGTGCTCAACCTCCAGCCGCGCGAGAGCTCCGGTCACGATGGCCCCCTCGTGCTCACCGTGCCGGAATACTTTGCCACGGCGGAAGTCCTGACGGGTTTTGATCAAGCGCTCGAGCGTCACCCGGGAGACACAGAAGTGCGTCTGCGGCTTATCAAAGAGGGAGTGGCGAGAGTATTCTCCCTTCCTAAGCGCGTGGAAGTGAGCGCCAATCTTATCGCTGAGCTCAAGAGCATCTTGGGCCGCGATTGTTTGGCGGGACCCGAGGCTCAGTCCAAAGAGGCCGCAGCGCGGTAGTTCTTGCCATGGTAGACCAAACCGTCACCAGCAGATCCGAGTCCACCGCCGACGATTTCCACGACGACGGTCGCGGCATCGCCTGTTTCGTGGCGGGCGACGATTTTGCCGACGATATACGCCGTGACACCGGGGAGCAGGGGGAGACCCTCTGGGCCGTCGAGGAGCTCAATACCGCTGAAGCGCGAGGAGGCGTCACCGCTGAACTGCTCCGCCAGTGCAGCGTGTTCCACGGTGAGGAAGTGGATGAGCAGGTGGCTGCCATTGCGGATCGCGGGGTAACTACTGGCGAACTGCGACATGTTGAATGTCGCTCGGGGTGGAACCGCAGAGAGGCTCGTCACCGATGTGGCGGTAAAGCCGGTGGGTTCACCCGAGCTCTTGTGCAGCGTCACGATGGCAACGCCGGAAGAGTGGCGTCGGAACGCTTCGAAAAAAAGCTCGGAGGGGGAAGAGGCTTCTGTGTAGTTAGCTGGAGTACTCATCGAGATTCAGCCTAGAGGGCCTGTGCTGTGTCGAAGCTTCTCGCTCGCCACCTAACATGGGGGAGTGCTCTCGGTAATCGACTGGCGGGGTCAGGCGCTCACGCCGCAATGGCTTCACCTCCACGTTCCTCGCGTATCCACCGAGGACTCCTCAGTCGACGACACGGTGCAGGAACTGATTGACGATGTCCGCGCGCGAGGATCTCAGGCTCTGTTCGATCAAGCAGAACGCTTCGACCGATGCCGACCTGAGAGCATTCACACACCACCAGAGGCCCGCGAGAGGGCATTTGAGCAGCTCGACCCAGAGCTCAAGGCGAGTATTTCCCTTGCCATTGACCGCGTGCGTCAAGCCTCGGAGGCGCAAGTGCCTCCCGCCCAGGTGACCACCCTGGCGACCGGGGCGACGGTAACCCAGCGGTGGCAGCCCGTCGAGCGCGCCGGCGTGTACATCCCCGGGGGCAAAGCGGTATACCCCTCTAGCGTGGTGATGAATGTCGTCGCGGCCCAGGTGGCCGGTGTGCGCGAGATTGTGCTGGTTTCCCCGCCCCAGGCTGAATTTGATGGGGAAATCCACCCGACGATTCTTGCTACCGCTCACATGCTGGGAGTAACCGAGATTTATCGCACCGGAGGGGCAGGCGCGATTGCCGCCTTGGCGTACGGTGTCCCCGACGCTGATTTGTCGCCGGTGTCAACGATCACCGGCCCCGGCAATATTTTTGTCGCCACCGCGAAGCGCCTGGTGAAGGGTGTGGTGGGAATCGATTCGGAAGCGGGTCCCACGGAAATCGTTGTCATCGCTGATGGGTCAACCCCAGCCGATTTCGTGTCCAGTGACCTGGTGAGCCAAGCAGAGCACGACGAAATGGCTCAAGCCATCCTGATTAGCACTGACGAAGCCTATGCTCACGACGTTATTGACGCTGTGGCTTCGCGGGCTGCTGTCACCCGACACCGTGAGCGGGTGGAGAAGAGCCTGAGCGGCGAGCAATCTGCGGTGATCCTGGTGGATTCACTGGCAGAGGCTGTCAAGGTGAGTGATGCGTTGGCGCCAGAGCACTTAGAGATTTGCACGGAGTCTCCCCACACTCTTGCCAAAGACATTGCCCACGCGGGGGCCATCTTCCTCGGCCCCTACACCCCGGTCAGCGCGGGGGACTACTTGGCGGGTTCCAACCACGTGCTGCCCACAGGTGGTCAGGCGCGCTTCCAAGCCGGACTATCGGTCATGACGTTCCTGAGGCCTCAGCAGCTTGTCGACTATTCCAAGCAGGCGTTAGCCGAGGTGGCAGACGACATCGTCCGGTTTGCCAACGCCGAAGATTTACCCGCCCACGGTGAGGCGGTCACCGCCCGGTTCCTTGAGGCGGAGAATTAGAGCATGTATTGCCCGTTTTGCCGACACCCCGATTCTCGGGTCATCGATTCGCGCACCTCAGACGATGGCGTGTCGATTCGCCGTCGCCGTCAATGTCCCGAATGCGGTCGACGATTTTCGACTCTCGAAACAGCGAGCCTCAGTGTCATCAAGCGAAGCGGTGTCACCGAGCCCTTCAGTCGGGAAAAGATTGCGGCTGGAGTGAAGAAGGCCTGCCAGGGTAGGCCGGTGACCGATCAAGATCTTGCCCAACTGGCCCAGCGCGTGGAGGAAACCATTCGCCAAACCGGAGCGAGCCAGGTCGATGCCAACGAGATTGGCCTCGCTATTTTGGAGCCATTGCGTGAGCTCGACGAGGTCGCCTATTTGCGCTTCGCCTCGGTCTACCAGGCATTTGAGAGTCTCGATGATTTTGAGGCCGCCGTGGAGAAGCTACGCCAGGAGAAGTCAGCTGGCGACGGGGGCGAGGAGTAGGTGTATCGCGCCGTTTTTCCGCTGCTGAAAATGCTCGACCCTGAGGTGGCGCATTATGCCGGAATGGCGGTCTTACGAGCCTGCCAACAGCCGATAACCCGAGACATCCTGCACGCCATCACCAGACCCCATCCGTCGCTGCGGACCACGGTGATGGGTATCAATTTTCCCTCTCCCTTTGGGGTGGCGGCGGGTTTTGATAAAAACGCCGAGGTCGTCACGGCGCTTTCTTCGTTGGGGTTTGGCCATGTGGAAGTCGGTACCGTCACCCCTCGGCCTCAGCCGGGAAACCCCAAGCCCCGATTGTTCCGTCTCCCCAGCGACAGTGCGTTGGTCAATCGGATGGGCTTCAACAACGACGGCATTGACACGGTCGTGAACAATCTGGCGCTGCTGCGCCGACTCACACCGGGGCTCATTATCGGTTTGAACATCGGAAAAAATCGCGATACGGCAGTGTCTGACGCCGCACACGACTATGCCGTCGCGGCCAAGCTCGCCCAGCCAGTAGCCGACTACTTGGTGGTGAACGTGAGCTCTCCAAATACTCCGGGATTGCGGGCTTTGCAGGATCCGAGCGAACTGTTGCCGATTATCGACGCGGTCACTCGGGAAGCGGGCCGCACCCCGGTGCTCGTCAAGATTTCACCCGACTCACCAGACGAAGAAATTCGCGACGTGGCCCAACTCGCCAAAGACTCCAACCTTGCCGGCGTGGTGGCCACAAACACGACGGTCAGTCGAGAAGGTCTGCGCTCGCGCACACCAGAGATTTCCCACGCAGGGGAGGGGGGCCTCTCCGGAGCGCCCCTGGCGGGGCGATCGCGTGATGTGCTGGCTCTGGTGCGAGAGACCCTGGGTGATGCGCCTGCGGTGATTTCGGTGGGTGGCGTGTCCACTGGGGCCGAGGTTCAACAGCGCCTCGATGCCGGCGCATCGTTAGTCCAGGCGTACACCTCGTTTGTGTACAGGGGGCCGCTTCTGGCTCATCACATCAATCGCGAAATTCTCGCGGCGCGACGCTAACTCGGTTTTTCGCCGCGTCCGACCTGCGGTTTCGGCAGGCGCAGGTTCCTCATCTGCAGACCACGCATCGCCGCATACCAACGGATCCCGGTTTCGACCTTTTCCGCACCAAACTTTGCGGTGGCGGCTTTGCGCACCTGCCAACCCAGGAAGAACGAGTCGATGACGGCAAAGAGGAAGAACAGCCACAGCACGACGATGGACGCCAATTGCGCCTGTGCGGAGGGGATAAACGTCGCAATAATCACCGCGAACATCATCGGAATGAGGAACTCGCCAAAATTCCATCGCGAGTCGACGAAATCACGCACAAACTTCTTTTGTGGACCTTTGTCCCTAATGGGCAAATAGCGCTCTTCACCCGCTGCGAGGCCAATACGCGCGCGTTCACGGGTCTCTCTCGCCCGAGCGCGGCGTTCCTTCGCCGTGTTGGCTACGAGGGGACGTTTGGATTCTTGCTCGCGGTCACGCCGACGTGGGGTGGGGCGACCCTTACCTTCGGGCGCTGCATCCTGCTGAGTCTTATCGGCCACCGGGCTCTCCTCGAAATCGTGAAGCCTTAAGATTACCGGCATGACCTCACAGCCTGCGTCGTTGCCTACCGATCAGGAGCTGCGGGAGGCCGCAAGGAGCCGCTCGGGTGAAGTCCGCGAGACCCTGGAAGCGCTGGTGCGGATTCCTTCTCTCTCGCTCCTAGGATCTGACACCGAGGTGTTGGAACAATCAGCCCACACGGTGGTGGGTTTGCTGGAGAACGTTCTGCCCTGGCACTCTCTCGAGGTTGTTCGTGCGCAAGGCGGAGCTCCTGCGGTGATTGCGCACAAGCCGGCTGAGCCCGGGTATCCCACCGTGCTGCTCTACGCCCATCACGATGTGCAGCCCGCGGGTGATCAGGCCCAATGGCTCACGCCCCCCTTCGAGCCCACAGAACGTGAGGGGCGTCTTTACGGTCGCGGTTCGGCCGACGACTCAGCGGGTATTGCCGTGCACACCCATGCCCTCGCCGCCGTGGCCGAGAGCATGGAGGGCTCTATTCCCCTTGGTGTCACTGTATTTGTCGAGGGTGAGGAGGAAAGTGGCTCTCCCACCTTCACGGCCCTTCTTGAGCAGCACCAGGAGCTTCTGAGCTCCGACCTCATCGTGGTGGCCGATTCGGATAATCCCGACCCCACCATTCCCGCGTTGACAACGAGCCTTCGCGGAGTAGTGGGCGTGATCATCACCCTGCGCACCCTGGAGTCCTCGGTGCACTCAGGCTTGTTCGGCGGTCCAGTCCCCGACGCGTTAACGACCCTGGTGCGACTCTTGGCCACTCTCCACCACGATGATGGCTCAGTCGCCATCGACGGTCTGTCTCCGCAACACTCTGTCGCGGGGGGCGATCCGGAGGCTGTGCGTCGTGAATCGGGCCTTCTTCCGGGAATTGAGCTGTGGGGAAGCGGGGGAGTCCACCAGCGACTGTGGATGGAACCGGCGGTGACCGTGACGGGTATCGACGCTCCGGCTCCTGAGCAGGCGTCGAACACGCTGGTGGCCAGCGCCCGGGCGAAAGTGAGTGTGCGCATCCCTCCGGGCATGGCCGCCGACCGCGCAGCTCAGGCGCTCGAAGCACACCTGAGAGGCCACTGTCCAGGCGGCGTCGAGATCAATTTTGACCAGTGGGAAAAAGGGGAGGGTTTTCTCCATCAGGCCGATCACCCGCTGGTGGCGATGGTGGAGGAGGCGTTGCGTGATGGCTACGGTCACGACGTTGTGCACCAGGGACTGGGGGGTTCCATCCCGTTTATTGCCCACCTTCAACAGGCGTTCCCCGATGCTGCGATTGCCGTCACCGGAGTAGAAGATCGGCTTTCCGCCGCGCACGGGCCAAACGAGTCGGTGGACCTTGCGATGGTCCAGCGAGCCGTGGTGGCAGAAACCCTGTTACTGGGTCGACTCTGCCGCGGCGTGTAGGGGTTTTCCTAAGCCTCGGGCGATTACACTGAAGTGCGAAAGGTTTAGGTGAAAGCGCTATGTCGACTGCTGAGAAGACAACAGAAACGGCCGCTCACGGCGTCGTTCTCACCGAGAACGCAGCTGTGAAAGTGAAGTCCCTGATTGACCAGGAGGGGCGTGATGATTTGCGACTTCGTGTCGCCGTCCAGCCCGGTGGGTGTTCGGGATTGATCTACCAGCTCTTCTTCGACGAGCGACTCATGGAAGACGACCTGGTGGTCGATTTCGAGGGAGTCGAGGTCGTTGTCGACAAGATGAGCACCCCGTATCTGGATGGTGCCACCGTGGATTTTGAGGACACGATCCACAAGCAGGGCTTCACCATTGACAACCCGAACGCGCAGGGTAGTTGCGCGTGTGGAGACAGTTTTAGCTAGTTGACCTCTGCGTGGCCGGTGCCCTGAGGGGTGGCTGGGTCGCGTAGAATAAAGGCGCGGAAGCAAAGGAAAGGCACTACGTGAGTCGGGTTCGGAAGCGGTCATTACAAGTTGCGGCGCTCTTTGCCGGTTTGGCTGTGGTGCTGGCAGGTTGCACCGACCAGGTGATGCTGGGGTGGCTTCCGACCGAACGGGGCCTGACCAACCAGGTCGACCGTGTCATTGACTTGTGGAACGTCTCGTGGATTGTTCTCTTTATCGTCGGCATCATCACGTGGTTGCTGATCATTTGGGCTGCCGTGGTCTATCGCCGTCGCAAAGGTCAGACCGGAACTCCCGCTCAGTTGCGCTACAACATGCCCATTGAGACTTTCTACACCGTGGTTCCGCTGATTCTCGTGCTCGGTTTCTTCGCCTTCACCGCCCGCGACCAGGCGATCATTGAAGAACCCCTGCCAGACCCGGACGTGAGCATTGAGGTGTATGGCAAGCGCTGGGCCTGGGACTTCAACTACCTCAACGAAGGCGTCTATTACTCCGGTATTCAAGCCCAGGAACTTCCGGAAGGCCCAATTGACGCGGCCAGCCTTCCCAAGCTCTATTTGCCCGTGGACAAGAAGGTCGAAATCAAGATCGAGTCGCGCGACGTGATTCACTCGTTCTGGGTCGTCGACTTCTTGTACAAGAAGGACATGATTCCCGCTCGTACCAACTATTGGTACTTCATCCCGCAGCAGGAAGGCGTGTACCGCGGTAAGTGTGCGGAGCTATGTGGGGAATACCACTCGCTGATGCTCTTTGAAGTGCACGTGGTGAGCCAAGAAGAATACGACCGTCACATTCAGGAACTCCGTGATCAAGGCAACGAGGGCCGTCTTGGACCGCAGCTCAATGTTTTGCAAAATCTGCCCGGAACTACGGCAAGCGCAGAGGGAGAGTAACGATGACTCAGACCGCCCCCCGTCCCAGCGTCACGGAGATTTCTGCGGGTCTCTCTAACGCCCGCGTCGCGCGCAAAGGAAACCTCTTCGTCGAGTGGTTGACGACCACGGATCACAAGAAGATCGGCTATCTCTACCTCTGGACCTCGTTCCTCTACTTCCTCCTCGGTGGCGTGATGGCGCTGGTGATCCGCGCCCAGCTGTTTGCGCCCGGTCTGGAAATCGTGGCGACCAAAGAGCAGTACAACCAGCTGTTCACCATGCACGGCACGATCATGCTGCTGATGTTTGCCACGCCGCTCTTTGCCGGCTTTGCCAACGTGTTGATGCCATTGCAGATTGGGGCACCAGACGTGGCCTTCCCGCGTCTGAATGCATTGGCCTACTGGTTCTTTAGCTTTGGTTCGCTCATCGCCGTCGCCGGATTCCTCACCCCGCAGGGTGCGGCATCCTTCGGATGGTTTGCCTACGCACCGCTCTCTAGCCAAACCTTCACGCCGGGCTTGGGCGGAAACCTCTGGGTCTTTGGCTTGGGTTTGAGTGGTTTCGGGACCATTTTGGGTGCGGTGAACTTCATCACCACCATCATCACCATGCGCGTTCCCGGTATGACCATGTGGCGTATGTCGATCTTCACTTGGAACACCCTGGTGACGTCGATTTTGGTTCTTCTCGCCTTCCCCGTGCTCGCCGCCGCCATGTTGGCGCTGGGTGCGGACCGGGTCTTTGGAGCGCACGTCTATGACGCGGCCAACGGGGGAGCGATCCTGTGGCAGCACCTCTTCTGGTTCTTTGGCCACCCCGAGGTGTACATCATCGCCCTGCCGTTCTTCGGAATCGTCTCCGAAGTCTTCCCCGTCTTTAGCCGCAAGCCAATCTTCGGTTACAAGACGCTGGTGTACGCGACGATTGCCATCGCCGCGCTGTCGATGACCGTGTGGGCGCACCACATGTACGTCACCGGTTCGGTTCTCTTGCCGTTCTTCGCCCTGATGACCATGCTGATCGCGGTTCCAACAGGGGTGAAGATCTTCAACTGGATCGGAACAATGTGGCGAGGGTCGGTGACGTTCGAAACACCGGTGGTCTTCGCCCTCGGCTTCCTTATCTCCTTCGTCTTCGGTGGATTGACCGGTGTGATTTTGGCCTCGCCGCCGCTTGACTTCCACGTGTCTGACTCGTACTTCGTCGTCGCGCACTTCCACTATGTGGTGTTCGGCACGGTCGTGTTCGCGATGTTCAGCGGCTTCTACTTCTGGTGGCCCAAGTTCACCGGAAAGATGCTCAACGAGTCCCTGGGACACATTCACTTCTGGATTCTCTTCATCGGCTTCCACATGACCTTCCTCGTCCAGCACTGGTTGGGCGTAATGGGTATGCCCCGTCGCTACGCCACCTACATGGTCGAAGACGGATTCACCTGGATGAACCAGCTCTCGACCATCGGGTCGATAATTTTGGCGCTGTCCATGATCCCCTTCTTCCTCAACGTGTACCTCACCCACCGCAAGGGTGAAAAGGTGACCGTGAACGATCCGTGGGGTTATGGCCGTTCGCTCGAGTGGGCTACGAGTTGCCCGCCCCCGCGCCACAACTTCACCTCCATTCCGCGCATCCGCTCGGAGTCCCCGGCGTTCGATTTGAACCACCCGGAGCTCGACCTTCCGCTGGCCGTGGGTAACTCGCGTAAGCCGGCGAAGACGGAGGGGTAGACGTGAAGACCAATATTGCGGTCCTCTGGGTCATGACCGTCTACTTCTTCACCCTGGCTGCGGTGTATTCGGTGTGGTCGGTGATTGACAAGGGCCACATCGAATGGGTCGGAACCCTCGCGATCGCCCTCAGTGGTGGTCTGACCTTGTTTATTGCGTTCTTCCTTCAAGTGGTCCAGCGCAACGCGGGCGGAGTTCTCCCTGAAGATCGGCTCGATGCCGACATTGACGATGGTGACCCGGAACTCGGGTTCTATAGCCCGTGGAGCTGGTGGCCGGTGTTCCTCGCTGGTGGAGCCGCTCTCGCGATGATGGGACTCTCCGTCGGCGTGTGGGTGGCGCTCTATGCGCTCCCGCTGGTGATCATCGGCCTCGTGGGCTGGACCTTCGAGTACTACCGAGGATATTTTGGCCGCTAACGGCATCGTCGTCCGGCCCGCTGTTGCTGCGGACCACGATCGTGTCTTGGAGCTAGTGGCCAAGCTCGGCCACGTGTTCGACGTGGACCCCGCCAAGTTCTCAGAGACCTTCGAATTCGCGCTTACCGACACCGGACGCTCTGTGCTTCTCGTCGCCGAGGTAGACGGGAAGGTCGTGGGTTACTGCCTCACCACCATCTCACCGCTTCTGTACTCCAACGGGCCGTCCGCGCAGCTCCAAGAAATCGTCGTGGACGAGGACACCCGAGTCTCTGGCGTTGGAACTGCTCTGGTGCGCGCTGTGGAAGTGGAATGCGAGAAGGTCGGTGCGACGCAGCTCACCGTCGCCTCACGTCGCGCAGGCGGCTTCTACGACCGCTTGGGCTACAGCCAGCAGGCTGAGTACATGCGGAGGCTGTTCTAGACGATGTCCACGGTCGACCGCCCACGAATCACCTTCTTTGGTGCGGCCGACACCGTCACCGGTAGTCGATACCTCGTGGAGTATGGCTCCTCGCAGATATTGCTCGAAAGTGGCTTGTTTCAAGGGCCGCGGGAGCTTCGACAGCGCAACTGGGACGACCTTTCAGTGCCGGCCTCAGAGTTAGACGCTGTGGTGATCTCCCACGCCCACCTCGACCACTGTGGGTATTTGCCGAGGCTCTGGCGTCAAGGCTATCGAGGACCGATTTACCTCACCCCCGACACTGCTAACCTCGCGGCGATTGTTCTGCGTGATTCGGCTCGGCTCCAAGAGGAAGACGCCTTCTACGCCCAGAAGAAGGGATATTCCAAGCACAAGGAACCTCTGCCGCTGTATGGCCAAGATGACGCCGAAGGGGCCATCTCTCTCTTTCGTCCCGTGAATTTCTCAGCCTGGCAAGATCTGCCAGAGGGCGGTCGGGTGCGGTTTCTTCCCGCGGGCCACATCCTGGGGGCAGCCATTGTGGATATGGAATGTGGTGGAGTGCGTCTGCTGCACTCCGGTGATTTAGGTCAGGGCAATCACCCGCTTCTCGTGGGCCCACACGTCATTCCCGAAGTCGAATATGACGCGGTGTTGGTGGAATCCACCTACGGTGACCGTGTTCACCCACCGCGAGATAACACCCTGGCTGAAGTGATTTCCTCGACTATCCACCGCGGTGGAACGGTATTGATTCCGGCCTTTGCCGTTGATCGCACGGAAGTCCTTTTACACGCGATTAACGAAGCGGTCGACGCGGGTGAGATTCCGCGAGTACCGATCTATGTGGATTCGCCCATGGCCATCGAGGCCCTCACGGTCTATCGCCACGCCATTGACCGAGACCACAGTGAGATTCGCCCCGAAATTCGGGAGCACCTTTCCGCCGCTGACGTGTTTGACCCCGGGACGTTGGAGACCTTGCGTACTCCCGAAGACTCCAAGAGCATCAATGGGGCGCCGCCTTGCATCATTATTTCCGCGTCGGGCATGGCGACAGGTGGTCGGGTGTTGCACCACCTCAAGCGGTTGTTGCCCGACCCACTCAACAGTGTCGTGCTGGTGGGATACCAGGCGGGGGGTACCAGGGGAGCGCAGCTTCGGGATGGTGCGAAGCAGGTGAGGATTCATGGTGAGGATGTCACTGTCCGAGCAGAAATTCATGATGTGGGGTACTTCTCCGTCCACGCCGATAGAAACGATGTGCTCGGCTGGCTTCGCTCGGCCCCTATTGCGCCCAAACGCATTGTGCTGATTCATGGTGAGAACGAGGAGCGTCACGAGCTAGCGCCTGTCGTGGAGGAGAAGACCGGCGTGAAAGTATTCACCCCCGGATACGAAGAAACCCTGACTCTATAGTCAGGGTTTCTTTCGTTGTGACTGGACTACTAGTGCTTCTGTGACTCCAGTTCGCGGCTTTCCACGGGTGCGACGCGGTCTTCGAAGAACCAACGTGACATCGCGGAGCGAAGGCGAATTCCGGTCGTGATTTGTCCCTTGTCGTTGGGGCGAACCGTGACTGGCTTGTACTCGGTGTAGTCAAGAAGCTTCCACTTCTCGTACTCGTCAAGCTCTTCGTGCACTTCGATGTACTGACCACCCGGCAGACGCACGATACGACCCGATTCGTAGCCGTGGAGGGCAATCTCACGGTCCTTACGCTGCAGCGCCAAGCAGGTGCGCTTAGTAATCATGTGCGCCGCGATGGGCCCGACAATCAGCAGCACCTGAAGGCTGGTGATCACGCCTTCAATCGAGAGGCGGAAGTGAGTCGCGATGAGGTCGGAACTTGCTGCCGCCCACAGCACGGCGTAGAAGGTCACACCCGCTGCACCGATTCCGGTGCGGGTGGGGGCGTTGCGGGGACGCTCGGCAATGTGGTGCTCGCGCTTGTCACCGGTGACCCACGCTTCAAAGAAGGGGTAGAGGGCAACCAGGGTGATGAACACAATCAGCACGATGGTCGGCGCCAACACATTCATCGCCCACGTGTAGCCGAAGACGGTGAACTCCCAGCCCGGTGGAACGAGCCTCAGGGCGCCGTCGGCGAATCCGATGTACCAGTCAGGCTGGGTACCGGCAGACACAGGGGAGGGGTCGTAGGGCCCGTAGTTCCAAATCGGGTTGATCGTGAAGAGCGAAGCGATCAGCATGATTACGCCGAAGACGATGAAGAAGAAGCCTCCGGCTTTCGCCGCGAACACCGGCATCACGGGGGAGCCCACGACGTTGTCGTTGGTGCGTCCGGGGCCTGCGAACTGGGTGTGCTTGTTGACCACGAGGAGCACCATGTGGATTGCCAATGTGGCGATCAAAATCGCCGGCAACAGCATGATGTGCAAGACGTAGAGACGAGGGATGACCTCGGTTCCGGGGAATTCGCCGCCGAAGAGGAGGTACGAAATCCACACACCGATTACGGGGAAGGCTTTCACCATTCCGTCGATGATGCGCAGTCCGTTTCCGGAGAGCAGGTCGTCGGGGAGGGAGTAACCGGTGAAGCCCTCAGCCATGGCGAGGACGAAGAGAAGGAAACCGATTACCCAGTTGAGCTCGCGGGGCTTGCGGAACGCACCCGTGAAGAAGACACGGAGCATGTGCAAACCAATAGAGGCCACGAACAACAGCGCCGCCCAGTGGTGGACCTGACGCATCAGAAGACCACCACGGATGTCAAACGAGATGTCGAGAGCGGTGTGATACGCCACCGACATTTCGATTCCCTTGAGGGGCAGGTAAGAGCCTTCGTACTCCACCTCAGTCATCGAAGGATCGAAGAAGAAGGTGAGGAAGGTTCCCGAAATCAAAATGACGACGAAGCTGTAGAGGGCTACCTCGCCGAGCATGAAGGACCAGTGGTCGGGGAAGATCTTGCGCCCGAGAGTCTTGACGGCGGTTGAAATGCTTGTGCGCTCGTCGATGTAGCTTGCGGCGGCACCGGTAAAGCGCATTCCTGCGCTAGGGGTCTCAGTGCGGGTCGCTGTTGTCACACTCATAGCTGTCGCTCCCAGAAGCTCGGTCCTACGGGTTCAGTGAAATCGCTTTGTGCTACCAAATATCCTTCCTCATCGACCGTGATAGGCAGCTGAGGAAGGGGCCGTGCCGCGGGTCCAAAGATGACTTCACAGTGATTTGACACGTCAAATTCAGATTGGTGGCAGGGGCACAGCAGGTGGTGGGTGTGCTGTTCGTACAGCGCCACCGGGCAACCGACGTGGGTGCAAATCTTCGAATAGGCCACGATTCCCTGGTAAGACCAGCTCTTGCGGTCTTCTGCCTCGTTCAAATCCTCCAGGGGCAGACGCATCAGCAGAACAGCGGCTTTGGCCTTTTCTTCAAGCTTGTGCTCGTGCATTTCCGCGAGGCCCTCGGGAATCACGTGGAACGCCGAGCCAATGGTCACTTCCGAGGCCTTAATCGGCACGCCGGAGGGGTCGCGGGTGAGGCGAGTTCCCTTTTCCCACATGGTGTGCTTGAGCACGACGTTGGGGTCTTCAGCGGGCGCCAAGTCTCTAAAGAGTGCCACGGCCGGAATCGGGGTGGCCAGCAGCGCACCGATCATGGTGTTGCGCACCAGGGAGCGACGGGTGAAGCCTGATTCCTTATTGGCCTGGGTGAACACGTTGGCGGCCACTTCACGGGTTTCTTCGTCGCCGCGGGTTTGGTGACGCTCCTCGACCAGCTCGTGTCCGTGCATGAGCGACTTGGCCCAGTGCACGGCGCCAAAGCCAATACCGAGGAGGCCGATGGTGATGCCCAAACCGATGGTGAAGTTGTTGATACGAGTCGACATGATGTCGCCCGGGGTGATGGGGAAGGCGCTGTAGGAGACAGCGGCGATGACGCTTCCGACGATGGAGAGTCCAAAGAACATCGCGATGCGACGCTCGGCTTGCTTCTCATACTTCTCGTCCAGGTCGGTCATGCGGGGCCGCTCCGGGGGCAAACCCGGGTTAGACACCGAGTCACTGGGCACGACGGCCGAGCCGGGCTCGTATTCGTGCTCGTGTGACTCGTCAGCCGTTCCGCTGGCCTTTTTCGCCATCGAGTTCTCCTCTATGTTTTCGTCGTCGTAAAAGTTAGTTCGAGCGCGCGGTGAGCCAGATCGCAATCGCGATCAGCACACCCAGGCCGATAATCCACACAAACAGACCTTCGGCGACTGGTCCGAGGCTGCCGAGGCTGAAGCCACCTACTGACGGGTTTTCGTCGATGTACGCGAGGTAGGTGATGATGTCGTTCTTTTCCTCGGGAGTGAGGTTCATGTCGCTAAACACCGGCATGTTCTGCGGCCCAGTCACCATGGCGGCGTAGACGTGGATGGGGTCGACACCTTTGAGCCCGGGCGCCCATTTTCCTTCGGTGAGCGCTCCACCGGCTCCGGCCACGTTGTGACACATCGCGCAGTTGATGCGGAAGAGCTCGGCGCCATTAGCAGCGTCGCCATCTGCTGCGTAGTAACGCGGGTCGGGGAGTCCGGGACCCGGGGCGAGAGAGGCAACCCAGGCACCCATCGCATCGATCTGAGGCTGCGTGAACTGCACCGGCTTACGCTCTGCCTGAGGGCCGGAGGCGGCCATTGGCATACGGCCGGTTCCCACTTGGAACTCCACCGAAAGCGCACCCACACCAATCAAGCTCGGCCCAGCCTCAGTTCCCTGCCCGTTGGTTCCGTGGCAGCTGGCGCAGTTCGCGAGGAACAACTTGCCGCCCTCTTCGACGAGTGACGCGGCGTCAACCGTTTCGGTCTGTGCGCTGGCGATCCCTGCCGTGGTGGCCGCGTAAGCGCCTCCGGTCATGAATAGACCAAGAATCATCAGCGCAACACCGGCGAGAGGGTGGCGTCGACCTCGTTTGCGGGGGAGGGGCGCGGAGTGTGTCATCTCTTCCTTGGGTTTCGAATCAAATCAGCGGGAGTTATTGCAAGACGTAAATGACGAGGAACAGGCCAATCCAGACCACGTCCACAAAGTGCCAGTAGTACGACACGACGATGGCGCTGGTCGCTTCACGGTGGGTAAACACCCGCACCGCGTAGGCACGTCCAATCACGAGGAGGAACGCGATCAATCCGCCGGTCACGTGGAGCCCGTGGAAACCGGTGGTCAAGTAGAACGCAGAACCGTAGGCATCGGAGTTGAGCGCCACGCCCTCTGAGACCAACATCGCATACTCGTAGACCTGACCGGCGACGAAGATGGCGCCCATGACGTAGGTGAGGAAGAACCACTCGACCATGCCCCATTGAGTCGGCTTCCACCCCGTTGCCCGCGCCTGCAAGCGCTCTGCCGCGAAGACACCGAACTGCGCGGTCACACTGGAGAGGACCAGAATCGTGGTGTTCACAGCGGCGAAGGGAATGTTGAGTTTCTCGACTGCCGACTCCCAAATTTCCGGGGAGGTGCTGCGCAGCGTGAAGTAAATCGCGAAGAGTCCCGCGAAGAACATGACCTCACTACCCAGCCACACAATCGTGCCCACAGCTGTTGTGTTTGGACGGTTAACAGTGGGCGAAAAAGTCATAGGCGCGGCAGTAGTCACAACCTCCATTATGCCCGATGTCCCGCTGGGCCCTGCGCCACACGGCGAGGTCTCACAGCAAACTACGATGGTTTTTATGGCCACTGACCTCTCGTACGCCGACGTGTTGACCCGTTTGCTCTCCCGCACGGATCTTTCGGTCTCAGAAGCGACTCAAGTGATGGCGCAGATCATGGCGGGGGAGTTGAGTGATGCTCAGATTGCGGCGTTCCTGGTGGCGCTGCGCGCCAAAGGGGAGACTGTCGATGAGGTCGTGGGATTCCGTGCGGCCATCTTGGATAACGCGGTGGCTCTCGACATTCCCTCTACCGTGCTCGACATTGTGGGCACTGGGGGAGATCCCTACGGCGCTGTGGTGAACGTGTCCTCGATTGCCTCGATTGTTGCGGCGGGCGCGGGGGTTCCGGTCGTGAAACACGGCAACCGAGCGGCGAGCTCTTCTTCGGGGGCCAGCGATTTGTTGGGGGAGTTGGGGGTCAACCTCGAGCTCGATCCGACCCAAGTGAGGGCCGTGTTCGACAGGGTTGGTCTCACCTTCGTTTTTGCGGCGAAATTCCACCCGGGTTTCCGTCACGCCGCCGCAGCGCGAAAAGACATTGGTGTTCCCACGGTGTTCAACATTTTGGGCCCGCTGTGCAACCCGGTGCGCCCCGAAGCGTCTGCGGTGGGGGTGTCCTCCTTGGAGCGCGTGCCACAAATGGCTGGGGTGTTCCGCACCCGAGGTGCGACAGCGTTGCTGTATCGCGGAGATGACGGCATCGACAAAATGACCACCACGGGATACTCCCGAGTGTGGGAGGTGACCCGTGGCGACGTCATCGAACACGTCATCGATGTCGAGGAGCTTGGACTGCGGAAGGCCTCGATTGACGACTTGCTGGGCAAAGACCCCGCCCACAACGCCTCCCTGGCGAAATCGGTGCTCTCAGGCGAGCCCGGCCCGGTGAGAGACATCGTGGTGTTAAACACGGCGGCCGGCCTCACGTCGTTTGATCTGTCGAGAGACCACAAGCAGTTGGATATTCCGCTGAAGGAACGGCTCGTGGCAAATATTGCGCGTGCGCAGGAAACGATTGATTCGGGTGCGGCCCAACGCACACTCGATGCGTGGGTTGATGCCTCACATTCGGCGTAGCGGGCCAATCAGTCCGGGGAGGGGCTGTTGCCGCTCAGTCAGGACTGAAATCGCATTCCTGACATAATAATGATTATCGGATACTGAGGTGGGGCGAAAAGGGGTCGTTAGAGCTGCGCGCCCGCTGCTCGCGCCTCATCGCCGGTGGGCATCGCAATAGCTCCTCCGCGACGAGAACACACCACGGCGGCGACAATCAGCGCCTGGCGGAAATAGTGTTCCCATCCGTCGTGACTATCTGGCACACCTGATTGGTTGAGCTGATGCAGCATTCCCGCCATTGTCGCGTCGCCACCGCCCGTGGTGTCCATCAGGGTGAACCCTGAGGCAATCGGAATCGTCGATTGCGTGGTGCCCGTATAGAGCGTGGCGGGGTCGCCGGCTCGAGTAACCAACACTGCCTGAGCACGCCCATCCAGCGCTGCCAGGGCGATTTGGTCCACAGTTTGTTCCGGATAGGTCGCCTCGATGTCCTCGACGCTGAACTTGATGAAATCGGCGTGGTGAATCAGGTGCCCCAGCCGCTCCCGGTAGTTCGACCAATCAGACACCATTCGTGGTCGGACGTTGGGATCGAAGGTCTTTATCCCGCCTGTGGCGTCGAATGCCTGACAAATCGCTTCGTAGGTCATGTCTTCTAATACGCCCAGAGAGCCAGCGTGGACCACGCTGGCGGAGGCAACCTGCTGCCTGGCGCCAATCGCCGGCGGGACAAAGCCATAGGACGCGGGGTTGGCATAAAAGTTGTAGCGCGGTTCGTGGTTCACAAACGACGTCATGGCAATCGTCGTCTGTGCCTCAACAGTGACCGATAGGTCAAGGCCCACGCCCTGTTCAACGAGGAACTCCCGCAGCTGTTTCCCCAAGGCATCGTCGGCAAAAGAACCGGCGAATTCCGTGGGTGACCCCAGCCGAGCAGCGCCGACAGCGACATTGAACGGGCTTCCGCCCCAGGCGGCAAGGTACGTCGGCTGCTCAGAGTCCTCCAGCTGAATCATGTCCACCAGCGCTTCCCCGATGGACACTACGCCGCTACCGCTCATGATCAGACTCCTTTGCCCTCACGCGTCATCCTCAAGCCTACGCATCAACTGAGGCAGAATCGCGGGCTCAAACGGCTCCGCAGTGGCCTCGAGCTCCTCAGCGCTCCACCACCGCCAATCGGTGACGTCGATACGCTCTGACTCCGTCCAGCCGCTTCTATCCGGTTCAAACTCTGAATCGATGCGCAGAAGAAAAAATTCTTGGTACGCCGTGGGGTAAATCGCCTCGTCGTAGGGCAAAGGAATGGTCTCGGAATACACCATCTCCCCTACTTCTTCCACGACCAGGCCAGTCTCCTCCGTGAGTTCTCTGATGGCGGCTTCGCGGTGGCTCTCCCCCGGGTCAACGCCCCCACCGGGGGTCACCCAGCGGAGCCAATTTGATGAATCAGGAGCGCGCGTGAAGAGCAAGAGAGCACGGCCAGATGTCGCACTGAGAAGGATTCGGCTGGTGTGCCGGGGCCCTGCGAACACCGAGGAGCTAGGCCTGGAACGAACTCACGTCGCCGACAAGTCGGGTGTGGTCTTCCGGAACGTCATCCACGATGGCCTGGGCCACTTCGGCCGCAAACTCTTCGACGTTGTAAATCTTCCCGGCCACTTCTTTACGCTCATCAATCGCACCGGGATAGATCCGATTGAGCAGTGTCGCCGTGACGGTGCCCTCGATCATGTCGCCCGAAACAACCACAAAATCCACCCCACGCGCTGCCATGTCATCTGCCATAGCACGGAGGGCGTCTTCACCGGCGCGCTTCGAGAGGGCAACCGGGCGATATTCGGGCATCGTGTCGGTCTCTCGAATGAAGTGGGCTTGGTGGCTGGTGACAAACACCACGCGTCCCCCGTCTGTCATCAGCGGGAGGGCCGCTGTGAGCGCACCGACTTGTGCGTCGCGATTGAGCTTCATCGCGTAATCCTCAGCGACGTCTGCTTCCATGCCGCCCGAGGCGTTCAGAACCAGAACATCCAAGCCGCCAAAAGCGTCGCGAATGTCGTTGATCATGCCCATCACCGAGACCGGGTCGGTGAGGTCGGCTCCCACCATGATGGCCTCTCCCCCAGCCTCCACAATGCCATCGATGATTTTCTTAGCCCGCGCTTCCTTATTGCGGTAGTTGATGGCCACACGGGCCCCAGCGGCGGCACAGAATTGGGCAACTTCGGCACCAATGCCCCGTGAGGAACCGGTAACGAGGACGCGCTTTCCCAGCAGATCAGTGGGAGCAAGGGGGTTTGTTGACATGTCCCACACCCTAGCAACGTGTGGGGGTCTATCCTCGGCAGAGAGTTCACGTGTGGCGGGAGAAAGACCAGATGAACGACCTATTCGCGGGGGACGGCCTACTTATTGCCGCGCACCGCGGATTTGGGGTGGATGCCCCTGAAAACACGCTCGCAGCCTTCAGTGCGGCGATGAGCGCCGGTGCGGACCTCTTGGAAATCGACGTCCACGGCTCGCGAGACAACGTGGCGATGGTCACGCACGACCCCGGCCTGCGCCGCGTGGCAGGGCGGCCCGGATTAGTAGCGGATATGACGAGCGAAGTGTTGCGCCGAGTCGACCTCGGCGGCCACACGATGCCCACGCTAGAGGAGACGTTGGATGCTTTTCCCCACGAGCGCTTCAGCATCGACGTGAAGGACGAGCGTGCGGTGGAGCCGACGATCTCCGCCATCGAGCGCACCCGGGCGCACAATCGGGTGTTGATTGCCTCGTTCTCTGAAAAGCGTCGACACCAGGTGGTCTCGCGCCTGGGTGAAGTCAAAACCATCGGCACCCATCGGCACGCGGTTGCCGCCTGGGGCATCATTCCGCCTCTTCACCGGTCATTAGGACCCATCGATGCGCTGTTTTTGCCGACCAAGGCCTATGGCTTTTCGATGTTTTCACCCCGGATGGTGGCGACGGCCACCCGTCACCACGTCACACTGGGCGCGTGGACGATCAACGACCCCGATCAGATGGAAGCGCTGTGGCGAGCGGGCGTGCGGGTAATGGTTACCGATCGGACCGATTTGGCCGTGGAGCGTCGGGCTCAACTCGCCGACGAGCCCACCAGCCCATCGCGACGCTAGCAAGGCCCAGAGCGGACACCCCCAGCTCTAGGCTGCGCCCCAGTCGCGTTGCCGGAGTGATGTGTGAAGTAGTGGGAATGTCCTCGAGCATGAACCCCTCGGTGAAGGTGGGCAGCCGTACCAATTCTTCGCCGGTCGGCAGGATGATGGCGCTTGTGCCCACCGTGGAGGTGTTCACCACCGTGCGGCCGGTTTCTACCGCGCGGATGGTGGCGATGTCGAGCTGTTGTTCACTTTGGTCAGTCCGGCCAAAATCCGCATTGTTGGTCGGCGCAAAGATGACGTCCGCACCTTCGTCCATCATTTGCCAGAAGATGGCGTCGTCGACAATGTCGTAGCAAATCGCCACACCGGCGGTGTGCCCGGCAACAGTGAACACCGTGTCGCGCTCGCCAAAGCTGTAGTCGCGAGGAACCAGGTCGAACATGTCGGGAGCGAGTGGGTAGAAGAACTCTCGGGCCGGGAGGTACTCGGCAAAGGGCACCGGGTGAATCTTGTCGTACTGGTCGGCCGCATAACCCACACCAGGGTTGTCGGGCACATCCCACAGCAAGACACTGTTGAACGTTTCGTCCCCTTGCGCGGTGATCGTGCCCACCACCAACAGTGCGTCCATATTGGTCACCACGTCGTCCAAAATCGTCGCCGCTTCAGAGTGGCGAAGGGGGTCGATGTCGGAGGCGTTTTCTGGCCAAATCACCACATCGACTTTTTCGCCGTAGAGCTCCTTGGTGACCGCCCAGTGATCCATCAGGTTGTCCCCGCGGGACGAGGACGAAAAAAGCGACGCATCGGTGTTGCCCTGAATCGCCGCGACACGGATGGTGTCAGAGATCGTCGCGGGATACCCGGGCCACACCACCAGAAATGTCAATGCCCCAACGAGAAGGGTCGCCTGTTGCAGGCGTGCCAACCTCGGCTCGCTCAGCACGACCACCACGAGTGCGGCAAACCAGGCGAGTAAGAAACTGAGCCCACTGGTGCCCAACCACGCCACCCACTCCAGAGCGGGGCCCTGCGCCTGTGAGTGCGCCAACCTCCCCCAGGCGAACCCTCCGAAGGGCCAAACTGCGGCAATCGCCTCGCGTACCATCCACACTCCCGCAAGAGCCAGTGGAAGGAAACCCACCCGTGCGTGGAGAGAAGGCCATTGCCTCTCCCCCACTCGCCAGATCAGAGTGACGAGAACAAAACCCAGCGAGAAAAGAACCGTTTGGGCCAGAGTGAGTGCAAGCCACGGTACGAGCCCCAAATAGACCGTGAGCCAGGTGATCAAAATGCCGTAGTAGCTGAAACCCCCCAACGCTCCGACCCAGAGGGCCTGTGGCAGCGTCAGTCCGCGTGCGGCAAAAAGCATCAGCATCAGACCGGCGAGAGTAAAGGGCCACCAGCCGCGGTCGGGAAACCCCAGGTCCATCAGCCAACCGGCAGCGACCGCGAGTAAGGCACTAAGCCACACCGGCAGGCGTGACGTCGCCCGAAGCGGCGGAGTCTGGTCGAGGCCGATCACACCTGGAAGCCTAAACAAGGCTGCTGAGAGCGACGATTCCGCGAAATACCGCCGCACGCGCCTCCCGGGCAATGGAGCCAGTGGGGCCGTTATCGACCTGTTCAATCTGGTCGAGCACATCAATCACTTGCTTACACAGGCGGACAAAATCACCCACAGCCACGTCATCTTCCCCGACAATGTCGGCAAGGTCGCCACCGCCCGCCCAATGCCACATGGCCCAGGCGCGATGGGCTGCCAGTGGCTCCGTCCCGGGCAGGTGGTGGCTTCTCTCCAACTTGTCCAACGTTGACCACAGCCGCTCGGTGTCCTCCATCGCGTCACGAAACGCCCCGGTGGGCAGCTCAGACGCTTTCACCGGCAAGTCGTCGCTTCGACTCTCGTGAACCAAACACGACACCATGGCCGCAAGGGAGGGAACGTCTAGGCCCATCCACAGTTGTCGGCGCAGGGCTTCAGCGACTAATAGATCGCGCTCGCCGTAAATGCGGCGAAGGCGTGTGCCATGAACAGTGGCCTGGTAGTCCTCACCGTCGAGTCGAAGGTAGTCGAGCTCCTCAAGAATCGTCACCACCCGGTCAAACACCAGCGAGATGGCGCCTGTGCGCTGGTCGATTTGGCGCCTGATCTTCTCAGTGTCGCGATGGAGCCTCCACCATCGCTCGGCCCACCTCGCGTGGGTTTCCCGGTCCGGACACTCGTGGCAGGGGTGGCGTTTGAGGGTGCGGCGAAGCCGGTCAATCTCCCGCTGAGACGCGGCGTCGTCACTGCGACGATGTTTCTTCTCAGAATCCGAGAGCTCTCGCCGTAGCCCGGAATATTCTCGAAAGTCTCCACGGTCGCAGTCGATGGACTTGTCATAGCCAGCAAGAGATTCCTCATTTCGGCGGACATTCCGCGCGAGCTCCACCACGTGTCGATCGGCTTGAAACTGCGCGAAAGAGCTCTCCAGAATCGTCCGGGTGCGCTCATGACCAAACTGCGAAATGAGGTTCACGGCCATGTTGTAGGTGGGGCGGAAGCTCGAGCGCAAGGGGTAGCTACGACGTGAGGCCAACTGGGCAACCTGCTCGGGGTTCATTCCCGGCCGCCACATAATCACCGAGTGACCTTGCGTGTCGATGCGCCTTCTCCCGGCGCGGCCCGTGAGCTGGGTGTACTCCCCCGCGGTGATGGGCACGCGGGCTTCGCCGTTGAATTTATCCAGCTTCTCTAACACCACGGTGCGGGCGGGCATATTGATCCCGAGGGCGAGGGTTTCGGTGGCGAAGACCACACGTAGCAGTTTGCGGCGGAATAGCTCCTCGACCACTTCTTTGAACACGGGAAGCAACCCGGCGTGATGGGCGGCTACGCCTCTCAACAACGCGTCGAGCCATTCGGGGTAGCCCAGAACCCCCAAATCGTCTTCGTCAAGCCGCGCACAGCGCTGTTCGACGAAGTCGATGATTTCTTCTTTTTCAGCGGGGGTCGTGAGGTCGATACCGCGTTGGGTCGCCGCATCCACGGCTTTGTCGCAGCCGACTCGAGAAAACACGAAGAAAATAGCGGGCAGCAGCTCTTCTTGGTCCAGCATTCGGATCAGGCGCGCTTGTGACACCTTCGGCTGACCCTCTCGTCCGTGGTAGCGCGGCCGACCGCGACGCTTATGACCACGGCCCGGGCTTCCTTGAAAGCGCTGGAGGGTGTGCACCATTTGGACAATCTCGGGGTTGACCTGCGGCCGCGGACCGCTCTTGTCGGTGCGAAAAAGTGGCAACAGGCGCTCCCCCACGAGCATGTGTTGATAGAGCGGGACGGGGCGACGCTCGCTCACCACGATGTCGGTGTCTCCTCGAACGGTCTGGAGCCATTCGCCAAACTCTTCCGCGTTTGACACCGTGGCACTGAGCGAAATGAGTTGCACCCAGGGTGGTAGGTGAATGATGACCTCTTCCCACACCGCACCGCGGAAGCGGTCAGCGAGGTAGTGCACCTCGTCCATCACGACATAGCCGAGGTGTTCGAGTAGCTCACTATCGGCGTAGAGCATGTTGCGCAGCACCTCCGTGGTCATAATGACCACGCGAGCGTGTGGATTGACACTGGTGTCGCCGGTGAGAAGTCCGATTTCTTCCGGCCCATACCGCTCGACCAGTTCGGTGTATTTCTGGTTCGACAGCGCCTTCATGGGCGTGGTGTAAAAGACCCTTACGAGGGGTTGTTGAAGCGCCAGATATATGGCGAATTCTGCGACGGCCGTCTTTCCCGCTCCGGTGGGCGCAGCCACCAGCACTCCCCTGCCCGATTCGACCGATTCGCAGGAGGTGATTTGAAAGTCGTCGAGGTCGAAGGCGAGAGTTTCGCGGTATGCCTGAAGGCCGGGAGCTTTCTTTTTGGACTGTGCCTGTTGGTAGCGCTCGGCCGGGCTCAACTCCGACACGATTTAGGCCGCGTCGCCCGCGAGTAGCTGCGCTGTTCGCTTGGCTGCTCGCCGGTCGTGAATGGTGGCAATTCCGGCGGCGATGAAATACAGGATCACCATGGGGATGGCGAGAACCACCATCGACACGACATCGGCTGCGGGTGTGGCGATCGCCGTGAAGAGGGCAATGATAATGATGGCGACCCGCCAGCCCTTGATGATGGAGCGTGCTTCCAGCACCCCCACAAAGTTCAAGACCACGAGAAATACCGGCAGAACAAAGCCCACCCCGATGGCGAGCACAAGCTTCAGAGCAAAGTCGAGATACACCTTCGCGGTGAGCAGTGTGGCCGACTGCTCGGGCGCAAAACCCGTGAGCAGTACGACGATGTTGGGCAGCACTAGCCAGCCTGCGGTGACACCCGCGAGAAAGAGCGGCACGGCTGCGGAGAGGAAGCCGAGCGCCAGTCGTCGCTCTCGCTTCATCAGGGCGGGCACGAAGAACGCCCAGACTTGATAAAGCCACACCGGGGCGGCCATCACGATGCCCAACACCACGGCAATCGCAATCTTGGTGTCAAACGCTTCGGTCACTGTCGTGTAGTTGATTTCCGCGTCACGGTTGCGCTCTTTCGCGATCTCCATGATGGGGTCAGACAGCGCCGACCACACAGGGTCCGCGAGGAACCATCCGCCGATCGCGGCGAGGATAATCGAGAGGCCGATAATGCCCAGTCGCTTGCGCAACTCCAGGAGGTGTTCCCCCAGGGACATCCGAGCCTGCGAGTCGGGCCGGGCCTGTCGGTTTGCCCGGGCCACCGTTACTTCTTCGTCTGGTCTGACTCGTCCGAATCGGCGACAGACGACTCTTCGTTACCGTCGTTTTTCACTTCAGACTTGAAGATTTTCAATGACTGCCCGAGGCTGCGCGCGAGAGCCGGCAATTTGGGGGCGCCAAAGAGCAAAATGATGAGGACGAGGACAATCAGTCCGGTCCAGCCGCCGAGGTTTCCACCCATCGATGAGCTCCTTCGTCCTGTGCGCCCCAGAGACGGGCGTCGGTGTTCGAAAGTGTAACACCCGGGCCTTCAGCGGCGCCGGTGCGCTTAGGTGGTTTCGAGCCGCTTCAGTGCGCCGTGGGCCCACTGGGTGACGGTGTCGACCGCTGAGCGGGGTGCGAGCACTCTCACCAGGCCAGCGTGTTGGCTGACGAAGCGAATGAGAGAGGCGTTGTGGGCGAAACGAATCTCAGCCACATAGCCCTCCCCCTCCTCGGTGGGCGGTGACGAACGATCGAGATACTCCGCCACGAGGGGTAAGGCACTGTGGGGGAAAGCGATGGTGACGACCACATCGGTGGAGCTTGGAGTGAAAATCGACCACGAGTCGAGGTCCGAAACATCCGGGTGGTCCTCTGTGTGCTCGTTCAGCTCCTGTAAATCACTCATTCGGTCAACGCGGAATACTCGTAGGGCATCGCGCGTGTGACACCACGCCCGCAAGTACCACACGCCATCGCGCACTTCCACGGCGATTGGGTCAACTCGGCGCGATTCCCTCTCACCCCCGCGGCTCACGTAATCAAAGGACACCTGATGGCCCGCGTCGATGGCGTGAGCGAGAAGGTCGCTGTGAGCTTTCGTGTCCGACGCGTTGATGACGATTCCACCCGGGTGGTTTTCCCCGGTCACCCCTCGAAGCTTCGCCAAGAGCTCGCTCACGTCTGAGCGCTCGCCGTAGCGAGGATGGGCGGCGATGTACTGCAAACCGGCAATTAGCGCGGCCATCTCTCGGGAGCTCAGTCGAGGCAGTTGGTCAATCACGATGGTGTGTTCAAACCGAATGATTCTCTCGGAATCCAACAAATCCCAGTCGATGTCAAACAGGTCGGTGTGTAAGTAGGCGGCGGAGTCCCCGGGAATACCGGCGCAAGCAATCAGTTCAATCGCACGGCGAATATCGTCGGGGCTGCGACCAAACTGCTCTGCTGCCTCCTCCACGCTCACTTCGCCGCGGTCCATCACAAAGGGCACGAGTGAGAGGAAGAGCACGAGGTTCTCCCCCGCCTGCCCGATTGATGGGTTAGCCATGGTTGCTCACCACCTCGCGCAGGAGGTTCGCCATTTGCTGGGAAAGCTCGGGTGGATCCACCACGGTGATGTCGTGGGAATACTCCAACAGTTCAGACGCTAAGGCTCCGAGGTCGGTGTAATGAACGAGAAGTTCATCACCCTCCCGTGTGGAGAGGGGGCGGTTGCTCAACACCACGTCAGCAGCTGACTTTGGCGAAACCGTGATGCGCGCATATTGGGAGGCATAGAGCTCATCGAGCTCAGCGGTCATCCGCGTCACTTGACCGTCTTCAGCTGCACGAGAAGACGCCTCGAGGGGTTTTATTGCGCTGACGATTCGGCGCAGCAGGAAGGTCTTCTCCTGTCCATCCGGCTCTTCGAGGCTCAATAAGTGCCACCGGTTCTCGTGTAACACCACGGCCAGGGGTGAGACGGTGCGAGTTTTGGGGGTGGATTGTCCCGCAGTGAGATAGTCAAAGCGCACCTGCACGCCCTCAGCCAGCGCCCGACGCAGAACGTCGAGGGCGGGGTCGCGTGCGGTCAGCATCGGCAGAAAACCGATGAGTGGTTCGTTGATGGGCGCGCCACTCGCCGCCAATTTGGTGTGGGTAAGTCGGGCTTCACTCGAGAGCGAACCCTCTTTCCACACCGCAGCAGCGATGTTGAGCAGGCGCACATCCTGCGGCGTGAGGTGGAAACCCTCCGGTGGGTCGTAGTCCGCTTTGGGAATGCGGTACACCGTGGCCTTGTTGTTGCCATCCTCGTCGGGAGGAATCACCGCCTGAAGCGGAATTCCCAGCTCCCTCAGAAGATCCTTATCGCGCTCGAATCGCCGCTCAATCGTGGCCTTTGCCACCCCTGCTTCGGTGTCTTCGCGGTATCCGCGAACGGTGCTGAGGATGTGTTCTTTCGTCAGTCCCACCGTGGTCGCCATGAGCGCCAAAATGAGGTGGAAGAGCCTATCTTCCGGTCGAATCACACCCTGGGCCACAGCCACAGTTTAGGTCGAGGGGTGAGCGAAACCGCGGGCCCTCGGGGAGTGTTGAGCTACTGCACTCCGAGGATGTCGAACACGTAAATGAGGGTGGAACCCTCGGGCACACCGGCCGGCTGGTTGCCGGCGGGATAGCCCAGCGCCGGTGGCACCACGATCGCTACCTGCGAACCAACCCTTTGGCCCACGAGTCCCGCGAACACCCCACCAATCACACCACCATTGGCCTCATCGGCGGAACCATCGAGCAATGTGAGGGTGACAGGGGTGCCCTGGTCGAAGCTTGAGGAGAACGTCTGCTTCGTCTCCCACACCACTCCCGTGAAGTGAGTGACGACCTTGTCGCCCTCCCCGAGGGCAGGGCCGGTGCCCTTTTTCACGGTGTAGACCACGAGCTCTTCAGGTGCACTTCCCATGGGGACTGAGACACCGTGGCGACCCGATGGGTGTTGAACAATCATCGGCGCTTGGTCGACGAGTGCCTGGCGGCTACCGTCGGCCGCGGCGGGGTAGACCTGAAGAACGTCGACGACGAGAACGACGGTGGAGTCGTTTTGGACGATTTCATCCTCCGGGATAGCGCCAAACACGGCCCGGACCTGATCGGTGATGATCAGACGGTCTCCCGTGGTGGCACAGCGCAGGACATCACTGAAGTAATCCTCACCGTCTTTTTCCACCACCCGGCGCACCGGCTGGTCGGGGGCATAACTACTCGCCGTGAGCAACTGGCCACCCGAGCCCAAGTAGGCCGCGACGTGGAAGTCAACCGCCGAACCTTCCTGTGCCACCACCCCAGCGCCTTCTTGCACTTTTGAAATTTCCGTGCCGGAGGTGACCAGAGGGGTGGGGAATTGAAGGACCGGTGGGGTCTGCGCTTCACTCTCTTGTGCGCTCACGAGAGACGAGGCCTTGCCGGATACACCAGCGGGTTCGCACTCAGTGGGCAGTGAGGAAGCGACACTCACCCCCGCTGCGCCAAGGCCGATCAGAGTGAAAAAGGTGATGCCGATAGCAAGCGGTTGAATTCGCGACATGATGACTCGAGTCTAGCTGTCAGACCCTGGGCTAACTTTCGTCTTGCACGCTCGCTTTCGACGCCCTCTTGCGCGATTCTTTGGTGAGCTCCTTCACCTTTTTCTCAGTCTCCACGCGCGCTCCCACCGCTCCCGGGGTCCACGCTTCAACGTCCTCTGCCGCATATTCGGGTTTGACTTTGCGTCCGACCCGCTCGGGCATTACCGCACCGGGCGCGAGCTTGCGCGCCCAGGTCAGGAAGCCGGTGTGACCCACACCGCGGTGGTCCGGGCGAACCGCGAGGCCTTCGACGTGCCAATTTCGCACCATCGACTCGGTGGCCTGCGGTGGGGTCAGCCGCCCACTCTCCCTCATTGCCTCCATCACCCGAGAAAGCTGGGTCACGGTGGCGACGTAGACGAGGAGCACTCCGCCGCTCACCAGTGCGTCAAGGCTCGCATCGAGACATTCCCACGGGGTGAGCATGTCTAAAATCACGCGGTCGACCGATTGGGGGTCCATGGTGGGCAACACGTCGACCAAGTCGCCCAAGCGGATATCCCACGGGCATGGCGGGGCGCCGTGGTAGAAGGTTTCCACATTCGCCCGCGCAATCTCGGCGAACTCCTCCCGCCGCTCAATAGACACCAGCGAGCCCTCAGGCCCGAGGGCTTGGAGGAGCCAGAGGCTGAGAGCGCCTGATCCCACTCCCGCCTCGACGACGGTCTGCCCGGGTCGAATGTCGGCGCGAAAGAGAATCTCGCTGGCATCTTTGGGGTAGATGATGGCCGCGCCGCGTGGCATTGAGAGCACAAAATCCGACATCGGCGGCCGCAGGGCCAAGTAGCCCACACCGAGCTCGGTGGAGATCACACTGCCCTCTTCGGCGCCAATGAGGTCGTCGTGAGAGATCCCGCCCTTGTGAGTGTGGAAGCGCCCCCCGTGCTCCAACACGATGGTGTGTAAACGCCCCTTGGGGTCGGTGAGCTGTACGAGGTCACCCGCGACAAACACGCCCCGACGAATCATGAGAGACCCCTTGCCTGCTCTACCTCGTAGTGGATGTCTGTGAGGCCCCGACCCTCGAGCCCCTCCCACAGCACTGTGGCGTAGCTGGCGGGAATCTCGATGTGCAGTGGAACGCCAATGGTGACGGCGCCGGCGGAAAGGGCCGAGGCGGCACCGAAGACGGAATCTTCAAAGGCCACGCTGTGGTGGATGTCGACTCCCAGACGCTCGGCGGCCATCAAATACGGCTCAGGATTGGGTTTGGGCTCCTTCACATCATCCCCAGCGATGACGGTGCGGAAGGCTGTGGTGCCGAGTTCTTCGCTCATCCGCTCCGCGATAAACAGGGCGTTTTTTCGAAACGACATCGTCACCAACGCGGTGGGGATTCCGGCGGAGAGCACCTGAGAAATGACGCCGAGTGCGCCCGGCCGCCACGGAATAGATTCGGCCAGACGCTCCCGCACTCGAGTGCTCAGACGCTCAATGATCTCGGCTAACTCCAAGTCCACTCCCGCACTTTGAATCGCGCGGGAGCTATCCCACAAGCCGCTGCCCACCAGAGCTAAGCCCTGCTCCACGCTCCACTCTCCCCCAAACGATTCGACCAGTTCTTTTTCCGCGTCTAACCAATACGGTTCGCTATCAATCAGGGTGCCGTCCATGTCAAAAAGGACAGCATCTAGGCGGGGTGTATTCACCCGCACGAGCTTAGTCGGGGCATAACTGACCCCACGGTTCACGCAGGGGTTGTAGGTTGAGGGGGTATGCAGCAGCCACCGCTTTTTGAGCCCGGGCGCACCCTCCTCGTCGCCACGGAGGGATGGTCTGACGCCGGAGAGGCCGCGACGGGTGCACTCCGGATGGTGGTCGAGCACTACGGCTTAGTGCCCTACGACGTCATCGACGACGAGAGCTATTTTGACTTCCAAGTGACCCGCCCCTTCGTGGAGCTCGACGGTGATGGCTCGCGAGTGCTCTCCTGGCCGGACATTACGCTGTATGGCCCCGATGATTCGCCTTCTCCCGACGCGCCGTGGGTGTTGATGGGGGCGGAACCCTCGAAGCTGTGGCGCTCGCTGGCGAGTCAGTTGGTGGACCAAGCCTTGGCCCACGACGTGGAGGGAATGGTGTTGGTCGGTGCGATGCTCGCTGATGTGCCGCACTCGCGACCGGTGCGGTTGATTCTCTCCAGTGATGAGTCGAGCGTTCGACACAAGCTCGGAATCGAACGCTCCACCTATGAGGGCCCCGTTGGCATTTTGAGTGTGATCGGGTTGCAGGCGCAGCGTGCGGGGATCCCCGCGGTGCACCTGTGGGCGCAAGTTCCCCACTATGTGCACACCTCCCCCTCTCCCAAAGCCACGCTGGCGATTTTGGACCGGATTGAAGACCTCCTGGGTATCGATATCCCCCGGGAAGAGCTGGTGGACCAGGCGGATAGCTGGGAAGAAAACATCGACCAGCTAGCAGCGGAAGACGATGACATGTTGGCCTACATCCAACAGTTGGAAAAGCAGCGCGACACCGTGGAATCCCCCGAAGCCAGCGGTGACGCGATTGCCCGCGAGTTTGAGCGCTACCTCTCCCGCCGACCCGACCGGCCCAACGGTTTGGGCACCGAGCCCTAAGCCTGAATCACTCCTGCGCTGAGCAACCCCAGTAGCACCGCACCGAGGGCCACGCGGTAGATGACGAACGGGAGAAAACTGCCGGTTCTGATGTAGCGCATCAGCCAGGCGATGACGGCGTATCCCACGAGGAACGCCACGAGTGTGGCGACGGCTGTGGCGGTCGCGTTGAGGGGACCGGCCGCGACGGGGTCGACGATGGCGGTGCGCAGTTCATAGAAACCACTGCCTAATACCGCCGGGATGGCGAGGAGGAAGGAAAAGCGCATCGCTTCGGACCGGGTGTAGCCGAGGCTTCTTCCCATGGCGATGGTGGCGCCCGATCGGGACACTCCGGGAATCAGAGCGAGGGTTTGGGCGAGTCCATAGGAGAGCCCGTGTCCGCCGCTCAGGGTGTCGAGGGTTCGCTCCTGTCGACCGAGGCGGTCGGCGATGTAGAGCACGATGCCAAAGATGATGAGCACACTCGCGACGAGCCACAACGACCGGAACGTGTCGCGGATGAGTTCTTGGGCGGTGTAGCCGACAACCACAATCGGCAGGGTGCCGATGATGATCCACCAGCCAAGTTTTGCCTGTTGGCGGGTGGCGGCATCAAGGGTGTCACGGTTTTTACCAAGCGCTCGAAACCAGGCGCCAAGAATGCCGGTGATGTCTCGCCAGAAATACAGCAGCACCGCGATTTCGGTGCCAATTTGGGTAATCGCGGTGAACGTGGCACCCGGGTCTTGGGCGGCGGGGAGAAACTCGCCGACGATGCGCAGGTGCGCGCTAGAAGAAATCGGCAGAAATTCGGTCAACCCCTGGACGATGCCGAGGATGATGGCATCCCAGATACTCACGAAAGACTCCTAGGGTTGCGCACCCCTCAACGCTAGTGCGTGGGCCCCTGGTTTCCGGTTTGCCGGGCGAGGTTTAGTGGTACTCTCGTTGCGGTCATCAGATTCAGGTGCCTGCGCGGGTGGCGGAATTGGCAGACGCGCTAGCTTGAGGTGCTAGTGCCCGATTAAGGGCGTGGGGGTTCAAGTCCCCCCTCGCGCACCAGAATCACGGGGTCTCACGGCGTTGTGGTGAGGCCCCTGATGCATTCTGGGGACAACTCCTTCAGCGCAATGTCAGTGGACATTGACAGAATCGAACAAATGTTCGAATATGGCTCTATGTCCCCCGCACTCACGCTGCATAGCTCCCAACCGCTTAGGGAGAAGCAGCTGGGTGTGCTGCGCGAAAAGATTCGCTCCCTCGAAGCCCCCCGGATGGAACAGGGCACTTTTCCCGCCCTGCCCGGCCTAGAAAAGCTCTTTCCCGAAGGGGGCTTACGCCGCGGTGCGGTGTATTCACTCTCCGGCCAACACACCCTCATCTGGGCGCTGATTGCTCAAGCCACCCAGCGCGGACACTTTGCTGCCAGCGTGGGGCTGAGTCACCTCGGTGTGCGCAGCGCTGAAGACATGGGAGTCGATCTGGAGCGTTTCGTCATCGTTCACCAACCCGGCAGTCACTGGTGGCACAGCACCAGTGTTCTCGCCGATGCGGTCTCACTCCTCATCGTCTCGCCTTGTGGCCCGCTCCCCTCCGCTCACCAGCGTGATCGATTCGAGGCACGATTGCGCGAGAGAGGCAGCACGATGCTGATTTGTGGCCACTGGCCTGGCGCTGACGGGCAGATCAGTGTGGAGCGCAGCATCTGGGAAGGTCTCGCTCAGGGCTCGGGCCTTCTGCAACGCCAACGCCTGAGGGTGGTGTTAGAGCCCCGCAGAACGCCTCGGCGCTACTCGGTGGAACTATCCGTGAGCGCTGAGGGGGTCTCAATAAACGAGGTCACTTCGGTGGTCACCCCGATGCGCCCAGTCACCGCCACCCCTCCCCCTGTTCACTACCAACGGCACGCGGGATAGCTGATGGCTGCCCGTCGTTTCTTAGTGCTGTGGTGCCCCAATTGGCCCATCAGAGCCGCCCGGGAAGAACACTCTCTAGGCTCGGAACCCCTCGCTCTCAGCCACGGTCACTACGTGACCGCCTGTTCTGATGAGGCACGGGCAGAAGGGGTACGACCGGGGCAAAAACTGCGTGACGCCCAAAGCAGTTGCCGCAGCTTGCAGTTATTACCTGACCGACCCGATCGTGACCAGCGCGTATTTGAGCGGGTAGTCAGCCACCTCTCTGACACGGTCGCCCAACTCGCAGTGGTCGAACCCGGAACCGTCGTGGCGCGCGCGGGAGGGCTCGCCCGCTACTACGGTTCCGAACAGTCGGCCGCCCACGCGTTGCGCATGGCGGTGCTGAACTCTCCCGTGCCACTCTCCGCTCGTGTGGGCATTGCCGACTGTCTCTTCACCGCCCAGCACGCTGCTCGACTAGGTACCAGCCAGCACGAACCAGTCTGCGTGGTGGAGCCAGGGTCAGATGGCGAGTTTCTTGCGCCGCTGCCGGTGAGCACCCTCGATGACTCACACCTCGCCGCGCTGCTTCAACGCCTCGGCATCGACACCCTCGGGCAATTTTCCGCAATGGACCCTCATCAGGTGCGGGAGCGCTTCGGACCCTCCGGCGAGCTGCTTCAGCAGTGCGCGCGAGGAGAAGACCCCCGAAGCAGCAACCAGCAAAGCATCCCGCCAGGAACCGATGTGGTCTGGCGCAGCGACGACCCCATTAGTGATGTCGACACGATGAGTTTCGCGCTGCTCACCCCCGCGACCAACTTCATCGAGGGGCTCGTCGCCGCACACAGCGTGTGCACCAGCATCGGCGTGGACATGGTTGATGACCGCGGCAGACAACACAGCGCCCAGTGGACCCACCCCCGCTATTTCACCGCGAACGACGTCATCAACCGTGTGCGCTGGCAGTGGGAGAGCTTTGCCCGCACAGCAGAAGACGACTACGAAAACGTCGGCATTATCGAAGTGACGCTGCGGGCACTGAGCCCCGACGAGATCACCTGGCACGAACCGGGTTTGTGGTCGAGTGCGGTCAACCACCGAGTGGAACACGTTGTGGCCCAGCTGCAATCACAGTTGGGCTATCAGTCAGTGCGTCGTGGTCACGCCCAGTCGGGTCATCGCCTGAGTGAAACAGACACCTTTGCGCCTTGGGGTGACGGGGTGAACCAGGAAAAAGAAGAGGAAGCGAGTTGGCCGGGGTCGCTGCCCAAACCACTACCTGCGACCGTGTTTTCGCCACCCCTGCCTGTGCAACTGCTTTCCCCGCAGGGTGAGCCCGTCACCGTGGAGTCCTCGCAGTTGTGTGCTGAACCAGCCCAGCTGATGTCGACACGGAGCCGCCGGATGGTGACCGGTTGGGCAGGGCCCTGGCCGGTGGTGGAGCGCTGGTGGGATCAAGAGCACTCGCACAGCCGTTACCGCCTGCAGATACTCGATCACGAAGGTGTCGGGTGGTTACTGAGTTGCCCCCAAGAAGGCGGCCCGTGGAGCGCTGAGGCCCGGTACGACTAATGGGCTGGCACAACCCGCCTATCCCCTGGTCAGAACACGAACGACTACTCAGTGACGCCACGCGGCCATCGGACGCGATTCCTCCGGGTGCTGATGGTTCGGACTCTCCCGCCTGGTCGAACTATCGCGCCCCCTATCAGCCGCCCCCAATCGAACCGGAGGAGGGTGAGTATGTCGATTACGCCGAACTGCACGTGCACAGCAGTTTCAGCTTCCTCGACGGGGTCTCCTCCCCCGAAGCTTTAGTCGCCGAAGCGGCCCGGTTACGTCTGCGCGCCCTCGCCATTACTGACCACGATGGTCTCTACGGCATTGTCCGCTTTGCCGAAGCCGCTCAAGCCCACCAGATGGGCACTGTCTTTGGCGCTGAGCTCTCACTGACCCGAGGCATTTCCCGCACAGAACTCGCCGACCCACCCGGGCCGCACCTGTTGGTGTTGGCGCGAAACCCTGAGGGCTACCACTCGCTCGCTAGTGCTCTGACCGACGCCCACCTCGCCAGTGGGGAAAAGGGTGAGGCGGTGTATGACTTAGACGACCTCGCCCAGCAGGCCGATGGCAACTGGTTGATTCTCAGTGGCTGTCGCAAAGGAGCGGTGCGCACCCCCCTGCAAGGCCCCCACGCCCCCAGCTCTTCAGCAATCGAGCGCGCCTCTGCGGCCCTGGATGACTTGGTGGCGCGCTTTGGTCGAGACAACGTCGTGGTGGAGCTTTTTGACTTCGATCACCCCACCGACTCGCTTCATAACGACGTGTTGTGGGAGTTGGCGGGTGAGAAGAACCTCGCCACCATCGCCACCGGGGTCGTCCACTACGCCACCGCGAAAGGCCACCGTCTCTCGAACGCCATGGCTGCGGTGCGGGCCCGACGCTCCCTCGACCAGATGAGACCCCACCTCCCCGTTGCCCCGACCTCACATTTGCGTTCGGGCGTAGAGCAACTCAGACGCTTCCAGCGCTACCCGGGGGTGGTGGCGCGGGCTGCCGAGTTGGGTAGAGAGCTCTCCTTCCCCCTGAAAAAAGTCGCCCCACAATTGCCGCTGTCGATGGTGCCCGAGGGCTACACCTCGATGGAGTATTTGCGGCAGCTCGTGCACCAGGCGATTCCTCGTCGCTACCCCGATGCAGACCACACCGTGCACGAGCGAATCGAGCGGGAGTTGGCGCTGATTGAGTCCAAAGGCTTCGCCGGGTATTTCCTCATCGTCCACGACATTGTCCAGTGGGCTCGGACTCGAGGCATTCTCTGCCAAGGGCGTGGCTCTGCGGCCAACTCGGCGATTTGTTTCCTGCTCGATATCACCGCTGTCGATTCGATTTACTACGACCTGCCTTTTGAGCGTTTC
>Ga0255753_1000492_pt1 | contig 51595 bp, 47 predicted proteins | sample 041ome_10_FD_179953 | JGI IMG/M metagenome (GOLD analysis project Ga0255753, IMG submission 179953) | Coastal salt marsh microbial communities from the Groves Creek Marsh, Skidaway Island, Georgia - 041412US metaG (version 2) | ecosystem: Environmental > Aquatic > Marine > Intertidal zone > Salt... | reverse complement strand
GGCTGGATCAGGTTTCGGTATGATCGCCATTCAACGCACGGTCAGCAGAATGGCTACTTCGTCGTCGATGCGCTTGCAAGGTTTCAGCTGGGTCGCCTTGGCACCCTCTGCCGCAGGTCTTTTGGGGCCGCTGCTAGGTGGTAGTTTGATTGACCTCTATGGCTATCGCTATGCATTTGCCGCGCTTGGGTGTCTGCCTCTGATAACGCTGATTGCCTCGAACTGGGTTCCAATTCAGGCGCCTTCTCACGCTGAAGGCGGACACTCTCGACAGCGGGACCGGCTCTGGGGCTTGTTGAATGATACTAGAATGCGCAGACTGTTATTTATCAATTGGGTGGTGGTGGCGAGTTGGGATGCTCATGGCTTTGTAATACCTATTCTTGGCCATGAAAGGGGGTATAGCGCAACTGCTGTTGGCGGAATTTTTGCTGCGTTTGGCGTGGCCTCCGTCTTTGTGCGCCTAGTCATCCCATTGACTTCTAAGTGGTTATCAAGCCGTATGCTGATGACCTATTCTGTGACCCTGGCGGCAGTCGTATTTGGCATTTACCCATTGTTGAAGCCAGTCTTGGCAATGGGGATGTGCGCTTTTGCCTTTGGTCTGGCTCTGGGCAGTGTGCAGCCCGCCATCTTGACCACACTGCATGACGTAACTCCCGGCAACAGGCATGGCGAAGCGCTCGCTCTGCGTTCGACTTTCAGCCAGTCTTCTATGCTGGCGATGCCGCTGTTGTTTGGTGCCCTAGGTGCGTCAGTAGGCGCGCCCGTTTTACTCTGGATTATGGCTGTATTTCTGGGTTTTGGGAGCTGGCAGGTGCAGTGTCTGTTCTCTTCCACGGAGTCCAAGGGCGACGCTGAGAATTTGACCGAGAGTCAAAAGAGAAAGACCTAATTAAGTTGAACACATCAATAAAAAGTGTTTATATAAACGCTGTGGGTGGTAGGTGCCCGCAGGTGCATCTCAGTAGCCGTGCGCGCTGATGGCAAGAATCAATTGATTGGAGTAACAGTCGTATGAATGCTGAATCCGGCAACGGCTTGGAACAATCGTTTGCGGATGTAGCTGCGAACTATCGCGGCGATGACGTGGATTTTTATGCCATTTTTCGGGAGATGCGCGCCACTTCGCCGATTATTGCTGAGGATTTCATGAGCAACTATGGCGTACCCAACATAGCGGGTTACGACGCCGCCCGACCCACATTTACTGTTTTTCGTCACGCTGAAGTAAAGCGTGTGTTACTCGATGCGCAAAACTTTACCAGTGGTTTTATTGCTGAAGGATTGGGCTCATTTATGGACGGTTTGATTCTGACTGGCATGGATGGCGAGATGCATAAAAAGGCGCGAAGTTTGCTGCAGCCCGTGTTTATGCCTAGTGTGGTCAATGACTGGAAAGCCACCCTAATGGACTCAGTCATACGAAATGAGTATCTGTCCAAAATGCAGGTGCAGAAGAGGGCGGACCTAATGGAATTTGCCCTGCATTTCCCAGTGCGATTGATTTACGAATTGATCGGGTTTCCAAGCGACGACCCGGACAAGATAAAGCAATATGCGGCGTGGGCGTTAGACATTCTTTCCGGCCCACAAGTGAATCCGGCCGACGCCGCCGCCGCACGCGAACGTGCGTTAACGGCATCACGTCAATTGTATGACGCTATTCTTGAAAGAGTGAGGGCGGTGCGTTTGGCAGGCGTAAAAGGCAGTGACCTGATCAGCCGCCTGATACTCGCCGAGTATGATGGGCGTGCGCTTGATGATCACGAAATTACTACTTTTGTTCGATCGCTGTTGCCCGCAGCAGGCGAAACAACCACTCGAACATTTGGCTCGCTGATGGTTTTGCTCTTGGAGCGGCCGGATGTTTTGGACCGAGTTCGGCGGGATCGATCGCTGGTGTCCAAGGCTATTGATGAGGCCGTGCGCTTTGAACCCGTTGCTACTTTCAAGGTCCGGCAGGCTGCCCGTAACCTAGAACTGGCGGGAATGCAGATACCCGCGGGTGCGATGGTGCAGTGTATTGTGAGTTCGGCCAATCGTGACGAGATGGTATTTGTCGATAGTGAAAACTTCGACATTGATCGTGATCTCAAGCCGTCCTTTGGTTTTGGATTTGGCCCCCATACCTGTATTGGTCAGTTTATTGCCAAGGCGGAATTGCACGTGGCGCTGAATGCAATACTCGATTTGCTGCCTAATGTACGTCTTGATCCCGAGCAACCGCGGCCGGTTATTGTCGGAGCCCAGCTGCGAGGCCCGCATTCGGTGCCCGTCATTTGGGATTGATACGTACACCATTTTATGCAGGTTGTAATTAAACAACAAATACGGTTGCAGTGGACATTCCGCCCAGCCCCCTGAATCAAGCCGAGAAGGAGCCAACAGTGTGAAAAAGGAAGATGTCGTTCTAGTTAGTGTCGATGACCACGCAATCGAGCCGCGTGGCGCATTCGACAGGCACATGCCAGAGAAATTCAAGGGCCGTCAACCTAAGGTTGAAAACTTGAAAGGTCGTGACGTCTGGGTTTTTGAGGGTGAGGCCACAGGCTATATGGGATTGAACTCTGTCGTCGGCCGCCCAAGGGAAGAGTACGGTATGGAGCCGCTGGGTTACGAGCACATGCGGCGAGGCACCTGGGATGTGCAGGCCCGTGTGGATGACATGAATGCCAACGGTGTGCTGGGATCAATGTGCTTTCCCACGTTTCCAGGCTTTGCCGGGCAGCGATTCCAGAATATTCCTGACAAGGCCGTTAGCCTAGCAGCCATCCAGGCTTACAATGATTGGCACTTGCACGACTGGTGTAATGCGGCGCCTGGCCGATTCATTCCGTTGATCATTATTCCCTGGTGGGACCCTCAGGCTGCCGCAGTTGAAATCAACCGCATGGCGATGCAGGGCGTACATGCGATGACACTGTCCGATAATCCAACCGTGCATGGCTATCCCTCTATTCACAATGAGCACTGGGATCCCATCTGGAAGGCGTGTGCAGATAACAATGTCGTTATTTGCTGTCATATTGGCACAGGCGTAAAGGCGCAGCATGCATCAGATGAATCGCCCATTGATGCGTGGATCACCTCTATGCCGATCGCGGTATCCAACTCAGCAGCCGACTGGCTGTGGGCGCCAATGTGGAAGAAGTATCCCAACTTGCGTTTGGCGCTCTCAGAAGGTGGAATCGGTTGGATACCTTACTTTCTGGAAAGGGCGAACTTTACCCACGATCATCATCATACGTGGACTAACTCTAATTTCAACGGACATAAGCCGAGTGACTTCTTTAACAAGCATGTGATTACCTGCTTTATCGAAGACGCATTTGGGTTACAAAATACAGATAGCCTCAACATGGATATGGTGACCTGGGAGAGCGATTACCCTCATTCAGATTGCACTTGGCCACATTCGGCTGACGTATTCTGGGAGCAGGCTAAGCATTTGTCAGACGAGCTTATCGACAAGATCTCACATAAGAATGCCATGCGTGAATTCTCTTTCGACCCTTTCTCCATATTGGGCAAGGAGAACTGTACGGTCGGCGCGTTGCGCGCCAAGGCTACACACGTGGATGTCTCTCCCTCTCAGGGAATGGGCGGAGCGGCGCCGAAGCGTGATCCGAATAGGCCCGTCACGTCAGGGGATATCGGCAAGATGTTTGAAGAAGCTGACGCGGCAACTGCGTTGTAAGTCCAGTCTTCGGTTGTATTTCGCTCGGTCACCTGTGAAGCAGGTAACCGAGCCCGTTTACTCATAGAAGTGGCACTAAACTGATGTCCATCAATCAATTCAACTATTGTCGTATCCCGGCTGACGCCGAAGCATTGCGCACACAGGTCCGGCAGTTTTTACAGCAGGCCCTACCCGATTATGCCGCTGAGCGTCGGGCTGATTCATGGATGGGTTTCAATGCCCAGTTCAGTCGCAAGCTCGGTGCGCGCGGCTGGGTTGGTATGGCGCTACCCAAACAATACGGCGGTGCCGATGCTAGCGCGTTTTCACGCTATGTCGTGATCGAGGAATTACTGGCCGCGGGCGCGCCCGTGTCAGCACACTGGTTTGCTGATCGCCAGAGCGGCCCACAAATTCTGCAGTATGGCACGCCGGAGCAGCGCGATTTTCATTTGCCGGCTATTTGCAGGGGAGAGCGCTATTTTTGTATCGGAATGAGCGAACCCGGCGCGGGTTCTGATTTAGCCTCCATTAAGAGTCGCGCGCGCCAACAGGGCAACAAATGGATTCTCAATGGGCAGAAGGTGTGGACCACCAATGCGCACCATGCGCATTACATGATTGCTTTGGTACGCACCAGCGAAAGCGATAGTCGCCACGGGGGCATGTCGCAGTTTATTATCGATCTGACACTGCCGGGAATCACCGTACGGCCTATCAAGGATCTGACGGGTAGTAAGCATTTTAATGAAGTGTTCTTTGACAACGTTGAGCTGAGCGACGCGGACATGATTGGTAGTGAAGGCCAGGGCTGGCATCAGGTCACCGCCGAACTGGCTGTTGAGCGCAGTGGACCTGAGCGTTTTCTCAGCTCTATGGCGCTCCTGCACACATTGATCGATGCCGTTGGCAAGGCTCCTGATCGGTTACAGTCAAGGGAGATTGGCCGATTGACTGCGCGATTGTTTACCCTGCGCAATATGTCACTGGCTGTGACGAAACAGCTGAACGATGGCCATAATCCCTCCTGGGCTGCGTCCTGTGTTAAAGACCTGGGTTCGGTTTTCGAACAAGAAATTCCCGAGATAGCTCATCTTTTATCCGAGACTCTTCCTACGAAAACGGGTGGCACTGACCACTCGCGAGTGTTGGCCTACCTGATGCAGCAGGCACCTTCTTTCTCCCTGCGTGGTGGTACACGTGAAATTTTGCGAGGCATTATCGCCCGAGGCCTAGGTTTACGATGAAGTCGCCGCGAGGACACATTTCATGATGAGAGACCTATTCGAATCCGCACTGGAGAAGCTTTTCACTGATCATGTATCGGCTGCAAGTGTGATTGGGGCTGAAGATGGGACTTGGCTGGCGGAGTTATGGGGCGTACTTGAAGAATCAGGATTTGCCCTTGCCAGTGCACCGGAAGCCCAGGGTGGCGCAGGTGCAAGCTGGGATGACCTCTTTCCTGTACTACTCCTGTGCGGCCGCTTCAGTTTGCCCTTGCCGTTGCCTGAGACACTGCTGGGGAATTGGGTTCTGGGGAAGTGTGGAATCCAAGCGGTGAGAGGCTCAATGTCAATTGCAGCTGACGCCGAGCTTATTCTGGATGGTCAAACGGTATCCGGTTTACTGAGACAGGTACCCTGGGGCCGGCATGTGACCCAGGTGGTTGCTATCGTTGAGAGTGACGAGCCATTGGTTGTTGTCATAGACACGGCCGCTTGCTCTGATCAGCGGCTGTCTACGAATACGGCAGGTGAACCTCGTGATGACCTAGTCTTGAAAGACGCCACCCCGCTTTTCTCAGCACCGCTGGCGGCTTGTCTTGAGTGTGATGTGCTAAAACGCGGGGGAGCCTTGCTACGCTCGGTTCAAATGGCTGGCGCACTGCAGGAGCTGCTGCAATTGTCCTCTAACTATGTCAATGAGCGCGTGCAGTTTGGCAAGCCGATCGCGAAATTTCAGGTGGTACAACATCAACTGGCTGTGATGGCCGAACATGTTGCGGCGGCGCGCGTATCTGCTGAGGCTGCTTGCGTCGAATCCACTGATACGCTGGCGTCGTTACCTGTGATGGCCGCGAAAATATGCGCTTCGGAAGCGGCTGGCGTCGGAGCGTCACTTGGACATGGAGTCCATGGTGCTATCGGTTTTACCCACGAGTACAGCCTGCATTTACTTACACGCCGTCTGTGGTCTTGGCGTAGCGAGTATGGCTCAGCGACCTATTGGTCAGACGAACTTGGACGCGCCGTATGTCATGCCGGAGCACTACAGTACTGGCCTTCTATCACCTCAGGAGTGTTGCCTCAATGAAGCCATTTTTAAAGCGTGAGCGCGACGGCGCGATTCTCAAACTCACATTGAATGATCCCGACACACGCAATGCGCTGACCAGTCCAGAGCAGTTTCAGGAAATAGTGAGTCTGTGTGACGAACTGCGGCAGGATTACAGCGTAAAGGTGATCATTCTGACTGGCGCCGGTTCGTCTTTCTGCGCTGGCGGCAACGTTAAAGACATGCGAGACCGCTCGGGCATTTTTGCCGGTAGCCCAGTCGCGCTGCGGGACAGTTATCGCAATGGCATACAGCGCATTCCCACCGCGTTGTACAACCTCGACATTCCCATTGTAGCGGCTATTAACGGTCACGCAATTGGAGCAGGACTTGATCTGACATGCATGTGTGATGTCCGGATTGCCGCCGAAGGCGCTAAATTTTCGGAGAGCTTCGTCAAGCTGGGTATTGTGCCTGGCGATGGTGGCGCCTGGCTTTTACCGAGAGTCATTGGTATGCCGAAGGCAAGTCTGATGGCGCTCACGGGTGACATGATTGATGCACAAACGGCCTTAGAATACGGTCTGGTAACTGAGGTTGTTCCAAGTGAGAAACTTGAGCAAGCAGCATTATCCGTGGCGCAGAGGATCGCGGCCAATCCCGCACACGGTCTTCGCCTCACCAAAAGGCTGTTGCGCGAGGGTCAGCATATGCGTCTTGATTCCCTTCTGGAGTTGTCAGCCGCTTATCAATCCATTGCACATCATACGCAGGATCACAGAGAAGCCGTGTCCGCATTTCTGGAAAAGCGGTTGCCCGAGTTCACGGGTAAATAGTAATCGTATCAGTTGGAGCATTGAGTATGAGAAAGGTATTTCGCGATGACCACGAAATGTTTCGCGAGCAGGCCAGACGCTTTATCGACAGGGAAATTACCCCTTATTTAGAGCATTGGGAGAAGGGCGGAATTGTACCGAAAGACGTTTGGCTAAAGGCTGGCGAAAGGGGGCTTTTGTGCAGTACCGTCCCCGAAGCGTATGGTGGACCCGGGGGTGACTACGGCCATTCTGCGGTAATGATAGAGGAGCTGGCACGCGTTAATGCCACGGCTGTTGGTTTTACCACGCATTCGGAAATTGTTGCCAACTACATCGTAGCCTACGGTAACGAGGAACAAAAACAGCGCTGGCTGCCGGGCATGGTATCGGGTGAAATCATCGGTGTTCTGGGACTGAGCGAGCCCAGCATCGGCAGTGACTTGCGCTCCATGCGTACGAACTTCAAGAGCGACGGTGAGGACTATCTGGTTTCCGGACAGAAAACGTTTATTACCAATGGCGGCAACGCCGATCTGGTCATAACTGGCGGCAAACTCGATCCCAACGAAAGAAAACTTACACTCCTGTGTGTAGAAACGGACCGCGAGGGCTTCGCAAAGGGCCGTTTGCTGGACAAGATAGGGCTTAAGGGGCAGGACACGTCCGAGTTGTTCTTTGACGATGTGCGAGTCCCCGCGAAAAACCGCTTGGGAGAAGAGGGCGAGGGCTTCAAGTATCTTTCGCATCAGTTAGCGTGGGAGCGCCTGATCATTGCAATTCGGGCTGCCCAGTCGATCGAGTCAATGATGGAAGAGACGATTGCGTACGTCAAAAGTCGTAATGTATTCGGCCAAACTGTTTTCGATTTTCAAAATACCCAATTCAAGTTGGCCGACGCTAAGGCACAATTCGTCATGTTGCGCGCGTTCGTCGACGCTTGCCTGGAAAAAGTCATGTGCGATGAACTGTCCGCAGACGAAGCAGCGATGGCTAAACTGGTGGGATCCGAAATGCAGGGCAAATTACTTGATGAATTTTTGCAGCTGCACGGTGGCTACGGTTTTATGAACGAGTATCGCGTTAGTCGCGCGTGGGTGGATGCGCGCGTGGCACGCATCTATGGAGGCACTTCGGAAATTATGAAGCACATAATTGCCAAGACGCTCTGACAGCCATTGGCATGCATATCGAAATCCTAAAGCCCCCATTATTTCGTCAGTCCCGGAGTGACTCATGAAAGATGATCAGTTGGATATCCGCGCGGATGGTTTGCGAGAAGTCTCCCTAGATGACAAATACCTTAAGCCCAATGGTCGCATCTATATCAGTGGAACTCAGGCATTGGCTCGGCTGCCAATGTTGCAAAAACAACGGGATGAAAAAGCCGGCCTGAATACCGGTGGATTTATCTCAGGCTACAGAGGCTCCCCTCTGGGCGGTGTTGATATGGCGTTGTGGCAAGCCAAAACACATTTGGCAAGAAATAACATCGTCTTTCAGCCTGGTGTAAATGAAGATCTAGCCGCAACTTCGGTCTGGGGCACTCAACAGGTTAACCTGAGTCAGAACGGCTCCAAAGTCGACGGCGTCTTTGGGATGTGGTTTGGCAAAGGGCCGGGCGTTGATCGCTCTGCTGACGTTCTCAAGCATGCCAACTCGGCCGGAACATCGAAGCACGGTGGTGTGCTTATGCTCGCTGGTGATGATCACGCTGCGAAATCTTCCTCTTTGGCACATCAATCAGAGCACTTGCTCATCGCTTGTGGTATTCCGGTGCTGTATCCCTCAAACGTGCAGGAGTATCTCGATTATGGCCTGCATGCATGGGCCATGAGTCGCTACTGCGGACTGTGGGTATCGATGAAGTGCGTGACAGATGTCGTGGAGTCTTCGGCCTCGGTCACACTGGATCCCGATCATCTGGATATTGTGACGCCGGATGATTTTGAACTGCCAGAGGGTGGTCTCAACATCCGCTGGCCAGATCCGCCTCTGGATCAGGAGGCGCGGATGCACAACCACAAGTGGTATGCTGCCCTGGCCTACATCCGCGCCAATAAGCTCAACCGCATCGTGATCGAGTCGCCGCAAGCTCGGTTTGGCATTATGGCGGCGGGTAAGGCGTATCTGGATGTACGGCAGGCCTTGGTAGACCTGGGCCTGGATGACCAAGCCTGCGCTCGTATCGGCATACGCGTGATGAAGGTCGGTTGTGTGTGGCCCCTGGATGCCCAAGACGCACGACAGTTTGCCACTGGCCTTGAGGAGATACTAGTTGTTGAAGAAAAACGTCAGATACTTGAGTACGCGTTGAAGGAGGAATTGTATAACTGGCGTGACGATGTGCGCCCGCGAATCTTTGGTAAGTTTGATGAACGCGATAACGCCGGCGGAGAGTGGTCAGTGCCTCGCGGGCAATGGTTGTTGCCGGCTTGTTACGAGCTATCGCCGGCCTTGATTGCTAAGAGTATCGCGATGCGTCTAGAGCGCCTCGGGCTGCCAGCGGAGGTCATGGAAACAATTAATCATCGTATCAGCGTTATAGAGTCGAAGGAGCAAGAGGCCGCCAAGCCCCGATTGACGGTGGAGCGCAAACCTTGGTTCTGTTCAGGTTGTCCTCACAATACCTCGACGCGCTTACCCGAGGGCTCCCGGGCTTTGGCGGGAATCGGCTGCCATTATATGGCCATGTGGATGGATCGCAATACTGATACGTTCACCCAAATGGGCGGTGAAGGGGTGAGTTGGATTGGGCAGATGCATTTCTCCAATGATAGCCACGTATTCGTCAATCTTGGTGACGGCACGTATTTTCATTCCGGCCTGTTGGCTGTGCGCGCGTCGATTGCAGCTGGCGCTAACGTAACTTACAAAATTTTATTCAACGATGCGGTTGCAATGACAGGAGGGCAACCTGTAGATGGCGTATTAACAGTGCAGATGGTGGCCCAGCAGGTCGTGGCTGAAGGCGCAAAGAAAGTGGTCTTGGTCAGTGACGAGCCTCAAAAATACGCCTCCCGCGAGGGTCTGCCTGAGTGTGTAAGCGTGCATCATCGTGACGAGTTCGATGAGCTCCAGTTGCAGCTGCGTGATACTGCCGGCACTACCATCATGATCTATGATCAGACTTGCGCCACAGAAAAGCGCCGTCGTCGCAAGCGCGGCTTGGCTGAAGATCCGCCGCGCCGGGTGTTTATTAATCCGCAGGTCTGTGAAGGTTGTGGCGATTGCTCGATTAAATCAAATTGTCTGTCCCTAGAGCCACTGGAGACTCCTCTCGGGACCAAGCGTGTCATCAATCAGAATTCCTGCAATAAAGATTTTTCTTGTGTGAAAGGCTTTTGCCCAAGTTTTGTTACTCTTGAGGGAGCAAGGTTGCGCAAGCCAGTTCTTCACGACAATGCGCAGCCATCGTTGCCCGCTGATATTCCCGAGCCGCTTCGGCCTAAGCTGGATAAACCAATTGGCATTTTGGTGACAGGAGTTGGAGGCACTGGTGTCGTGACAATCGGCGCCATTCTGGGGATGGCCGCGCACCTGGAAAACAAGGGTGTTACCGTGCTGGACCAGACAGGTTTGGCGCAGAAAGGCGGTGCGGTAATGAGTCATGTTCAGATTGCCGCCGAGCCGGGATCCATTCAGGCGACGCGCATTGCAACGGGTGAAGCAAAGGTGTTAATCGGTTGTGACGAGATTGTCTCAGCGTCTGCAGATGCTCTCTCTCGAGTGCGCCATGGACAAACTGTAGCGATCATCAATACCGCTCACACACCGACCGCGGATTTCTTGTCTGATCCTCAGTGGCAATATCCAAGTAGCAGTGTCGAACGCGATCTACGAAGTGCATTAGGCGAGCGATGCCAGTTCCTGTCAGCCACAGAATTGGCAGTGAGACTGATAGGCGACAGTATATTCACTAATCCCTTGATTCTCGGTTACGCGTGGCAAAAAGGTTGGCTACCCCTGTCTCGAGCGGCGCTACTGCGCGCTATTGAGCTAAATGGTGTTGCGGTCGAAAGCAACACGCTTGCATTCGAATGGGGTCGAGTCGCCGCCCATGACGCGACTATGATTCCCGACCCCTCGCACAAAACTGAATTAGTGAAGCTCCATTTTCCCGACACACTCGAGACAGTGATTGCGGAGCGCATCGAATTACTGACACAGTATCAGAATGCGGCGTACGCAGCGCGCTATCGCGAGGCTTTGACGGCGTTCATAGCGAAGGAGAAAGTGATACTTGGCGGCAGTACCTTGAGTATTGTGGCCGCCAAGAATTTGGCCAAGTTGATGGCATATAAAGATGAGTATGAGGTGGCGCGTTTACACACGTCAGTGCAATTCATGCAGCAATTGCGCGATCAGTTTGAGGGGGAGCCGGGTGTTGACTACCGGATTAACTATCATCTCGCGCCACCGATGATCGCCAGGCATGATGCTCGCGGTCATCCGGTGAAACGTCAGTACGGCCAGTGGATGTTCGTTGTATTCAAGCTGATGCGTCGTTTTAAGGTGTTGCGTGGGAGCTGGTTAGACGTTTTCGGCAAAACCGAAGAGCGACGCCGAGAGCGTGCGCTGGTCGAGGACTACATACAATTGCTCAACCAGTTGGCTATACAATTGGACCAAGATTGCGCCGACAACGCCCGGGCATTGCTTGAGCTACCACAACATATCCGAGGTTACGGGTACGTCAAGGAAGCCAGTATGGATGAAGCTGCCAGAATACGGACCGATTTAACGAGCGAGCAGAATGTCGATAAATTAGGTAGCGCACCCTCAGCAACTAATCGCTTACCTAGCCAGAAGGAAATGTGATGCGAGCAGCAGTAATCAATGAGAAGGGTGCGATTCCCTCGATGCAGGATTTTCCCGAACCAAAAGCGACCGAAGGAAATATACTCATCGATGTCGCAACCACGGGGCTCGGCGGATGGGACATACTCGGAGCCTACCGAATGGGGGTTGAGTTCCCCTGTGTGATTCGCGGCGAGGGTGTAGGCTACACTGAGGAGGGCCGGCGGGTGTATTTCGGCGAGCGATCGGTGATTCCGTTCGGTTCATGGGCACAGAAAACACTCGTTCCTGTAGAGGAAGCGTGGGAAGTGCCCCATGAAGTTGATGATCGTACAGCCATCACGATGGGTATAGCTGCCACTGGAGCGCTTGTCCCCTTGGAGGCGGCTAATATCAAACAGGGCGAAACCGTACTGGTGCTTGGAGCTACTGGCACCTTGGGCCAAATTGCTCTGCAACTGGCGCGCTATCTGGGTGCAGGTACAGTTATCGCGGCAGGCCGCAATCGGCAGACACTGGAGCGACTGAAAAGCACAGGTATGGCCGATGAGGTTGTCTGCCTGAATAGCGAAGACGATGTTAGTGCCCATAAAGCAGTGGCGGGCGAAGGTTACGACGTCATACTCGATGGTGTCTGTGGACAACCTCTTCTGGATGCGATTAAGGCAGCGCGATGGGGTGCGCGCATAATGACTATCGGCACCGGCGCGGGGCGCCAGATTAATCTTGATATGGCAGACCTGTTATTTAAAACGCTTTCTACCATAGGAACGGGGCAACGCCCACCAGCGGACCGTGAGCGGATTTGGCGGCGCCTGCTAAAGATTTCTGCCGAGCAAAACTTAAAAGTAGACTATCAGGAGTTTGAGTTCTCCGATGTTTCTGCTGCCTGGCAGGCGCAGGTTGATGGCCTTAACCGAAAGATCATTGCGAAGTTGGATTAGTCGCTGAACAGCGATTTCTTCTGGAATAAAACACATATTTGATTATGAGTAAAAGTGAAATCGAGCTGTCGCACAGACAGCCTAATTCAAGTGTTATATATTGATTTTAACCCTAAGAACTCGCCTAAGGTCCCATATGAACTCCTATACCCCTAAAGCCATCCATCAACCGGTGTCGGTCGCGCAGGCGTTGCTGCCATTGCTTGCGGAACATGCGGATAGTGCTGAGGTGTCGGGCCAGATGTCGGCAGAGGTCTTTGACGCTATCATGGGTTCAGGCCTGTTCCAGTTTATGTTTCCACGCCGGGCGGGAGGACTTGGTCACCCCTTAATCACTCACACTGAGACCGTGGCTGAGCTAGCGAAGGCTGACCCCGGTACTGCATGGGCATTTGGTTTGCTTTCCAGCGTGACTGCGTCGGTGGCAGCTATGCCTCCGATGATTCGGGAAAAAGTCTTTTTACGCGGTGACGAACTTTTTTGCAGCGTGGCAGCCCCAACGGGTACAGCGCGGCCAGTGAAGGATGGCTACTTAGTGAATGGACGCTGGAGTTATGCGTCGGGATGCATGCACGCGGACTACGCCTTGAATGGTTTGTGTATACTTGATGACGCGGGCAACAGTGTGAGTCAGGGGTTTGCGGTCATACCCTTGAACCTCAATCCTCATGCTCGCATTGAGATTACTTGGCAGGTCGCGGGAGTCAGCGCATCTGGCAGTAATACGATCGTTGCCGATGATTTGGTGGTGCCTCACGAACTGGTTTTTGATCCGCTGGGACATAAAAAATTAGCCGCAAATGCCAGTGCCGACGAGCTGGCTCAGATGCAGGCGAATGCTGAGCCGCGGGACTATTGGCCGAAGGAACCGCTGTTCCCACTGGTGGTGCTTTCACCTATGCTTGGTGCCGCGCAGTCTCTCCTGGAACAAGTCACCGCTGGGATGCAATCTCGTCCGATTATCGGTTGGGACTTTCCCAGCAAAACAGACTCTGCTGTTTTCGTACAGCAGTTGGGACAGTCCGCTATGGAAATCGATTCCGCGTGGATGCACGTGCGCAGAGCTATTGCTGATATCGATGTAACGGCACAGCAACGAACGCTCAGCGGGTTCGATAAAGCGCGAATTCAAGCCGACTGTGGTCACGCCATGGGACTGCTGCGCAAAGCTACAAGTCGCCTTATGGACATTGCTGGTCCCGGAGCGTTTGCAAGCGTTAGCGCCTTACAGAGGTTGTGGCGAGACTTGAACGTTGGCAGTCGCCACACTTATCTGAGCAGCCCATTGTCAGAGGAACTTTACGGTCGAGCCCTCACGGGCTTAAATTCGACTATGATCAATCTGGCAGACATAAGTGTCTGAGGGCTATTCGGCACACTGGACATTGGGGGGGCGCTGTGATGGAGAATAATCAACAGTTGGAGAAGTTCGTACACGCGCAGGTAGCGCACTGGAACAATGGCGACAAGGAAGGATTCTTGGCTTGTCACCGCGACCTGTCACCGAATGGTTTGTCAGTGGAAATTGTTGGTCGCCCTGAAATGGAAGCGCAGACAGCACTGGATTCGATATGGTCGACACAGCCGGATATACGTATCGAAATTGTGTTGGCTGTTGTTGTGGGAAATGAGGCTGTAACTCACCATCGAAATTACCGGATAAGCACAGGCGAGTTGTCATCAGAAACGCTCGAAACCTATTGTCTTGACAATGGCAGGTTAACTGCCCGCTATTTTGTTTCAGCTGCGGACGCTTAGCAAAGTGAACGCCAGCACCAATACTAATTTTGTCTTCCTGCATGGCGGGAACCATGGAGGGTGGTGTTGGGCTCGGCTGATAGAGTCGCTCCGTCCCCACTGCGTCGGTCACATGCTGACACTCGACCTTCCCGGCTGTGGCAAGAAACGGGCACGCCTCGCTGGAGACATCACCTTGTCACAGGTGGCCAGTGAATTGCTTGCAGAGGTGCGCGAGGCTGGCATTGAAGACGCTGTACTCGTAGGCCATTCCATGGCTGGTGTCGTGATGCCTTACCTGGCTTATCAGGCTGAGGGGCTGTTTAGTCATCTAGTTTTCGTGACGGCCTGTGTGCCACGACTGGGTGAAAGCGTGGTACAGACCATGGGCAGTGGTTTGCGGGGCCTTGACCCTGCCGTGGTGGGATATCCACTCGATCCCGCAACCACTGATCCGCTTGAGCTCATGCGTGCCATGTTTGCGCCTGGGTTATCAGACGAGGACGTAGAGTGGTTGTTGCAGGAATGCAGTCAGGATAACTGGCCAATGTCGTTGGCGCTTGAGCCCCTGTCGGTCGACCTGCGCAATATCGATGTGCCCAAGACTTATATAGTGACGGCAGCGGATCCTATTTTGCCGCCTGCTTGGCAGGGCAGGTTCGCGGAGCGCGCAGGCGTAGCTAATCAGTGGACACTTGATGCTGCGCACGAAGTTTTTTTGTCTCATCCTGCTGAGTTGGCTGATGTCCTGTTACGCGCACCAAAGTTTCAGTCTTTTAGGTAAGCTTTACGGCCTCTTTCACTCGTCTCGAGCTTTGAGTCAAGCAGTCTCGCTGACAAGTTGCATTCGAGTTTGTTCATAAGGTTTCTGGCCGCTCCAGCATAACCAGAGTCCTAGCAGCGAGACCGGCGCCGCACTGAGCGCTATTGACCAGTGCAACATGGACTCATCGCCAAACACGAAGTCGGTGATCAGTGCCACGAGGGTGGGGCCTAGGCCAATACCTAGCAAACCACCAAAAAGCAGATATACTGCGATTAATTGCCCGCGCATTCGATTAGGAGCTACTTCCTGAATCGCAGGCGGCGCGGCTGTCTGCGCGATGGCCAGGCCAATTAGGCTCATGCCCAGAAGTGCGCAGCTCAGGTAAGGGTGCGGCATGAGGGCCCATGTAGATACCGTTGGTAGGAGGATCACCTGGCCTACAAGGGTAACTCGAAAGCGCGCCGCAGCGAAGCCTTTACGGTGCCAGTGATCACTCAACCAACCGCTGATGAGTGTGCCAATGGTGCCACAGACCGCAATAAGTATGCCGATTATCACAGCGGCCTCCGATGTGGGCACGGCAAAGCGACGCTGCATAAGCGCGGGAGCCCAGGCGAGGCTGCCGTAGCCGATTATTGCAAGGATGGATGGGTAAATGAGTACTCTTGAGAATGTGGCTCTGTTCTGCTTCACGTAAGCGACAACTTCAGCAATTGATGGCTGAGACCTCCCTGCGGCATCAGCAGATCGTGTTTCCTGCCGGTGCGGTTCCTGCACACTCAACAATAGAACTGCCACCGCGATGCCCGGAACACCGGCAAATAAGAACATCCACCGCCAGTTGTCCATCTGACCAACAACGGGAAGAGAGAATCCGTCCGGTGGAAGACTCTGCAGCACCAGTCCGCCAATAAAAAGGGATGCCCCGGACCCTATGCCAATCGACATGTAATACAGCGCAAGCGCACGACCCCTGCGGTCCGGGCACACGTAGTCGGCGATTATGGAGTAGGCGGCGGGGGCCAGAACCGCTTCTCCGATTCCAATCCCCATACGCGCGACAAACAACTGGGAATAGGTTTGTGCTAGACCCGAGCAGATGGTCATCAAGCTCCAGAACAGTAAACCGACAAGAATCATGTTGCGGCGATGGCTGCGGTCTACCATGCGCCCCAGGGGGATACCGGCCAGTGTGTAGACGATAGAGAACGCATAGCCCTGCAAGATGCTGAATGCTGTGTCAGAGATGCCGAACTCGGCTCGGATGGGTCCTATGAGCAAAGTCGGCAACTGCCGGTCCATTTGCGACAAAACAGTGACCAGAAAAAGGACGCCAATCACGTACCAGGCGTATGATTCACGTGGATAGGAATCCGTAATCTGAGGAGTTTTTGACATTTATTTTGAACAGATATCTATTATATGTTTACATTAGACCATCTAATAATAGAGGCTGCACACCTGTCAAGCCATTTGATTTGATGCTCGGGTGTATCAGCAGAGGGCCTAGTGCATGCCGGATTTAACCAATCGCCAAAGGGTTGAGCATTTTATCGCAGCGTTTGAGCAAGGACAGGTGGCAATGCAGCGTTCGCTGATGCATCCCGACGTCATATTCTATTCGCCCGAGAGCTTGCCCTATGGCGGCCAATGGCGTGGCGTTGACGGCTGGCTAGAACTCAAGAAAGCCATCAACGAGGTCTGGTCTGAGCTGGAGTTGAAAATTAGCGGTGTGGTGGCTTCACCCGACGATACCTGCTTCGTGATTTTTGCTGATCTGCGCGCTCGTTCGAGGAGCACCAATGACGTGTATGTGTCTTCGGTAATGGAAAAGTGGGTATGGCGAGACGGTCTACTGGCGTTGGTGCAACCTTATTACTGGGATACCGCGAGGGTGAAGCAAATTATCGGAGCTGACTGAAAATAGCGCAGCGCCAATCACATAACTAGAGGTGAGTATGACTAAAACGACTGCGGTGACAACAGATCGTCCTTATCCTGCTAGGCAAGGTAGACTGCCAAGAAAACTGGATGCGGTCACGCCGGAATTTCTAACGTCTTTGCTTGAGAACCTCTATCCGGGCGTGAAGGTCCAGAAGTTCGTTGTGGTAGAGCTCAAAAACAGCCATACCACGAAGTTGCGTATCGATTGGCACCTGAATAATGCTCCAGACGAATTGCCGCGCCAGGTATGTTTGAAATCGAATTGGTCGGAAGGCTTCGAAAGCGGCGAAATTTGCGAGCTGGAAGCGCGTTTCTATCACCTAATGCGCAATGAAGTGTCAGCGCCACTACCCAAAGTGTACTACGCAGATTGGGATGGCGATGGAGGTGGCCGTGGCATCGTCATCATGGAAGATCTCGGGCTGACTGCTGGTCATTTCGGTAATAGTCAAGATCACATCGGCGTAGATGGTGTTGCTGCGGGGCTGGAATCATTGGCAACTTTACACGGTGCTTTGTGGGATAGCGAGCGACTGCATGAGCAGCGTTGGCTGCATCGTTCCATGGACACGCCGGTAGACACGGATCAGCTGCTGCGCATGTACAACTACCTAACATTGAACACGTCCAAACCAAAGTACAAAGCGATCCTTCCTCAGTGGATTTATGACACACCGGAATTGTTCGCACAGGCCTTTGATGAACTGGCGGCTCAGGAAAGGGAGTATATTGGTCCTCTATGCCTGGTCCACGGTGATGCTCACCAGGGGAACAGTTTTTTGCGCGAAAATGGTGAACGGGTATGGCATGACTGGCAGTTAGTGCGAAAGGGAACGCCCTGGCGGGACATCACGTATTTCATGCTGGGTGCCTTAACTGTCGAGGAGCGCCGATCATCCGCCAAGGACCTGATTAGGCATTACCGTGAAGCCTTGCTGGCGACCAAGGCCGAAGGCGTATTGAGCGAGCAGCAGGCCTGGGAGCAATTTCGTCGCTGGCCGGTATACGGCATGCAGTCTTGGTTGGCCAATATGGACGGCTGGGGTCAAAGTGGTTATGGCATGGTAGAGCGATTTTTCACCGCAGCCGAGGATATGGAAACCATACAAATACTGACGGATGGGAAGCAACCTCGCCGCCAGGTGGTTCTGGGAGAAGGTGCGAGGCCTATAGCAGAGACCTTAAAGGAGTAATTGTGGCGCGACAACAAGAAGAAATTATTCGCAGGTTCTGCGCACTATGGGGCGATGGCAGCGCCGAGATGCGGCCACAGGTCGAAGAGATTCTGGGCATGATGACCGAAGACGCCCAGTGGCAGCTTTGGGTGCCAGGTGGACCGGTTATAAGTGGTAAAGACGCGCTGCGCGTTGAAATCGAACGACAAATGAGCTTTTCCAGCCATAACAAACTTAACATACTCAACATCGTTTCATCTGATCGGGTGGTGATGACGGAGCGCTCAGACTACGCCCTGGTGCGTGGAGTGCCCATGCCACACAGTATGGTGGCGGTGTATGAACTGAATGATGAAGGATTGATCAGCGCCTGGCGGGAATATCTGGATACCGCCGATCTGGCTAGGAAATCCGGCGCTTCTCCAGAACAACGGCTGGCCGAAAGTCGTGATTAAGCAAGATGCTGTAGCTCATGCATACACAATCAGGCTCCGAGATTTGGATTAGATAAACAGCGGGTTTAAAAAGATTGCGGGGGGACGATATGGCAAGATTGGCGGGGAAAGTGGCGATTGTGACGGGCGCTGGTAGCGGCATTGGACGCGCGAGCGCGTTACGATTTGCGCGCGAGGGCGCTAGGGTCGTACTGGCCGACATCAACCCAGAGACCGCAGCGTCGGCTGCCGCTGAGATAGTCTCTGATGGTGGGACGGCTCTGGCGTTGACTGTTGATGTGGCTGTTGAAAGACAGCTGAAAGAGATGGTCGATGCCGCAATCGACACTTACGGTGAACTGCATGTCCTTTTCAATAATGCTTGCAGCACTGATCCGCTGATGTCAAAAAAGGACTCCGATTTTTTTACCTTTGATGCACAGGTATTTCACCATCGTATGCAGACTAACGTACTGGCAGGTGTGCTTGCTGCGCGTTTTGCGATGCCGCACATGCTGGAGCGAGGCTCGGGTTGTATTCTGTTTACATCCTCCAGCAGTTCGCTCAAGGGGGAAGTGGCTCAGTTCAGCTACGGCGCCACTAAAGCGGCCGTAAACTGGTACGTGCAGACGCTCGCGGCGACTTTCGGCAAGCAGGGGATTCGTTGCAATGGTATTGTGCCTGGAGTGATTCGCACTGCTGCCATGGAAGGATGGGCCACCGAAGAAATGCAGCAGGCATTTATGGAAATGCAACAAAGTCCGCGCCTAGGGCTGCCAGAAGATGTGGCTGCTATGGCGACGTTTTTGGCGTCTGACGAGGCTGTGTTTGCTAACGGCGCGCTCTACTACATGGACGGCGGCATTAACTGCACGACACCTATGGTGCCCGCCGTGAGGAAGTTTCTGAAATGAAACAGGCTGACCTGAATAATCGTCTCGCTGGCAAAGTAGCAATCGTGACCGGGGGTGCTGGCGGCATTGGTGCAGCGGTCGCACAACGTATTGTCGCTGAGGGTGGTGAAGTGGTAATAGCCGACATTCTCATGGACGGCGCAGAGCGTGTAGCGAAGTCATTAGGCAACGCCGCTTTGGCTGTGCAGTTTGACGCAGGTGATCCCGATTCGATCAGGGAACTGATTGAAAAGGCCGTCGCGCGCTTTGGTGGACTTGATGTGCTGCATAATAACGCAGCGATTACCATACCCGAGATCCAGAATCACGATACGACAGCAGTCGATATCCCTCTGGACGTCTGGAAACGTATTCTAGATGTCAATCTCACCGGATATTTGTTGGGCTGCAAATATGCAATACCACACATGATCTTAAGGGGCGGCGGCTCAATTATTAATACTGCTTCCAACTCAGGTATCGTCGGCGATTTGAAGCGAATTGGATATGGTACTTCAAAGGCCGCAATCATCAACTTGACTAAGCACATAGCCACCCAGTACGGGCGCCAGGGTATCCGCTGCAATGCGGTTGCGCCTGGCATCATTTTGACCCAGGCGACCATGGAAAGCGTGCCGGATATTGCGCAGAATTTTGGCAAACACCTAGCGCTACCGCGCATGGGGCGACCAGAGGATGTGGCCAACCTGGTGGCTTACCTGGCCTCTGAAGAGTCGTCCTACATGACCGGACAATGCCTCTCGATTGATGGCGGATCTTTGATTCACCAGCCCCATTTTTCAGATTACATCTGCGATTCGTGGCACAACAATCTAGAGGGCAATTGATATGATAAAGAGAGCTTACTATGAATCACGATAATGTTTCCGCCCAGAGCATAGATCCGGGCGTGTTCAAAGAAAAGTATGGCCCCTGGGCGCTGATTGCCGGCGCATCCCATGGGTTGGGTGCTGTATTCGCGCGTCAACTTGCATCGCTGGGGCTGAACTGTGTGCTGCTCTCGCGGCGGCCTGCGGTGCTGGAAACCTTAAAGAAAGAATTGGAGTTGGAATACGGTATTGAGGCCTTGTCGGTGGGGATCGATCTAATGACCGAAGATGCGGTCGACAAGATTATTGAGCGGGTGGGCGATAGGGAAATCGGCTTGCTGGTCTACAACGCCGGAGCACCGCCGTTGACCGAAGCTTTTCTCAAAGTGTCTGCCAATGACTGGGATGGTTTCGTGCGGATGAATACCGTGACTGTTTATCGTTGCTGCCATCATTTTGGCAGCCAGATGATTGAGCGGGGTCGAGGCGGAGTGATTCTGGTAGGTTCGCACGCCGCCTTTGGTGGGACCAAAAAACTCAGTTTATACACGGCTACCAAGGGTTTTATTCTTAACTTGGGTGAATCACTATGGGCGGAGTGGAAAGATCAGGGCGTGGATGTCCTCAATCTGGTTATCGGCTCGACGGACACGCCTACAATGCGAGAGCACATGGCCGCACACGGTATGGTATTGCCCGAAGGGGCGCTGCCCACGCCTGAAGAAATTGTTCCCCTTGGCCTAGCCAAGCTTAGTGACGGCCCTTCACTCGTTCATCCGGACGATATTGATTTATCTGCGGACGAGAAATCTCGGGGCCATGTACGACGAGATCACGTGATAGAAAGCACACGTATATCAGCGCAATTCATTGGAGACTGATGTAGCAACATCATGCGCTGACAGGTTGGAATAACTATGCAAACGATAACGACTCAGGTTCTTGTGGTGGGATCGGGCGGCGCGGGCCTGACCGCAGCCACTGTTGCGGCACAACGTGGCCTTGATGTACTGGTGGTGGAGAAAACCTCTGTATTTGGTGGCACTACCGCTTGGTCGGGCGGAGGCATCTGGGTGCCGTGTAATTCATTGCAAACGGCCGCTGGGCTGCACGACAGTAAGGAGCTGGCAAAAACCTACGTCCAATCTGTCATCGGAACTACCGTGCGGGAAGATCTACTTGATGCATTCCTCGAAGCCGCTCCCGCAATGGTCGATTTCTTGCAGTACAACACGTCAGTAGAGTTTGTGCTGCATGACGGATTTCCAGACTGGTATCAGGATCTGCCCGGAGCAACAACATCTGGTCGTCTGTTGGCCCCGGCCGCATTTGATGGCCGTGAGCTTGGAACGTACTTGCAGCAGTTGCGCGAACCTCTACATGAATTTAACGCTCCGGCTGGCCTGATGGTCGGTTTTGATGATATGCGGCACATAGCCAATGTCAAACAATCCTGGCAATCATTCCGGCACGTAGCCCAGCTGCTCACGCGATTCCTATGGGATACGCTGCGTTACCAGCGTGGTACGCGCCTAACCATGGGTAACGCTCTGGCTGCTCGCTTGCTTAAATCCAGTATCGACGCGGGAGTGACACTCTGGTCATCTACGCCAATGCTACAGCTCGAGACACAAAGCGGCGAGGTGCTTGGTGCTATCATCGAGAAAGACGGTCAGCCGTTGCGCGTCATGGCGACACGAGGCGTAATTTTGGCCAGCGGTGGTTTCTCCGCCAATCCGGATTTCCGACGGCAGTTTATACCGTTCCCAGATGAGCATGTATCCATGGTTTGCAACGGAAATACCGGTGTGGCGATTAGCAACGCACTCGCGATAGGAGCAGGGTTTGACGGTGATAATATTAGTAATGCCGGCTGGCTAGTCGTATCGAAATTGCAGCAGGCAGATGGTTCGGTGCGAAAGTTCCCACACCTTTTTCTGGATCGCGGAAAACCGGGTTGCATAGCCGTCAATCTCGAGGGCAAGCGGTTTGGCAATGAGTCCACCACTAACCTGGTAGAACCGATGCATAACAGCGGATCGGTGCCGGCTTTTTTGCTATGTGATCACAGATTTATAAAAAGATATGGTCTTGGGTTTGTGCGCCCCGGAGGCTTTGGCCTGAAAAAAATGTTAAAGGCGGGGTATGTGCTGAAGTCGGACAGCCTTAAGCAATTGGCTGGTATAACGGGTATTGATGCGAAAAATCTGCAGTCCACTGTGGAGCGATTCAATCAGTATGCAGAAAAGGGCGTAGATGATGATTTCGCGCGAGGCAGCGACAAAGATGATTTCACTATGGGTGATATGAGTCATACACCCAATCCATGCCTTGGTCCGGTCGCCACGCCGCCTTTTTACGCCGTAAAAATCTTTCCCGGAGACTCTACCACCACCGTCGGATTGAAAGTAGACGCGAAGGCCCGAGTGATTGGCACGGGCGGTCAGCCGATACCTGGTTTACATGCAGTGGGATTGGATATGAACTCGCTGTGGCGCGGCAAGGCACCTTCTCATGGCGGTAACAATACCCTGAGTTTGACGTTTGGTTATATCGCTGGCAATACCGTGGCGGACGAATAAATTAATGTTGATCGTGACACAAGAAAGGCAAGCGCAATGAGTGAAAAACGGATCAACCTTACGGAATTCAGAGATTCCTGGCGAGTACTCTTGTTATCCGTTGGTGGTATTGCAATCAGTATCAATGCGGTGCTGCTGTATGGTTTTGGCACCCTAGTAGTACCGTTTGAGGCGACCTTCGGCTGGAGCCGCAGCGCTCAGCAGGTTGCCATCACCTTCTTGTATGGTGGCGCTGTGGTGGGCTTGCAGACCGTGGGTTGGCTGAACAAGCGCTTTGGCATTGTGCAGGTCACCGTGCTTTCACTTTTTTTGATGGCGGTCGGATATCTGGCCTGTACCCAGCTGATAGGCGGTTCGGTTTGGTCGTTGTATGTAATGTTTGCCCTGCTGCCAATCATTGGTATGGGAGCCTTGGCAGTGACGTGGACTCAACTGATCAACCTGTGGTTTGTTGAGAACCGGGGATTAGCGCTGGCGATCGGTTTGTCCGGAACGGGAATTACCGCGGTGGTGGCTCCCAATGTAATGGCCTGGAGTATCGAGCAGTTTTCGTGGCAAGCGCCGTTTGTTTTGCTGGCCTGCTTGAACTTGCTACTCATTCCGCTGTCGCTGCTTTGGTTTCGTCTTCCTTCGCATGCCGCTGCCAAGGTGACTCAGCCACATAAAAGAAAGGTTTCACTCCTTCAGGCTCAGGGGTTGGCTTTCAGAGACGGCCTGGCCGCGCCAAAGTTCTGGATTTGTAACGTGGCCCTAGGACTGGTCGTTTCAGCGGTAGTTGGTATTGTTACGAACACTATTCCGATGCTCAGGGATGCCGGTTTTGAGACGTCTTCAGCCGCTTTTATCTTTAGCTTTTTCGGCTTGTCACTCATTACGGGTCGCCTGATCGTTGGCTATTTTTTGGATCGGCTATGGCCGCCTGGCGTTGCCGCTTTTAGCTTGTGCCTGCCAGCGTTGGGTTGCTTGATTTTCTTGAGTGGCCCTGATAGTAGCGTTCTGTTGGTTTTCGCGGTGGTGTTGTTCGGGTTGGGTGCTGGTGCCGAGTTCGATATCGCGGCTTTTCTAATCGCACGCTATTTTGGTCTGGTTGATTACGGGCGCCTTTTCGGTTTTCACCAGGCTCTGATTACCGTCGCTTCCAGTTTGGCACCACTGATGTTTGCCGCTATGTACCTGCAAACCCAAAACTACCAGCTTTTGCTGTATTACTGCACCTTAGCGACGTTACTGGGGCCCTTGCTGTTACTTTGGTTGGGCAGGCCCCCGAATTTCACGGCTGATCAAATCGCCGATTGAGATTGTCATGCGGGTATCGCGACCAGACTATTTCTCACCGTAGATCTCAGGGTAGATGTCCTCAGGCTTACCGATACTCGGACCTAGAATGGAGCCGACCATTTTGTGACCCCAAGTGCTCATTTTCTCTGGGTTCAATTCAAATGGGTCTCCATGCCACGCCTCTATTTCGGTAATACATTCGAAAGCGAAACCTGAGGGGTTGAAATGGTAGAAGGACATATGCGGGTCCTGCGTATGCTGGCCTAATGTCATTAACAGGTCTAGCTCTTTTTCTAATACGATGTCGTAGGTTTCTCCCACATCCCGAACGCTGTCTACAAACAAACCCACATGCTGTATACCCATTCGCCCTGGAGCCAGCCCGTAAGCAATATCGTGACTTGTCTGATTATTGAGTTTTGCTCGCAGAAACGCCGTCTTGCCTTTCCCCGCGCCCCAGCCGTACCATTGCATGCCCATCACTTCGATTAGAAAATGCTCAAGCTCGGGCGAAAATTCCGGCGTCATCAATACGAGATGGCCAACCCCTCTCTCGTCGCACTTGAACCCGCCATGCGGTCGACCAGGAGAGAATGAGCGCGGTGTCCACTTTTGCGCGTAGAAAAGTTCATGCTGGTAGCCAACGGGGTCTCGGAAGCGGACAAGTTCTTTAACGCCCCTTATCTCGCAAAGCGCTTCATCGCCGACGCTGTACTCGACTTTGTGTCGATTCAGCGTGTCGACCGCGTCGATAAAATCGAGACGATTGCGTGTTTCCCAGCCGATATAGGATATTCGTTCTATTTCCCCTGGATGAAAAGCCATGCGATGCCGCCGGTCGTCCATTTTGAAGTATAGAGAGTCAGGATCGGCCTCCGGTGAGTTGGCAATTTGGAATCCCATGACCTCCGGGCCATACTCTCTCCATTCTTCAAGTTTGGCCGTTTCAAAGCCAAGGTAGCCGATGCTAATAATATTCACGCAGGTCTCCGATTGTTATCGTTGTGCTCAGAAATAGATTATGTGGCTAACAGGCCGCCATCTATGACTATATCAGAGCCGGTTATGTAGGCTGCCTCTCCAGACGCGATGAAGGCAGCCAGCGCTGCTACTTCCTCGGACTCTCCCGGGCGTTCCAGTAGAACACCAGTCAACAGTTTCCGACGAATTTCCGGATCCTCAACGAAAGGTGCAGTGCCCGGTGTTCTTATGAAGCCTGGGCTAATACTAACTGCTCTGATGCCGACAGTGGCTCCTTCGACTGCCAATTGTCGAGTAAAGGAAACTACTGCGCCTTTGGCTGCCGAATGAGCCGCTTTTCCGGTAACGCTCGAACCGCACCATGCAGCAGTGGAGGCAATGTTGATAATTGTGCCACCGTGCTCAGTCATATGGGGCCACGCATGTCGTGTTGTATAGAAAACGAGGTCGAGTTCGTTGCGGATTACGAAATGCCAGTCATCCACGGAGAATTCATCTATCGGGCCGAAGCGAGTGGCTGATGCATTGTTGTAAAGAATATCAATCCGCCCGTGTTTGCTCGCCGCAAGATCAACCCACGCCCTTGCCTGCTCCACGTCACCGAGGTCAACAGGGGCGCTACCGTGCATCCGAAAGCCTTCGGAAGCAAGAATTTCTATGGTTTCGTTATGATTTTGCTCATCCAGGTCACATCCGAAGACGATTGCACCCTCTCTAGCAAACCGCAGAGCCGCAGCTCTCCCTTGGCCGCCGCCAGTACCAGTAATGAGCGCGATTTTTCCATCGAGTCGTTTCATCCGCATTATTGATGTTGGTAATTACATCACTTCAACGGTCAGCACCTGTGCTGGGCAACAGCTGGCCCCCTCAATTGCGGCGGCAAGCAAGTCGTCCGGCACTGTGTCAGTCTCTAGATAGACCGTTCCGTCGGGGTTCAGTTTATAGATCTCGGGGCAAGCCTGGTTACACAGGCCGTAACCGCAACAGAGCTCAAGCTGTGCCGATACCTTGTGGACTTTGGGGATACCATCTTCCTTCATCTGTTGCACCTTTTTCGTTATCGGAGCCATGACGTTTTGGCACCTTTCCCCAAAACATTACACAGATATGTAAAAACTGTCTATATTATCGTCTGACCACCGCACATCTGGCGGGCGGTAGGCGTGCGTTTTTTCGGTGCAGGCATCAACGAAAAATGCTAACTCATTAACTGTAATAAAAACAACAAGATAGTTCATTTTCATGCTTGGTGAGAACAGCAAGTCGGCGCATTCTCCGCGTCGAGAACAAGGTTTTCGCTTAGCCTTTTTCGGCAATGGCGTTTTACTAGGAGTCAAACAACTTTGGCCTGCTTTACCTGCGGAGCAAAAATAAATGTTAAACAAAAATCAAAAATGTGTAACGCTTAGTGAGGCTGAGGTGTAAGTCTCGTGTAACCAAGATAAAAATGCGCCCAGTCGGGGAGCCCGTATAACTAAAGTGTTTGAGTGGGTTGCGTTTTTAAGGTGCCGCTAGGCATACGAAAACATTCCCTCGCGAGCTGAAAATATAATAACTGAAAGAGTGAGTGACTATGTTGAATAAAAATCTATCGGCCCTTTTTGCCGCCAATTTTTTGGCCATCAGCGTATCGGCTATTACCTCTCCCGCCTATGCACAGAGCTCCAACACCGAGATGATGAGCGGCTCGGGTGCAGACTCGGATTCTTTTGTCCTTGAGGAAGTGATGGTCACAGCGCGTCGGAAGCAGGAAGACCTTCAGTCTGTTCCTGTCAGCGTAGTGGCGTTAACCAGTCAAGCGCTCCTTGAAGCAAGCATTACGTCATTTACTGACTTGCAGCAGAACGTTCCGGGCGTCTTTTTTGCGGGCAGTGGCGGCGCCAACAATCCTGTGTACGTGATTCGCGGTCAGTCCAAGGGTTTGTTGGGCACGTCGTCCCCGGCTGTTGTAAGTTATTTTGCCGAAGTGCCGCAGCCCTCGTGGGGTAGTGCCGTACCTCAATTTGATATGGCGGATATTCAGGTTTTGAAGGGGCCGCAAGGCACCCTTTTTGGGCGCAATACCACAGGGGGTGCGATTCTCTATGCGCCTCAGGCACCCTCCCATGAGTTCAATGGGTATCTGGGGGCTACCGTAGGTGACGAGAATCAGCGCCGTATTCAAGGGGCGGTGGATATCCCACTCGTCCAGGATAAGCTGGCCATGCGAATCGCCGGAGACCTTAATAATCGGGATGGCTACACCAAGAATATCGGCGTCGGGGACGACCTCGATGCCGTCGATACCACCACGGTTCGTCTCTCTCTATTGGCCGAGTTCGACAAGCTTAGTAACCTTTTGATCGTCGACAGGTTCAAGAGTGACAACGCTGGCTTCAACACGTCACTGACAGCTGACGGCTTTACGGCGCCTCTGTCCGAGGTGGTTGGAGCGAACGGGACATTGAACGCATTTGGCCTAGCTGGTCAGATGCTGGATCAATATGCGCTTGCAGAAGCGCGCGGTCCGTTCATAAACGAGCCATCTTTTGCCAACTATGAACAGAATGATCGTCTGACTATCGTTAATCGTACAGAGTACGCGATTAACGACAATCTGGAGATTGTGAATATTTTTGGTTACCAAACGACCGAGTTGGCATATGCGCCTAATATTGATGGTATTCCGGCACTGCCCTTGAGCAATGCATTTGTCGATGCGGCAGTATTCCGTGCGCCTGGTTCAGGGCTAACCAACTCAGCCAATTTAACATTGGTCAAGGCGACGCTAATCGATGAGTCAAAGCAAATAAGCAATGAGTTCCAGTTGCGGGGCAAGGCATTCGACGACCGCCTTGACTGGCTTGTCGGAGCTTTTTTTGTGAAACTGGAGCCCGATGGCGCCGGCCAGCAGAATGGGACTACCATTTTGTCGGCGGTTATTGACCACAATATTCCTGCAGGCATACCTAATCCGTTGGTGGCCGGGTTTGGACCTTCCAACGGACAGTATCTTTTCCTTACCGATGAGTCTAGGGCTGTGTTTGCTCACGGTGAGTACGACCTTACAGATGCTCTGTCGGTTGAAATCGGCGTACGCTACACAGAAGACGATTTCGAGGCCTGTGTAGGCACCGGGAATAGAGCGCTTCAAGGCGGCGAGCGAATGGCAGTAATTTCTGAGTCGCAGTGCCGCATGGGCGACCCAATGGATGTCAAGAGTACTGGCGTAATTACAAGCAGTTCCGATGAAGTGACCTGGTCAGCCGGTTTGAACTGGCAGGCGACAGATGATTTGTTCGCCTATTTTGTTGCTCGTCACGGTTACCGCGCGGGTGGCGGCAATGGTCCCGTTTTCTCTGGTACGCTGCAGTCCTATCAAACTTTTGATCCTGAGACCGTTGATGACTTCGAGATCGGTGTTCGTGCAGATTGGAATTTCGGCGGGATGGTCGCACGAACCAATATCTCCTATTTTTCGGCCGAAATCTCGGGTGCACAGGGCGACATAGGCGGGGGTGTTCAAACCGGTTCAGCTTGCGATGCTTCGAATCCCGCGACTACACCTGATGGCAACTGTGACCCTTCCGATGATCCCACGGGTGGAGCGCTGGTGTTGAATGTTGGTGATTCATCGGTAGATGGTGTCGATATAGAACTGGTGCTGGCTCCAACGAATAATCTGACCCTGAGGTTTAACGCCACCTTCCAGGATTCAAGTGTTGATAGCTATGATGCTCAGCAAAATCCGTTCATCGACGCTATTGTTCAGCGTGGTGGCGCTGATCCTTTCCTCTTCTTCGTTGACGACACCATTCAAGCGAATATTCGCTATGCGTTACCGCTGGGTGATTTTGCCGATGAAATGGTGCTGAACTTGAACTACTACGACACTGGTGATGCTGTCAAAGGTGATGTGAAGGTTCCTGGCTATGATCTGACTAACTTCCGTGCAGATTTTCATAGTGTGATGGGGTCTAAGTTTGACGTCTCTCTATATGTCAATAACGTCACAGATGAGGAATACGCAATCGCCAGCGGGGCCTCAACAACAGCTCTGGGAGTTGGTGGATTCGTTTACGGTGCACCCCGCCTTTGGGGTTTGGAAGCACGGTACCGATTTTAGTCTCGTCTTAAATCCGTCCGAGTGCCGCCAATGGGAGTCCATATGGCGGCTTTTTTTTAATTTTTCTCTGAGCCGTTTTATGAATACAGTAGAAATTACCAAGCAAGATGAGGAAAACCTTAAAGCTTCAATCGAAGATTTGGTCGGCGGGCGGGTGGTCGACATGTCGCGGCAATTGCGATGGCGCCCCTCCTGGTTTGTTGACGTAGAAAAAGACGGGAAGATCATCAAAATTTATGCGCGTGGTGACCGGAATAGCGATGTGGTTCCGTTTCCGGATTTACGACGCGAAGCGAATATCCTGTCAATTTTGGGAGCAAATGGTATCCCTGCTCCGCATATCTACGGTATGTGTGAGCAGCCCCCCGCTATCATTATGGAATGCGCCCCCGGCACACGGGATGTCCAAGCAGCTGCCGATGATGACGAACGTCGCAGCGTCGCGAAGCAGTACATAGAATCGCTGGTAGCGATGCACCGGCTTCCGCTCCAGCCGTTCGTTGAAATTGGTGTGCGCCAACCCGAAGGCGCTGAAGAAATAGCGCTGGCCGGTTTGCAGGCATACTGGCCGCTATACGAAAAGCACAAAGCAGCGCCTGATCCGTTTATTGAATTTGCCATTCGTTGGCTGCGAAGCAATTACCCGCGTGATCGTTCCCAGGCTAGCTTTATTGCCTTTGATGCAGGACAGTTCATGTTCAAGGACGGAAAGATTACCTGCTTGTACGATTTTGAGTTTTCCATGATCGGGGATCCTATGACTGATCTGGCGACAATGGCGATGCGCCATTCCTACGAGCCCATGGGTGAGGATATTGACACGCTATGCAAATATTACGGAGAACTTAGCGGCGAGGCGGTAGACCCCAAGGTGGTTCGATACCATCACGCGCTTTTTTCAGCAGTGGCCTGCATGCAGTTCATCGGCACGGTTGTCAATCCCAAGCCTGGTGATCCCCATGACGTATACCTAGAATGGGGCCTAGCGTTGCGCCGCACTTTGCTTAACGCACTTGCTGACAGTATGAACGTCAAGTTGGAGCCGCCGCCAGCGATGGAAAGTGTAAGAGGCGCCAATCATAATTTGTACGTTATGCTCCGAGACTTGCTGGCTCGTATCGATACGGCTACTCCAATGTCGGAGTCGATCAAGGCGCAGACTGTGCGTGTCATTGAGTTTGCCGCAGAAGTAGATCGCGTTGGGCAGGAGCTCACGCAGTTGGCTCTGCGAGATGCAGAGCCTTTTGTAGGCGCTTGCGATGAAATATCAGAGATGCGGGCACGGCTGGAGACATTTGTACAAATCACTGATGAGCAGAATAACGCAGCTCTGCTACAACTGTTCTCTAACGATATTGAGCGGCAGGTGATGGCCTTTGAGAAAACGTCAATTGGCCAGTCGGCAGCCCATATTCGATTGGAATCTCTTGCTTGACTGCGAGGGTATTTTTAATACTCCTTAGAGGGCGGCGCGTTACCCTTTAACCAAGAGTGTACAGCCGGCCAGAGGCCCTCCGCCGGCTGCGACAATTGTTACATCATGGGCTTTGGTCTGTCGTGAGCCGCCTCGTTGCCACAACTGGGTACACGCCTCATGTATGTAACCTAACCCGTGCGTGCGGCCGCCAGACAACTGCCCGCCATTGGTATTAATCGGTAACTCTCCACTCAGTGCGATGCGGTTGCCGCCCTCAATAAAGCGGCCGCCTTCGCCCTCAGGGCACAGGCCCAGCGCTTCCAGCCAAAGTAAAGTCAGAATGGAAAAACCATCGTAAAGCTGTGCTGAACCGACGTCCTCGGGTTTGTAGTCGGTTCGTGACCACATCATTCCCGCAGCGTCCCGGGCCGCCATGCCCGTGAGGTCTATCTGATCCCAGGACCAGGGCTGGTGCAAAGCAGAACCCATCGCTTCAATGCGTATCGGTGTATTTTTACAATCCTTTGCGACATCGTTTCGCGACAGGATTATGGCGGTAGATGCATCGCAGTGTACGTCGCAGTCGAACAAGCGTAGCGGGGTAGATATATACCGCGAGGCCATGTAGTCGTCCAGGGTTAATGGGTCACGAAATACGGCCTTTGCATTCAAGATCGCATTGGCGCGACAAGTTAGTGCGATCTGGGCTAGCTGTTCCTCCCTGGTGCCAAACTCATAAAAATGTCGCTGTGCGTACATTGCCATCAAGTTGATACCTGACATGACATTGAAGGGGGTATACCACTGCCAGGAAAAACTGCTGTCGCGGCCCGTCGTCTTTTTCGTCAACGCCCCAGCGTTCTTATCCACAAGGCGTCGGCTAGATTCTGTGATTGTTCGAAATACCAAGACGTGCTTGCACAATCCAGCAGCGATAGCCATCGCACCGTTAATAACACCTGCTATGGGTCCTGGCCCTTCATAACCGCCGCCATACCAGTTGACTTTGAGGCCCATGGTTCCTATGAGCGCATTGGGGCCAACGGGTGAAAAAGCATCACCGTTGTTATTGTCGCCGGGCCAACTGACGACGCCATCGATCTCGTTGCGAGTCAGGCCAGCATCTGAAATGGCTTCACGGCAAGCGTCTACGGTCAGTTGCATGGCCGATTTCGAAGACGGCCGGCCGACTTCAGACTGGCCAATCCCAGTAATGGCAACGCCCTTCTCGCCCACTTTTCGAAAGCTCATTGGTCTGCCTCAAACAAGGGCAACCAAACGTCGTCCTGCTGCAAAAAAGTCACTTTCACGCGCATGCCGATGCGAACCGATTCTGGTTCGCAGTTGATGATATTGGTTACGAAGCGCAGACCAGGCTGTTCGTCCAGCTCCACGATGGCGATGACGAACGGTACATCCAGATCCGGGTGCCAGCGTTGGTGATTGATGGTGTAGGTCGCCACGCTCCCTTTGCCGCTCACTTCGCGTGGAGCGATGTTATCCTCGGTGCACTTAGGGCACACGGGTCCTGGAGGGTGGAAATAGTATTCACAAGCCTTGCAGAACAGGATTTTCAGCTGGCCGTCTCCGCCACCCTGCCAGAAAGGGCTGGACTCGACCGATAGAGCGGGAAGTTTTCTTTTCATTCTATGAGCCTTTTTTACTCACCGTAAAGCCATTCTAGCATTGTTTGTAGACGGAATAACCAAAAGTGTTTAGTATTTTCGAACACAATCGGACTTCAAACGCTTCTGATACAGCGCCGCATATGGTCATTGAGCCCAGAAGAGCGCGACGAGGTCGATCACTTACATGAAACTGGGTATCACCGCTTTAGAGCCTGCCCGAGGGAAGTAAAATGAGGCTAGTTACCTACGCCAACTCAATGGGTGTTCAACGCGCGGGTGCATTTATTGAAAGCGATCGGTGCATCGTCGATCTTGCAATGGCTGCCGAAGCAGTCTATGGAAATGGATCGCCGGTCTTCAATTCTGTTCTAGCACTGGTAGAGTCAGGCGATGATGCTCTGGCGGCGGCGTCGACGCTGGTGTCCCGGGCGCCTCGGGGCGCTGTTGTCGAGCGTGAGCAAGTGGCACTTATGGCGCCGATTCAACCACCGCCACAAATGCGCGATTGCTCCTGTTTTGAGCAGCATCTTGTGCAATGCTACGAAGCCGCCAGAAGAGGTGCGGCGGCAAAAGCGCCCGATCCTGAAGCTGCGTTGAAGGCTATGGATACAACACAGGACGATAAGGTATTGCAGACCTTTCGTCGGCAACCCATCTATTACAAGTGCAATAGGTTTAGCGTGGTTGGTCCAGATCAGGACGTTATTTGGCCCGCTTACAGCAAAGCCTTAGATTTCGAGCTTGAATTGGCTTGCTATATCGGAAAGCGCGCGTTGGATGTTCCCGCCGCAAAAGCCTCGGATTATATAGCCGGTTTTACTATTTACAACGATATGAGTGCACGTGATGCTCAAGGCTGGGAAATGCCGGGCAGGCTGGGTCCGGCCAAAGGAAAGGATTTTGACACTGGTAATGTAATGGGCCCCTGCCTAGTAACCCGCGATGAAATAGATAACGTCTATGACTTGGATATGGTAGCCAGAGTCAATGGCGAGGAATGGGGTAGGGGCAACACCCGAGATATGTTTTGGACGTTCGAAGAGGTGATCGCGCATATTTCAAGATCAGAAACGCTTTATCCTGGAGAGGTTCTTGGCTCTGGTACGGTCGGTAACGGTTGTGGTTTGGAGCAGTTGCGCTACCTCAAACCCGGCGATGTGGTGGAACTTGAAATCGAGCAATTGGGTATTCTGCAAAGTCGGGTTGTAAAACCTTAAGCATAATTTTGGTGAGAACTTCAAGAAGCAAGGTAACTGTGTCATTGGCGGACCAGCTACCTTAGTTGGGTTGAACAGGAGATAAAAATGTCAATTACAAAGGGTCCAGTACTCCGCGATGGCACCCCACTTTCAGATCTGGTTGATCTGGAAATGCGAGAAGTAAAGTTGCGTACTCTTTCCGATCAGGAAATTTACGAAATAGAGCAGGAAAAAGTCTTCGGTAAGGTATGGCTTCTGCTTGGCCATGACACTGAAATACCTAATCCCGGTGACTTTGTGCAGCGGCACATGGGAGACGATTCTGTGATTGTCGCCCGCTCTCGCGATGGAAAAGTTCATGTGTCGTTGAACGTCTGCCCGCACCGAGGTATGAAGGTAACTACTCACGAAAGTGGAAACACTCAAGTGCACACCTGTATCTACCATGGCTGGGCATTTAAGCCCAATGGGGAGTTCCTAGGTTCTCCTGTTGCTGAGCAATGCATGCACGGCTCATTGCGTGGTAAGGACGAGCTGGGCCTGAAGCAAGCGCGCGTTGCATTGTATGGTGGCTTAATTTGGGCGACGTGGAATCACGATGGACCCTCATTTGAGGAGTTTCTTGGCGATTCCAAATGGTATTACGACATGTTGTACACCCGAACTAATAAGGGGCTGGAAGTCGCAGGACCGCCGCAGCGATTCATTGTGCGCGGCAACTGGAAGACGGCAGGAGAACAATCTGCCGCCGATGGTTTTCATACATTGACATTGCATCGATGGCTAGGAGAGGTGGGTAACTACAAGGCCGACTCAGGTAAAACGCAGGGTAGCGAGTTAACTGAGGAAATGTATGGAGCAGAGGTCAGCTCCCCACACGGTCACGCGCTCCGTTGTATCAATCTGGCTAGAAAGATCAAGAAGCTAACGGGTAAGGATGCCTCCGACTTATCAGTTGAAGAAAAGCTACGCGCTTTGCCGCCTCCAGGTATGACACCTGATATGGTCGAGCAGCTTGCAGAGAACCTGTCGCCCGAGCAGATGCAAGTGATGTCGTGGATGCCCCCCCAAGTAGGGGGTATGTTCCCTAACGTTATTTTTGAGTTCCTGTATATTCCGCAGTCTGACGGCACGGTAGTCGGCTCACTGGCGTTGCACACGTATGTGCCCAAGGGGCCAGACAAGTTGGAGTTCACCAATTGGATTTTTGTGGAGAAGGACACGCCACCAAGACTGAGAGAGCAAATGATCCAGCAAAGCGTGCGTTTGCTTGGAACCTCCGGCATGGTTGAGGCTGATGACTCCGATACTTGGCCGCACATGACGCTTGCATCAAAAGGGCTTCAGGCGAGCAAGCAGAGCATGAAGTATCAAGCAATCTATGAAACGGGGGCTCCAGAAGGTTGGCCTGGCCCTGGAATTATTAATGAAGGCTTTACCAAAGACGATCCCCAGTGGCATTGGTGGAAGTATTGGTATGAACTCATGATGGCTGACGACTGATCTGCGGCCATGCATACCTAATTCGTGCACTATAATATTGAGGATTCAGCCATGACGGAAACAACTAAACCTGAGGCGCATATGGGTAACTCAGTGGGTATCGGGTCTGAGATTTACAACAAGGTCCTGCAACACTATTACACCGAGGCACTCTTGCTTGATAATCTTCGCCTTCAAGAATGGGGCGCTTCACTTGCCACTGATCTGAAGTACACTGTGCCAGTGCGCCAGACCCGCACCGTGCAGGATATCGAGGCGTCTTACATCCGTTCCGTGCAGCATATGGATGATGACTACGCATCTATCATGGGTAGAATTATGCGTCTCAGCGGTAAAAGCGCGTGGTCCGAAAACCCTCCGTCGCGGACGCGTCGGTTTGTGTCTAATGTCCAAGTTTTCGAGACGGACAAACCCGATGAATATGCATCGATCAATTATCTACTACTGACACGCAACCGCTTCGACGATGATTTCTTCGATCTTATCCCGTCTCAGCGCAACGATCTGTTACGCGCAGTGGAAGGCGGCTTCCAGCTTGTGCGCCGTGAAGTGTTGATTGACCAAGCTGTGCTAGGAACGCCGAACTTATCAATTTTCCTCTAATTGCCTTAATGTGCGATAGGGCCTCGCCATAGGCTGCGAGAGGGACCCCGATGGCAGATCCGCTTGCTTTGTTCACCTTTATGCGAGCCAAAGCGAGTTCCACCGTGGTGTGATGCCGGTGTTAGTCGTAGTCAACAGTCATGCTCGCTTCTGTGCTCCTGATATTGTCTTGGTGGCAATGCGGGGTAGAGTCTGTTTATTGTTTACAATATTATTGAAAATGTTCAATAAAAATCGTAAAGAGGTATCGAAATGAGTCTGCTGGAAAACAAAGTGGCTTTGATTACGGGTTCTGGAGGTGGTATTGGTCGCGGGATTGCGCGTCGGTTTGCCCGCGAGGGCGCTACGGTGATTATCGCAGAAATTGACGTAGAAACCGGTCAGAGGGTGGCAGCAGAGCTGCGGGAACTGGGTGGTCAGGGGCATTTTATTCAAACGGATGTCCTAAATAAGGAGAGCATCCTCAGTGCGATCAATGTTACGGTCAGCCGATTCGGCGGTTTAGATATTCTGGTCAACAATGCGTTTGTTCCATCAGCAAACGTTTTACTCGAAGACAAAACAGACGCTCAACTGGAGCAGACACTGACCTCTACAGTCAAGGCAACCTGGTGGGCAATGCAAGCGTCGTTGCCTCATTTTCGTGCTCGTGGCGGTGGCAAAATAATCAATTTGACGTCGATCGATGCGGACACAGGCGCTTGGTTACATGCGGACTATAATACTGGAAAGTTGGGGGTTGTTGGTCTAAGCCGAAGTGCAGCGGTTGAGTGGGGGCGCTTCAATATCACCACGAACTGTATCGCACCAACCGCCATGGGGGCCACGTTTCACGCGCTTGCAGCGGAAAATCCGGGCTTTGCGGAACATGCTGCGTCAATGCGTCCATTAGGCCGCTGTGGTGATCCCGAAGAAGATATTGGGCCGGTTGCCCTGTTTCTAGCTTCAGAGATGTCGCGCTATGTTACCGGAGAAACCATTCACGTGGACGGTGGTTTACATCTCCCGGGCTACAATTCTCGACCCGCTGGTATAGCGATACGTGAGGCATGAAGATGTCCGGTTCCCACTAGTAACCGTGGTATATTGGGTGGAATTTTTTTAAATTAAACATATTTGCATAAACTGTTTAAATTGGTCATTATTGAGCCACGTCGCAACGGGTGTTTTTGGCACTCAAAAGGCGACGACAATAATGACTAAACTACCCTGTGGTCTCTATCCAGAGGGTCTCACAGAGGAAGCAGATTATGCTTATTGACTTACACGCACACGCCCCCCATCCGGATTATTACAACCAGCACCCTTATTGGGGGCCAGCTTTTGAGCTACAACCCGATGGTGATATCAAGTTGCGTGTTGGCGATTGGATATTGACGCTGGGAGCGCCTGAACGTAAAGCGGCGTTACGTAAAGCGCATGCAGAAGGCAAGACTTTGGAAGTCAGTGAATATATGGAGCGCTGGCGCGACCCGAAGGTTCGGCTCGCTGGTATGGATGCTGCCGGGCAAAACGCACAGGTAGTCAACGTTCCTTCACATTGCTACATGTACTGGACCGATAAAGACTTCTCTGTCTCGTTTTCACGCAAGGCTAATGAGGTGCTCGCGGACTACTGTTCGGCCGATCCCAGCCGCCTCATGTACTGGGCGCAAGCGCCTTTGAACGTGCCAGAAGAGGCCGCTAAAGAAATTCGTAGAGCTTGCAAAGAGTTTGGCGCCAAGGGCTTGAGTGCGGGCGGATCAAACTTCGGCGGGTTGGAGTTTGATTCTCCTGAAATGGACCCTGTCTGGCGTGCGCTGTGTGATTTGGATTTGCCGATGTTCGTCCATGGCTTCAATCAATCGGTTACGTGGGGTGACCAAGCGAATACTGATCGCTACGAGACCACTTCGATAGTCGGAATGAATTATGATGAGACAAAGGCCTTCTGGTACATGATCAATGGCGGCGTTTTCGATCGCTTTCCAGATTTAAAGGTCTACATTACGCACGGTGGGGGCTTTGTGCCTTATCAACTTGGGCGTCTTGCCAACACCAACCCCAACCTAGATGTTTATCATAATAAAAAGCCGTTTCGCGATTACATGAAGAATTTCTATTTCGATGTTGAACTTCACGAGCTGCCTATGCGTCAGGCCTTAGTGGATGTTATTGGCGCAGACCGCGTGCTCTACGGCTCAAATTTTGGCGGCAGCGATGCAGTGCGTCATGACCTTACAGAGGGTTTGAAGCTGTCCGACGATGCCCTACAGAAAATTCGCTGGAAAAATGCGTGTGAGCTGTTACATCTCGATCCGGCAAAACTCGGATCACCAGCTAAGAGCGCCTAACCGTGAAAATTGCACGTTGTGAAAAAGCAGGGGACGTCTTTTGGGCCTTGGTTGATACGGCCACAGCGACGGTGCGCACGGTGAGCGGAACGATTAGCGAGTGGGGTCCCGCGCTTACTCGGGCGATCAACGCTAGTAACTTAGCAGAGGCGGAAGCTGTCTTGCAGCCTAACGGCCCTGCTATGCCGTTGAGTGAGGTGCGCCTGTTACCACCGGTAGAGCCGGTCAATCGTGTCGTTGTAGCCGGTGCGAATTATGCTAAACATTTGGCTTCGGATTTCGGCCTGAGCGCACCGCAGCAGCCTGTTGCATTTTTAAAGGCTTACGGTGCGCTGATTGGTGCCAATGATCCCATTCGTTACCCGCCACTCACAGAAGAACTGGACCATGAGGTCGAACTGGTCGTTTGTATTGGCATGACGCCCGTTGACCTGGATGACCCGATCACTAGTGTGTTGGGTTACACGGTGGGCAATGACGTCAGTGCCCGAGACTTGCAACGCAGTGGCCCTAAAGGTATCGGTATGGATTTGTTTGCCGCTAAAAGCCAGGATAAGACCACCGGCGTCGGCCCTTGGGTAGTGACGCGTGATGAATTTCCTGCGGGCACACCTCTGGTCAGATTGACGCTAGCTGTAGACGGTGAGGTTCGCCAGGATGGCAGTACCGCCGACATGACTTGGGGTGTACCGGAGCTGCTCCGTTTTGTTGAACAACGCTCCAGCTTTGCGCCCGGTGACATCCTATTTACCGGGTCCCCTGAGGGCGTGGGGCAGGGCACCGGCAAATTTCTCAATCCTAATGAGCTGGTGGAAGCCACTATTGAAGGAATCGGTTCACTGCGTAATCGAGTATCCGAAAAACAAACGTGAGTAGGTTGGCAATACGATGATTGATAAAAACGCCAGTGTGGTAGTTGTCGGCTCCGGACTAATGGGAACGGGAATCGCTCACGCCTTTGTCAGTAGCGGTTATAAGACCTTGCTCGTAGACACCAATGAGCGAGCGCTTGCGTTGGCGCGCAGCGGCATCGACGATATCCTCGATGCTGGCGTCAGAATGGGCAAGATGGCGGCAGCAGATGCCACCGATGCGAAATCGCGTTTAAGCACAAGCACTACACTCTCTGATGCTACTGAACATGCCAGCTTGCTGGTGGAAACCGTATCGGAGAACCTTAATGTGAAGCAAATGGTGGTGAAGCAGGCGGCTGATTTGCTCGGCAACGACGCGATACTTGCCACGAACACATCTGCGCTGAGCGTCACAGAAATTGCAAGCGTTGTGGATAACCCAGGGCGTGTGATAGGCATGCATTTCTTTAATCCGGTTCACAAGATGAAGCTGGTAGAGTTGGTTTTGGGTATCGCCACGAATGAGCCAACGGTTGCTGCGGCTCGCGACTGGTGCAGGGCGATCAATAAGACATCCATTTTGGTAAATGAGTCTCCCGGGCTGACGACTAGCCGCATGTCTGCGATGCTCGGCAACGAGGCCATGTGGATGTTACAGGAAGGCACGGCCTGCGCTGAGGATATCGATACCGCATTGCGTATGGGATTCAATCATCCCATGGGCCCTCTGGAATTGGGTGACTTAACGGGCTGGGATACCCGTCTTGCCGTGCTCAAGTACCTCCATTCCACGCTCGGCGAAAAATTTCGTCCGTGTCCGCTGATTACAAAAATGGTAGCAGCCGGACGTCTGGGGCGAAAAGTGGGGCAGGGTGTTTATCTCTATGACGAGAGCGGCAAAGCGGTGCCTGGTTCTGGTTTGAAGGGCAGTAACCTGTGACGGACGTGTTTATTGTTGATGCGGTGCGCTCGCCGGTCGGTCGCTACCGCGGTGGTCTTGCCAGTGTCCGTGCTGATCACATCGCGTCGCATATTCTGAATGCCTTGTTGGAGCGCAATATGCTACTGGCACAGGCCGTGGATGACGTGATTTTCGGGTGCGTCACCCAGGTAGGCGAACAGTCCGCTAATATTGCCCGCACAGCCCTGCTGGGTGCCGGCTTTCCGCAGGATGTTCCTGGCTTAACCATTGACCGAAAGTGTGGCTCTGGCGAAGTCGCTGTACACGTGGCCGCGGGCATGATTGCCTCCAACGCAGCTTCTCTGGTCGTGGCTGGCGGCGCAGAGAATATGAGCCGCGTGCGCATGGGGGGCAATCGTGATGTTCACGGCGAGCCGTTCGGTTGGTTAGCGCAAGCGCGCTATGATTTGATCGGGCAAGGTGAAGCGGCAGAGCGACTGGTAGATAAGTGGCAACTATCTCGCATCCAGCTGGACGAGTTTGCTGTGCGCAGTCACGAGCGCGCTGCACAAGCAGCGCGACAGGGTTTTTTTAAAAACGAGATTATTCCTATACCCGTATCGCAGCTCCAGGAAAAACACTGGCAGGAGGATTCGCCAGATGTCCTCATAGCTGACGAGACCATCCGTGCAGGTAGCACCTTAGAAAAGTTGGCGACGCTGAAGTCGAGTTTTCGAGAAGAGGGCCGTATTACCGCCGGTAATGCCTCCCAGATCTCTGACGGTGCCGCTGCGCTGTTACTTGCTTCACGCGAGGCATGCAAGCGTTACAAGTTGCGACCGCGGGCACGAGTGGTGAGCTTCACTACGGTAGGGTCTGATCCGACGTTGATGCTCACCGGCCCCATTGCATCTACCCGAAAGGTATTACGGCAAGCAGATCTAGCAGTGAACGACATTGATCTTTTTGAGGTCAATGAAGCCTTTGCCCCGGTACCCTTGGTCTGGCAGACGGAGCTGGGCGTTGATAGTAATAAGTTGAACGTCAACGGTGGGGCGATAGCACTGGGGCACCCACTTGGTGCCAGCGGTGCTCGCATCATGACTTCGATGCTTAATGAGCTGGAACGCCGCGGCGGGCGCTACGCTTTGCAAGCTATCTGCTGTGCCGGAGGTATGGGCACGGCAACTCTGATCGAGCGATGCTAGGTTCGTGTTCCGTGAGAGTGAAACGCGTCCAAGAGCTCGTACAACCGCGTGTTGGGGAACATCAGGAGGCGAAAGATGCAGATTGATCTAAGTGACAAGCGTGTAATCGTGACCGGAGCCTCTCGAGGCATTGGCAAGGCTATTGCCAGCGCCTTTGCTCAGGAGGGTGCGCGCGTGGCTATTTGTGCGCGCGGCGAAGTGGCTATCGAGTCTGCGCGCGCCGAAATGACGGAGCAGGGCGCTCTGGTCATCGCGGAGTCTGTAGACGTGACCAATACCGACGCTGTGAACCGATTCGTCGGAGATGTGGTAGCGGCTTGGGGTGGCGTGGACGTGCTGGTCAACAATGCCGGTCAGGGTCGAAGTGGGAATATCGATAACCTTAGCCCAGAAGATATACTTGAACACGCAAACATCTTGCAAATGGGCCATTTTCGATTTACGCAGGCCGTTGTTCCCCATATGCGAAAGCAACGCTGGGGCCGCATTATCGAAATTAATGCGCTGGCGGGCTCAATACCGACTCCCGAAGGCATTCCCTCCGTTATTAATAGAGCCTCCTGTGTGGCACTATCGAAGTCGCTGGGGATGAATCTCGCCGCAGACGGCATTCTGGTAAACAGCCTGAATATGGGTTGGATCGACACAGGCCAGTGGGACCGGCATTTCAAGGAGATGCCGGCTAACGTGAGCCGCGAGGAGTTCGATGAAATGGTGTTGAAAGTCGTCCCCGTCGGGCGATTTGGCAAACCGGAGGACGTTACGGGCATGGTGCTTTTCCTTGCGAGCGACTACGCCGGTTTTATAAGCGCGGCCTCGATCGATATTGCTGGTGGCATGGGCGGCCAGATTGCCTACTTTCCGACGCTTAAGAGAGACTTCATTCAAGCGGCTAGAGAACGGCTCGATGACAAGCAGAGTTAATGAGTACGATGAATAAAGATCCCAAACAGCGACAGTGAGAGATTGGAGAAAACTATGTTCGATTTGTTGATGAGTGCTGACATGATGTTGGAAGATCCAGATGGTATGGCGGATCTGTTGCATGAAAAGCTCGGCATACATAAGCACGAGCGGTGGCGTCAAGCGTTCGATAATCACCCCTACATTGCGCACTTTTTGCGTGTGCATAAATCTCTCGCGGTCGCGCCGACTCGCGTGGAACCGCAGTGGCACCTGGACAAACCCAACCCGGGAGACCCGTTCTTTCACGATTTTCTCGAGAGCTTGAAAGATTACCAAGGTCGCCATCGCCCGATGTTGACTCACGCTGTCGTGATTACACTGCGTATGCCGCAGTTTAGCGCTCTGATCGATAAGCTGATGCGCCGTGAACTACCCTTCCGTATGGCGCAACGCACGGCAGAGATGCCTTTCGATCGACTTTGGCTGGGTACGACGCCTGAGAAACCTGTTTATTCTCCCGAGGTCGATGGTGGTTTATGCATTGAGATTATGGGTACAGAGCCTTTGCAGATGCCGGCGGAAATTTTTCTACCAAAAGTGACGCAACCACGCGATGCCAAACCGGGAGATATGGTGCGAATCACTTCCAGAGGATTTCTGGTACGAAATTTGGACGACGTGCTCTGGCGTCTTTCCACCAACTTAGACTGGGAGCCCGCTTCGCTCGATCAGCTCAACAGTGAAGGTTACCGTCGCGCGCGCATGGGATTCAATTGCGTGGGTAGTGCCAGCCTGGACTTGATTCAGCCGACGTTCTGGGATTCTGATGCTGGCCATTATCTTAACAACTGGGGGCCAGGACTTTATTACATTCGTATTGGGGTCAACGACTTGCGGGCGAAAGCTGATGACTTGAGCAAGCGGGGGGTGAAGTATACGTGGGTGGAAAGCTCTGAGGCGGTTGACGGTAGAGCATTGTTGAAAGTTGATCCATCGCAGCTGCGCGGCCAGATGTTTGAGTTTGAGGAGCTCCATGATGAATGAGGTGGTCAATGCCTCTGTCAGCGTAGCCTCCGCAGATGGTGTTGGCTGGATTGTGCTGACTCGCCCAGGACAGATAAACGCCATAAATGATGAGATCCGTTTCGGGGTTCCAGAGGCGCTGCGAGCACTGGATGCAGACGATACCATCGGTGTTATTGTGATTCGAGGCGACGGGGAACGCGGCTTCTGCGCTGGTGCGGACATCAAGGAACAGCGAGGCGCTGAAACATCGATAGAAGTGCGGCGGCGGATGGAAGGAAATCGCTGGATCGAAAGCTTGGATGGGGTACAAAAACCAGTGATTGCGGCCATTCACGGTTACACTATGGGCGGGGGACTGGAGTTGGCTTTGGCCTGTGACCTTCGGTTTGCTTCACCTAATACTGTGATGAGCCTTCCTGAAACGGGTCTTGGCTTGATACCTGGTGGTGGTGGTACGCAGCGGCTAACACGTCTGGTCGGCATGGGGCGCGCCATGGACTTTATGCTCACCGGTGAGCGGATTGGCGCCGATCAAGCAATGGCTATGGGCCTGGTGACGCGCGTGGCTACTTCGGCGGAATCGCATTTGCGGGAGGTTGAGGCCTTGTCCGTTCTCATTGCTCGACGCCCGCCCGTGGCTACACGCTATGTAAAGCGAGCCGTTCGAGCCGCCCCTGATCTTGAGCTTAAGAAAGGCCTTGAGCTGGAAATGGATCTGTTTGCACTGCTTAAAACGTCAGCGGATGCAAAGGAAGCCGCTATCGCCTTCAAAGAGAAGCGAGCAGCAAATTTCAGCGGTAAGTAGATGACTGGGGCCTAACAGTCCTCGTCGTGGCGAAATCTATCACAGGATAACGATAATGACAGATAGGAAATTGGAAGGCCGCGTTGCCATCGTCACTGGAGCCGCAGGTGGATTAGGTGGAGAAGCTGCCCGTGTGATGGCGAGCCATGGTGCTCGGCTAGCCATTGTAGATGTCAACCTAGATGGCGCAGAGTTGATCGCAAGAAACATATGCGGTGATGGCGGTGACGCCATTGCGGTGCGCTGCGACGTCTCACTGGAAAATGATGTGAAAGATATGGTGAACCGTGTGGCGGATCACTATGGCCGCGTCGATATACTGCATAATAATGCAGCGATACTGTCTAATGAGCAACGTTCCAAAGACCTCGATATTGTTAATATGGACGTGGATGCCTGGGATAGGGCGATGGCGGTTAACTTGCGTGGTTCTATGCTGTGCTGCAAATACAGTATTCCCGAAATGCTGAAGCTGCGGCGAGGATCGATCATCTGTTCCACCTCGGGTTTCGGCGTTCAGGGCGACATGACTCTATCAGCGTATGCGGCCTCCAAGGCCGCATTGATCATCTTGTGCAAGAGTATCGCGGCTCAGTATGGCAAGCAGGGTGTGCGTGCCAATGCGCTCCACATTGGTCTGGCGCCTGCAGAGAACGCGCACTCTACGATGAATCCGGCGGTGATGGAAATTATTCGCCAAAATCACTTGACGCCTGACCTCGGTACGCCGCGGCAGATTGCGGACACGGTCGCTTTCTTGGCATCAGACGAATCGGGGTTTATTACCGGCTCAACGCTGGTGGCTGACGGTGGATTCTCCAGCCATGCGCCAAGTCTTGTACAGGTGCGTGAATTGCTGGCGGCCAGTGGCTCCAATAAAATCTGATATCGAGGGATTCTTGATGCAATTAGAGGGTGGCGTTAATCCCTGGGCGGTCGTCGCCTTTGCGGCTCTGATGCAATCGGTTGTTATCGGCATTAATATTTACGCGTTCGGCTTTTTTGTTGTTCCGTGGATGGCGGAGTTTCAGGTTGAGCGGGGTGCTTTGATGCTTGTCGTGACGGTTTCTTCGCTGGCTGCAGCGGCAATATCGCCATTTTGTGGCTATCTCGTTGATCGGGTGTCCAGTCGGATACTGGTTTTCGCTGCATCGATGCTCTTTTCTGGAGGGCTGTTACTGATCAGCCTGTTGCCTCTTTACAATACTGTCCTGTTGGTTTACGCCCTTTTGTTGCCAGTGGGTGCCTCCCTAGCAGGAACACTAATGGCATTAAGCCTGGTGGGTAAACTCTTTACGCATAAACGTGGCTTGGCGATGGGGCTCGTGGTGCTAGGTACTAACATCGGTGGCCTCGCGATGCCGCTGCTGGTGACCTACCTTCTTGTGAGTTACAGCTGGCAGCAGGTATTGCAAATTCTCGCTTTGGGTGTTGTTGTCATCGTGAGCCTTCCGGCACTGCTCATTCTTCGTGGCATTGCGACCTCAGAAAACGAAAATCTAAGTCGCAAAGAGGAACGTGCCACTTTGGGTGTCATGCGTTCAGCAGAGGTCGTCAAACTGGGAATCGCTTATCTGGTTCCCTGCCTGCTGTTTGTGGGGCTGCTCCATAACATAGGTGCCATGGCGGCCGATTTGTCAATCGACCAACAGAGAGCCTCATGGATTACCGCAGTGGCCTCTATTGTGATGGGGGTGGGTAAAGTTACAGCGGGAGCGCTGAGCGACAGATTCAGTCATGGACTTTTGTACAGTTTTTGCATGGTTTTGATTAGCGCCGGCCTGCTGCTAGTGAGTTTTAGTAGCGACTTCCAGAGTCTGTTGCTGGGTGTTAGTTTGACAGCGCTGGTAATGGGCGGCATCTCCCCACTGATCGCCAATATTGTCGCAGAACGATGGGGTGCGGCCCTGTTTGGTCGCGTGATGGGAGTGGTCCATGCCTTTGCCGGAGTGTCAGCGGTAGGTGCGTTGTTTGCGGGCTATCTGCGTGACGTCACTGGCGATTACAGTCAAGTATACCTGGTAATGCTGATCGCTGTGGTTCCCGCGCTTTACTGCATGTTCACTATGCCGCGCGTCCAGCAACCTCAACCGTAACGTTTACATATCGCATTCACTGAACCAGGGAGACCATTCTATGAACCGATTTCCTGACTACCTCTATATCAATGGTGCGAAAATACGTGATATTTCCGAGACAGAAGCGATCTTCAACCCTGCGGATGAATCTATTATTGGTCGTGCACCACTGGCATCGAATGAGCAAACCGATGCCGCGATTGATGCTGCTCGCATCGCCTTTGATCGAGGAATCTGGCCGCGCATGTCGATCAAAGAACGTGTGGTGGTGATGCAGCGCTTTCTCGATTACTTGCGCAGTAAAAAAGCGGAGATTGTGCAATTGATTGTCGTAGAAGCGGGTTCCACACTGATGCTGTCGGATTTTATGCAGTACGAATTACCGATGAAGCACGCTAGGCATTTGATGGACGACGCTCTGTTGATTCGTAATGAAATGATTCCTGTAGAAATCACCCCGGCGATGGACGGCACAAAGGCTTTGGGTACCAGCGTCATAAATTACGACCCGGTCGGAGTAGTTGCTGCTATCACACCGTACAATTTTCCGTTTTTTTTGAACTTAGGAAAGATCTTTCATGCCCTGCTGATGGGTAATACAGTTGTACTTAAGCCCTCACCGTTAACGCCTTACCAGGCGTTGATCTTCGCCGACGCTGCAATAGCCGCGGGCCTCCCTGCTGGCGTCCTGAATATTATCAATGGCGGCATCGAAACCGGTAACCTGATCACCACGGACAAGCGTGTAGACATGGTTTCGTTTACCGGCTCCGATAAAGTGGGTGCCCTTATTGCTGGGCAAGCCGCACCTACTCTCAAGAAGACCCATATGGAGCTGGGAGGGAAATCCGCATTCATCGTGCGAGAGGATGCCGATATTGCTGGTGCGGTGCAGGCGGGGCTTACCGGTTTTATAACGCACTGCGGTCAGGGCTGTGCGCTGACTACCCGTCATATTGTGCACAACGCATTGCGCCCACAGTATGTGGCCGCTATGCAGCAGGCCGTTGCTCAGGTCAAGGTAGGCAACCCTGCTGATCCAGCGGTGATGATGGGGCCCTTGATCCGAGAAAGTGCGCGTGCCAAGGTAGAGCTCTATGTTCAGAGCGGCCTCGATAGCGGAGCGAAATTAGTGTCAGGTGGTAGGCGGCCAGTAGGCCTAGATAAGGGGTTTTATTTCGAACCGACATTTTTTGATGATGTCGATAATCGGTCAACGTTGGCACAGGAAGAGGCTTTTGGACCGGTGGCTGCCGTTATAGGCTTCGACACAGACGAGGAGGCAATTAATCTCGCCAATGATTCAAATTTTGGCTTGTCGGGGCATATTTACTCGAAGGATGCCGGGACTGCCTACGAAATGGCTTTGCAATTACGTACCGGCGGCGTAGGCATCAACAATGGCGCTGGGACAATGTTGTCCAGCGCACCATTCGGAGGCTATAAGCGCTCAGGCTATGGCCGCGAATTTGGGCGCCACGGATTGCTCGATTTTTGCCAGATTAAGAGTATTTCTTTTCAGGGGCGATAGTTGCTAGGCGCTCCAGCGCGTCGACTAAAACGATAATAAGCAGGGAGTTTCGCAATGAGCAACAATATTCTGAGTTACGAGGATAAGAATGTCGCCATCATCGGCGGTGCGACGGGAATGGGTGCAGCGGCAGCAAAAACGGTTAGGGGCGAGGGCGCCAAGGTATGGGTAATGGACTTAGCCGAGGTGACCTACCCTGTTAGCGGCTCGATTCTCCTCGATTTGCGCGATCAGCAGAGTATTGACGCCGCGGTGTCAGAACTGCCTGATTGTATAGACACCATTTTTTGCTGTGCCGGTGTCGCCGATGGATTTCCAGGGATCATGCTGATCAATTTTATCGGACAGAGGTACGTTCTCGAACAGTTGGAGAAAGTCGGAAAGCTGCGCAGGGGTAGTGCAATAGTCGCTATATCCTCGGTTGCAGGATTGCCTTGGATGGAGAACAAGCAGCAGGTATTTGAATTCCTAGACTGTAGCGATTGGGGAAGCCGTGTGGGTTGGATCGCTGAGCACGACGGAACCGATAGTTATGGCTTCAGTAAGCAGGCGTGGAATGGCTATGTGGCTCGCGAGTCGCTCTCCTATCTTAAGCGAGGCATTCGTATCAACGCCATTTTACCGGGCCCTACCGACACTCCATTGGCTAGGGCTAATGCAGATGAATGGTTGGGGTTCGGAGCTGCCTACCGTGCTGAAGCAGGCGTAGAGGCGCATACGCCAGAACAGATGGGCAACGCTCTAGCTTTTCTGGGCAGCAGCATGTCTTACGGTATCAATGGTCAAACCCTGCTGGTCGACCACGGACATGTGATGGCCTCCATGACTGGTGCCTGGGATGACCCGATAATGAGTTCCCTGGTGAGGGATTAGTACACCCAGTCAAAAAGATGCAACTCGTCATGATGTCAATGAAATCCGTTGCGAATGGACCGTTGGTTGCATCACCGTTTCCATTTGTTTGTCAAAACCTCCAGAGCTATCGATTCTGAGTGTGTAAAGCTCCGGCGCGCGACCAACCATATCGGGCATTGCCACACCGGCTATGGAGTGCCCCACTATGACGGAGCTTTCGATTCTTGCGGTGTGCATATCGGCTATCAAGTCAACGACAACCTCGTCGAGAGAAATGTCTTTGGGGGTGTACCCTAGCTTGCGGCTACATTTTGGGGGTATCCAGTGCCACGGATCATGGGCTCGTGCGTACAGGGCGCACGCTGGCAAGTCTGGGAGCCAACACCGTTCGAGATTAACTGATCAATCTCGCTAACTTCTCGAAATGTGTTGAGGTCAGCAAGCCTTTTTTATTACCCGACCTGGCCAGATATTTTTCATCCTGCTCTATCCGGGTATAGACGATCGCAAGCCGCCAGGCAGCAAACACATCGTAGTATAGGAAGTTCTTGACCACCCTGCCGGTGATTTTCTCGTACCGGGCAATGGTCTCGGCTATGGAGGGTAGTCCCTCTAGGCGAGGTGTGGGTGAGGCGGGCCGCCCCTCACTAGAAGCCCAGTCCACATGCGCAAACCACGCTAGATCCGACTCCGGATCGCCGATACAGGCCATTTCCCAGTCAAGGGCTGCAGCCACGTTGAAATCACGGTAAAGGAGGTTGCCCAACCGGGCATCCCCCCAACACAAGCAGAGGTTTTCCGGCACGAAGCTGTTATCCATCAACCAGTCACGGGTTTGCGCCAGAATTTCAGGCATGGGGTCAGCATTCTGTCGACAGACCCTTTCCCAAAAGGCAATCTGCCCGTGGATGTATTGCTTGTCTTGCGGGACACCCAGAAATGACAGGCCCGCACCTTGCCAATCCACGTCGTGAATTCGAATAATGGTGTCGAGTGCTGCATTCCAGGCTGAAATCTTTTGTTCCGGCGACGCGTCAAACAACCTGCCGCCCACGTGGTAGGGAGGGAAGTCGCCCGGAATCCAGCCGTCCACCCGTCGCATGATATAAAACGGTGCGCCGATCAAAGCGGGATCTTCCTCAACCCAGAGCACCTCCGGTGCCGGCACTTCTGTATCGGCCAGACAGCGCTGCAAATGAAACTGCTGGGCCATATTGTAGGCGTCTTGCGGGAAAACCAGGAACCCCTTGGGCTGCCAGCGGATCACCAGTTCGTCCCGCCTTTGCACCCCCTCTTCGCGGTACTCAAGATTGAGGAAAAATGTTTCGTTGGAACTGCCTGCTGCAGGCAGTTCCATGGATGAGACTGATATATCATCTGCGTTGGGGATTTTGCCCTGGAACCACGTTTTCAGATTCTGACGGGCCGCTTCCAGATCGATTTGATGTTTCATCGCGGAATCCTTATGAGAGCCTAGGGCGCGTATTTTACGTGCTTGCCATAGACGCCGAACTGAATCATTCCGTAGCCAAGTTGGTCTCCACAGCGACATTCCACAACAAAGGTGGGCGCCTCCGAGACTTCGGTCATCTCAGTTGGCTTTGAAATATCGAAAGATTCGCCGTCCTGCCAGTTTTCCCCCATCCAGCGACCGAGGCGGAAGCCCTTGTAGGGCCAGTATCCCGCTGCCTGTAGGTAGATGGTAGCTATCGGCCTAATGTGCACCTGTCGTTTAGAGCCGTCCTCCGCTATACAGGCGATGGTGGCGTTCGCGAGAAGTCGCGTGCCAGGAATAAGCTCGAAGTCGTGCTCCTCGCCGACGAGTCTGATCTCCCGGCGCTCATCCCCCAGCCCGAAAACGATGCTTCCAGTGTAGTCCAATACGCTACCGTCGTGATCTTCCCGCAAACTCGAACAGGTGCTCCAGTCGTCGAATTGAAAGATATGCCAGTCTCCTAGGAACCCTTGCTGGCGAACCGGGGGCTGAAATCCCATATCGTCGGTGTATAGGTTGTGCTGCCAGCGCACACCCCAAGAATGATCCCTGTGACTAAGCCAGTCATCGGCCTTGATATCATAGGTCTTGCCATCCACTTTGACCCAGCCCCGGGCGCGCCCAGTCTGCGCATAGCGGCACATATTTTCCACCAAGCGGCCCCGGCTGCGCGCGAACTGAGGTTTTTCCTCAATCGCCGGCATGGTGGCTTCAAACTCCACTTCCCAGCTGTGACCGATGTCATTTTCCTCAAGGATCCAAGTGACCTTTTTCATACCTTCAACGACATGGTACGAGAGAGGTCCCACACGTATTTCGTCAATGCACTTACGATATTCTCGGGATGCTCGCAGATTGAATTGCGTTTTATTATCCATCGCCAGCAGACCCGAGGCGTCCATAACATTGCGGTTGGTGGAAATACCAAAGTGTGAACTGAGGAAAAATTGCCCGCTTCTGTCGTGTGCACAGCACCAGACATTCTCGCGCCAGTTGTCACTGCTTTCCACTACGTGATCGAAGGTTGTGGCGGATTGATGGCAAAGCATTTCGTCGTGCTTGCTTAACATTTTTTTAACCCTGCAGTGTCAGTTGTTATTGTGAGTCATCTAGAAGTAACCGGAACGACAAACGGGACCGCAGCGGCGTCCCACGGCAAAAGATGACGGAAAGCTCAAATCCAGAAGCCATCTTAGAACAGGATGGGGAATAAAAGACGAAGTGGCGTTTTAACTCAGGTCAAATTGACGTGTGCACTGGGTCCCCCAATCAGCTTAAGCATCACTAAAGATAGGTAACCTGGCGGTTTGTTTTAGCTTGATATTGATATTCGCCCTTCGTACAAGTGAGTCACTGGTTGCACATGCAAAAGAACCATCGGAGTTCAAAGCGGCTAGTCCCACTGAGTGTCGGTTGATTGGCATACTGTGTCCTGACTTCTAGATGGAACCAGAATACGGTGAGTGTTTAACCTATGCAATTTAAGAGGAATATAGGCAAATGGGATACAGAAAAAAGCCGAGCACATGGCTCGGCTTCTATTGGTGACGCTAACTTCTCGCTTTTAAAGCGTGAACTTGATACGTCCGTAAACGATTTGACCGCGAGGATCGTGGTGCTTCGGATCGTAGCTAAAGTTCGCCGCATCGTATACCGCAGGTGCGTCTTCGTCGGTCAGGTTTTTCGCACCGAGTGTAAAGATCGCGTCTGAACCACCCACGTTAAATGAATACGCGTACTGCAAATCCAGAGTCAACCAAGAATCAATACTTGAGCTGTAACCCGCGGGAATACCTGTGCGTGTATTCTCATAGCTTGAAGTATAAAAGCCCATTAACGCCACTTTGTGATTGTCGCGACAATGATCTCGATCGCCAACGTTAAGGTAACCACCTTTGTCATATTTGCGGAGTGCGTTTCACGGTGGTTAGCAAAACGATCAAACCGGATGACGTTGCTACACCCATTCCCAGAAGCATTGGCCAGGCGCTATCCGTTAAAAAAAGCCCAACG
>Ga0255753_1000488_pt1 | contig 51792 bp, 43 predicted proteins | sample 041ome_10_FD_179953 | JGI IMG/M metagenome (GOLD analysis project Ga0255753, IMG submission 179953) | Coastal salt marsh microbial communities from the Groves Creek Marsh, Skidaway Island, Georgia - 041412US metaG (version 2) | ecosystem: Environmental > Aquatic > Marine > Intertidal zone > Salt... | reverse complement strand
AATTTCCCTGTGATAATTAATTTGGGTTACAATGTTCATGGTAATGAGCCGTCTAGCTCAGAAGCGGCAATGCTTACTGCCTATACTTTAGTTGCATCTAAATCTCAAGAAATTCAAGACTATCTTGACAATTCAATAGTTTTGATTGATCCTACTATAAATCCAGATGGTAGAGATAGACATACTCAATGGGTTAATAGTTATAAAGGTTCACCGCTTGTTGACGACCCACAAGATGCTGAGCACAATGAATATTGGCCTGGTGGTAGAACAAATCATTATTGGTTTGATTTAAATAGAGATGTTTTGTTAGGAATTCATCCAGAAACGAGAGGTAAAATTAATTTTCATCATAATTGGTATCCTAATATAACAATGGATTTTCATGAGATGGGAACTAATAGTACATATTTTTTTGTGCCTTGGAAGACTCATGCTGCAAAAGACCCAATAATACCTCAAGAGAACTATGAATATTTTGAAACTTTATTTGGTTCATTCTTTGCAAAAGGACTTGATGAAATAGGTTCAATGTACTTTTCTAAAGAAGCATTTGATAAGACATATCCTGGCTATCACTCTTCTTATGCGGATCTTCTTGGTGGAATTGGGATGCTATTTGAACAAGCTAGTTCAAGAGGGCATAAACAAAAAACACAATTTGGAGAAATTACGTTTCCGTTTACAATAAGAAACCAATATGTATCAGGAATGACTACTATTAAAGCGTCTGTAGCTATGAAAAGTGAATTAATGGAATATCAGCAAAGATTTTTTGCTTCAGCTTTAACTGATGCTGATAAAAAGAGAATAAAAGGTTATTCATTTACACTAGGTAAGGATAGGAATAAGACTAAAGCATTTATTGACAAACTTTTAATACATGATTTAAAGGTCACAAGAAATGGTAATGACTTTTTTGTTCCAACTAAACAAAAAAACTACAGGACTATTAGATCAATCTTTGAGACAAATACTGAATTCAGAGATAGTGTTTTTTATGACGCATCATCATGGTCAATTGCTAATTTCTATGATATTGATTATTCTCCTGTCTTAAGAGAAATGAAAGGTGATCAAGTTAAAGGTTTAGATGATATTTTTAATACTAATCAAGTCAGTAAAGCTGAGTATAGTTATATAATTAATTCAGTAGATTACAATATTCCTGCAGTTATAAATAAACTATTAGATAATGATATATTAGTTTCTAGTTCTTTTAAACCTTTTAAGATAAATACCTCTCAAGGATTAAAATCATTTGATTATGGATCACTTATTATTCCTGTAAGTCTTCAAAAGATTAACTCAAATGAATTATTTGAAAGTCTTCAAAAGATTCAAAATGAATTCAAGATTGATATTTTTTCAGTCTCTTCAGGACTTAGTTCCGAGGGAATAGATCTGGGTAGTAGATTCGTAGTTCCACTTAAGAAACAAAAAACAATGATGTTAATTGGAACTGGAGTTAGAGCATATGAAGCAGGTGAAGTTTGGCACCTATTAGACCAAAGGGTAGGAATGCCGATCACGAAGATTCCTATTAGAAATTTTAATAGAGTTAATCTTGATGACTATACTTCAATGGTTATTGTTTCAGGTAATTACAATTTTAATGAAGCACAGATTAATAAAATTAAAAATTGGGTAACTAGAGGTAATACTATTATCTCAATCGGTACAGGGTCTAAATTTTTAATTGATTCAAAAATTGTAGATGAAGAATTATTAAATACTGAAAAAAGTAATAATGAAAATGAATTTAAGCCATATATTGATGCTTCCGATAATAGGGGTAAAGAGCAAATTGGTGGAATAATTTTAAATGCTCAAATTGATATGTCTCATCCACTGGGTTTTGGATATGAAGATCCTATTGTGCCTGTTTATAAAAATAATACTGTGTGGCTTAAACCTTCTAAAAATGAATATTCATCAGTAGTTAGATATACTCCCAATCCATTAATTGATGGTTTTATTACTAAAAATAACGCTAAAAAGATTGATAAAACAGTCTCATTACTAGTATCAAAGATTGGTTCAGGAAGGGCAATTCTATTTTCTAATAATCCTAATTTTAGAGGATCATGGTATGGGACTAATAGGTTATTTCTAAATGCAATTTTACTTGGTGACAAGATAAGAGTCCCCTAATGAAATGGATCAGAGAAATAGGGCCAGGAATATTAATTGCTGCAGCATTTATTGGACCTGGAACTGTAACTCTTTGTACCATTGCAGGTATATCCTATGGCTATTCTTTGATATGGGCATTAGTTTTATCAATTTTTGCAACCATATTTCTTCAGGAGCTGTCCCTAAGAGTAGGATTAGTAACAAAGATGAATGTAGCGGAAGTTATAAGTAAATCAATAAAGTCGATTTATCTTAATAAATTCTTGATAGTACTTATAATCTCATCCATACTAATTGGAAATGCTGCTTATGAAGCTGGAAATATCACAGGAGCATCATTAGGTATATCAGGAATAATTAACAATGATTCAATTAGCTATATCCCTTTCTTCGTTGGAATAGTGGCATTTGTAATCCTGTTTCAAGGAAACTATAAATTAATAGAGAAATCTCTGATTTTCTTGGTTTTAACAATGAGTGTTTCTTTTTTAATAACTGCGATAATTACAAAGCCTAATTTAAAATCTCTAATTGAGGGGATGTTTATTCCTAGTTTCGATGAAAATAGTATTTTGATAGTATTAGGGTTAATAGGAACAACTGTTGTCCCATATAACATTTTTTTACATTCATCATTAGTAACTGAGAAATGGGATTCAATTAAAAAACTGAAAACAGCAAGAATTGAAAGTTTTATTTCAATTTTCTTAGGTGGTATTGTTTCTCTTTCAATAATTGTTACAGCAGCATCTGTTAATTCTCAGGATGTTAAAAGTGTAATTGATTTAGCTAGGGGTCTGGAGCCATTATATGGAAAATTTGCAATTTATTTTCTTGGAATTGGTCTATTTGCATCGGGTATAACATCTTCAATTACAGCTCCTCTTGCAGCGGCATATGTAGCAAAAAGTTGTTTTGGCTGGAAAGATTCAATGAAATCTTTCAAATTTAGACTTGTATGGATGATTGTTTTAATTTTTGGAGTAGTTATTTCTTTGATTGAGCTAAACCCAATAGAAATAATAAAGTTTGCTCAATTTTCTAATAGTTTACTTCTTCCAATAATTGCAATTATTTTATTATGGTTAGTAAACAATAATAGTATAATTGCAAAAGAGTATGGATATAGGAATCAAAATATATTTGGAATTATAATCATAATGATTACAATAATTTTAGGAATTAGAGGACTAATTTTAATTTTCCAATGATAAATATTAATTGTGATCTAGGGGAAGGACTTAATAATGAGAATGTAATAATGCCTCTTATTAACTCATGTAATATTGCATGTGGAGGTCATGCAGGAGATCCCCAAAGTATGATTGAATGTGTGGAAATTTCAATAAAAAATGATGTTGAAATTGGTGCACACCCATCTTATCCTGATAAGGAAAACTTCGGAAGAAAAAAAATTGATATTTCAAGATCAGATCTTTATAACAGTTTAATAGATCAGATTGAAACACTTAATTCAATTGTTATATCATATGGAAAAAAACTTCATCACATCAAAGCTCATGGAGCGCTTTACAATGAAATGTTTAGTGATAAGGATTTATCGGACTTTTATTTAGACACCATTATTGGCTATAAGGAAGAGTGTCATATATATATCCCATATAATTCAGAAATTGAAAAATCTGCTTTAGAAAAAGGATTTAAAATAATGTATGAAGCATTTGGTGATAGAGCTTATAATGATAATTTGTCTTTAGTATCCAGGAATGAAAAAGGTGCTTTGACAAATAATCCTAAATCAGTTATAAACCAAATTGCTAGTATTATTGATTCAAAAAAAATTAAGTCTATAAATGGTTTATACAAATCAATTAAAGCAGATACAATATGTATTCATTCTGATACTGATAATTCTATTGAAATTCTTAAAGAAATTAATAAAGCCTTTAAAAACAAAAAGTAATGGAATTCTTTAATCTAAATGAAAACTCAATATTAGTTTCATGGAAAGATGAACTTAATTCAAGTTTAACAAGATTGATTTCCTCATATAAAACTGAAATTTTGAGTTTATGTAAAGATGATATTAAAGATTGTGTTCAATCAATAAAATCTATTCTTTTAATTATTGATTTAAATAGAACTTCAATTGATGAAATAGTTGACAAAATTAAAAAGATAGATTATGAAAAAATTAATAATTATGATAAACCTACCAAAGTCTGGGAAATACCTGTCTGCTATGATTTGGAATTTGCAACTGACATTAATCTTCTATCTGATTTAAACAACATTTCAGTAAGAGATATAATTGACGCTCATTTATCAAAAACATATGATGTCCTTTCAATGGGTTTCTTGCCTGGATTTATGTATCTGGGTAAAACTGATAAAAAACTTCATTGTGAAAGAAAAGAAAAACCTTCATTAAATATCAGAAAAGGTTCAATTGGTCTTGCTCTGGATCAAACATGTATATACCCTAGGCAAAGCCCGGGAGGTTGGCATATTATTGGTAATTCACCAATAGAATTTTTTAATCTCAATTCTAAATATCCATGTTTTAGTAGGCCAGGAGATAAGATACAATTTGTAGAAATTTCTAAATCTCAATACAAATCTTCCAGTAATAGACTTGATAAACCAAAATTAATAGAGTTATGATTAAATTTATTTCAAAAGGACTTTACACAACAATTCAGGATGATGGTAGATTTGGTTATCGTAATATTGGAGTTCCATCTTCAGGTTATATGGATAGGGAAAGTGCTCAGATTGCAAATCTTATTATCGATAATCCTATAAATAATCCCGTAATAGAGGCTACACTTATTGGTCCTACTATTAAGTTTGAAAAATCTACTTTCATATGTATTACAGGTTCTGACTTTAATCCAATGTTAAATGAAAGTAGAATAAGTTTATATACTCCTGTTGAGGTTAAGAAAGGAGATATACTTAAAATAAATAACTCATCTGTTGGCTCTAGATGCTATATATCAATTAAAGGGGATATTAAAGTAGATAAAGTCCTTGGAAGTAAATCCTACTATTCTCAGATAAGCAATTCTAGTGTAATTGAAAAGGGTGATGAATTTAAATTTGAAGCAAATGACATGAAACCAATTTTCAAATCAATTGATCAAAAATTTAAGTTAAATAACAATATAAAAGTATTTAGAGGTCCAGAATTCAATTGTCTTGATAAGGAGTCTATTAATAAACTAAAAAATGAAGAATTTTCAATAGGAATAAATAATAGAATGGCCTATAATTTAAAAGAAAAAGTTAAAGCTGGTGTTTCATCAATAATATCATCTGGAGTTATACCAGGGACTGTTCAACTAACTCCTTCAGGACAGATAATAATACTGCATAGAGATTGTCAAACAACAGGAGGTTACCCTAGAATTCTTCAATTAGCTGAAAAATCTTTAAATAATTTGTCACAATTAAGAACTGGGCATAAAATTAAGTTTCAGATAGTTAATCTGTGAAGATGCTTATCTCTATAACGGATATGTTCTCTAACTTTCTAATTCTTTGTTTTTGCTTTCTGTATAGTTTTTTAAAATTTTTTGAATCATTAAGTTCAATGTTTATTGAATCATTCCTTATATCAATATTTAATGAATCTATTTGTTTTTGAATCATATTTATCTCATTTTTCAAGGCTCTTCTTTCTAATATTCCAGTTAAACTACTATCAATTCGAACAGATTTTACATTTCTTAAAAAATTATTAATATAAAAGCTGCTTTGAACTGAATTATTATATCTGTTTAGATTTTTTAGTTTTTTTGAATCAATATTTATTCTAACTGCACCATTATGCCTAAAACTAAATTCTCTCCCAGATATAAATTCTTGAAGATTAATTACAATCTTGAGATCTGGTCTATAAAAATGAGATTTTAAGAGACCTTCTAAGAATTCTTTCCTACCTCTAATAGTGAACTCATCTCCAAAAAGAAAAATTGTCGGAAGTCTTTCTGAAGCAACATTTACGTTTCTTAAATCAATTTTTGAGCCTTCTTGACTGTAAAAGGGAGTAACATATAAAAACAATATTATGATAAGTATACCTAGCCTCATATATAAAGCTAACTAAAAATATGGTATTATTTTGTTGGTATTATATACTCCATAGGATTAAAATCCCATAAATATGGAAGAATAAAATATACAAAGAGGGTTAATAGTAAAATCGATAATACATTCATCCATATTCCAACACGAACCATATCAGGAATTCTGAGATATCCTGAACCAAAGACTACTGCATTTGGAGGAGTGGCTACGGGAAGCATAAATGCGCATGAAGCAGCTACAGTTGCAGAAACCATTAAAATAAATGGATGAACGTCAATTGTCATTGCCATAGGGTATAAAACAGGTAATAGCATTGCAGTGGTTGCTAAATTAGATGTTATCTCAGTAAGGAAGTTAACGGATGCTATTAAAATGAAAACTAAGAGAAAAAGAGAAACACCATCCAATAAAGTCATTTGTGTTCCAATCCATAAAGCTAATCCGCTATCTTTAAATCCAGCTGCTAAGGCCATTCCCCCACCAAACAATAGTAGAATTCCCCACGGAAGTTTAACTGCCTCCTCCCAGTTAAGGAGTCTTCTTTTTTTATTCTTTGTTGGTAGTAGAAAAATTATAACAGCACTGATCATTGCTATAATTGTATCATCAATAACAGGAACTACAAGTTTTAAAAGATTATCTCTTGTAACCCACGCAAATGCTGTTAAAGCAAAAACTATTGCTACTAGCTTCTCCTCATAGGAAATCCTACCTAGCTTGTTTAATTGCTTTGATATTTCAGCTCGACCTCCTGGAAAAGCTTTTTGTTTAAAACTAAATGCAATACTTGTTAAGTACTTCCAGCATAAAAATAGAAGTATTATAGAGATAGGAAGACCAAATTTAAACCATTGAGCGAAAGTTATTTCATATCCAAATGATTCTTGAACTACTCCAGCTAAAACTAAATTAGGGGGTGTGCCAATTAAAGTTGCAACACCTCCTATTGAAGCACTATATGCAATACCTAACATTAACGCTTTACCAAAGATTTTATTTTCATCTTTATCTGTTTCAGGATTGTCTTTAAGTTGCGAAACAATTGCTAAAGCAATAGGCAGCATCATAACAGCTGTTGCAGTATTAGATATCCACATAGACATAAAAGCTGTTGCTACCATAAATCCTAGAATAATGTTAACTACACTAGTCCCAATAACCTTTATTATGTTAAGAGCAATTCTTTTATGTAAGTTCCATTTCTGAATAGCTATTGCTATAATGAATCCACCTACGTAAAGGAAAACATATTTATGACCAAAAGAGGCTGTAGTTTCAGAAAGTCCTAATCCTCCAGTCAATGGGAATAGTACAATAGGAATAAGAGCAGTAACTGCTATAGGAATAGCTTCAGTTATCCACCAAATCGCTATCCAAATTGTCGATGCTAAAACTGCATTAGCTTCTGAGGTCAAACCTTCAGGTTGAAAAAACAACAATACTAAAATGAATGCTAAAGGACCTGAAATTAGGCCAATATTTTTAGAGTTAAGTTTCATACTTAGATTCTAAAATAATAAAAAAAACCTTGAAAGTATATTGCTCTCAAGGTTTTGCGGAGAAAGAGGGATTCGAACCCCCGGAGGTGTGACCCTCAACAGTTTTCAAGACTGCCGCATTCGACCACTCTGCCATTTCTCCAATTGAGTTGCAAATATACATGATTTTGATAATAAAAAAATATTTAAAACTTTATGTAAATAAAAAAGAATTATCTTGTTATTTATATCATGCTTTTAGATATAAATTCAATTTTAATTTTAGTTAGTATCGGTCTTTTTGCTGGTGTTGTTAATACACTTGCAGGTGGTGGTTCTCTTGTTACTTTGCCTGTTCTAATTCTTTTCTTAGGCCTTGATGAGGCTACTGCTAATGGTACAAACAGACTTATGGTAATAACTGCTGCATTAGTTGCTAGTTATGGTTACAGAAGTAAAGGTATTACAACCCATCCATGGGGTTTGTATTTTGGAATAGTAGCTACTTTTGGTGCTATCATAGGAGCAAGAATTGCTATTAATATTGATGGTGATACATTTAAGAGATTTCTAGCAATTATCATGATTTCAGTTGGACTTATAATTGTATTTAGATCTAAATCAATTGCTTCTCTAGATCTTCCTGAGAGACTGTCAGGTAAGTATCTTATTGGAGGACTAATTGGGTTCTTCTTTATAGGAGTTTATGGAGGTTTTTTACAAGCAGGTGTTGGTATTGTAATAATGTTACTTTTAACTCAAATAAATAGAATGAACTTATTAAGAACAAATTCAGTTAAAGCATTTTCAGTATTTATATATTCTATTGCAGCAGTTTTAATATTTGCTCTAGATGGTAAAATACTATGGATGGTTGGTTTTTGGATGGTTTTGGGTTCAGTTGTAGGAGCATGGTTATCTAGTAGATGGTCTGTAAAGAAGGGAGATAAGGTAATTAGAATTACACTCCTAATTATGGTGTCATATATGGCAGTTAAGCTATGGCTTGATACATTTAATACTTAGAATAATTTTCTATACTTAGTCCATAACCAGATAAACCTATTCTTGGTTTTTGTTTAGAATTAGTAAGTAAATTAATTTTTGAAATACCAATTTCATGTAGTATTTGAGCACCTATTCCAAAGTCTCTAAAGTCAATTTTAGGTTTTTCTAATGGTTCAATTAAAGACTTTAACTTATCAATTATATTTTTTGGAGATTGACTCTGGTTTATAAAAATAATTGCTCCCTTACCTTCATTATTTATTTTTTTAAAAATTTCATCATATTTAATTTCATTAGTCCCTTTTAAGATCTTAGTTACATTATTATCATTCATAGATGAGTTGACCCTAGTTAAAATAGTCTCAGATGATTTCCAGTCCCCAAGGGTAAGTGCAATATGTACCTGGTCATTATTAGTTTGTTTAAATGCTCTTAATCGATATTCACCAAAACTTGTCCTAATATTTTCATCAAAAATTTTATCAATTAAACTATCATTCTTCATCCTGTAAGCAACAAGATCTTCAATTGAAACAATTTTAAGATTAAATTTTTTTGCAACTTTATAGAGTTCAGGCAGTCTAGACATTGAACCATCGTCATTCATAATTTCAACAATAACACCTGCTGACTTAAAACCAGCTAGTCTAGCAAAATCAATTGCAGCTTCAGTATGGCCAGTTCTTCTTAGTACACCACCATCTTTGGCAATTAAAGGAAATACATGTCCAGGTCTTTGAAGGTCATCTGGTTTAGTATTGCTATCAACAAGAGCTTGGACTGTTTTAGATCTATCTGAGGCTGAAATGCCAGATGTAACACCATTCCCTTTTAAATCTACAGAAACCGTGAAAGCTGTTTCAAGTGGATCTGTGTTGTTAGGTACCATCTTTTCAAGATTAAGTTTAGCACACAAGTTTTCAGACATTGGCACACAGATTAAACCTCTTCCGTGTTTAGCCATAAAATTAATTTTGTCTGAATTTATTGTTTCAGCAGCAGTTATGAAATCACCTTCATTTTCACGATTTTCATCATCAACAACAATTATTATTTCACCGTTTTTGATGGATTTTATTGCATCTTCAATCTTGTCAAGTTTAATTTTGTTCATTCTTACTTCTAATATTTTTAAAGATTAAGTAAAGTCTATCAAAGAAACTGAAATTAAAACCTCTATCCATCGATACAATTTTAGTTAAATAGATTGCAAAGGGTGCAATTATAAAAGTTGAGATCCAGCTTCCAATGAATGGACTTAAAGAATTATCTTCAGCTGCATTTTTTCCAAAAACACCTATGTAATGATATGTAAGGAATATAACAATAGATAAAACTAAAGGCAAACCTAAACCACCCTTTCTAATAATTGCTCCAAGCGATGCTCCTATTAAAAATAAAAATATACATGCAAAGATTAAGCTATATCTTTCATTGATAGTTAGTTTATGAAGATTAATAAGTTTTTGCTGCAGAAAAAATGTCTTCTTTTTATTATCAAGTTGCCTTAAATATATGTCTACTTCATTATTTGCCCTTGTAAGTACGCTATTTAATTCATAAGGTTCTGGACTATCTAGAATCCCTATAAATGATGAGTTTAAATTATAGTCCAAATTCTGAACTTGGTTGGGGTATAAGTCTGGAAGTTTCCTTATAGTATGACCAATTAAGAAACTTTCAGAAAATATTTCAATTTCTTTATTAAACTTCATTTCTAGTGTATCAGAGCTAGTTTTAAGTTGATTAATTTTCTGCATTTTATAAGTTGACTTATAATTTTCTTCATCAAGATTAACATTATTGAAATCTGAAATGTCAATATTTAAAATATATTCATCAAATGAAGCTTTAGAATGGGGATATTTTTGCTTTTCTGAAGCAGAAGATGGATTTAAGTCTTCATATCTATTTCCATTTTTCAGAACCAATTGAAGATAATTATCATTTAAGTTTCTTACCTCGCCTGTCTTAGCCTTTACAACAATTCTGTTAATTTCATCTTCAGAAATTGAATGTAGAATTACATCTTCTAAAAACTGTTCATTATCTCCATATTTTCTTGAAACCTTAATATTTAAATCACCAATATCATTGAATATTCCCTCTCTAATACTTAATGTAGGTTTCAACTTAGCAAGATTCTTTCTTAAGTTATATGATTTTAATTCTCCTAAGGTTACTACATGATTTGAAAAATAGAATGATCCTATTCCTATAAAAACATGAAAAATAAATAATGCCACCATACTTCTCACAATTGAAATACCATTAGACTTCATTGCAATAAATTCATAATTTTCAGAAAGGGTTCCATAAGTAATAAGTGATGCAAGTAATATAGATAGTGGAAGAACTAATGGCACAAGCTTAGGAGAGAAGTAAATAAAAAACTTTCCTATTGTAATTATGTCTAACCCCTTACCCGCAAGCTCATCTATGTAAAGCCAGAATGTTTGAATAATAAATATTAAAAAACAAATAGCAAAGACACCTAGAAATCTAGTTAAGTAAAACCTTAATATGTATTTATCTAAAATTTTCAATTTTCAATTAGCATGTAATCGTTAAACTTATTTTTATCAAATTTAAATAAAGAAGATGGAAGAGATAAATTGTATTTATAACTTAATGTTAAAAAACTACTTAAAATTAGATTGACTCTATTTTTTATATCAATTCTTTTAATTGATAATAAATTTGAATCAATAATTATTTCATAGATTAAATCTTCTTGAATCAAATTCCTTGCAGTTAAATTAAGGGAAAAATCTTGACTTTCTTCTATTTCTATTTCAAAGTCATCTTTAAAAAAATTAAAAATTTGTTTAGGAGTGAAATTAAAAAAAGTGTTTGAGTCAGATGAAACAATTATTTCTTCGTTTTCATGAATAATAGTATAAAGCTTATCACCATCAAAAATCTGATCAATTTCTTCAGTATCAATAAAGTACTTCTCTTTTTTAATATATAGCTCACCGCTTAATGGTAATAAATTATTTTCATTTTCTGATGTAATATTAAATTTGTAATAAGAATCTTCAATATTCATTGCATTATTCATAACCTCTTCTAATAATTGAATTCCACTATTTTGTCCATTAAGACTAAAAAAGCTAAATAAACCTAATAATAGAAAATTAATTAAATTACTTCTTGATCTCACTTAATAAGTTCTCTAAAGAGTTTAAATCTGAAATTAAAACTTGTCTTGGTTTGCTGCCTTCAAATGGTCCAACAATTCCAGCATCTTCCATTTGGTCAATTAATCTTCCAGCCCTATTATAACCAAGCTTTAGCTTTCTTTGAAGTAATGAAGCAGACCCTTGTTGGTTTGTAACAATTACCCTAGCAGCTTCATCAAACATAGAATCTCTATCTTCAATAGATATATTTGAAGACTCGCCGCTGTCATCTTTCGAAAACTCAGGCAAAATATAAGCGGATTCATAACCAGTTTGTGAACCTATATATTCTGACAGTTTTTCAACCTCAGAAGTATCTATAAAACCACATTGAATTCTGGTTAAATCATTTGATTGTGAATAAAGAAGATCACCTCTACCAATTAGTTGCTCAGCACCTCCAGTATCTAAAATTGTTCTAGAGTCAATTTTAGAGGTTACCCTAAACGCTATTCTTGCTGGGAAATTGGCCTTAATTAGTCCTGTTATAACATTTACAGATGGTCTTTGCGTAGCAATAATTAAATGAATTCCAACAGCTCTTGATAGCTGTGCTAGTCTTGCAAGTGGCGTCTCAACCTCTTTACCTGCTGTCATAATTAAATCGGCAAACTCATCAATAACTAGGACTATATATGGTAAAAAAGTATGACCATTTTCAGGATTTAATTTTCTTGTAATAAACTTATCGTTGTATTCTTTAATATTTCTTGTCATTGCATCCTTAAGTAGCTCATATCTTTTATCCATCTCTCTACAAAGTGAATTAAGTGTATTTATCACTTTATCATTTTCAATTATAATAGCATCATCAGACTCTGGAAGTTTTGCCAAATAATGTCTTTCAATTTTATTAAAAATTGATAGTTCAATTTTTTTTGGATCAACTAAAACAAACTTAACCTCTGCAGGATGTTTCTTGTAAAGTAGAGAGGTCAAAATAGCATTTATTCCAACAGATTTACCCTGCCCAGTAGCACCTGCCATAAGTAAGTGTGGCATTTTTGTTAAATCAACAATAAAAGTTTCATTGCTAATAGTCTTACCAAGTGTGATCGGAAGTTCCATTTCTGATTCAATGAATTTTTTTGAGGATAATAAGGACTTCATTGATACAATCGACTTCTTTTTATTTGGAACCTCAATACCAATTGTGCCTTTTCCTGGAATTGGAGCTATAATTCTAATTCCTAAAGCCGAAAGTGATAATGCTATATCATCTTCTAGGTTTTTAATCTTTGAAATACGAATACCAGCATCTGGAATAATCTCGTAAAGAGTTACTGTTGGGCCAATTGTAGCTTTTATTTGCTTAATGCCAATATTATAGTTCTTTAGTGTGTCAACAATTCTATTTTTATTTGATTCTAGTTCTTCCTGATCTATTTTAATTGTTCCATCTCCATAGTCTTTTAGAAGATCAATACTGGGATTTTTGAAGTTTCTTAAATCAAGAGTAGGATCAAATTTTTTAGAATTAACATTAGAAAAATCAATATTTTTTGATGTTACTTCTTCTTCATTTATTTCTTCTACTTCAATCGATATATCTTCAGATTCAATATTATTATCTACTTGGGTATCATCTTCAATTAAATTATCATTTTGTTTTATTTCGTCATTATTATCTTCTTCTAGGTCAATTTCAGAATTTAAAATATCAGACTCTTTAGCTTTAAACAAATTATTAATTAAATCTAGGGTGCCAGATGGAGTAACATTAAACAATATTGCAATGGAAATAATAAATGAAAATATTAGTATTAGTAATATACCTGTCCTTCCTATATAGGATTCCAAAAATAAATTAACTTCAAATCCTACAAGTCCTGATTGAACTGGAAAATAACTCCTTAAAAAACCACTTAATATTGTAGTCCAGATTAACAACAACAAAAGCCAATTAATCTTTCCAAAGAGATCAAATATTTTTTTATTAAATAATATATAGTAAGATGATACAAATAAAATTATTGGAAGTACAAAACTCGAAATTCCAAAAAGTTTATAAATAAAAAGGTGGCTTATATAAGCTCCAGTTTTACCCAAAAGATTTTCAACCTCAACATCTCTATCAAAAATCATATCAACATTACTTTGGTCTATTTTCCAATTAAAAATGTAGGAAATGAATGAAGTAAACAGAACTAGAGATGAGAATAATAAAATGTATCCAAATACAACTTTAAACTTACTCTTATTAGCTTTTTTCTTGCTATTCATACAAGTTTTGTATTTAACAAAAATACAAATATGAGATTAGATAATTAGTTTTTGTTTGCTAAAGTCCTGATTTTTATTCTAAATGCTGCAAATAGCAATGTCATAAATGGACTAATCCAATTAAATATTGCGTATATAAAGTACTCACCAACACTAACTCCTAAAACAGATGAGTGATATGCACCACATGAATTCCATGGAATTAAAGCAGAAGTAACAGTAGCCGAATCCTCTAAAGTTCTACTTAAATTTTCAGGCGCAAGCTTTTTGTCCTCATAAGCTTTTTCAAACATTTTACCTGAGACAACGATAGATAAATACTGGTCCGAAGCAGTTAAGTTTAATGCTAGACAAGATGCTACAGTACTAGCAAATAATTTAAAAATATTATCAGCCCAATTTAATAAAGCTTTGCTTATAGATTTAATAGCTCCAATTGCGTCCATAGAACCTCCAAAAATCATCGTGGCCATAACTAAAAAAATAGTGTTTAACATACCTATCATACCACCAGTAGAAAAAAGCTCATTTAAAATTTCACTATCAGTAGTGATAGATACATTACTTGTAATAGTATCAATTACTACTTTGTACGAGGCAATAATTTTAGTATTTGAGGAATCTGATAGCTCGTTAATTATTTGTGGTTGAAACAAAATAGCAAATAATGCTCCTAAAAGTGTACCTATAGTAAGTGCTTTTATTGGTGGGGTCTTTTTTACAATCATTATTAGCACAATAATTGGAACAACAAATAGTATTAAAGAAATATTAAAAGTGTTTTCAATTGTTTCAATTAAAAATGAATTGTCAGTTACTCCATTGGATGTCTGATAAATGCCAAGTATTATAAAGACTATTAGAGTAATTGAAATACTTGGAATTGTTGTATGTGTCAAATATTTAATATGTTTAAATAAATCTACTTTTGAAACTGCAGCAGCTAAATTTGTAGTATCACTCAGGGGAGATAATTTATCTCCAAAATAAGCACCAGCTATTACTGCTCCACCCACCATTCCTGCCGGTATTCCCAAAGCTTTTCCAATACCTACAAGGGCTATACCAACAGTTGCTGATGTTGTCCAGCTGCTTCCAGTTGCAACTGAAATAATTGAACATATAATTATACATGCTGGTAAAAAGATATTGGGGTCAAGAATTTTTAATCCATAGTATACCATTGAAGGAATGATTCCACTAATCATCCATGTACCAGCTAGAGCTCCCACCCATAATAATATAATAAGCGCTGGTGTAACTGATTTAATGCTATTTGAGATGCTACTAATCACGTCTTTATAGGAAACATTATATCTATTACCAATCATAGCTGCAAAAGCTCCGCTTAGTATAAGAATAAATTGACTTGAACCAGCTAATGGATCTGCATCATAAATAAATACGTTAGCATATAGATTAAAAGATAATAGAGTTACCAAAAAGATTAGAGGTAAAATTGCTATTTGTAGAGGTAAAACCTTTTTGTTAGTGTCTTCCAATGTAGATAATATGTTACAAGTTCAGAATTTTTTTTTTAATGCAAAATATTATTAGGCAGTTATTTGGTTAAACTTTAATTATTTTTACCGAGTGGAACATAAAATTGAAAAAATTTTAAAAGAGAAGGTCAAAGCATTTGAAAAATGTAATTTTTTAATTGCTGTAAGCGGAGGAGTTGACAGTATGGTTCTTGCAAACCTTTTCCTAAAAAATAATTTAAGCTTTTCTGTTGCACACTGCAACTTTAAATTAAGATCAAAAGAGAGTGATGTAGATCAAAATTTTGTCAAAAAATGGAGTTCTAAGCATAAAATTCATTGCCACAGTAATGAATTTAATACAGTTGAATTTTGTAAAAAGAATAAAATGGGTATTCAGGAGGGGGCAAGAAAACTTAGATATGATTGGTTTGATGATCTTTTATCTAAGTTTAATTTTGATTTTTTAGTTACAGCTCACCATTTAGATGACCAAATTGAGACATACCTTATTAATTCTTCTAGAGGATCAGGAATTAACGGATTATTAGGAATTTCATCAAGTTCAAAAAAGATATTTAGGCCATTTCTTAATATTTTAAAAATTGACATTATAAATTATGCACAAAAAAATTCTATAGAGTATAGAGAGGATTCATCTAATTCTAGTGAAAATTATCATAGGAACATGATTAGGAATTCTGTTCTTCCAGCATTTAAGGAATTTGATGATAATGTTATGTTAAAGTTCAAAACAACAATCAATAACCTGCAATCAACTAAGATATTTGTAGATGAAATAATGAAAGAAACTAAAATTCAACTTTTTCAAAACAATTCAGACTCCATTAAAGTTAATATTGAAAAGCTTATGGAAAAAAGACCTTTAGAGTTTTATGTTCATAGCCTATTCCAAGAATTTGGTTTCAACTATAAGGAAGTTATAAAATTATTTAATTCAGATTCAGGTAAACTTATTTTGTCAAACACCCATAGTATGACAAAAATAAAAGGTGATTTAATAATTAAAAAAAATGACTAGAAATATATTATTCAGCCTAATCTCAATTTTCTCTTTAAATTCTCAGGATATTGAACCGGTAGAGTGGGAATATGATGTTAATAAAATCAATGATACAGAATACAATATTTCTTTTAGTGCGTCAATATTAGAAGGTTGGAAATTATATTCTCAATTTTCTCCTGATGAAGGTGCTCTTCCAACCTCATTTAGCTTCATTAATAATACTTCAGACTTCGAAGCAGACGAATTATTTAATGAGGATGATTATATAGTTGGCTTTGATAATGTTTTTAAAATGGACCTATACTATTATGAAAATGAAGCCAATTTTAATCAAAATGTAAAGTTGTTAGATGAAGATTTAAATCAAATTAAAGTCGAAATTGACTACTCATCATGTGATGACGAATTATGTATTTTTAGAAATGAAACTTTCAATGTAATTCTTGATAATAGTATTATTGTAACTGAGTCTGAAAATGTAACTCTAGAAGATGTTAGAAGGTATAATGCACTTGAACTTGATTTAGATAAATCAAGTTATAATTCTGCTAACTTTATTGAGAGGTCTAACTATTTTGAAATTTTCATATTTGGTTTAATTGCGGGTTTTTTAGCATTATTAACACCTTGTGTGTTCCCCATGATACCATTGACTGTATCTTATTTCATTGACGAAACTAAACTTAGGTATAGTGGTGCTATCTCTGCGTCTATTTACGGTGGGTTTATAGTTTTAATATATATATTATTGAGTATACCATTTCATGTTTTTGATAGCTTAAATCCTAATATACTAAATACTATTTCTACCAATGTTTATGTAAATCTTACATTCTTTGTTGTATTCATCTTGTTTGCAATTTCATTTTTTGGATATTTTGAAATAGTCATCCCTAGTAATATTGTATCTGGTTCAGAGAAGAAATCAGAAAAGGGTGGAATTATTGGAATCTTTTTTATGTCACTTACACTAGCTCTTGTATCATTCTCGTGTACGGGTCCAATATTAGGATCTTTATTAGCTGGTTCACTATCATCTGCTCAATCTGGGGCAACACAGCTTACATATGGTATGTTTGGATTTGGAGTTGCGCTTGCTTTACCTTTTACCCTGCTTGCCTTTTATCCTAAGTACTTATCTCTAATCCCAAAATCAGGTGTTTGGCTCAAGAAACTAAAAGTTTGTCTTGGTTTTATAGAACTAGCTCTAGCTTTTAAATTTCTTTCAAATGCAGATTTAGTTGAGGGATGGGGTATTTTAAAGCGTGAAACGTTTATCCTAATTTGGGTTATAATTTTTCTTTCTATGTCTCTCTATCTATTTGGATCCTATTTTGGTAAGTTAAAGTTTAATTATAAAAGCATCTCAGGATGGTTGTTTTTGTTGTTTTCAATTTTCTTACTAAGTGGATTATATGACAGTAAAAATGTTAGACTCTTAAGTGGTATTCTTCCTCCTGAGTTTTATTCTATTGAAGAAAAACAGAGCGAATGTCCTCTTGGGCTAAATTGTTTTAAAAATTATGATGAAGGAAAAGATTATGCTATTGAGAATAACAAAATTATATTATTAGACTTTACAGGCTGGGCTTGTGCCAACTGTAGACGAATGGAGGAAAATGTATGGTCAAAGCCAAAAATATACGAGTTGTTAGATAATAATTATGTAATAATTTCCCTATACGTAGATGATAGAACTAAGCTTTCAGATACTGAGAAATTTAAATACATTAATAAATCTGGAAGAATTCAATATATAAATAACATTGGAAGGAGATGGTCTCTTTTTCAGCAAATAAATTTTAATAATGCTTCTCAGCCATACTATGTTGCTATGCTCCCTTCTGGTAAAATTTTGTCAGAACCAATTCAGTTTACCTCCGATAAAAATTTTCAAAATTGGCTTGAGAAATCTATTGAAGAATCAAGGTTATAATATCCAGACTTATCTTTTATAATAGACTTTTTCAAAAGGAATTCTAAACCTTTCTCCATAAACACCTTCTTCAAGTCTTATACCACATCCAATTATCATATTAATTTCTGATTTTGAGTTCAGGTTTAAGATTCTTTTTACTTTAACAGAGTCAAATCCCTCCATAGGGCAAGTGTCATAACTAAATCCTGCCATACTTATCATGAAATTTTGAGATGCTAAAGCAGCGCTTTTATGTGCAATAATTCTTGAATCAGATCTATTAAGTTGTCTGTACATAACTCTAAAAAATCCAACTATGTAGGCAAACAAGTATTTACATAGACTAAGAATTCCGAAAAAATCTTTATATACAAAAGGAATAACCTTTTTATAATATCTCTTAGTCAAATTGAATTGCTTTTCAGAAAGTGAATCTTTTTTTGATTTAAAAAAATTTAAATTATCATTTGCTCTACTTTTCCACAAATCTTTTCTAACTACAGTTACAACAATTTGTTTTGCAGTTTTTGCAGCAGGTTGACTAAAACAACATTCTGAAATTTTACCTAATAAATTTTTATCAGTTATATGATAAAATTCCCAAAGTTGTAAGTTAGAGCTAGTCGGTGCAAGAGTAGCATTAATAATACATTTCTTGACAATATCTATATCAAGATCTTTTTTGGGGTCAAATTTTCTTACAGATCTTCTAAATTTAATCGCATCAGTGACAGTCTTCTCCATCTTATATTTTTTCAAGAATTTTTCTTATAAAATTGAAAGATTTTGGATAAGGACCATATCTAAGAGGTATGTCTATCATATTTTTTTTTATTAAAACTGGCTTTTGATGTGAGAAAGTATTAAAACTAAATTTACCTCTATAAGCTCCCATTCCACTGTCACCAATACCTCCAAATGGAAGATTTGGATTAATGTAATGAATTAAAGTATCGTTTATAACACAGCCACCAAATTTATTGTTTTCTATTAGGTTGTCAATAAACATTTGATTTTTAGAAAAAATATAGAATGCAAGAGGTGTTGGGTTTGTGTCGAGAATATTTTTAATTTCGCCTTCATTCTCGTATGACAAAATAGGCAAAATTGGTCCAAAAATTTCTTCTTTCATTATTTCAGAATCAATTTGAGGATCAACAATTATTGTTGGTTCAATATATAGTTTATCCATATTGATCTTTCCGCCAAACTCAATAACTTGATCTTTAATAATATTTTCAAGTCTCATTAGGTTGTTTGTATTAATAATCCTCCCATAGCTTTCAGATTCTATAGGTTTATTACCAAATGTCTTTATAATATTCTCTTTAATAGCTGAAATAAGATCAGATTTAACATGTTGATTGACAACAATATAATCTGGAGCAATACATGTTTGACCACAATTAACAAACTTTCCGGAAACGATTCTTTTAGCAACCTTGTCTATATCTACTCCTGAATCTACTATACATGGGCTTTTTCCTCCAAGTTCTAAAGTAATTGGAGTTAAATTTTTTGCAGCTTTTTCAGCTATAATTTTTCCTATTCTTGTGCTACCAGTAAAAAAGATATAATCCCATTTCTTATCTAACAAATATTTAGCAATACCTGCATCTCCCTCAATAACAGTTGCCAAATTTTGGGGGAATACAGAATCAATCAATTCTTTTAGAACCCTTGATGTTGCTGGAGCTAGTTCAGATGGTTTTATTATTACAGCATTTCCTGCAGCAATAGCTCCAATTAAGGGTGTTAGGGATAGTTGAAATGGATAATTCCATGGAGTTATAATCAAAACATTTCCATATGGCTCAGGTATCAGATAATTCCCTGAAGGAAAATTTAGAATAGAACCACTAACTCTCTTTTTTTTTGACCAACTTCTAAGTTTTCTTACAAATAATTTAATCTCTTTTTTAACAAGAAGTATTTCAGATAAAAAAGACTCAAACTCATGTTTGTTTAGATCCTTTTTTAGTGCCTCATAAATTCTTGACTCATTATGTTTTATTGATATTAATAATGAGTTTAAGATTTGAATCCTATTACTGACAGAGTTAGAGTTGTCTTTAACAAATTTTACTTGAGATTCAATTACTTTATCAATATCTTTATGATCCATAATTATTTCAAATCTAATTATTTAAAATCAATATTATAATTTATTATTTGGGTATGCTAAAATATATAGTATAATATACTGATATATAGTTTATTAAGAGTCGATGTTTATTTTTGAATATAATTTAAGATAATAATTGTCCTAAAAAACATCATTCTAGGGTGATAATTTTAAAATAGTTTTAAGTGTATGTATAATAAATTTAGTAGAGTAGTTACTAAGGATGATTCCCAACCAGCTGCACAAGCTATGCTTCATGCCATTGGTTTGAATGATGAAGATTTTGACAAACCATTTATTGGAATTGCAAGTACTGGTTATGAGGGTAACCCCTGTAATATGCATCTTAATGATTTATCAGTTAAAATTAAAGATAGTATAACTGCTTCAAAATATGTTGGATTAATTTTTAATACCATTGGTGTTAGTGATGGGATTTCTATGGGAACTTTTGGAATGAGGTATTCCCTTCCTTCTAGGGATATTATTGCAGATTCAATGGAGACTGTGGTTCAAGCAATGTCATATGATGGGTTAATAACAGTTGTTGGATGTGATAAAAATATGCCTGGAGCCCTAATGGCTATGCTAAGGCTTGATAGACCAAGCATATTAGTTTATGGAGGAACAATTGACTCTGGATGTTATAATAATAAAGAGCTGGATGTTGTGTCAGCATTTGAAGCATGGGGTGAAAAAGTTTCAGGAAAAATAGATGAGACTGAGTATAAAAATGTAATTAAAAATGCTTGTCCGGGAGCTGGGGCATGTGGAGGGATGTATACAGCAAATACTATGGCTTCAGCTATTGAAGCATTAGGTATGTCGCTTCCTTACAACTCATCTAATCCTGCAATAAGCAAAGAAAAAATAAATGAATGTTCAGAGATTGGTGAATCAATTAAAAATCTAATTGAGAATGATATTAAGCCTTCTGATATTGTTACAAAGAAATCTCTTGAAAACGCATTAAGACTGATTACTGTTCTTGGGGGATCAACTAATGCAGTGCTTCATTTTCTTGCAATATCTAGAGCAGCAAATTTAGATTTGTCAATTGATTATTTTCAAGAAATAAGTGACTCAACTCCGTACTTAGCTAATCTTAAACCCAGTGGAAAATATCTAATGAAAGATTTACATAAAATAGGGGGTGTTCCATACGTATTAAAATATATGCTTGAAAATAAAATGCTTCATGGGGATTGTCTAACTGTTACTGGTAATACATTAGAAGAAAACTTATCCAAAATTAAGTCTCCAGATGTAAGTTCAAATGATCTAATTTTTCCAATATCAAATCCTATTAAGAATACTGGTCATATTCAGATATTAAAGGGAAATTTAGCTGAAGATGGATGTGTTGCGAAAATAACTGGTAAAGAAGGTTTAATATTTTCAGGTCCAGCTAAAGTTTTTAACAGCGAGTTTGAATGTCTTTCAGCTATTAAAAATTCTGAAGTTTCAAAGGGAGATGTTGTAGTAATAAGATACGAAGGGCCTAAGGGAGGTCCGGGAATGCCAGAGATGTTAAAACCTACATCAGCCATAATGGGTGCTGGATTAGGAAAAGAAGTTGCTTTAATTACCGATGGAAGATTCTCTGGAGGAACTCATGGATTTGTAGTTGGTCACATTGTACCTGAGGCATTTGAAGGTGGAACAATAGCAATAGTAGAAAATGGTGATATCATAACTATTGATTCAGAAAAAAATAAGATTTTTGTTGATATTTCTGATAAAGAAATTATGGAGAGAAAAGAAAAATGGAAACAACCAGATTTAAAAATGAAAAAAGGTATTCTGTATAAATATTTAAAGTCAGTTTCTAACGCATCTAACGGATGTGTAACTGATGAATAATTAATATGAAAAATAAAAAAATTAGTGGTGCTGAAGCTGTAATCCATTGTTTATTAAATGAGGGAGTAGACCTTGTCTGGGGATATCCTGGAGGTGCTATAATGCCTGTATACGATGAATTTTATAAATTTCAAGATAAGCTAAAACATGTTCTTGCTAGACACGAGCAAGGTGCTATTCATGCAGCTCAGGGTTATGCAAGATCCTCTGGTAGAGTAGGGGTTGCAATTGCTACATCTGGTCCTGGTGCAACTAATCTTGTTACTGGTATTGCAGATGCTCAAATTGATTCAACACCTGTTGTATGTATAACCGGTCAAGTACCATCTCATCTTTTAGGCTCAGATGCTTTTCAAGAAACTGATATTATTGGGATTTCAATGCCAGTTACAAAATGGAATTATCAAATAACTAAGGCATCAGAAATACCTGAGATCTTTGCGAAAGCATTTTATATTGCAAAATCTGGTAGGCCAGGTCCTGTATTGATTGACATTACAAAAGATGCGCAATTTGAGGTTTTTGAATATGATTATATAAAATGTAATGGAATTAGAAGTTATTTTCCTTATCCTGAAGTTAATGATGATTCGATAGACCATGCTGTAAAGCTCATTAATCAAGCAAAAAAGCCGTTGATTGTATGGGGGCAAGGGGTAATCCTGGGAAATGCTGAAGAAGAATTTAAAAATTTTGTTGAAAAAAGTGGGATTCCTGCAGCATGGACAATTCTTGGTTTGTCAGCTTTACCAACTTCACATGAGTTAAATGTTGGTATGGTAGGTATGCATGGAAATTATGGACCTAACATTCTGACTAATAAGTGTGATCTTTTAATTGCTGTTGGGATGAGATTTGATGATCGTGTTACTGGTGACCCCAGTAAATATGCATCTCAAGCTAAAGTTATACATCTTGAAATTGATCCTGCAGAGGTTGATAAGAATATAAAGGTTGATGTTCCGGTAATTGGTAACTGTAAAGAATCTCTTCAAATGATTACCAATAAAATAGATAAAAGATCCCATAAAAAATGGATTTCAAAATTTGATGATTTAATGAAAATTGAGTTTGATAAAGTAATTAAATCAGATTTAAGTCCAAATAAAAAAGGACTAACTATGGGAGAGTCAATTATTGCCATAAATGAATTTACTAACGGTGATGCGATTATTGTCACAGATGTTGGACAGCACCAAATGGTAGCATGTAGATATGCTAATTTTATAAAATCAAAGAGTAATATTACATCTGGAGGCCTTGGTACTATGGGATTTGCTCTTCCTGCTGCGATGGGAGCTAAAATGGGAGCAATGGAAAGAGAGGTTGTTGCAGTAATTGGTGATGGTGGTTATCAAATGACCATTCAAGAGCTTGGAACAATTTTTCAACTTCAAATTCCTGTTAAGATTGTTATTTTGAATAATGATTTTCTTGGAATGGTTAGACAATGGCAACAATTGTTCTTTGATAAAAGATATGCCTCAACTGAAATGATAAATCCTGACTTTGTTACAATTGCTAAGGGTTATTATATTGATTCTGAAAGAGTAAAGAATAGAAAAGACTTGAAGCCTGCTGTTGAGAGAATGATTAAGTCAAAAAAACCATATGTTCTTGAAGTTTGTGTGGAAAAAGAAGATAATGTATTCCCAATGATTCCCTCTGGAGCTTCTGTTTCAGATATTAGGCTAGATTAAAATGGAAAAAAGAAAAAATTACACCGTATCTGTTTACACTGAAAATAACGTTGGTCTTCTTCATAGAATTTCAGCAATTTTTCTAAAAAGACACATAAATATTGAGAGTTTTACAACATCAGAATCTGAAATAAAGAATGTATATAGATTTATTATTGTTGTTAAAATGACAAAATCTGGCGTAGAAAGGGTGATTAAGCAAATTGAGAAACAGGTCGAAGTAATAAAAGCTTTTTACCATAGAGATGATGAAACGATATTTCAAGAATCTGCATTATATAAAATGAAGTCATCTTCATTATTTGAGGAGAGACACATACAAAATATAATTAAAGATTCTAATGCAAGAATTGTTACAGTAAATACAGAGTTTTTTGTGATTGAAAAAACTGGATTTAGAGAAGATACTGAAAAACTTTATAAAGATCTTGCGCCTTTTGGCCTTCTTCAATTTACTAGATCTGGAAGAATAGCTGTGAGTAAAGAAAAGATGGGAATCTCGGAAATTTTAAATACTTTTAAAAACCAAAAATAAAAACAATGAAAAATTACTTTAACACTCTATCATTTAGAGAGAAACTAATGCAATTAGGAAAATGTAGATTTATGAGTTCGTCTGAATTTAGTGATGGGGTGGAATTTCTCAAAAATAAAAAAATAGCTATTGTTGGTTGTGGTGCCCAAGGTTTACATCAAGGCCTTAATATGAGAGACTCTGGTCTTGATATTTCATATGCTCTTAGGCAGTCATCTATTGATTCTAAAAGACAATCGTTCGTTAATGCAAGTTCAAATAACTTTAATGTTGGTAATTTCGAAGAAATAATACCAAATTCTGACCTGGTAATAAATTTGACCCCAGATAAAAACCATACTCCAGTTGTTGAACAACTTATGCCATTAATGAAAAAAGACTCTATTCTTTCTTATTCTCATGGATTTAACATAGTAGAAGAGGGTATTAAAGTTAGAGAAGATATTACCGTTATTATGGTCGCACCAAAATCTCCAGGATCTGAGGTAAGAGAAGAGTACTTAAGAGGTTTTGGAGTTCCTACACTTATTGCTGTTCATCCTGAAAATGATATTAATGGAATTGGTTTTGATGCAGCTAAAGCATATGCGGTATCTCTCGGATCTGATAAGGCAGGAGTTTTAGAATCATCTTTTGTTGCTGAAGTTAAATCTGATTTAATGGGTGAGCAGACAATATTATGTGGAATGCTCCAAACAGGATCAATTTTGTGCTTTAATAAAATGAAAGAACTTGGAATTGAACCTAGCTACTCTGCAAAACTTATTCAATATGGATGGGAGACTGTTACAGAAGCTTTAAAGCATGGAGGTATAACAAATATGATGGACAGATTATCAAACCCAGCAAAAGTTAAAGCATTTGAATTATCTGAGGAACTTAAAGAAATATTATCTCCATTATTTATTAAGCATATGGATAATGTCTTATCAGGCAAATTCTCCGAGACTATGATGAAGGATTGGGAGAATGATGATAAAGAGCTTTTAAGTTGGAGAGAAGAAACAAGTAAGACTGATTTTGAAAAGACAGATCCGACATCAGATGAAATTTCTGAGCAAGAATATTTTGATAATGGAATTTTAATGATAGCACTTGTTAAGGCTGGTGTTGAGTTAGCCTTCGAAACAATGGTTGAAGCAGGTATAAAAGAAGAGTCTGCATACTATGAATCTCTTCATGAACTTCCGCTTATAGCTAATCTAGTTTCCAGAAAAAAATTATACGAAATGAATAATATTATTTCTGATACTGCAGAATATGGATGTTATCTTTTTAATAATGATGCAATTCCACTTCTTTCTAAATTCTTTGATAAAGTAGAAACTGACATAATTGGTTCAGACTCAATAAGTAAGAGTTCTAGCTCTGTTGATAATAAAAAATTAATTGAGATTAACGAAACAATTAGATACCACTCAATTGAAATAATTGGTGATGAACTTAGGCAGTACATGACTTCAATGAAATCTGTTTAATAAATGCAACTTCCTGATTTAAAAGGAGTTAGGATTGCTTCTGAAAATCTTCAAGGTGTCTCAGTTTTAACTCCCTTGGTTATAAATGAGAGACTTTCAAATGATCTAAATTGTAAAATTTACTTAAAACGTGAAGATCTTCAGCAAGTTAGATCTTTTAAAATTCGTGGTGCTTTTAATAAAATTAGATCTATTGACTCAGACTATCTAAAGAATAAAACATTAGTTTGTGCAAGTGCTGGTAATCATGCTCAGGGTTTTGCATATTCATGTAATAAGCTAAAAATTTATGGAAAAATTTATATGCCTGTTACAACTCCAAAACAAAAAATTGAAAGGGTTAAAATTTTTGGAGGTGAATATGTTGAAATTATATTAATCGGAGACAATTTTGACGATGCCCAATATGAAGCTCAAAAGCAAAATACTGACAAAGATTTATTTGTGCATGCATTTGATGATGTTAACGTTATTGAAGGTCAAGGAACTATAGGATTAGAAATTCTAGATCAAGTTGATAAGCATTTTGATTATTTGATTGTTCCAGTTGGAGGAGGAGGTTTAATTTCTGGAATAATTACTGTGTTTAAAGAATTGTCTCCCAAAACAAAGATTATTGGTGTTGAGGCAGAAGGAGCTCCTGCAATGAGTAAGTCTTTAAAAGATGGAAAAATTATTAAACTAGACTCTATTGATAACTTTGTTGATGGGGTCTCAATAAAAAAAATTGGTAAAATTCCTTTTGATATTTGTAAAAACTATTTAGATGAAATTTTATTAGTTCCTGAAGGTAAAATCTGTCAAACTATACTAGATCTTTATAACAAAGATGGAATAGTGGTTGAGCCTGCAGGTGCAATAGGAATATCAGCACTTGAGTTAAACAACAAAATGTTTAAGGGTAAAAATGTTGGTGTATTAATTTGTGGAGGAAATAATGATTTTACAAGGATGGCAGAGATAAGAGAGAGGGCATTATTTTATTCTAATCTTAAACATTATTTCATTGTTAAGTTTCCTCAAAGAGCAGGTGCACTTAAAGAATTTGTAAACAATGTACTTGGTAAAAATGATGATATTACCTTTTTTGAATATGTCAAAAAAAATAACAGAGAAAATGGAACAGCAATAGTTGGTATTGAGTTAAAATTTTCTAAAGATTTAAATGATTTAGTAAAAAAGATGAAAGAAAATGGTTTCTTTGGTGAGTATTTAAACGAAAAACCAGAAACTCTTCGTTTTTTAATTTAAAATATATGTCAACAAAAACTATTAAAGTAGATCAATTAAACTGCAGGGAGTATCTTGTGGGTGGAAAATTAAAAAAATGGGATGGAAATACTTCAGAAGTTTATTCAACAATAAGCTCTGACCCTAACAAACCATATTCTAAAACACTTCTAGGTTCAATACCTGACATGGACTCAGAATCCGCATTAGAGGCTCTAGAATCAGCCAAAAAAGCATTTGATAGAGGTCAAGGTAAATGGCCTACTATGAAGGTTAGGGATAGACTTAAATGCATGAAAAGGTTTGCTGATAAAATTCAGGAACATAGAGATGTTGTAGTTAACCTTTTAATGTGGGAGATAGGAAAAAACAAAAAAGACTCTGAAAAAGAGTTTGATAGAACAGTAGACTATATTTACGATACAATTAATGAATACAAAAAGATTGATAGATCTTCTGCTAGATTTGAGAAAGATTCAGGTATTCATGCACATATTAGAAGGGGTCCTTTAGGAGTTGTTTTATGTTTAGGGCCATATAATTATCCATTAAACGAAACTTTTTGTTTGCTAATACCGGCTATCCTAATGGGTAATACAACTATTTTTAAACCTGCAAAGCATGGAGTCCTTTTAATCGCTCCTTTGTTAAATGCCTTCAAAGAATGTTTTCCTCCTGGGGTAGTTAATATCCTCTTTGGAAGAGGAAGAAAAATATGTCCTCCTATAATGCAAACAGGTTATGTTGATGTTCTTGCACTAATTGGACATAGTTCATCTGCTGTTGCACTACAAGATCAGCATCCTAATAAAAATAGACTTAGACTTGTTTTAGGACTAGAAGCAAAAAATCCTGGTATTATATTACCAGACGCTGACCTTGACTTAACTATTCAAGAATGTATTTCAGGTTGTCTGTCATATAATGGCCAAAGATGTACAGCACTTAAAGTTTTATATGTTCATGAATCAATAGTAGATGAATTTAATAAGAAGTTTGCACAAGCGGTTGATGATTTAAAATTTGGAATGCCATGGGAAGAAGATTCTTTTTTAACACCCTTGCCTGAACCATCCAAACCAAAATATATAAGAGATTTAATTGATGACGCAGTCTCTAAAGGTGCATCAATAGTTAATAAAAAAGGTGGACAAGTCACTGAAAACTATTGTTTCCCTGCAATATTATATCCTGTAAACCAAAATATGAGAGTATACGAGGAAGAACAGTTTGGACCTGTAATTCCAGTAATTTCATTTAAGGATATAGATGAGCCACTTGATGATATGGCAAATTCAGAATATGGTCAACAAGTAAGTCTTTTCGGAAGTGATACAAAACAACTAGGCCCGCTTATTGATACTCTTGCAAACTTAGTATGTAGAGTTAACCTTAATAGCTCATGTCAAAGAGGTCCAGATATCTATCCTTTTACAGGTAGAAAAAATTCTGCTGTAAGTACTTTAAGTGTTCACGATGCTTTAAGAGCATTTTCTATTAGAACTTTTGTAGCTTCAAAAGATAATATTCATAATAACAGGATACTTAAAAAACTATTAGACTCCAATGACTCTAATTTTATTTCTACAGACTATATACTCTAATTTTTTTCAATAAAATCTACTATATAGTCACCAACTTGATCTGTTGAGAATGAGTTTTTACCTGAGCTCAGGTCAGGTGTTACATATTTATTTTTAAGAGATTCTTCAACTGCTTTATTGATTATTTCTGATTCTTTTTTCAAATTAAATGAATGATCTAGCATCATCGAAAGAGATAAAATTGAAGCAATTGGATTTGCAATATTTTTTCCTGCTGCCTCTGGGTAAGAGCCATGAATTGGCTCATATAGAGCGTTTTCAGAACCAACTGAGGCAGATGGCATAAGCCCCATTGACCCAGAAATGACTGAAGCTTCATCTGTTAAAATATCACCAAAAAGATTTGAAGTAATCAATACATCATATGAATTTGGCCATTGAACTAATCTCATAGCAACAGCATCTACAAATTCATATGAGACCTCTATATTTGGATAGTTTTTTTCCATACTTTGAACTGTTTCTCTCCAAAGTCTTGATGTTTCAAGAACATTTGCTTTATCAACACAACATAACTTACTTGATCTTTTCTGTGCATACTCAAATCCTATTTTAGCAATCCTAATAATTTCATCTCTATTATATTCACATGTGTCAAATGCAAAATTATCATTATCCTTTCTACCTCTTTCTCCAAAGTAAATACCCCCGGTTAATTCTCTAACAAAAAGGATATCAGTTCCAGATATTCTTTCTTCTTTAATTGGTGACATCTCTAATAAGGATTCAAAGACCTTTGTAGGACGGAGGTTTGCATATAGTCCTAGCTTCTTTCTCATTTTGAGTAAACCTTGTTCAGGTCTTACCTTAGCTTTTGGATCATTATCATATTTAGGATCGCCAATCGCACCAAAAAGAATTGCTTCTGAGTTTAGACATACTTGATGAGTTTCATCTGGATAGGGATCATTGTATTTATCAATAGCAACTGCTCCAACTAATCCACTTTCTAATTCAATTTTATGATTAAACTTTTTACCTAAAGATTTAAGTACTTTAATAGATTGCTCAGTAACTTCAGGTCCAATTCCATCTCCAGATAATACAGCTATTTTTAAAATCATAATTATTCAGTATTTAACATTTTCTCTGTTGCTTTGATAGCAGATACTGTTTGATCTGTATCAAGCCCTCTTGTTTTAAATTTTTTTGATCCAGTATCCCAAGTAATAGTGGTTTCACAAAATGCGTCTGAATCACTGCCTGGGGGGATACGAACAGCATAATCAATTAATTTTGGAAGTACCTTTTTCCTTTTAGAGTATATTTTTTTTAATGCATTCATAAATGCATCAAACTGGCCATCACCCGAACAGCTTTCTTGATAAAGTTCATCATTAATAATTAATGAAAGAGAGGCAGATGGTCTAAGAGTCTTTGCATGTGTTAAAACATAAGATTCAATTATTATGTCTTTCTTTTTTGTTGGATATTCAAGAACATCACTAATAATATAAGGAAGATCTTCAATTGTAACCTTCTCTTTTTTATCTCCTAATTCAATCACTTTAGATGTTACAACGCTGAGTTCATCATCATTTAGTTTAATTCCTAATTCATCTAGGTTCTTTTTAATATTAGCTTTTCCAGAAGTCTTTCCAAGAGCATATTTTCTTTTTCTGCCAAATCTACTTGGATTCAAGTTGTTGAAGTACAAATCTTTTTTATTATCACCATCTGCGTGAACACCAGCTGTTTGCGTAAATACATTTTCGCCAACTATTGGCTTATTAGACGATACACTTTGTCCAGAAAATGTTGAAATTAATTTACTTGCTTTAAATAAATTTTTCTCTTCAACATTTACTTTATATTCTGGCAAGAAGTCTCTAATTGCTGCAACAGCGCTTGACAGGGGAGTATTACCAGCCCTTTCCCCCATTCCGTTTATTGTAAGATGAAGGCCATTACAACCAGCTCTAACAGCTTCTAATGAGTTTCCAACACTTAAATCATAGTCATTATGTCCATGAAAGTCTATATGAAAATTTGGATATTTATTTCTTACTTCATTTATGAATTCATAGGTTTCAAAATGAGTTAAAATTCCTAGGGTATCAGGAAGTAAGACTCTTTTGATATTTTTTGTTTTTAAAAAATCCAAATAATCGATAACATAATCTTTGCTATTCTTCATTCCATTACTCCAATCTTCAAGATATATGTTAGTGGTTATTGAATTTTTTTCTGCAATATCAATAGTTTTTGATATGTCATTAAAATGTTGATCAGGTGTTTTCTTTAATTGGTGCTTTAAATGATTTAAGGAGCCTTTGGTTAAAAGATTTTGCACTTTACATCCTGAGTCTAATAGCCATTGTATAGATTTTCCTTCATCTATAAATGTTAAAACTTCAATACTATTTATTCTACCATTACTTTCTGCCCAGCTAGATATTTCCTTAACTGAATTAAGTTCTCCCTCAGATACTCTTGCAGAGGCAACTTCTATTCTATCAATTTTAAGATCATCCAACAAAAGCTTTGCTATTGTAAGTTTCTCTTTAGGTGAATATGATACTCCTGAGGTCTGTTCTCCATCCCTCAGAGTAGTATCCATTATTTCAATATGTTTGGGCATTAGTATGGAGAATTATTGGCAAATTTAGATATTTCTTGCTTCTTATTTATAAGGTAATCTATATCGTCAAAACCATTTGACATGTTGCTCTTTTTGTAAGAGCTAATATTGAACTTTTCAGACTTTCCAGTTTCAATAATCTTAAATTCTTGAATTTCCAGGTTTACCTCAAAATTACTTTCTGGATTTGTATCAATTTGGGAAAAAATATCAATTAAAAATTCCTCTGAAACTTGAATAGGAAGAACACCAATATTCAAACAGTTATTTTTAAATATATCAGCAAAAAAACTTGATACGACAGCTCTGAATCCGTAGTCATATATTGCCCAAACTGCATGCTCTCTTGAAGATCCACATCCAAAATTTTTCCCTGCAACAAGTATCCTTCCATTGTAGATTTTATTGTTTAAAGGAAATGAATCAATAGTAGTACCATCTGAGTTGTATCTCCAATCTTTAAAAAGATTTTCACCAAACCCTTTTCTTTCAGTTGCTTTCAAAAATCTTGCTGGGATAATTTGATCTGTATCTACATTATCGATATTAAGTGGAACAGCTGAACTGTTCAGAATGTTAAATTTATCGTAAGCCATTTTAAATAATTTCTCTTGGATCAGTTATTTTTCCAGTAATAGCAGTAGCAGCAGCGACCAAAGGGCTTGCAAGTAAAGTTCTAGCACCAGGTCCTTGTCTTCCTTCAAAATTTCTATTTGTGGTACTTACCGCATATTTTCCCTTGGGTATTTTGTCATCATTCATTGCTAGACATGCAGAACAACCAGGTTCTCTCAATTGAAAACCGGAATCTGTTAAGATGTCTAAAATTCCTTCATCTTTAATGCTTTTTAATACTTTATGTGATCCAGGCACAAGCCAAGCATCAACATCATCAGATTTTCTTCTACCTTTTATTAAGCTGGCAAATGTTCTAAAATCTTCAATTCTACCATTTGTGCAGCTTCCAAGGAAGACATAGTCAATTTTTTTACCAATCATCATTTCACCTTCCTTAAACTCCATATAATCGAGTGCCTTTTGATATGATGATTCTGAGTCTGAACCGGAACCCGGAATTGATTTAGAAATGGGAATAGCCATACCTGGATTAGTCCCATAAGTAATCATAGGTTCAATATCACTTGCATTAAAGTTAAATTCTTTATCAAAAATTGCATCATTATCAGTCTTTAAAGATTTCCAATAGGATAGAGCATTCTCCCATACCTCTCCTTTAGGAGCATATTCTCTACCTTTTATGTATTCAAATGTTTTCTCATCTGGGGCAATCATTCCACCTCTTGCACCCATTTCAATACTAAGATTACAGACAGTCATTCTACCCTCCATACTCATATTTTTAAAAACTTCTCCTGAATATTCGACAAAATATCCAGTTGCACCAGAGGAAGAAAGTCTTGATATAATATAAATAGCAACATCCTTGGGTGTAACATGAGAATTTAGAGATCCATCAATGTTTATTCTCATTTTTAAAGGCTTTTGTTGCATTATTGACTGACATGCAAGAACCATTTCAACTTCAGAGGTTCCTATACCAAATGCAATAGCTCCAAATGCACCATGAGTAGATGTATGAGAATCTCCACATACAATTGTAAGTCCTGGCTGAGTTATACCATTCTCTGGACCAATAACATGGACAATCCCATTTTTATTATGACCAAGTCCCCAAAAATCAATGCCATGCTCAATACAATTTTTTTCTAGGGTTTTTACCTGCATAGCTGATAGTTTATCCTTAATTGGTAGATGTTGATTTATTGTTGGTGTATTATGGTCAGCAGTAGCAAAAGTTTTATCAGGAAACATTACTTTAAGACCTCTGTTCTTAAGCCCAACAAATGCTACTGGACTTGTAACTTCATGAATGAAATGTCTGTCTATAAAAAGAACATCTGGGCCATCTTTTATTTTTTCAATTACATGTGAATCCCAAACTTTATCAAATAGTGTTTTAGCCATAACTAATATTTTTATTCTGAAGAATTTCAGGAAAATCTGTGTCTGTTACTTCTTTCTTTTTGTCAGCTACTATTAAAAACTCATTATATACATCATCTAGCTCTTTTTTCGTTAGATTAACGCCATACTGTTTCATTCTAAATGCCAATGCAGCTCTACCACTCCTAGCTGTCAGTACAATTGATGATTTATCTACACCAACATCAAGTGGGTCAATTATTTCATATGTTTCTCTTTTTTTAATAACACCATCTTGATGAATTCCAGAACTGTGAGCAAATGCATTAGATCCAACTATAGCCTTATTTGGTTGAACAGGCATCCCCATAAGTTCTGATACCTTTTGGCTTGTTTCATTTAGAAGTTTGGAGTTAATATTAGTATCTAGGTTCAAATCAGTATGCTGTCTTAAAATCATAACAACTTCTTCCAAAGATGTGTTTCCTGCTCTCTCTCCAATACCATTAACTGTACACTCAATTTGTCTTGCGCCATTAATAACTCCATATATGGAGTTAGCAGTTGCTAGCCCGAGATCGTTATGGCAGTGACATGAAACTGTAACATTTTCAATCCCTTTAACATTATTTATTAAAAACTTAATTTTATCTCCATATTCACTAGGTAAGCAATAGCCAGTTGTGTCAGGTATATTTAAAACAGTAGCTCCAGACTTAATAACTTCTTCACATACTTTTGCAAGAAATTCATTATCTGTTCTACCAGCATCTTCGGCATAAAATTCAACATCGTCCACGTACTTTCTTGCATGAGCAACTGATTTTTTTGCTATTTCAATTATAGAATCTTTATTTGAGTTGAATTTATATTTAATATGAACTTCAGATGTGCCTATACCAGTATGGATTCTGGGTTTTTTTGCATTTTTTAATGACTCAGCTGCAACATCAATATCTTTTTCGTTAGCTCTACTCAAAGCACATACTGATGCGTTTTTTATAATCTTGGAGATTTCGACAACCGATTTAAAATCTCCAGGACTTGAAATTGGAAAGCCTGCTTCAATGATGTCAACTCCAAGTAGATCAATTTTCTCTGCTAAAATTAATTTACTTTTGGTATCAAGTTTACAACCTGGAACCTGTTCTCCATCTCTTAAAGTTGTATCAAAAATTTGAACCTGATTTTTCATTACTTACTAAATTATTACTTAAATGGTGATAGTTAAAAAAAAGTATATTAATTTTACAATGTCCGAAAATATTAATTAATATTTAAAACATTGATAATCAATGATATAAATAATATATATATACAATGACTACTGACATCAAAGATAATCTTTTTGTACTTATAAAATCCTTAACAAAGTCTGAGAAAAGACAATTTAAACTTTATGTTGGAAGAATGGATTCTAATGAAGATTCAAAGTTTTTAAACTTATTCAACCTTCTGGATAAGATGAGAAAATATGATGAAAAGAAGATCGTTGACAGTAATATAGTTACAAAGCAACAACTTTCAAATCTTAAAGCACATCTGTATAAACAAATATTAATTAGTCTTAGGTTAAATCCACAGCATAAAAATGTTAAGCTTCATATTAGAGGTCAGATTGATTTTGCAACTATTTTATATCAAAAGGGACTTTATAAGCAAAGTTTAAAGATTCTTGGTAAAGTGAAGTCATATGCTTTAAAATATGATGAAAATACTTCTGCATATGAAATTGTAGAGTTTGAAAAATTAATTGAATCTTTATATGTAACAAGAAGTCTTACTAACAGAACAGATGAATTAGTTAATCAGACAAACCATCTAAAACAGCTTAATGATGTTTCAAGTTCATTATCAAATATCTCTCTTCAACTATATGAAAAGCTTATTAAAGCAGGATATGCAAAAAGTGACTATGAATCAAAAGAGATTAAAACAATATTTGATGAAAAAATTAAATACTATAACCCTGAAAACCTAGGATTTAGAGAAAAAATAATTTATTATCAATCATGGGTATGGTATAGTCTCTTGGCTCAAGATTTCCTTTCAAGTTATAAATATGCATCAAAATGGATCGATACATTTAACAATAAGCCTGAGATGATAAGAATTCATCCAGTTTACTATTTGAAAGGCTATAATTTTTTACTTGAAGCATTATCTCTAATAAAATATCCGTCTAAATTTAAAAACCGTTTGGATGATATGATAGAAGTTGTTGATGATCAATCATTTCCTGTTAATCAGAATTTAAATGCATTAATTTTTTTATATAAATACAACAATCTCTTCAACCTTCATGTTCTAGAGGGAACATTTAAAGAGTCAATAAAAATTATTCCTGAGGTCCTAGATGGTATTGAAAAAAATAAAAATTTTATTGATCACCATCACATTATGCTTCTATATTATAAAATTGCTTGTATGTATTTTACAGTTGATGAGTTTGATAAATGTATTAAATATACCAGTTTAATAATCAGAAATAAAAATATAAAATTGAGGGAAGACCTTCAATGTTTTACTAGAATTCTAAATCTTATAGCTCATTGGGAGGCAGGACTTGATTTTAATTTGGATAAAATTATAAAGGAAACATATAATTATTTGGATAAGCTTAATGATTTACATGAAGTTCAAAAAACAATTTTAAAGTATCTGAATGGATTGGAAAATATTTACCCAGGAGAAATAAAAGGTTTCCTAAGAAATCTTTATAATGAACTAAAAAAATATGAAGATGATCCATATGAAAAAAGAGCTTTTCTTTACCTAGATATTATTTCATGGTTAGAAAGTAAAATAGACAGAAAGCCTTTACAAAACATTATAAAAGAAAAAGCTATTTTGATTAATAGGAAGGAGAAGCAGACCACAGTCCTGTCCTAGGGGTATCTGCTTTTAAAAATATTTTATTTTTGGAAACAGGATGAACAAACTCTACCCTCTTTGAGTGAAGATAAATACCACCGTCTTTATTTGATCTTCTTGAACCATACTTTAAATCTCCTTTAATTGGGTATCCTAATTCTGAAAAACTGCATCTAATTTGATGATGTCTTCCAGTTATAAGCTCAACTTCTACTAAACAATAATTATCTAGTGTCTTAAGTTTCTTATAGGATAAGCTTCCAAATTTTGAGTTAGTTACCTGAGATTCAAAAAAATAAGATTTATTCTGTTTTATATTCTTTCTAAACCATCCTTCTATTTTACCATTATTTGAAGCAAATTTATTTGAAATAATTAGCCAATAGATTTTTTGTATTTCTCGATTTCTAAGTATTTCATTCATTCTAGATAATGCTTTACTGGTCTTTGCGAAAATTACTATTCCTGAGGTAGGTCTATCAATTCTATTTACTAACCCTAAAAAAACATTTCCTTTTTTATTATACTTATTTTTTAAGTATTCTTTAGTAATTTCAATTAATGAAATATCTCCAGTAATATCACCTTGAACAAGTATTCCAGGTTTTTTATTGATGATTATCAAATGATTATCTTCAAAGAGTATTTCAGATTTTTTAAGTTTCAAATCAGTACTGCTCTTCTTCATTAGGAAAATCTCCGCTTTTAATATCAGTAGAGTATTTTTTTACAGCATTGCCAACTAATGAGTCTAGATCAAGATATCTTCTTAAGAATCTTGGACTGAAGTCTTTATTCATTCCAAGCATATCTTGTAGTACAAGAACCTGTCCATCTACATGACTTCCCGCTCCAATTCCGATGATTGGAACTGTTAATTTTGAGGAAACTTCTTTTGAAAGTGTATTTGGTATTTTTTCTAACAGAACAGAGAAACAGCCAATCTCTTCAAGCATTAGTGCATCATTTAATAATGTATCAGCCTCTTGCTTATCTTTTGCTCTAACTTCATATGTCCCAAATTTATATATGGATTGTGGGGTTAAACCTAAATGACCCATTACTGGAATTCCTGCTTGGATAATTCTTTCTATTGACTCTTTAGCTTGATATCCTCCTTCTAATTTAACAGCATGAGCTCCTGACTCCTTCATTATTTTGATAGCAGATTTTAATGCCTCTCTAGAATCAGCTTGATAAGTTCCAAAAGGTAGGTCAACAATAACTAAGGCTCTATTGACTGCCCTTACTACTGAACTTGCATGATATATCATTTGATCAAGAGTAATTGGAAGTGTAGTCTCGTGACCAGCCATGACATTTGATGCAGAATCACCAACTAAAATAATATCAATGCCTGCTTCGTCAATTATTTTTGCAAAACTGAAATCATAAGCAGTAAGCATTGAAATTTTCTCAGATTTATTTTTCATCTGATTAAGAACCTTAATTGTTACTCTTGGTTGATTTGAGTTATTGGTCATTATATGATTTTTCACAAAAATAGCATAAATATATTTACTATTATTATGACATAATGTCATATTATTTGAATTGGCATAATGGTTGTCATCAGTTAATTAAAATTAAAGATTATGAGTAAAATTATTGGAATAGATTTAGGAACCACAAACTCGTGTGTTTCTGTTATGGAAGGAAGTGAACCGGTTGTTATACCTAATGCTGAAGGAAAAAGAACAACACCATCTGTAATTGCGTTCGTTGAGGATGGTGAAATCAAAGTAGGAGATCCTGCAAAAAGACAAGCAGTGACTAATCCTGAAAAAACAATTGCTTCAGTTAAGAGGTTCATGGGTAATAAATTCAGTGAATCATCTAATGATGTTAAAACTGTTGCATATAAAGTAGTCAAGGGGGATAACGATACTCCTAGAGTTGATATTGACGGTAGGTTGTATACACCACAAGAATTGTCTGCTATGGTTCTTCAGAAAATGAAGAAGACTGCTGAAGATTATTTAGGATCAAGTGTTACAGAAGCTGTAGTAACTGTACCTGCATATTTTAATGATTCACAAAGACAAGCAACAAAAGAAGCAGGTGAGATTGCAGGTCTTAAAGTTCAAAGAATTATAAACGAACCAACTGCTGCTGCTCTTGCTTATGGAATGGATAAAGGAGGTAAGGACAAAAAAATTGCAGTTTATGATTTAGGAGGAGGAACATTTGATATTTCGATATTAGAGCTTGGTGACGGAGTATTTGAAGTGCTTTCTACTAATGGAGATACTCATCTTGGGGGAGACGATTTTGATCAAGTCATTATAGACTTTCTTGCTGAAGAATTTAAGAAAAACGAGCAGATTGACTTAAGGGATGATTCTATGGCCCTTCAAAGGCTAAAAGAAGCTGCAGAAAAAGCTAAAATAGAGCTTTCTTCATCCACACAAACAGAAATTAACTTACCATATGTAACAGCTACTTCATCTGGCCCAAAGCATCTAGTAACTACACTAACAAGAGCTAAGTTTGAGCAATTATCTGATGAATTAGTGAAAAGATCTATGGAACCAGTTAAAAAAGCATTAAAAGATGCTAATCTAACTAAAAAAGATATTGATGAAGTGATATTAGTTGGAGGTTCAACAAGAATTCCAATTATTCAAAAGGAGGTTGAGTCATTATTTGGTAAAAAACCTTCAAAAGGAGTTAATCCAGATGAAGTTGTTGCAGTAGGAGCTGCAATTCAAGGTGGTGTTCTCTCTGGTGATGTTGAAGATGTATTATTATTAGATGTTACTCCTCTATCACTTGGAATAGAAACAATGGGTAATGTAATGACCAAGCTTATTGAGTCAAATACAACGATTCCAACAAAAAAATCACAAGTTTTCTCTACCGCTGCTGATAATCAGCCATCTGTAGAGATTCATGTTCTTCAGGGTGAGCGACCTATGGCTAAAGACAATAAAACTATTGGAAGATTCCATCTTGATGGAATTCCACCTGCACCAAGAGGTGTTCCTCAAATAGAGGTTACATTTGATATTGATGCTAATGGAATAATTAATGTAAGCGCACTGGATAAAGCTACTAATAAATCTCAGGATATTAGAATTGAAGCTTCCTCTGGTTTAACAGAAGAGGAGATTGAAAAAATGAAAAAAGATGCTGAAGCTAATGCTGAAGCTGATTCAAAGGCCAAAGAGGAAGTTGATAAACTTAACAGCGCTGATCAAATGATATTCCAGACTGAAAAACAGCTTAAAGACTTTGGTGATAAATTATCTGATGATAAAAAGAAGCCAATTGAGTCTGCTCTAGAGGATTTGAAAAAAGCATATGAGTCAAAAGATTTAGAAAAAATTGATGAGACATTGAATGCGATTAACGAAGCTTGGAAAAATGCATCAGAGGAGATGTATAAAGCTCAAGCGGAAAGTGGCGCTGGTCAAACTGGAGATGGACCTACTTCAAATAGTCAAAATACAAATACTGATTCCAAAGGTGATGATGTACAAGATGTTGATTTTGAAGAAGTAAAAGAAGAATAGATTTTGATTGATAATAAATTAAAAAAGTTTATTCTTAAAGAAGCTAATGAAAGGTGTAAGGGTACTCTTGTTTCTACTTTAGATATAAATTTTACAGATGTTGGCGAAACCTTCTTAGTTGCTGAAATGGAAGTTACCCCAAAGCTACATCAACCTGCTGGTGTCCTTCATGGTGGAGCTACTGCTGCGCTAGCAGAAACAGTTGGAAGTTCAGCTGCTGCAATTTTTTCAAAAAAAGAGAACCAGATGTTAAGAGGTGTTGAATTGTCAATTAATCATGTAAGGGGTATAAGTGAAGGAACAGTTATTGCAAAAGCTGAGCCTATCCACATGGGTAGGACAATGCAGCTTTGGAAAATATCAATAAAAAACAAAGAAGGAAAAGATATTTCGTTCGCAAAACTCACTACGTTAACAATTAACAAGTAAAACTTAAAAAAAAACTTTTATATTATTTCGTCAAAATGTAAATTTGACACTTTAAAAATATTTATATGAAAAGTGTTATTATTTGCGATATGGAAGGTTTAATTACAAACCTGAACGATGGTGCTGTCAAAATGTTTGGCTACCCTTCTGAAGAATTAGTAGGTATTAAAAGAGTTTCAATTTTTTCACCTGGAGAAATAGTTCTTCAAAATGTTTTAGGTTGGTTAAAGGATGCAAATCAAACTGGTGAACATATTACCAAAACCAATTTTATAAGAAAAGATGGTTCAAAATTTGCTGCAAAAATTAAAATTACCCCAAATTTTGGTAATGGAAAAAATAATCCACAAACAGGATATTGTGGAATCACTGAATTAATTGATGAAGAAGTTAATATACCTATCAGTTTTGTTACAAAAATCATAAAAGGTGTAGCAATAACTAGAGTTGGTTTTGCTTCTGCATCCTTATTCCCAGTTTTTGCCATTGGATGTTATTATGCAGGAATTGGAGATAATCTATTTAGCCCAATATCTCTTACTCTTACTACATTTGGAATATTATTCTTTCATCTATTTTCAAACTTGTATAATGATTACTTTGATGTTACACATGGAACAGATGAGGCTAACACGGAATACTTTAATGCAGGAATGGACTCAACAATTCTTCAGGGTGCTCAGTTATCTGGAGGTAGTAGGGCAGTAGAGCTTGGTCTAATAACTTTAAAGGGTACCAAAAGTCTTGCTAATATCATGTTTATTTTAGGTTTATTTACTGCTGCTGGAATTTTATACACAAGTTATGTAAATACTGGATCTACATTTAATGCATTTTATGCTGCAATAATTGCCTTAATTGGAGTACTTGTTGGATACTTTTATACTGCTAAACCAATAAGACTTTCTTCTAGATATGGTTTAGGAGAGCTTTCAATTTTTCTTTCGTTTGGACCTTTACTAACATTAGGTACTGGATTTGCTATTGCTAATGAAACAATTCAGTTGTTTTCAAATGAATTTTACAATTTAATTTTACTTGGAGTTCCAATTGGTCTATTGACAACTAATATTCTTTTTATAAACCAATACCCCGACTATGCATCAGATAAAAAAGTTGGTAAAAATCATTTAGTTGTTCTTTTGGGTAAAAAATCATCAAGATGGATTTATGCACTTAACTTAGCATTAGCTGTAGGCTCTCTTTACTATATAGCAGAAAATATTCTTAATCAAACTCAAGGATCTTTGTTTATGTATTTACTAATACCTGTAACAATGATTTATTCATATTACCTAATAGCTGGATTATTTAAGCACTACAATAGTAGATCTTTGATCAAGTATAACATTCATACGATATACTTTCATATGTTATTCTCCTTTATTTATATGATTATTTTAGCTAATTTTCAATAATGTTTCTTTGGGATAAATCATATAAACTAAAAAACTTTTGGTATTATATATTAGGATCATTTATACTAATATTATTCTCTACCATAGGACAGCTACCTATGATACCTTTTTTACCTTCAGAGTTACCTAGCCCTGATGCTGACCCTATGGATATTTTTAAAACAATTCCATCAAATCTTAGACTATTTTTATTACTCTTAAGCTTTGCATTTGTTTTACCAGGCATATGGTTAGTTGTAAAAAAACTGCATGACTTACCTATTATGTCAATTCTATCTAGTAGAAAAAAAATTGATTTAGAAAGGGTTTTGTATTCTTTTATGCTCTGGGGTACAGTTGTTTCTGCCTTTGTTTTTCTAGAGTATTCTCTTAATCCTGAAAACTACGTTTTCAATTTTAAGGTAAAAGAATTTTTAATCTTAGCAGTAATAGCAATTTTATTTATACCCATTCAAACCAGTGTAGAGGAGATTGTTTTTCGTGGTTATTTAATGCAAGGTTTTGGTCATTGGTTCAATAGTAGATTTATGGCACTTTTCTTAACATCTACTGTTTTTGGATCTTTACATCTAGCTAATCCTGAGATTACAGCACTTGGATACGAATTTGTAATTCTATACATAACAGTTGGTTTCGTTTTAGGAATTATGACACTTATGGATGATGGTCTTGAACTTGCTTTAGGCTTTCATGCTGCTAATAATCTTATTGCTGCATTACTTGTAACAGCAGATTGGACTGTATTTCAAACAGAATCAATTCTAATTGACATCTCTGAGCCAAGTCTTGGTATTACTGATTGGATTACTCCTTTTATTGTTTTTCCTATTCTTCTTGCTTTATTTGCAAGGAAGTATTCATGGACTAACTGGAAAGAAAAATTATTTTCTAAGGTTAGATAATTTTAATTCCATCTTTATGTCACTCCTTTTGTAGGGTGCATCTGGATTATCTATTTCTTTAAATCCAAATTTATTATAAAGGTGAATTGAATTTTTTAAAACTGTGTTGGAATAAAGTATTACTGATTCAAAATTATTCTTTACAGAATAATCAATTATAAATTGTATTAATTGATGACCTATTCCATTTCCTCTTAAATCTTTTTTTACAGCCATTTTATTTAATTCATATACACTTTTTTCTCTTGGAATTAGCGCCATAGTTCCAACAACTTCAGTATCATAAAGAGCAAAAAAAATGTATCCACCCTTATCAATTATTTCTTCTTTACAGTTTTTGAGTACCTTTTCATCGTATTCCTCAACATAAAAAAATTCACTTAACCAATCGTGATTTAGATCATAGAAGTATTTAGAATATTTATCTGAGTAAGATACTATTTCAACCTTCATTGTTTGTCATTCTTTCAGGATTGACATATTTGTCAAACTCTTTTTCTGATAAATAATTTAGTTGAATACATGCTTCTTTAAGCGTAATGTCTTCTTTATAAGCTTTATTAGCTATCTCTGCTGCTTTGTAGTATCCAATTTTTGAGTTTAAAGCAGTTACAAGCATAAGAGAATCATTTAAAAATCTTTCTATTTTCTTTTTATTTGGTTTTAGACCTTCAATACAGTTTTTTGAGAAACTCAAACATGCATCTCCTAGTATTTTTGATGACTCTATAATATTGTATGCGAATAAAGGCTTAAAAACATTTAACTCAAAGTGACCATTAGCCCCTGCAAAACTCACAGCCACGTCATTACCTATTATTTGGGCACAAACCATTGAAATTGCTTCACATTGTGTTGGATTAACTTTTCCTGGCATTATAGAACTTCCAGGCTCATTAGCAGGCAATATTAGTTCACCTAATCCAGATCTTGGTCCAGATCCCATCAGCCTTATATCATTTGATATTTTATATATTGAGGCAGCGGCTGTCTTGATTGCACCGTGCATCTCAACAATACAATCATGAGAAGCAATACCTTCAAATTTATTGGGGGATTCTTTAAATTTAAGACCTGAGTTTTTTGAAATACTTTCAACAACTTTTTTTGAGTAACCCTTAGGAGTGTTTAGCTCAGTCCCAACAGCAGTTCCTCCAATCGGTAATTCCGATAAGTGATCCAATGCATTTTTAATAGATTTAATTCCATTATCAATTTGAGCTACATAACCTGAGAACTCTTGGCCAAGAGTAATAGGAGTAGCGTCCATAAGGTGAGTTCTTCCAATTTTGACAATTTTGTTAAACTCCTTTGATTTTTTATTTAGACTATCTCTTAATATTTTTAGATTAACTAATGTATTATCTGTAATTATCTTCATAGCAGCAATGTTTATTGCTGTAGGAAAACTATCGTTTGACGATTGTGAAAGATTAACATCATCATTAGGTGATAGAGTTTTTTCTGATTCTCCAAGTTTTTTCCCTTCAATTATATGAGCTCTGTTTGAAATTACTTCATTTACATTCATATTAGTTTGAGTTCCAGAGCCTGTCTGCCAAATAACTAAAGGAAATTGTTCATTATGTTTATTAGAAATAATTTCATCACATACTGCTTGGATAAGTTCAGACTTTTCTTTTGACAAGACTCCCAATTCATGGTTAGCAGCTGCAGCTGATTTTTTTAAAATAGCATAAGCGTGAATTATCTCAATTGGCATTGAGGATGGGTTACCAATTTTGAAGTTTTTTTTTGATCTCTCGGTTTGAGCACCCCAAAGCGAGTCTTTAGGAACCTTTACGTCTCCAAGTGTATCTTTTTCTATTCTGTAGTCCATGATCCTTTGTAATTTACTTAAAAAAAATTACTTTTGTTTAGCATTTACAAATATATGGAGTTTCAACAATACCTCGGTTTTTTAGCTTTTTTAGCAATATTCACAATGGGCTTTTGGCTCATGATTTTTTTAGCGATAGTAGCACCATATTGGGCTTCATCATATGTATTCCAAAAGATAAAAGATTTTATATCTAAGAAATTAAAATCCTAGTTGTTAAAGATAGGTCCATCATCTCCACCTTCACTATAATCCTGTTGATCTCTTTGAGTCCTTCTCTTTCTCCTATTATTCTTATCTTCACTAATAATATATGAAAACGTAAGGATTAGCGTAGGCTCTCTCCATTGCCCCTCAGATTCTGACCTGAAAGTTTCCCTTGTTGTAGTAGATCTCCATCTACCAGTATTAAATAAATCAGAATATCTAAGTGATATGTTACCTTTTCTGTCAAGAATATTTTTTTGAATTGCTGCTGTTGTAAATCCAAACGACTTTCTTTTAGAGAAGGCAGTTTCACTGGGACCTCTTAAAAATCCAAAGAATTGAATACTATAATCTTTTGGAAGCCTAATAAATCCGTTAAATCTAGCGCTCCAATTTGTGTCATCTGAATCAAAGTTTTGATTTTGATAACTACCTCTAATCTTTGTAGAATTAAGTGTAAAACTTCCGTTAAGCCTAACTGATCTTGACGGAGTGTAGGTAATACTCAGTTCAGATCCAATTCTTTTATTTGTTGACAAGTTAATTGGATAATACTCGAGAACAGGAACTTGTAATACAGGGTTATCATTACTTGAATCAACTATCAAGTCAACAAGTTGACCAGTTTCTTGCTGAATTCTCTCAACATTACCATCAGATTGCCTGAAGAACAGGGATGTATTAATTGTTATTTTTTTAAATCTTTTTAAATAGTCGATTTCATAAGCAGATGAAAATGTAGGATCTAAGAATGGATTTCCTCTTCTATAAGATGTAATAGAGCTTCTTCTTGGAAAAGGGTTAATATCCCATCCTCTTGGCCTTCTAATTCTTTTACTATAACCTAGTGTTAGTGACTCTAGATCAGAAATTTCATAAGCTAAATTTAAAGTTGGAAATAAGTCTGAATACTTCTTTATTTCAAACTGACCAGTAGTTTTTTGATTAATTTCTTGCTTAGAATCTTCAAATCTTAATCCTAGTAAAGCAGAAAATTTATTAAACTTTTTACCAAACTGACCGTATAGAGAATTAATATTTTCTGTGTAGTTAAATACATTTGATAATCCACTATCTGATACATATGAGGTTCCTTGCAAAAATGAAACATCAAAGTCAGTTTCCCTCTCTAAGAACCTTCCTCTATATCCAAATTCTATTTCTGTGTTTTCATCAATTGGATAAACGTAATCTATTTGGGCAAGAAGTCTATTTTGAAAGTCTATGTTTGTTGTCCTTTCAAATTCAGATTCAGATACAAAAGGAAGTGTTGAAAAATCTTCTATATTATCAATTGAATTTTCATCAGATTCTTCATAAGATATTCTTGCACTAAGTGTATGACCATCCTTGTCAAAATCTTTATAAAAATCAAGTGCATATTCAAACGACTCTTCAAGTTCCTCATCATTTGCAACCCTTTCATTAGTTGCAGATATTATACCATTAGTTATATCATTTACAATGTTCCTTGAGTAACTAAGCTCATCTCCTTTTCTATAAAACCCACTTAATGTTAGAGAAGTCTTATCATCAAAGTAATATTCTAAACCTAGATTTAAAAAAATATTTTTTTCATTTCTAGTACTTTTGTTTGAGCTTTCGATTTCAAGGTTGTTTCTAAAGTACTCTGTTTCCGAGAAAAAGTTTCCGTTGTTGTCAGAATCCTTATATGTAGTTGTATTGAATATATTTAATTTATCATTCCTAAGGTTAAATGTACCAGAGCCACTGCTATTCTTTGGGGATCCAATACTTCCATTAACATTACCGTTAAATCCAAGTAAATCTTGTTTTTTTAAAATAATATTTAAAATACCAGCAGTACCTTCAGCTGAATATCTAGCAGATGGAGATGTAACAACCTCAACTTTTTCAATAGACTCTGAAGGAATTGACCTTAGCCCTTGTGGTCCTGATAGTCCAACTAAACCTGATGGTTTACCATTAATCAAAATTCTTACATTATTATTTCCTCTTAATGAAATATTACCATCAAAGTCAACATCTATTGATGGTATATTGGCTAATACATCCGATACATTTCCTCCTCTAACAGTAATATCTTGTCCAACATTGTATATTTTCTTGTCTAGTCTAACTTCAACCTGAGTTCTCTCAGCTCTAACCTCAACTTCTTCGAGAACTGATACATCTAAGCTCAAAGAAATAGTTCCTAAATCAGTATTACCTCTAACTAATAGGTTATCGTTAGTATATGACTCAAATGAAATATAATCAATACTGATCTCATACATACCTGGTGATACATCAACTGAAAATTTACCATCTTCTCCTGTTATACCTCCAAAAACATTTTCAGGATTTCTTTTGTTCTTTAAAGTAACAGTTGCATATTCAAGAAGTTCATCGGTTTCAGAGTCAACGACTGAACCAGTAACATTAAATCGCATATTTTGATATTGCTGGTAGTTAGCTCCTCCAGTCTGCTGGGAAAATAATGATGTAGTAAATAGAATTAGAAATAATTTGAATAAATTTTTCATGTAAGTTTTGTTTGGTGTGGCAAATATATTTTAATAAGGTTTAACGTAAACCCAACGTTTTGTTAAAAAAGTCTAGTCATTCTTCTTTGACCTCTTTCTTTTTTTCTTAATTAATGATTTCTGAGTTTCACTTAGAGAATTGAAAAACTTTTTTCTAATTGTATCAATCCTTTTATCATACTTTTCAATAAGTTCTTTTTGATCCAAAGAAAAAGATGCAATGATTTTACTTCTTTTTTGACTGTATGTTAATGTGCTATCAGCAATCATCTCTTTTTGTTCTGTTGAAAAAGTTTTTCTAATTGCATCTCTTTGTTTATTAAGATACTTTCTCTCTTTCTCAATTAATTCTTTCTGATAACTTGATAAGGTCTCAACTAGCTCTAGGGAGTATTTATAAGAATCCTTTCTTTTTTCTTGACTATAAGATAAGTTAATAGTCAAAATAGATACTAAAAATATTAATATGATCTTATTTAAACTTCTCATATTCACTTTGAAACAAAAATTTCTAAATAGTTTAATTACCAAAATAAATTTCATTTAAAACTAAAGATTCTGAATAAAATTCAATTATGTATTCATCAGTAATTTCCTCACCTGAAATCACAGTAGATATTATTGGTGAATTTGAATCAAATTCCTTTAAATTTTCATTGTTTAATGGAAAATTATAAAAAATCAATGTTCCAATGAATATAGCAGCTATTGATAGATAATAATAGCTGTAGTTATAATCTTCAGTTGGCTGTTTCTCTTTAGGATTAATTTTACCTAAAATTTCTACTTTTGATCTTTTAAAATAATCTTTTGGAACTCTGAGTCCCAACTTTTTATAGTGATGATTCATTTATTTCTTTTTTTATTTTTTTTTCAACTGAATAGTAAACTGACTTAACAGTATTAATATTTATATCTGTTATTTTAGATATCTCCTCAAATTTAAGTTCATCAAAGTATTTCATGTTAAAAATATTTCTTTGTCTAATGGAAAGCTCTGATAATATTTGATGAAATTTTAGTGAAAGATTATCTGCATCAAAAAATGTATCTGCAAATAATTTTTTTGAATAATTACCGTCTTTAGAATCTAGTTCAATTTTTTTCATTTTAGATTCTTTGTTCAAAAAACGAATTGACTCATTATAAGCAATTCTATATATCCAAGTACTTAGTTTGCTTTTTTCTTTAAAATTATCAATTCCTTTAAAAACCCTGATATAAGTATCTTGTAATACATCATTAGCTGAATCATGAGACAATACCATTTTCCTTATCATCCAATATATTTTTTCTTGATATAAATCTACAAGAAGTTTAAATCCTTTATCTTTTGAAGCAGGATTCTTTAATAATTTAAGTAAAGCACCTTCTTTCAATCTATATTTTTCTTTTTAGACCTAGAAAAAAATAAAAAGTTGAGGTAGGAGTTGGGAATGTTATTTAAGAGATTTAACTATAGCTTCAAAAGCATTCGGATTATTCATGGCTAAATCAGCTAAAACTTTTCTATTTAAAGAAATTTTATTAGTCTTTAGTTTGAACATAAACTCACTGTAAGTTAATCCATGTTGATGAGCAGCAGCATTAATTCTCATAATCCATAAGGATTTGAAATTTCTTTTCTTTGTTTTTCTGTCTCTATATGCGTATAGTAATGCTTTTTCAACAGCATTCTTTGCAACTGTCCAAACATTTTTTCTTCTACCAAAGTACCCTTTGGCTTGTTTTAGTATTTTTTTTCTTCTAGCCCTTGAAGCTACTGAATTTACTGATCTTGGCATTGCTAATTATTTTAATCTTAACTGTCTTTTAATATTGTTTTCGTCACTTTCATGAACTAGGCCAAAATGAGTAAGCCTTAGTTTTCTTTTTTTTGACTTTTTTGTCAAAATATGATTTTTAAAAGCGTGTTTCCTTTTAATTTTTCCTGATCCAGTTACTTTAAACCTTTTCTTAGCGCTGGATTTTGTTTTCATTTTAGGCATAGTTCCTTTTTTTTAATTCTTTTTTGGTATTATATACATAATCATCCTCTTTCCTTCTAACTCTGGCATCTGTTCTACTTTTCCTATTTCTTCAAGGTCTTGAGCTAATCTTAATAACAAAATTTGACCCTGTTCCTTAAAAATAATTGATCGTCCTTTAAAAAATACAAATGCTTTTAATTTTGCACCTTCATTTAAAAATTTTTCTGCATGTTTCTTTTTAAACTGATAATCATGTTCATCTGTTTGAGGTCCGAATCTTATTTCTTTTACAACGATTTTTGTTGCTTTTGATTTAAGAGCCTTATCTCTCTTTTTTTGCTCGTATAAGAATTTCTTGTATTCAAGAATTTTACATACAGGTGGAGAAGCTTTTGGAGAAATTTCTACTAAATCTAGTTCTAAGTCTCTAGCGATTCTTAAGGCCTCACTTGTAGAATATATACCTCCATCTACGTTATCACCAACTAATCTAACTTCATATGCTGTGATCTTTGTGTTGATTTTATGAGGATCTTCTTTAATTACTCTTTGGAATCTCCTATTTGATTTTCTTCTTCTTATAGCTATAACAATTATTTTTAGTTAATATTAAATTTTGGGATACAATCTGAAATCTCTTTCTTAATTATATCTATAAATTTTTCAACCTTCATTTCACCTAGATCTTCTCCATGATGTCTTCTAATAGAGATTGTTTCATTTTTTACTTCATTTTCCCCAACAACAATCATAAAAGGAACCTTATTTATCTCAGATTCTCTAATTTTTTTTCCAACAGTCTCATTTCTGTCATCTAAGTGCGCGCGAATTTCGTGATTTTCTAAGATATTTAAAACTTTTTGGCCATAATTTTTAAAGTTCTCACTTACAATTAGGATCTCCACCTGAGTTGTTGCAAGCCATAGTGGAAATAATCCGCCAGTATGTTCTAAAAGAATTGCAACAAATCTTTCCATGCTACCAAACGGTGCTCTATGAAGCATAACGGGTCTAAGATCTTCATTATTTTTACCTTTATATGTTAGGTCGAATCTTTCAGGTAGATTATAATCTACCTGTATAGTACCTAGTTGCCAACTTCTACCAAGTGCATCTTTAACCATAAAATCAAGCTTAGGTCCATAAAAAGCAGCTTCTCCATATTCAACTTTGTAATTTAAATCCTTTTCTTTTGCTGAATTTAAAATTGCTTGTTCAGCAATTTCCCAGTTTTCATCTGATCCTATATATTTTTCTGGATTATCCGGATCTCTTAATGAGACTTGAGCATAAAAATCACTGAACCCTAAAGATTTAAATACATATAAAACTAAATCAATAGTGTTCTTAAATTCTGAATCAACCTGGTCAGTTGTGCAAAAAATATGGGCATCATCAACAGTAAATCCTCTCACTCTGCTTAACCCATGTAATTCTCCGCTCTGTTCATATCTGTATACTGTTCCAAATTCTGCCATCCTATAAGGTAAATCTCTGTAACTAAGTGGTTTAGAATTAAATATTTCACAATGATGTGGGCAATTCATTGGTCTAAGCATAAATATTTCACTATCATTCGGAGTAAGTATAGGTTGAAAACTGTCTTCACCATATTTTTCATAATGCCCTGAAGTAATATATAATTCTTTTGAACCTATATGAGGTGACATTACTTTTTTGTATCCAGCTCTTCTTTGGGCGTCTTCGAGAAAGCTCTGAAGTCTATCTCTCAACTCTGTACCTTTAGGCAGCCAAAGAGGTAATCCTTGACCAACCTTTTTTGAAAAAGTGAATAGCTCTAATTCCTTACCTAGTTTTCTGTGATCTCTTTCTTTAGCCTTTTCAACAAGTTCAAGATATTTAGTTAGAAGTTTTTGTTTTGGGAAAGATATTCCGTACACTCTTGTCAACTGATTATTTTTTTCATCTCCTCTCCAGTAGGCTCCAGCAACATTAAGAAGTTTAACTGCTTTAACTATTCCAGTTGAAGGAATATGCCCTCCTTTACACAAATCTGAGAAATTAGAATGATCACAAAATGTAATTGATCCATCCTCAAGACCCTCAATTAATTCAACTTTATATTCATTATTCTCTAACTTATAGAAATCTAACGCTTCTTTTTTTGATACAGATTTCATGATGAAACTATGATCCTCTCTTGCTAGCTCTAAAAATTTTGATTCAATTCTTCCAAAATCTTTTTCAGAAAAAACATCTTCGCCAAAATCAACATCATAATAGAATCCATTTTCAATCGAAGGACCTATGGTAAGCTTAGACTCAGGATAAAAAGATTTGATTGTTTGAGCCAGAATATGTGCAGACGAATGCCAAAAGGCTTGTTTGCCCTCATCATCATCCCATGTGAAAAATTTGATTGAACCATCCTCGTTAATTGGTGATTCTGTTTCAACTATTTCATCATTATATGATGCAGATATAACTTTTCTAGCTAATCCTTCACTTATGCTTTTAGCTACATCAATAACTTTAGTTCCTTTTTCAAACTTTTTTACTGATTTATCTGGAAAACTAACATTAATCATTGTATAGTATCA
>Ga0255753_1000476_pt1 | contig 52495 bp, 31 predicted proteins | sample 041ome_10_FD_179953 | JGI IMG/M metagenome (GOLD analysis project Ga0255753, IMG submission 179953) | Coastal salt marsh microbial communities from the Groves Creek Marsh, Skidaway Island, Georgia - 041412US metaG (version 2) | ecosystem: Environmental > Aquatic > Marine > Intertidal zone > Salt... | reverse complement strand
TCGCATCGGCAACGACCCTCGCCTTTGACATCGAATCAGCGTCTTCCCCGTGTAGTTGGTCGTCGCCCCCAACAACAATAAAACGAGGAGGCCCATCCACCCGCTTTCTTTCAGCGCGTACGGTACCGATAACGTGCCTACGCCTAATAAAATATTCACCGAATTCGCCAGCGCCTGTTCTGTCGTCGAGCTCCCTACCGGATGATACACGCCGTCGTCGAGATCGCCGTTCTTAAACTCCAACCGCTTCGCCGCCGTTGGCAGTTCGTTCTCCAACAAGATTACGTTCGCGTCGCAGGACTCGGAGCACGTGGAGAACGTCCTGTCCTCTTTCGACAGTAACTCTTCTGTCGTCGTTTTCGTGTTCGCACTAACAGTACTATTGTCACTCTGTTCTTCCCCGACGACTTCGAGCGTGTTGCTCTCCTTCTCCGACGACGAAAGCGAGACCCCTCGCCTCTTTTTCCGCTTTGCCGTAATCAACACATCCGCGTCGCATCCCCGAAAGGTCATGGCCGATTTTCGCGCTCTTTCCCGCTCCACACCGCTCCTCGACCACCGCACGTCGGAAAAAACATTCACAGCGCTCATTTTCTCGCGTTTTCCACCGAGCGCGCTCTTTTTCACTCCTCCTCTGGCCCGAGAAAACACCACCGCAGATGATGTCGACGCGGTTGTTTGGGGGACAAAGTCGCCAAACGACGTCGACCTCTTTATCTTGCTTAGTACTTATATTTACAAAGCGTCCCCTCCTCAAAACCGTGTGAGAACGTTAAAGACACGAGAGGAGGGTGCGCGATGCGTTGTGCTCCCCAACCACCGCGTGGATTATATGTATATATATATATGCTATATATCTCAGAGTAAGTGTTATAGCGCTTGGGAAGGAAAACAAATCGCTTATGTAATATATCTTTTCCAAAAGCTTTGTGCGAGAAAAGTTAGCGCGAGTGGGACGCCCAAACAGGTTGGTCCGAAAAAAATAAATGGCAGCTGGTCTCTCTTCCTGATGTTCTTCTTCTTCTTCTCTGCGGCTGTGATTTCTTCTCCTCCATCTCTCGTTTTTTTTTTCGTGAGTGCTTCTCTCTCTTCGCGAGAATTTTAAGCTGACTGGATAGCGTTACTTTCCTTTTGTATTTCCCCAGACGAACGCTTCATTTTTTTCTCTCTCTATCTCTCGCGCGCTTTGCTTTGTTTCAAACGCTGTTTTAAAATAAGTTGTTTGAAAAGGAAAAGATGATGACGACGATGCGAGCGACATCCGTGACGGCGAAAGCGTTTTCTTCTTCCTTTTCGGCGAAGACGACGAAGACGACGACGACACAATCGAAGAAGCGAAATGTTTTCGTCGATGGGTCTCTTGCCGATTCGACGAAAAGAGGCCCGAAGCCAACTCGAGCGGTGGCGAAAGGAAAGACGGAAGAAGTCCCGAAAAATCTCGAGCGTTTGCGCATTCTCACGCCGTGGGAGGAGGCACAAAAAGTGCTCAAGTCTGAGTTTGGCACGTCGGACGAAGATTTGAAAAAGTTTGGCGAGTTATCGAAGGAGGAGTTAGGAAGCGCGTACGAGATGATGCAGCTCTGCAGAGACTTTGAAAACGAGTGCAACCAGTCGTACATGGGAGGGAAGATTCGCGGGTTCATGCACTTGGATAACGGGCAAGAATCCATTCCGGCTTTGTTGGCGAACTCGATTCGCAAGACTGACTTGAAGCACTCGTATTACCGAGATCATTGCCACGCGATTGCGTGCGGCGTAGACTCCGGTAAAGTTATGGCGGAGTTGTACGGGAGAGACGGCGGGACGTGCCGAGGTACCGGAGGAAGTATGCACATTTACGACGTGGAAAATAACTTCCAAGGCGGTTGGGCGTTGGTTTCCGAGCAGTTGCCGTACGCGGTTGGCGCAGCGAGATCGATCGTTTTGGATAAGTTTTTAGGGAAAGAAGGTATGGAGGATGAACGCATCGCGGTTGTGTTCGTCGGCGAAGGTGGCGCGCAAAACGGGAGAATGGCGGAGTGCTTGAACGCCGCCGCGAAGGAAAACCTGCCGATTCTGTTCTTGGTTATCGACAACGGGAGAGCGATTAACACGTTCACTAAAGATGTCGCGCAAAACCAGTCGGTGTTTGAACAAGGGAAGCACTACGGCGTCCCGGGCGTCTTGGTCGATGGCCAAGACGTGACGGATGTCTTGAAGGTTGGTAAGGCGGCGATTAACCACGTGAGAACGAAAGGCCCGGCGATTTTGCAAGTGCACACATTCAGATTCAACGGTCACTCGCCGGCGGATCCGGAACACGAGAGAAACCGCAAGGACGAGAAGAGATGGGCGAGAAAAGAGTGCGACCCGATCACGATTTTCGAACAGTCCGCGCACGCCGAAGGTTTGGATTTGAAAGCGTTGACGAAAAAAGCAAAAGACGAAGTGAAGAGAGCTTTGGACTTTGCGGACGCGTCTCCACCACCCCCGCCGAGTTTAGCGGCGGAGTTGGAGTACCCAGATCCGAACGGACAAGTGGATTACTCGCAACGCGAGCCGGAGATGGGCTTGGCCAAGGCACAAGAAATCACGAAGCGAATCGTCGATCCGAACATTTTGGCCGGGTTGGAAAAGCGAATCGCGGATTTGAGAGGGTTGTGCGAAACGCCGCAAGGTATTTCTATCGGCGACGCTGTCAACTTGGCGATTTTGGAAGAAATGTTGAGAGACCCGACGTGTTTGGCGCACGCCGAGGATTTACAAGCGGGTTCTTCGTACAACATTCCGGCGAACACGCAACAAGCTTTTGGAAGATTACGAGCTGCGGATGAAATCATCGACGAAGGTCACTTCATCGGTAAAGCGTTGGGCGAAGCCATGAACGGATACAGACCGATCGTGGAGTTGATGAACGCGAACTTTGGTATCTACGGCATGGCGGAACTCTCCTCCGCCGGGAACACGTACGCCACCACCGGCGGGCAGTTCAAAATGCCAATGACCGTCATCGGTGCCGGTGGTACCGCGCCGAACCAATCGTTAGGTGCGGAGCACTCGCAACCGTTCCACGCGTACATCATGGGTATTCCTGGTTTGAAGATTTGCTCCGCGAGTAAACCGAACGAGGCGTACGGTTTAGCCAAATCTATGATTCGCGACAACGGTCCGGGCGTTTTGTTGTTGCCGGTGAAGATGATGAAGACCAGAGGTCCGTGCAACCCGAACCAATTCTTGCCGTTGCACAAGTCTACGCAGCACGCGACGGCCTCGGACGCGGCGGTTAAGGCGAATAAGGCGATCACGGTGGTTACGTATTTACACGGCGTCAAGGAATCCGAAGAGGCCATGAAAGAGTTAGCCGCCAGCGGCATCGAGTTTGATTTCATCGAAATGACGTGCATGAAACCGGTCGATTGGAGAACCATCCAAGCCTCTCTCGAACGCACGCACAAATTGATCATCTTGGACGAAAGTACGCGAACTGGCGGCGTCGGCGCGACTTTATCCGCCATCGTTTCCGAAAACTTGTTCGACGAGTTGGACGCGCCGGTGATGCGTTTGTGCATGGAAGACGCCCCGGTGCCGTACGCCGGGGAGATGGAGAAGGAAGTCGTGAAGAGAGCGAGTGATTTAGTCGAGGCGGCCAAGTACATGTGCGGCGCGTAAAGAGTAAGTAAAAGAGAGAGAGAGAGAGAGAAAGAAGACTTGATTGATTAAAAAAGACCATAGCCCACACACGAAGAATAAAAAATAAACGAACGAAGATAAAAACGAAGAAAACGAAGGTGTTTATACGAGAAAAGAAGATACTGAAATATATATATATATACCAGTGTATACACATATATTCAACAAACGCGTTCGAATGCTCTGTCGTCGCTCTCTCTCGCTCTCGCTCCGCGAATATTTTATCGATCAGATGGTCGTCGTCGTCGTCCGCTCTCTCCTTTACTTGATTCTCTCTCTCTTCCTCTCTTCTTTCTTTTCGGATAAGTTTAGGGTATTCAAATCCAACGTGCTTTCACGTCGCGTCATTCCTCCTCTCTTTCCTCGTTTTGGGGGGAGACACGATTTTCCTCCATACAATTTCCACGCGCAACACGCACGCACACGCACACGAAACTAAAAAAAAATGCAATCCACGATCGCCCAAAGAGCCTCCGCGTTCGCGCGCTGCCCGACGAGAATGACGAGACAGGTGAGAATTAGTCGTTAGATTCACGTGAGAGAAAGAATGGGAGAGAATTTTTTCCCCGTTGGGGGGTGGATTAGTCCAATTTTTTTCTCTCTTTTCTCTCTTTTCTCTCGTTTTTGGGGAAAATCGATCTGCGCTCTTCTTCTTGGTCTTCTTCTTCTTGGTCTTCTTGGTCTTCTTCCTCTCGCGGGGGGGTTCTTTTCGGAGAAGAGAGGAGAAGAAGAAGACCGAGAAGAGGTTTCCTTTTCGTTCGTTCGTTCTGTCTCTCTCGAAGAAGAAGACCAAGAAGAAGAAAGTTTTATCGACATCTACGTGTAGAGAGGGTTAAAGAAGCGCAGATCGATCTCGCGAAGAGATTACATTTTTACCGAAAATCGTCTTCGTCTCTCTCTCTCTCTCTCCGTCGTTCTTTCAACGAGTAAATCATCATCACCATCGCTGACGACGATTTTTAATTCTCTTCTCGCAGCAAAAGACTGTGTCTTCTCGCAAACAACGAGTGAACTCCATCGTCCGCATGGCTGACCAAGCCGCGGTGTCGAAAGCGCTCGAAGAAGCCATCAAAAACGCGCAAGAGTGCGTGGACGATTGCGCCGCGAACTGGGACGTGGTGGAGGAAATCTCGGCGGCGCAAGCGCACGCGAAGAAGGAACCGGCGGCGGTCGACGCGGAAATCTCCAAGGAAGATTTGGCGTTTATCAAAGCGTCTCAAGACGCGTTGAAAGCGGCCAAGTCCGGGGAGATGGACAAGGCGGTTTTGGAATCGATCGAAACCGCGTCGAAGAGTTTGGGCAAAGTTCAAGGTAAAGTGAAGGAGAGCGCGAGATTGAAAGAACTTTCCAAGTCTTTGGAAGCCGCGTTGAAGGCGGCGAAGGAGTGCACCGAAGATTGCGCGGTCGAGTGGGAAACGGTCGAAGAGATTAGCGACGCGAAAGAAAGAGAGCAAGCGAAGGGCAACTAATTGTTTCGTGTTGCTATTTATTGACGCCGCTTTAAAATAAGAAATATATTATAATACACGACCACACACACACACGGGAGAAAGATGAGAGAGGTAGAGAGAAAGACAGAGAGAAAGACAGAGAGAGAGTGAGAGGAAAATGAAAGAGAAACGCTCTCGCACATAGTGCGCGCGAGAGATGCGTATTGAACAAAATATATCATGTAGAATAACCAGGAAAGAAATTATCGCTGCGTGTTGGTTCTTTTGGAGTTTTAATTTGAAAGCGCTAAAATCAACATGACTTAATATCGTAAATACGTCAAGTCCACTTTGACTTTCGGTTCATACTTCCGAACCGTAATACCCGCCAACGCGAGGAGCTTTTGGCTCGCGAAATAAGACGGGTCGACTTTCTTTTCCTCTTTTTTCTCCACCGCGCCAGCCGCGGCAGTCGCCGCTCCGTCGCCGTTCTTCGTATTCTCTACCAACGCCGCCTTCTTCTCCTTACTGCTATTATCACTAGCACTAGTACTACAACTATTATCGTTTTTTAGTTTCCCTTCGCAATACACCACCTCTCTGATCCCGGCTTGTATCATCAACTTTGCGCACTCGTTGCATGGATACATGGTCACGTACATGGTTCCGTTCTTCACGTCCGCGGAATTTTTGTTCATGATGGCGTTCATCTCCGCGTGGCACACGTACGCGTATTTCGTTTCCAGGGGATTGTCCGTGGGACTCTTCTTCGCCCAAGGTAACGCGTCGTCTCCGCACCCGCGAGGAAACCCGTTGTATCCCACACCTGTTTCGTAAAACACACACACACACACACACAGAGAGAGAAAAAGAAAGCACTTCGTCAACGAGAGAAAGAGAGAAGAAAGAAAAAAAATATCGCGAAGCGACGACGAGAGCGGCGAGAGACGACATCCGAGATTCAAAATCTAACGCACCCAAAATCAAATTCTCCTCGCTCGCAATCACCGCGCCGACTTGCTTGTTCGGATCTTTGCTCCTCTGACTGCTCAAAAACGCCACGGTCATGAAATAATCGTCCCAGGATAAATATCGCTCTCGCTTCTCCTTGGAAAGAGGATTTGGCTTCTTTTTTGGAGGCGAATCGAGTCCAAAATTTTCCTTGTTGTCGTCGTTCTCATCGAACGTGGATTTGACGGAAGAATCTGGAGGACACGTTTGACAGTAACATCTCCGCCGCTGCTGTGAAAGTTTCGACGGCGTCTTCTCGTCTCGCGCCAGAAACGGCGGGAAATCGATGGTCGCGTTGTTGTTCTCCTGTGTGTGTTCATAAAAACGCGACGCGAAAGGCGTGAGTTCAATATTTGAAAATCATCAAAAAGCGCTAAAGTGTTACCTTTTTAGAAGAAGACGATGCGTTATCCTCGTCACTTTTCGACGTCGTCGCGCGATTTCGACGGGAGACGACGAAGGTAGTCGTCGCGGACGCCGCGGCGACGAGTACGTTTACAAACATTTTATTTATCGAGTGTTAGTTTTGTGCGTGCGTGCGTGTAAGTGTGTATCTCTTTGTAATAAGGATTTTTGAAATGTGAAAAATAAAAAACTACGCGATGACAATATACAAATCTAAATCTTATATCATACACACGGCTCGCGTTGTACTTCTTCAAACGTTCACCTCTTTACTGCTAATGCTACTGTACGGTTCATCTTTCTCGGTGAAATTCGTCGACGCCACGGAATCGTCGTACTTCATCTTCCCGCTCGTCGCGTTCAAATCTCGTCCTTTCGCGACTAACCAGACTCCGTAAAAAATGGCAAACGCGCCGACGTACCCCCACCGTAAGGGTTGAGATAAGATTAGAAGCGCTAAGAAAGCGGTGACTACGGGCTGTAACGTGGAGTAAACGGTTAATAGCGTCACCCCGGCTCTTTTGTTGCAATACGCGCTCAATGCGTACTTTAAGATGGAGTTGAACACGACCGCAAAGAAGAGAGCGTACAAGCCTTCGGTTTCCAACACCCACCTTTTATTCCGGCTGCTGAGGCTTCCTCCCGCTGTGACGGCGTTTGTAGCTATGGACGACACGGTGCCATCGAAAGCGTATACTTCTGCCTCGCTTCCAAACGGCACGCAAATCACCGCACACAGCGCCATCATGGTTGCCCCGAACGCGTATTCCCAAGCGGTCACCATCAACGGCACGTTGTCTTTCTTCCTCAACGTAATCTTTTGTAAATTATAATACACCGCGCTCGCGAAACTCCCGATAAACAACGCGATCAACCCAACTGGACTACTTTCCTTCCGTTCCTCTTCCGCGCTGACATCTTTCAAGTACGCATCGATCACGCTCATGCTCATCGCGCCTACGCACGCCACCACCACGCCCGCGGCGAGGAACGCGTTCAACTTCTCCTGTCCTAAATACACCGCGATCCCCATCGCAAACATCGGCGTCGCCAGATGCACCAACGACGCCATCACCGCCCCAACTAACTGAATCCCGAGTAACGACGCCAACTGATTACAAAAGATGCCCAAAAACGCTTGACTCAACACTCTCGGAAAATCAATCGAACTCGGGAACCATTTGAAAACTTTCGCATCGTGCATAAACGCGCACAGATACAACAACGGCGCCGCTAACACGTCTCGGTACAACGAAAACACCAAAATTGCTCTCCAATCGTCCTGATCGTTGTCTTTGGTCAAAAAAAGTTGGCACAGCGTGTTGTATATCGCGCACACGCACTGTATCGCGAATAACGCGAGGTGCAGTTTCACGTCGCGAAACGAAGGCGTGGATGGCGACGAAGGAAGAGCGCCGGTTCCAACACCACCACCCGCGGCGGGTGGTTTCTGAAAATCAAAGAGGCCCATTTAAAGCTTCTCTATCGTTTTCTCTCTCTCTCTCTCTCTTTTTCTGTTCGACGCGTTTATTATCCGGGAAAAGAACGCGCGACGGAGAAGGCGCGCGTTTTGGAGATTAATTGTAATTTTGCCGCGTCTCTTTCACGATGTGTACGTAAAAAGATTCTTCCTCTCGTAAGAAGGTCAAGAAAAAAGCACAGCGGAAGACCGTACGCGCATATAAGTGATACATTTCTCTATTTCAACACATCGCTACTACTGACAACGCGGCTATCTTCTTCTTCTTTATCTTCATCGTCGTCAATGTTATTATCGTCTATCTTTCATGTTTCTCTCTCTCTCTCTGTTTTCTATCCATCTACTTTAACCTGAGCGCGAGCGTTTTCGCGCGCGTAGCTTTACGTTCTCGTCGGAGTAAAGCGGCGAGGTCTTCGTCAGAGACTGACGGCGTAGCGCCTTCGATTCGTATTCGCGCGAGTGTCGTGGTGTCGCACGCGGTGTTTTCTTCTTCGAGCAAAGCTTTTGCGGCGGATTCCGACGCGCAGATGCAAAAGTTCTCATTTTGGTTTCCCAACACGCAAGGGTCGCGATCGAAGAAGAGCGCGGAGAGCATCAAATCGCTCGGTAATACGAGGATGACGCGGGAGTCTTTGTTCCCAACGCATTCTTCGCCGATCGCTAGGCATATAGTGAGCAAAATACCCATCGCTTCTGCAGCCGTAGACTGCCCCCAGTTTGCAAACTCCGGGAACGTCGGCTCTTGTTGTTTCTTTTTCTTCGCTTGCGTGGTGATCAAATCCGCGAGCGCTTCTAACGTTGATTTTTGACCTCCAGATACGCTCTTCATCGCGTCTGAGATGGCCGAAGCCGCTACTGGCGCTTTCTTTTTCTTTTTCTTGCTTTTCTTGCCAAACGCGAACGGTTCGTCGTCGTCCTCTGCGGTCAAAGCACCAACTTCACCACCCGCCAAAGCCGAACCGATATTCTCGGGCAAATCAAAGTTTGGCACGTCTAAAATCAACTCGTCGTTCTCGCTAGAAAACACAAATTCGACCGCTTTCTTCGCGTTCTCTCCGTACGCCCGTTCGAAAGTGCTCTCGTCTACGTCCTTGGCGTATCTATTCTTAGTCTTGCTGACAAATTCTTCGTCTAACTTCTCCTCCGCGATTGTCTCTATCCTTTCCGTCACTCGATCCAAAAACTTCAAAGCGCTCCCGCCGTCGTCTTCACCACCAGAACCGCTCAACGCATCGCTGCACCGCGCGTACAACCCGTAAAACCCATCCGCTTTACTCCCAGGATCTGCCAACACCCTTCCCACGGAACATTTCAGCACCGGCGTCTTCACGTTCTTCGCCCGAAAACAACTCGCCAACGTGTACGTCTTCAACCCGAGCGTTCGCAACAACACGAACTCCTTATATCCAAAACTCCTCTCGGTCAACTCTTCTCTCGTTTTCACGTTCAACTCGCCGCGAACGAGACCAAACACGCCGCTCGCATCTTCGCCGTTCTCACCGTTACCACCACCACCATCGCTGCCGCTTAAACTCTCCAAAGCTTTCTCCAGCGCTTCCCAGTTGATGGTGTTCTTGTTCAGATTCACGACTCGAGAGAGGAGAGACCCCGGGACAAACTCCGACTGTTGTTGCTGCTGCACCGCAACACCGCGTCTGACCGCCGCAAAACACGTCACCGACGACTTCTCGAGACGACGAGCAGCCCCGGAACGACTTTTAGAGGGAGAAGAGCGAGAAGACAAAGCGGACGACGACGTCTGGAGGAGAGACGGGACGACAGAAAACATGTGTGTGTGTATCTCTCTGTTGCGCGTGGGGAAATTTCTGGAGTTGATGAGAAATTTTTTAAAAAACTCTCCACTCTTTCGCAAAGATGTCCTCTTCGGGGTGTCGCTGCTTGCGCCTGAGCGCCGCCGCCAGACGGTCCCTTCTGAGGAGCGCGGCTTCGTCGTCCTCCTCCTCCTCTTCGCGATGCGTCGTTCGCGCTTCGTCTTCTTCGACGACGACATCCGGGAGCAGCGGAAAAAAGGTTCGATTCTTTTTAACCGAATCCCCCGCGACGACGAGGAGGAGATTTGAAATCGTAACGAGAAGCTATTCTTCCTCCTCCTCCTCTTCGTTCGGAGGAAACGGAATGGGAGGAGAGCAGTACCAACCGAATAATAATGGCAACGAAGCGCAGTACAACGACGCGTTCGCGTCGCCGCCTTTGGTCGTTTCGAATGGCGATCGGTTGTCTGGACCGGGGGCAAATCGGGCGATTAAGTGGGTGCCTAGTGATGCGAAATCCTCTTCTTCTTCTTCTTCCTCCGCGGCGGCGGCGGAGTACGACGCGAATTATTACGCCAGAGAGACGCCATCGGCGCCACAGTGGGGGAATAGCGGTGGAAGTGGAAGTGGACAACAGCAACAACAGCAAGCGCAACATCGAGGGTATGGCAGTAATAATACGAGTTATAATAACAACGGCAACGCTTCGTCGTATTCGTCTTCTTCGTACGGAGGTGGCGGTTATTACGGCAGCGGCAACAATTCATCCGCGTCAGCATCTTCAAGCAACAACAACAGGACGTTCGTGGACTTTTCGATTTATAAATCGAAAGCGGCGTTATCTGTGAAATTGGTCAAACCAACGTTTGAGACCGATCAGCAAGGGCGGACGATTATGAAACGTTCGGGCGGGATTCTCTTGGAGTTTGCGCCGGCCATCGGGACGAGGAAATACGATTGGACTCGGAAAGGGTCGTTCATGCTCTCTCCTATCGAAGCGGCAGAGTTGGCGAATAGATTGAATCCGAGTCGACCGAGCATCGCGCAAAAAGTGGAGTTTTTCCACGACCCAGGGATGGGTGGGAGTTCGCAAGGGTCGGTTACGAAAGGTTTGAAGATGGAAGCAATGCCGGACGGTACCGGGGGGGTGTTTTTGAACTACAATCAAACCAAGTTTGGCGAAAAATTGAACGTGAACATCCCGGTGTCGTTCGGGGAGGTATCCGCTTTAGAATTGTTGATTAAACATTTAGTTCCGAGAGTGATGGGGTTCTTCGAAGAAGATGCGATGACGAGTTCGTCTTCGGGTTCGTCTTCGTCGGCGGCGTCGTACGGTTACTAAATACATCGTGTGAGCGCGGTTCTGTTGTTTTGTATCAATATATATCATCCTAAATTGAATCAATGGTATCATCATTATTGCTATTTGCTCTTTCTTAAATACACACGGTATCATCGAACGGATTCACGTCTTCCAACGACTTCTCGCAGTTTTTTTCAATCTGTTCCAACATCGCGCTCTGCTCCTTCTCTTTCCTCTCCATCTCCTCCAACTTCTCCAGCTCCTCTCGGTTCCTCTCCAATGCCGTCCTTCTCCTCTCTTCCATCCGTTCGTTGTACGCTTTCAGCTCCAACTCGCTCGCGTCTATCGCGTTCATCGTCATCTCGTACGCTTTCTCGCCTTCCTCTTTCGCCACGCGTTCCTTTTCGCTTTGCGAAAGCCCGTCCGGATTCCCTTCCTTCTCGATCCTCGCTAACGTCTTCCTCTCCGCCGCCTGTCTCGCGTACACCGCCGTCGCTTTGCGATTGAACTCTTCTTTCTCTTCTTTTTGTTTGATCGCCAGCCGGTCGTATTCGCGCATCATCATTGCTCGTTCCTCCGCCTTCGTCTCCCACCGCGGTCTCGGTTGTTGTTGTTCGTTTGCTCCTCCACTTTGTCTCTCGAGTTCCAATCTCCTCTCGATGTCGAGTATGACTTGCCTTCGCGAATCTTCCAGCGACGCGTGACACGGCGCGCACAAGAAACCGCCGCTGCCACCACCGGCAAGAATCGCGCTCAAAGAGAGCGCCAAAACGCCTCTCGCCGTCGTCCTCGTTCCTCTCCGTCTCGTTGTTTCTTCTTCTTCTTCTTCTCGTTCTTCTCCTCCGTCGTCATCATCATCATCACCATCGCGCTCCCAAAAATCAGACGAAGAAGAAGAAGAAGAAGAAGAAGAAGAAGAAGAAGAAGAGGCGCGCGGCGCTCTCCGGCTTAAAATTCTTCTTCTTCCCGTTCTCCTCCGAGCGACGCCACTGGCGGCGTTCTTCGTCGCCGAGACGGAAGAGGCCGTTGAAAACATCTCACGCGACAGAGGTGTGTTATTAGTGTTATTAGGTGTGTATCTTCTCGTCTAGGGGATATTTTTTTGACGCAGAAAAATTTAGGGTTTCAATCAATCAATCGGCAAACCCTAAACCCCCCGGAGAGATTTTGAACGCACGCGCACGGCGACCAAAAAAAACGGACTCTGCGCGCGTTTATTAGTGAGAACGACTTCTCTTTCTCTCTTCTCTCTTCGACGCGAGCGAATTTTTAGCAGGCGCCAGAGAGAAGACAGAGACGGAGAGAGTGTTCTTCGCGCGCTCGAGAGAGAGAGAGAGAGGAATGGCCTCGTCGTCGACGGAAGGAGACCGGCGAAATCAGAACGACGCATCATCCTCGTCGACGGAAGAGGAGAAGAGAAAAGATGTCGCGACGAACGACAACACCAATCTCGGCGCTTTCGCGCAGTTGCTGGCCCAAACCGCGCTTCTCTTCTCGTCTCTGGTGAAAGAGTTCATCTCTCCGCAGGCGGCCATGTTTGGTGGGTCGTTTTTTCTTCCCAGAAAAGCGAAGGAGCTGCGGCAGCGGTGCGCAGACTTTTGCAGAGATTTTTCTTCGGAGAACACCATCGGCGACAACGACAACAACGAACTGCGCGCGTTTTTACGCCAGACGAGAGAGGAAGAGAAGGCGACGGATTTTTTGCACTTTGAGAAGAAGACGAAAATTTTGCGAGAGATCACGGAGACGTGCGCGGAGATTTTGGCGCACGAGGAGGTGCACCAACAAGGAGGGAGACGCGGGAAAGTCGCGGTGAAAGCGTTGGAGTGTTTGTTTTTGGTGATGAACTTTGTGGAGAAGGAGAAAGTACGAGTGAGCGGCGCGTCGGAGTCGTCGAGGTCATCGTCGCAGACGATGACGTGTAGCGCGACGATGCTGAGGGATACGTGTAAAGCGGTCGCATTTTGCGGAAAGGATGATAAGGCGTTAGAAATTACGAGGATGGTGGTCAAAATGTTGTTGGCGCTGGCGACGAGCGAACACATCGTGAACTCCGGGACGTTTCAAGGCGAAGAAGGGGAGGAGGCGTTGGAGATTTTGACTTTACGATTGGCGCATTCAGCAGTCGCGAGCGAGGGAGACGTCGAGAGAAGAGTAGCAAAGACGGCATTGGTGCAGCACATAAATAATAGCTTCAAGAGGTGCGCGGACGTGGAGTTCAAGACGAGCGCTAGTGCTGAAAATGCTACCGCTGCACCTAACGGTGTTCTTTTTTTCTGCGACTCGTCGGCGTTGACGTGTTTGAAAGCGTTATGTAAAATTGCGTCGAGAGATTCAGATGACGCGACGACAAAGAGCGCAGAAGAGAACACGGACACGAAGGGAAAATCACATTTTTCCGCGGCGAACGCGTTAGATGCAGATGAATACATCTTAGCCAGCCGATTTTTAGCGATAGATTTACTTCGACAGCTGTGCGAAGGACCGAACGCGAGGGCGTGGTTAGCGGCGTATAAAAACGAATTGAAGAAACCTTTGAGCGAGGCTTTGTTGGTGAACGCGATGTTAAATCCAAAATCTACGCTTCAAAAAGGCGGCGTTGCTGGAGTAGCTGCGGCCGCCGCGGCTACTGCGTCTGGTACGATTAACAACAACGGCGGGAAAAGATTGAGTTTCGAAGGCATCGAAAGGACGCTGAACGCGTCGACAAACAGAGCGAACATCACCACGAGCACAAGCAATAACAGCAATAGCATCTTGCACGGATTCAATAACGCTACAAGGTTTCATCCCATGGCGTTAGCGTCATCGAGTTTAGCTCGAGCGACGTTTGCCTCGATTGTCTCTCGCGCCAGAGATTCGTGGAAATCCGAAATCGCTTTGATGTTCCCTACGATGCTTTTACACCCATTGGAACGATCAAAATCAACGCACGTAAAGGCAAAAATTGCCGCGTTAAAAACGTTGCGACAAATATACGACGATCCTTCGACAGCGGCGGATGTTTTTGTGAATTACGATTGCGATCCTAGATGTTCGACGAACTGCTTCGAGAGAAGCGCCAAGGCGATTTTAGAGACGCTTAAAGTTGAGCGGGAAAAAGAGCGCATTCTTGTTAACATCAGCAGCGGTTCCTCTATCGATATCGACTCAGTCGCGGTGAGAGATGCGGCGACACAGTGTTTAGTCGCTATCGTGCGTTCGTTGCGTGTGTGGCGCGCGAGAAACAAGGAATTGGGCGAAGACTTATTCCAGGATGAAGATTCCATCGGCGAGGTGGAAAGAAAAGCCTCGTCAACTTTGCGCCGGTCAGGGAGCGTTTCGACCTCGTTTGAATTGATTCCTTCCCAAAACGTCGTTGTTTCTTCGGGTCCTTCTAAATCAGATGACGAGAAACAACCGGAATCAAGCAACGCGACTAAGAAAGCACCTACGAAATCACAAGAATTACTCGGCGGCGGATTACTCTCTTCCGTTCCATTAGAAAACGAAAACGCGCCTACGACAACGTCGTCATCGTCGTCAACGGCAAAGCCGTCTCAGACTAAAACGTTCGCAACTTTGAAAAAAGAGAAAAGATCGGTGGAGATTGCGGTGAAAAAGTTCAACAAGACGCCGACCATGGCAGTTCTGCGCGAGCACGCGCCGAGTAATTCAGTGGTATCGGCGTCGGACGCAGCCAAGTTTTTACGGTCGGCGCCTGGTGTTGATCCATCAGCAATAGGACATTTATTGGGATCTAGCGATGCCGATGGCGTTGCTGTGATTCGAGCGTACTTAGAAAATTTTGATTTTACTAACGAATACGTGGACGAAGCGTTGAGAAAGTTCATGTCGACGTTTCGAATTCCGGGTGAAGCGCAACAAATCGATAGACTCACCGAATGTTTCGCGAAAAGGTTTATTGAGTTAAATCCAAACTTTGGGGGTGAGAAAATAGAAAAAAAGGTGGACTGCGTAACAATTATCGCATTCGCGATAATCATGTTGAATACAGACGCGCACAATCCCATGGTGGATGTCAAAATGCGAATGTCGAGAGAGGATTTCTTGAATATGGCTTTGGATACGCCAGAGACGAAAGGTTTGGAAGAAGAAATGATTCGAGGCGTTTACGATCGCGTGACAAAAGAAGAAATTATTTTATCCGCAGACAAACGCGCCATCGCGGAAACTTCGTCATCCACTGGTACTGATGGTAGTAGTACCACTACCACTACGGCGAATAGTGGTCTCATGAGCGACTTTGGCATCTTTGGCGCATTCAAGAAGAAGCAGAAAATTCTCGAAATGGAGGAAAAGATTGCCTCGGAAGAAGCGAAAGCTTTACTGAGGGAAACTGCTCGAGCGTTCTCTGCTGTCACGACGAGACCAACTAAAGCTCCCGTAACGTCGACCCTTTCTTCGCCACAGCTCGAGAATGGGCGAGGTAGTAATTCAGAGCTCGACGAAGACGTAAGCAACAACAACAACAATCTATTCGTCAGCGAATCTGCCTTCCACGCGGCTGCGGAAGCGGGACTGGCGCGACCGATGTTTGAAGTCATCGGCGAAGCTCTCTGTCGAGCATTATCCATTGCATTTGGCCTTGCGAATGACCCTGGGCGTGCCGCCATGGCTTTAGAGTGCGCTCGTTCTGCCATGAGACTCGCCTTTGAGACAAAGCTGTATACGTTGCGGGATTTGTTTGGACAATTTTTGTGCAACGCTACGGGCGTGAGTGCATCCGATAATGACCAAGTAGACGGCAACGCTGATGACAACAATGATGACGACGACGACGTGACGCGAGTTGATTCAAGAGCCATGCAGCGCGCTGAAGCGACAAAAACACTGCTCGACTGCGCAAGATCTGATGTCGATTTTATTAAGCTCGGTCAAAAATTTTGGAAGTCGTGCATAGATATTTGCGTCAGTTTGGAGATTGCCATGTTGGAAAATGACTCGACGGCGTTGAGAGGTGTGACGAATGTGAACTGTCGTCCAAACGGAACCGCGCAAGAGTCGGCGGATGGTAATCTGCCAGACACAACGAAAGTGGAGAAGAATATCCAACGCCTTCTCGGGTTCAAGAACATCATGGCGTGGCTTCGACCGTTTTCGAGGGAATCTGGCTTAGAAACCGATGTAAATCCGGACGCCAAGGCAGCCATAGACGCGTGTTTCGTAAACTCGACTCGAATGGGTGCGAGCGAACTCTCACATCTCGTCGATGCGTTGATACAACGTTCCGAGCGCGATTTATCTGCGGCGGAGCAAAGCGAAATCACGAAATCTCCAAATACGAGAATCGCGATGAAACGTTTGGCGGATGTCGCGCGAGCAAACTTGGACGGAAGATCTTTAGCAGCGTGGCGAAACGTCATCTGGGGACCAGCTTCTTTGCATCTAGCGACGACGGCGACTTCGTGCGTACAAATTGAGACCCTCGTAAATCGCAACGCGTGCAAAGAAGCTTCGGAGTGCCTTCGTGTCGTTGCTGAGGCTGTGCTCCTGAAAAGAGGAAGCGCAGAATTGGATGAGACGGAGGACGAAGATGGCAACGTCACGCCGACAAAACGTAAAACTAAGTTGACGAAGTTGGAAACAGACGAAGATATCATCAACAGCAACGTAGACGCGGCTCGAGAAGACGCGCTGTTGCCGTTTTACGAAGCTATTCGAGCGATTGCCAACTCGAGCTTTCGAAACTCTGGCTTGGGCAACGAAACCGTCTTTTTCGACATGAAGACGAGAAAAGCAGAATTCGTCGTCGACGCGTTGAGACGCCTCGCGGAAACTTCGAGCAGAAAGTTTGGTAAATCCTGGCGAAGAGTAGCTCAAACGCTCGAAATCGTCGCTTCAAACGCTACTCTGTCGGAATATCACGGCAACACCGAGGAGTACGATGGGAATCCAGAAGATCAAGTCAAAGTCTTATTCGCAGACTCGGCAAAGATTCGCGCGTTTGTGAGTTTTCGTAACATTATCGTCGAAAGCGTGCTCAAAGGCAGATCAAAGAAAAACGGTGTATCGACATCGACACCGTCTTCTTCAGATGGAGAACTCACGGACGACATTTTACCGGATATTGTGGATGTTTTAGCTAAATTTCGAGACGTCGAAAAGCAAACGAAAAACGACAAAGGCGAATCCATCGTCATTTCGGAAGCTTTACTATCTTTGCAAGAGATCATCGTTCGCGCGGATCGAAGCACACCGCGCGGGCGAAACCTTTGGAAAGTTACGACGAGGCGTTTGATATCCGCAACGTTCTCGATCGAGAACACTCGAGCGACAACCATGAGAGCGTTTGAAAGCGTCTTTGCGTCCGCGCTTGACTTTACCACCGCCGAATCAAAAACCAGAGACGACGAAAAAATATTCTGGCAAGACGTTTGCGAAGATGCCATAGAGCCGATTGTTTCTTTCACTCGCGAGGAGTATTACGGGAATCACGCGCACAAAAGTGCTCCGAAAAATGAGGGATTTTTAGAGGCGAAGACGTTTTCGTTGGCGACGTTCTTTCCCCGCTTGGTTTCAAACGTGACATCTTCGAAGAATAGTGTAGGATACGACATCGTATCGATCGGCTTCGCGAAAGCGATTGCAAATCTAGACGCCGCGTCGACCTCGTTAGCGCATTTGTTATCGTGCATCGCAGCCTTTGGCGCCGAGAGGAGTACTTCCTCTCCTTCTGAAAGCTTCTGGAGCTTTGTCTGCGACTTTCTCGAGAATGCGTTTAGCGCTCAGGAGAAAAATGAAAGAGACGATATCATTTCGAAATCGCTCGTTTGTGATTTTATTCCCGAGTTGTATTCATCGTGTGGTGTTGCGGAGTCTCAAAAGCGCATAGCGCACGTCGCATCGACCATTCACATCGACGCATTCAGCTCTGCCATTGGTAAGGAAGGAGGTGAGGAACACGAGGAGCTTCTATACAACTCCACGCGAGCGGTACTCGCGACGACGACGAACGACGTGAGCGGTACGCTCACGGCTTGCGATATCGTCTTACGTTACTACTTCCTGAATAACGAGAAGGAGACATCCTCTTTCGATGTTTCCGCTCGCGTGCTCGATATGTTAGCTTCAGTTGTCGACTCGTTGACGACATTGATAAAGCAGAACAAGACGAAAGCGAAGAACAACAACAGCGATGGTGCGAAAGTAGAAGAAGGCGGCGAAGGCGACATCTCCTCATCGTTATCAAAGCAAAAGAACGAAATCTCGCAGTTGTTTGTTCCTCAACTGTCTTCGCTCGTCGCCTTGGGGCGCTATCCTTTGAATAGATCCTTGCAAAGTTTCTTCTCGGCGACGTTGGAGAAATAATAACAACACAACAACAGCGAATAATATATGTATTTTAGAATAGTAAAGTTTGTAGTAGTGCAAAGTGTATACAAGTATTTACGTAGTCATTATTATTAGTCTAAATACAACATAGCAATCGTCTAACGTTTCAACACGTTCGTCGGCGCGTCCGGGTCGTTCTCTAACGCCAACTTCGCCATGTCTTCCACCGCGCCGCGCGGCACCGACGTGAAAAACAAACTCCCACCGAACAACACAAACAACAACAACGAAATCGCAGCCGTGCCTACGGGCCCGACTTTACCACCTTCTGCGGTATCGAACCCGGGAATAATCGGTACCGGTCCTTCGTTTCTGCCGCTGTCAAACCCAAACGGATCCGACTTCTTCGGCGGAAGCGGTGCGTCCTCGTCCTTCGTCCCTTCTTCTCCGTCGCCGGTGCTCGCTTTCGTCGTCGTCGTCGTCGTCGTCGTCACTTTGAAGCGGTTTGCGTTTCGCATCATCGCGCGTCTGCCGCTGCCGCGCGCGACGACTCTCATCGCTCCGACGCCGGTAGCGCTGCTAATGCTACTACTGCTGCTCGTTGCCAACATGATGATGCTCTTCCTCTTATGTGTGTTCTCTCTCTCTCTTTCTCTCTCTTTCTCTCTCTCTTTGTGTTGTCTCTTTCTTTACGTGAAACACACGCTTTTTGTTCGCGGGGAAAAGTGTCGCCAAAGTGACGCCGTTGTGGCTTTTTCGATTATATTGATTTTTGATGTGCGTGGAATTAAATCGAGAGAGAGAGAAGAGGATCGATGTTTTCCCCACAGACAACAGAAGAGAGAGAAGAAAAGCAAAAAAAGCAGATAGAGAGCGTGAGTGACCTCACTATTTTTACGCAAAAAACTCACAGAAGAAAAAATGTTCGCTGCCACTAACGTCCAACAAACCGCCTTCGTCGGCAAAGCCGTCGCGATGAAGTCTCGCACCATGGTACGTTTCACGACGCGTCGTTTATTTTGAAATCGCGCGTTCGCATCGCTCGAAGCGAGCGCGGTTTTCGATGTTTTTTTTATAGCCTTTTTTTTTGTGAGCAAAATTCGGGCCGATGATGATGATGGTTCGCTCTCTCGCGATGAGAGGAGGAAAAAAAGATGCCGCGAAAGCGCGCCCGAATACGGTGCGCGCGCGAAGCGGTGAACGCACGCAGAGTGCGATGGTTTCGTGAAACGCATTCCTTCGATTCTGTTTGTGTGTTTTTTTCCTCGCGCGGTGCGTCGCGCACCCCTCGATGAGAGCGCGAAAGAAAGAAAGCGCTTCTTCTCCCCCCGGAGAAGACGAGAAAACACGACGTGTTTCCCACCGAAAAACTCAAAAAGAACGAGAGGAGGAGAGAGAGGAATTTTGTGTCTCGGATTAGTCGCGTTTTCTATCCCTCGCGAAAGTTTAAAAACGCATCGAACGTGAAAAAGAGGTCGGGTGAAATGCGATTCGTGCGCGCGCGCGAACGTTTGCGTGTTTCTTCGTGCTGCTGCGGCCCGTTGAGGCGTGGATGCATACAAAGCGCGCGCGGATGGAGGAGGAGGGAGGCAGGAGGAGAAATCATCCATCGGTTGTTCGTTTATCCGAACAAATTTTTTTTTGCGGTCAAAACCCTAAACATTCACTAACGAAACATTTCTCTTCTTCGAATACAAAAAATGAACAGAAAGTGCAAAGAGGCATGACCATCATGAACTTCACGGTCACTTTGGAAACCCCGGAAGGCGCCCAAAAGATTGAATGCGCTGACGACACGTACGTCCTCGACGCGGCTGAAGAAGCTGGCATTGACTTGCCGTACTCCTGCAGAGCGGGCGCGTGCTCTTCCTGCGCGGGTAAGGTTGTCGCGGGTACCATCGACCAATCCGACCAATCCTTCTTGGACGACGACCAAACCGGCAACGGCTTCGTGTTGACTTGCGTTGCGTACCCGACCTCGGACTGCACCATCAAGACGCACATGGAAGAAGAACTCTATTAAATTAACAATCAAGTAAAAAACTAACGGGGTTAGTTTTTATAGCTTTTAAGAGGGAGTTTTAATCAATAAAAAAATATAAAATACGACGTCTGCGTTGTGCTGAAATGAAAGTCTGTATCCATTGGTTTTGATAATTTCATATTCACTCATCATCTTTTTTTTCTCTCTCTCTCTCTCTCTCTCTCTCTCTGTTTACTCTCGGAAACGTCTGGGTGTTTCTTTCATTCACGAAGTGACAAAGTCGTCGACCGAACGAGAGAGACTCTTTACTTGTCGTTTTCGTCCACGGTGCTTCCAATATCAGTTATTTTCAACAAAATTTTCGTCTTTCTGTGCCTCTCGCACGCGTGCTCCAAAGCTTCGTCAAACTCCGTCGATAACTCGTACTCGGTGTACTCGACTGCGATTTTGTTCGCGTTGACCAACTTAGCCAAAGTCTCCATCATTTTAGGCGTCTTCTTCTTGTTTTCCTTCATCCAGTTTCTCAGCGAAAATCCGCGCACGATCAAACCTTTCCCGACCCAATGATGCCACGGGAACGTAGCCGCGCGACCAGATGCGCACGCGTAGACGATGAGAGGACAGCCTTGATGTAAGGTTTCCGCCAGACGCACGGCAGAGATACCACCGACGCCATCTAACGCCAGTCTCGGTTTCGCAAAGAGTCGTTTTTCTTCCAACTCGGCGCTCAAATCGCCCTCGTCTTTGAAGACTTCAATCGCGCCTATGCTTTTGAGCCATGTTGCGGTTTTCTCGAACCCTGGATGCGAGCGACAGACTAAAATGGGACGCAATTTGAGCATGCTCGCGAGTTGACAGACCACCGTGGCGATCAACGAGGTACCGGCGTTCAAAATAACCGCATCGCCTGGTTTCAACGCACCGAAATCTTCCAACAAGCGATAGGCGACGCACATCTCTCGCATCATCGCGCAATGGTTTTCTGAGGTCATTTCTTTCGGAATTTTGATCAAATCTTTTTCTTTCCAGACCGCTAAGGTTCTCCACGTGCCGAGATTCGGGACGTACGGAATGACCCAGTCGCCTTCGGCTAAGGACTTGACGCCGGCGCCGACTTTCACCACGGTGGCTAAACAATCAGAGCCGGGAATCTTGTGTTCGTTCGATTCGTTCATGTTGTTCTCGAAAGCGCCTTTTCGCGGGTTCAACATCGAATCCTTATGAACGCTCGCGTCGGAAGCGTTGTTTCCGTGTTTGGACGTGATGAACGACATGTGGTCTTCGTAAATATCGTGCGCGTTCATCGGCGCCACGCGAACGCTCACTAAAACTTCGCCCCACTGTAAAGTCGAGGCAATTTTCGTCGTCTCAACTCTCAAAGCCTCTTTCTCGTGCCCGGCGACGACCTTTTTCCCAGCGATATGATTCACCTCGTACGCTTTAATCTTCGGTAACTGTACCTCATCGTACGATCCTTTCACGACGCCAAACTGGTTGATGATGTCGTCCACGCCAAACGAGGCGACCGAATCGCCCCTCGCTCGCATAAACGCTTCGAATCCAGACGTGTGCGATCCTTTGTTCTTCTCCACGGTCTGAATTGCTTCAGCCACAGACTCCTTTCGCTGATTTTCCTCGTTCAATTTATCGCGAAATACGCCACCGCCGAAAGAATCCAACAACTCCTCTTCCACCGATTTCGAGTACGTCCCGGTCGAGTCGTATTGTTTGCGCTTGTCGTTATCCGAGAGAACGTCGTAGGCACGTTGAATCAACGCGAACGTTTTCGCATCGCCGCCTTTATCCGGGTGCGCTTTAGTGATTAAGTTCCTGTACGCTCGACGAATCTGTGTTTGTTTGTTTGTTTCAATTCGATAGGGTAAGTGTGAAGAGAAGAAGAGGCGAGAGAGCGCATCGTAATCGCGATTCGGTAAAAAAAACGCTCATTCCCAAAACAAGAAAACGAGAAGAATGAAAACATCATTCTTTCATCTCGTCTCTTCCCGCTCAGCTTCACTCGGCGTTACTTTTGAGTAAGCGTCGTCCACACGACGCGCAGGACTCGTCGAGAATCACAACAAAAAGGCACGCGCGCGTTTCAAAGAGAAGAGAAAGAGAAGAGAAGAGAGATGCGCAACATTCGATCGCAAAAACGGAAAAAAAAAATAAGAAGAGAGATGCGCACCTCGATCGACGTCGCCGTGTTCTCCACGTTCAGCGCGCCGTACAAATCCGGACACTCGTTCTCCTCTTCTTCCCTTCTCTCGTTCTCTTTCATTTCTTTCGTTGTTCGTTATTTTCGTGTGCGTTTGTGAGCGTGCTGCGTTTGGGTGAGTGCGCGCACGGGGGGCGTTTGTGTTCTTTTTATGTAAGATTATTTTTATTTAAAAGTAAAAATGAAGCGTTTCAAGCGTTTCTTTTCGTTTTTTTCCCCAAAAATCAAAGCGACGACACGTGTTTCGTTCGTCTTTCTTCTCGGGGAAGTTTCTCGTGTCGTCGCAAAAATAATAATATTCCAATTTGCGCACCCCCAACAAAGTCTCTTCAAAGAGAGAGAACGCAAACTTCTTCTCGTTCAGACCGCCTCAAAATTGCACCACCGAGGAGAGACGGGGTGAAACGTTCTTCGCGTCTTTTCGTATTTCTGCGCGTCGTCGTCGTCGCTCGATAAAAACGAGAGGCGCGCGAACGAACACACAAAAACGGGGGAAAAGAGTAAAACCAACATGGCAACAGCAACGTCCAAAGGAGAAGACGACGGCAACGACGACGTGGAGAAGAAACTCGGAAGAAATGATGACGATAAACTCGTCGACTCCGCGGCATCGCACGGAGACATTTTTCGAGCGTTCGTGTTGATGGGGTGGACCGCGTTCGGCGGACCCGCCGCACACATCGGCATTTTTCAAAAAGTCTTCGTCGATGGCAAGAGATGGATTTCGAGCACCATTTTCGCGGAGTTGTTGAGTTTGGGGCAGTGTTTGCCGGGACCGACGTCGACGCAAGTCAGTTTCGCGTTGGGTGTGACGCAGAGAGGCGTTTCTGGTGGGCTCTTATCGGGAGGTTTGTTTCAATATCCCGGGTTGATTTTGATGACGCTGGCGGGAGCGGGAGCGGCGGAGGCGCTGACGAACCCGTCGAGCTTTTTGAAAGGGTTAGTCAGCGGTCTCTCGGTCGCTGGCGTGGCGTTAGTAGTCGATGCTGCGGTCAACTTGTCCAACGGACAGTGTAATAAGAATAACATGACGAGACTGTTGGGATTGACGAGCGCGTGTTTCGCGTATTACTACAAGACGGCGTGGTTGTTTCCGTTGTTAATTGTTTTTGGTGGTTTGGTGAGTTATTTCTTCGGACCGAACAAAGATATCGCGGAGAAAAACGAACGCGACGACGAAGTGGCGAGTTACGGGGCGACGAAAATCGTCGGAGGTTTTTTGATTCTCTCGTGGGCGGTCGTGTTGGTGCTCATGGTCACCGTCGCGAGTCAAACGGAGTACGATTCGAATCAGTACTCGCACTGGTTTGCAGCATTTTTTAGAACTGGAAGTATAATCTTCGGTGGTGGACAGGTTGTCTTGCCTTTACTGTTGGACGATGTTGTTTCTTACGATTCGAGTCAGCCGGATAACATCGCGACGAACAGTTGGGTCACCGAGGACCAGTTTTTCGCGGGATTGGCTCTCGTGCAAGCTTCGCCTGGACCGATGTTCAACTTTGCCGCGTATTTAGGTGCTGTTATGGCGCAAAGAGCTGGTAAAAGCGTCGTAGCAGGAGCTCTGACGTGTTGGACCGGCTTATTCGCTCCGGGAGTGACGCTCATTTTTGGCGTCTTGCCGTTTTGGGGTTACGTTCGAACGTTTCAAGCGTACCAAAAAATGCTCCCGGGTTTGAATGCGAGCGCGGTAGGTTTAGTTGTCGCCGCGGCGGTACAAATGTTTTTAAAAGTCAGAGAAAACTCGCCGTTTCCAAAATTTGCCGTTGTTATCGGTATGCTGACCTTATTTGGAACGAGGTACGTGAAAATGCCGAATCCAAAGTTGGTCGTTTTGCAAGCGCCCATCGTCGTCGCTTTCGGAGGTCTTCTCGGGATCATCGCCTGGGCGACTGGATGCGACTGAAGTAGTCGCAGTAAAATTCGTAATAATTTAGTAATAATGTCAGCGCAATGATCATAATACTGGTATAGTAATCGTCGTAACAACATCGATATTATTATTTAATATCATTTTTTTCTATTTCTTCTATTATAAGCTAACAACGGCGTCGTAATGTTCCCCTAGCGTGTACGACTCTTTCATGAACGCCACGCGCAACGGCTTCAACGATCCGTCTTCTGCCCTTCCATCTCCGCTACCACCAACACCCTCAACGACCATCTTTTCCACCTCTCCACCTGGTCTGACCTCAAAAACTTCCACGTTCCTCCCCAACGCCCTCGCTATGGCTAACATCTCCACGTGACCGCCCCACTCGGCGGTCGATTCCACCTTTTCGCAATACGCTTCGTACGACCCGGCTTCCTCCACCTCAACGAACGCCTCGTACTCTTCTCTGTTCTTCAACATCTCCTCCTTGCACACCATCCTCACTTCACCGTACCTGCTCTCCGCTCTCATCTCCTCCACTTGCTCCGCCACCGCGCGATACAAACAGTGCCCGTCCGCTTTCACCTCCCTCAACTTCAAATCCATCGCCTTCAACGCCGCGCGCATCGCCTCTTCCTCCACCTCCTTCTTACTCGGTCCAGACTCGCGAAGCCGCGCGCGCTCCATCTCGATCGCTAACTCTCTCGCCTTCTCTTCCGCGTCTTTCTTCTCCCGTCTTCTCTGCGCCTTTGTCGGTCCTCCCGCCGCTCGATTCTTCGACGTCGTCTCGCTTTCCTCTTCATCCTCCTTCTTGACATCTTTCTCTTCCTCCTCTTCTTCTTCTTCCTCGCTCACCGCGTCTGGGCTCCCGTACAACCTCCTCTCCAACCGCTCCTCCTCCAAAAAATGCCTGTCCGTCACCTTCCCTTCCTCCACCATCGCTTTCGTCTTTGCCTGCTTCCCGGTGAACGTTTTGCAGTGCTCTCTGACGCGTTCCATCTCGCGCTTGTGGCGACTGCGCAAATCCGCCAACGTTTCCGTCTCTAAATCGACCGGATTGCCGTTCACATCGACCGGTTCGATCGTAAATTCTCCGTTTCCGTTTCCGTTTCCGTTTCCTCCGGACTTCTTTTTGCCCATTCTTCTTCTTCTTCTTCTTCTTCTTCTTCTTCTTCTTCTTCTTCTTGTATATCCAAAAACGCGCTTTTTTTATGAATACTTTTCCCCAAAAGTACCACACAAACGCACTTCTCATGAACGTTTTATTCGAACCAGTCGACGTCGGCGAATCGATACCCGTTCCACCACCCTCCACTTCTTCTCGTCGAGAAGACGTCGTCGTCTCGGACGCGAAGTTTCGTCGCTGTTCTCCTTCTTCTTCTTCCGTTATTAAAAGCGCGGACGACGACGACGAAGAAGAAGCAGAAGAAGAACGAAACGACGAGAAAAAATTCAAAATTCAAGAGGAGGAACAAAAAGAAGCGGAATTGTACGCGATGAAAGCGAGAAACGAATGCCTCGAGCGCGCTTTAGTAGACGCGACAGGGAAGGAGAACGAGTTGTTGATCGAACTGGCGCATTTTGAGCGCGCGTGCGAGGAGAAGGATGCGATTATTGCGCGGTTGAAAGTAGATTTGGAGGAGGCTCTCGATGCCAAGAAGAGAGAAGAGACAAAGAGGAGGAAGAGGGAGAAAAAAATGGTACTTGGCGAGAAGACGGAAGAAGAGAGACGGAGGAGAAGAAGCGCGGGAGGACGACTGTGCGAAGAAAGCGTGAGTTTGCTGGAGAAAGCGACGAGCGCGTTAGAACTGGCGAGGAAAGAGAGCGAGGTGTTACGTTTGAAGCTGAAAGAGGAGAAGAAGAAAAATAACAAAGAAGAGGAGACGAAGAAGACGAAAGCGCCGGCGCGCGGCGAGAGGGAGCGAAGGAGGACCGCAACGCCTTTGCCCGAGACGCCACCGTTCGCGAGGCAATTTTGGAGCTACCGGAACGATGAAAGAAGACGGTTGGCCGCGGAGGAACGAACTCACACGCTTCAGTTTTCTGACGAGGACGAGGACGAGGACGAGGAAGAAGATGAAGAGGACGACTTCTACTCGGATGAGGATGAAGATGAGGAGCACGACGAAGATACTTTTACAGAGGTTGAATCAGAATCACATTCGTCGTCGTCTTCGTCATCCTCGTCGTCTTCAGAAGAAGAAGAAAAAGAAGAAAAAAACTACCGACGCGACTTCACCAACGACACCACGTACTCCTCCATCGACGAACTGCTCGACCGATCCGTCGTTCTCAACTCGCGCTTGGAAGCTTTAGAACAACGAGCGAGGCACTTATATACCGCCGCGAAACCGGCGACATAGAGCACTATTATCGTTATTATCATTACCACTAGCATAGTTTTGGCGTTGTAGATATAGAAGAAATGGCTGCCGCTGCTGCGCGATGAAAAAAATTCTTCATACTCCTCTCTCGGACCTTTCGAACACCTTCCGCACTTTTAACGCATTCCCGCACGCGCGAACATCACGCGATATAACTTAACACGATGATGAAGGATAACAATCAACCGAACGGCGACCGAAAGCAAATCTTGCTGCGCACCGAGACGCTGTCGAAAGTCAAACACTCCTCGAAGTTCATCGACATGTTCGCCAGACAGCCGAGGAGCGGAAGCGCGTTGGGTGCTTTTTTCTCGTTAGGTTGGTCACGCATTTTGTGTTAGTGTGTAAATTGTTGCATTTACAAAGACAGAATGTGTCAGCGTTTTTGTCTCTCTTTCTCTTCTCTCTCTTCGCGCGAACCAAAATATTTTGCGAGTCTTTCTGAACAATGCGCGCTGACGCGAATTGATCTCTCTCTGTCTCGTCTTCTTCTCCGAGCAGGAACGGTCGCGTGCATCATCGCGTACGTCGTCATCCTCGTCAAGGTGAGTTGTTCCCTTTTTTTTCCCCTCTGTGCAAAGATATTTTTTTGTTTTGTGTGTTGTGGCTAATTAAAATCATCGTATAGGAAACGAACGATTCTCCTGCGGTGTACGTCACCAACACGTTGTGGTCGGCGTTTCAAGATCCGGTTCCGGTGACCGTCCGATGCGACTCCGCGACGACGTGCTACGCGAGCAATCGGTTCACCGCGGATCCGGCGGACGACGCCGGGCCGTTCGCGACAGAGTCTGCGCAAATAGCTAAAATACCGAGCGAGGAGGCGGAGTGCGCGGCCATCGCGCCGGGAGAGGAAAGGGTCTTTCATATGTGGTATTCGAAATCTCAAGGGCCGAGAGACGGTTTGTCTATTTTGGCGAAGAACGATGCGACTTTGGACGTGCAGCCGATCGCTTCGTTATTGTCGGATATGGAATGCGGCGTCGAAGTGTTCCCGTTTTGGACGCAAGGGTACAAAGGCACTTCGCAAGTCACAGTCGTTCGATCGCACAACACCACGGTGAAAGACACGCCCGGCGAGGACCGAACGGAGTTTTTCATCCAACACCTCACCTCCGACGGCACCATCTTAACTGGTTCGACGCCGTGCTCGGAAGCCGCGCACCCGGAAGCCGGCGAAAGCTGGGCCGACTACGCGCAGTTCCGTCCGCGCATGGCGCCCGCGATGCACCAAGTAAACGTAGAACAACCGTACTTTCGCGTCTGGTCGCTCACCGGCGATTCCGGAGGCGGAATCACCATCATCTTTTGGCTCGGTTTCGTCTCGCTCATGCTCGCAGAGATGATGTGGAACCGAGTTTCCAATCATCACTGAAGATAAACATGTGTATATAAACATGTGTATATATGTCATCAACGCGCCTCCTCCGTGTGCTCTCGTAAGAAAAGGGACAAAAAACAAATGAAAACCCTAAACACGTTTGTCCTCACTGTTTTTCTCTTTTGTTTTATTCTTCAGTCCTGTTGTAACGATCTTAGAAAAATGAGTGAACTCACGGAGCGATCGAAGTGCGTGTTCCAAGCCAAATTGGCGGAACAGGCGGAAAGATACGACGGTGCGTCGGTTCATTCTTCTCTTCTTTTTTATTTCGAGCGTATTTCTATGCGCACACACACGCACGTTGAGAGAGAACATTCGGTGAAAATGGACCCGATCTCTCCTCCCTTTTTTTGTTCCAATTCGTTTACTCTCTCTCTTTTCTCTCTCGCGCGCGTTCGTTGTGATCTCCCACCGACGACGCGTGCATTTCTCTCTCTCTCTCTCTCTCGCTTACCTTTTTGTTGTGTAAATCTTCCATTCTCGTGCAGAGATGATCGTGGCGTTGAAGAAGCTTTGCGGGATAGCGGACATCGAGTTGACGGTGCGTTTTATAGTTGTTTTGTTGTTTTGGTCCAGAGAGAGTAAAAATGAAAGATGGATGCTTTTTAGCGTCGAAACGCTCTCCCTGAGACACACACGTATCTTCAATTTTTAGTCTCCTTTTGCGTTTGCGTTTTCGCTCTCCGCACGCGTCTCTCTTTCTCTCGCTTCGCGATCTCGTCTCTGATTCCTTCTCTCTCTCTCTCACTCTGTTTTGTTTGTGTATTTCGCTACAGGTGGAAGAGCGCAACTTACTCTCGGTGGGGTACAAAAATTTCGTCGGTTCTCGTCGGGCGTCCTGGCGCATCCTTTCGGCGTTGGAAGATAAAGAGAAGACGAAAGGACGCGATGAAAACGCGGCAAAGATTACCGATTACCGCTCGAAAGTCGAGGAGGAGTTGGAAAAGATATGCGCGGAGATTATCGATATGTTGAAGGAGAATTTGATTCCGAGAATGGAGAAGTCGGAGAGCGCGGACGCGGCGGAGACTTCGGTGTTTTACCATAAAATGTCTGGCGATTACTACCGATATTTGAGCGAGTTTCGAGCGTCGCCGGGGAGAGAGGAAGCGGGGGAGAAAGCGTGCGAGAGTTACGAGAAAGCGACGGAGATTGCGAGCGGGAAGAATGGGTTACACCCGACCCATCCGACCAGATTGGGGTTAGCTTTGAACTATTCCGTGTTCCATTACGAGATTTCAAACGATCCGACGAAAGCGTGCGCTTTAGCACGAACGGCGTTTGACGAAGCGATCACAGATTTGGACACTTTGGACGACGAATCGTACAAAGATTCGACATTGATTATGCAATTGTTGAGAGATAATTTGACGTTGTGGACGAGCGAGTTAGCGGACGAGGAAGGTGAATGATAATAACGATAATATACATGAATAAGAGAGAGGGAGTGAGAAAACGCTCGAGCGAGAAGTCAAAAAGAATCCTCGCGAGCGCGAATTAAATAATTGTTTTGTATTAGAAGAAGAAATAAGAAGAAGAAGGAACAGGCAGGAAGTAGAAAGAAGATCCGGTCTGAACAATAAGTATATAAATGTCTTAGCATGTGTAAGTAAACCTAAATCGCACATATATTGATACGCTACTGTACTGTACATGTCTAAAAAATACAACTCGTTTTTTCTAAATAACATTTAACTGCCTACTTTTTCGATTTGAAGAACTGCGCGACGAGTCTCACTGCCTCGCCGAAATTTCCATCCACAACTTTTAACTCTCTCGAAATCCACCCAGGAAGAGTTCTTTGGTATTTTCCTAGCGCTGCGCCTGGTGTCGTTGAATTTCTCTTATCCTTCTCGCACCATCTTTGATCCAAGAAAATCATAGTAGCGTAATCGTTCTTGTGACGAATGGCACGACCAACGCTTTGGTTCACGCCTCTGGCGCACAAGGCTTCGTAATAAAGTCGACCAGCCGACAATGAGGAAGTAGAACCATCGACTACTTGCTTTTGTTGTAGATCCAAGTACTGCATCCTAGCGCTCAACTCTTCGTCCATCACGTTGGCGAACGGTAAACCAACCACAACTACCATGCGTCCGAGATTGTCTTTAAAGTTGATCCCTTCCGAGAGCTTCCCGTTGACAACGCACAATAAAATAGCACCAGTCTTTGAGGCGAGCTCGTACGTTGGACTTTCTCCTCCGCATGCGTTCGAAAATTGAAATAACGTGCGTTCAAGTTGAGTGTTATCGCGAGGTTCTTTCAAAACCGTTTTCCCAGCTTTGCGCATCATTTGCAACATTGAGGAAGGGTCGGCAGTAGTAGCGTTATTGCTGCTATTCTGCCATCTCTGAAAACACCGGTCCATCAACGAGAAACTAGGAAAAAACACGATTATACCACCAGTTTTCACGCACACTTTCGATAGGTTCAAAACACATCGACCGAGATCGTCGAGTAAATCGTTTTCACAAAGCTTCAAATTTTTCGAGGTGAAATCGAACGTCTTCCCGGACGGTCCCTTAGCTATGGCAATGGGGAGCACGTTCGACTTATCCACCACGTGATCGCACGAGAATAATATTGGTTTCGGAGGAGAGGGGGTAGGATGAGGAGACCTTGTCAAAGAAGAAGATGTAATCCCCGCATCATTCGATGAAAATACGCCACTTTCTTTATACCCGACGAGTTGCGTCAATAACTCTTCAAACGGCGCTAACGTACCGCCGACGAGAAGCGTTGCTCGGCACTTCTTCACGATATCCTCCCGAAACCGCGACGCGACGTCTAGTAATACAAATTTGACGCTACTCTCTTCCTCATCGCTTCCGTACATTTTTTCTACCAATATACGTCCGTCCGCATCTTCTGATCCTAGCGCGTGGACAAAATTTGCCATCGCATGAACAGAAGCTACATTCGCACTGTGTTGATTCTTCTTCGCAGTAACAACTCGTGCTTCTAAACCTGAGTCAGTATCGAGCATTTCCATCCGCGAATCCGAAACGACTGTTTTTGCGCCTTCCCAATCACCACTCCAATCGCGATCTTCGGAACCATTCGTACCGTAGGGGTCGAGGCCGTTTTCCTTCATTTGCTCGACGTATTCGCCGTAGCCAGCAATTTTCTGCGCTATTTTCGTTTGCTTCAAGAAACGAACGAGTTCAAACACGTTCACGTCGTCTAACTTCGCGTCGAACAAGAAGTCGTTCAAAGACGAGAGTTTTTTACTATTCATCATCTTCTCTTTCTCTGACAAACTCATCGTGAGTACAGACACTAACCTTTTTGCCACACTCAAAAGAACCTTCAAAACGCGTAAATTATCAGCCGTTAAACGCTCTTTGAAACGCTCGATATAGTTTTCAATCATACTAATCGCACGATTCACGTCTCGTCTGGTGACCGAAGCGCTAGATGAGCTTCGCACGGCGTCTGCGACGTTGTGTGCCTCGTCAAAAATGATCACGGTGTTCTTCGGATCCAACTCAATACCTAAAGCATCTCGAGTGTCCGGTGCGAGAAGACTCGCGTATGGCATGAAGGTGATATCCGCGTATTTCGACGCTTGTCTTGCGGCATAATACGCGCACGACTTTGTTTTCGTTGCTATGGAAGATAATTCCTCGATATCGAGCGGATGGACCAATGCGCGATCCGCCAAAGCCCGCGTAGCTTTCGATCGCGACACCAAGTAAGGACAACCTTTCTCCTTCTTTTTCTTCTTCTTCTCTTTGTCTTTCATCGTCGGCGCCGAAGAAGAACCACCTATCGATGATTTCCGTAAATCCAAGCACGTCTCGTTGATCCTCTGCGCAGACATTGATCCGTTGTTCACTTTTGGATTTACGCACAACTGTTTTCTCGACGCGATTGCAGCGGACGAAACGCTCTCTTGAAATCGCGTTCTCTTCAACTCTGACACGCACTGCGACAGCTGCGAATGCGTTCTCGAGCAGAATATAATCTTAGTTATCGGCAAGATGCTCTCAGAATCCGAATCTGAATCCTTATCATTCTCATCGTCCGATGAAAACACGTCCAAATCGTCCTTCTCCGCTTCCTCGTTCTCCACGTCGGAAGGTAGAAACTCCAACTCTTCGTATAATTTATACTGCTCGGGATCTTTATACCGCTCTTCCTCCACTTCTCCTTTACCGATGCTATTTTTGCCGTCGTTATTCCCGACATCGCTAAACAAATGCTCTCTCAAATGGTCCCTCTTCAGCTTCTTCTCGCTCCTGTACCTTGTCGTCTTCTCTTCGTCCTCGTCGTCCATCCCTCTCCCTTCCCCGGATAATTTGGTCAACTTTCTCTGCTCTCTCAACTTGATTCGTTTCATAGTCTCCTCTCGTTTCTTCATCCGCTTCTCGAACGTGCTCATCGCCACTTTCGATTCTTTCGCATCCTCGAAATTTTTCATCCAATCCGGTTCTTCATCATCACCTAAAACTGGATTCTCCTCGCCTTCTTCTTCTACTTCTCTCAGTCTCTCGTTCACTCTCCCGTCCGCCTCCTCTACTTTCCCTTCCCTCAAGAGTTTATTTCGATCTTCCATCCACGTCAACACCGAGCATAATATCGACAGCGTTTTCCCGGTCCCGGTGGGCGACTCGAACGCGCCGATTGGAATTCCATTTTTGCAGCACTCGTACGCTTTGGACATGAATTGAAGTTGTTGTTCGTACGGCGGGGAATACGGGAAGGAATACGCGGATGCAGCAGCAGGAGGAGGAGGGGAAGAGGACGTCATGCGTTTTTAATGCGCTCCGTGCGATGTCTAGAGAGAGCAAGAGAGATGGGTTTTTTTCAGGCGCGCATGTTTACTTTCGTTCGGGTGTAAGTTTGTTTGTTTTTGTTTGTTCGCGTGCGCACTTTTGTGTTGTTGTTGACAAGCAAAGAGATATTTTAGTATTGATTTCTTCTCGCCTACTCGCCATCTCGCTTCTCTTTTTCATATCCTCCTTCCACGCGTACCGTTCGTTTACCACTGCGCCGCCATGCTCCTTTGTCCTCTCAACATGGGCGAAGAACCGCCCTGAAAAACTAACGCGCCAGTTCTCCAGGCGTTGTTGATGGCGTTGAATCGCTCCTCGACGAGAAAGAGTTGGACGCCTCTCTTACCGTTTTCGTCCTCTTCGCCGCGCGAGTCGACGTATAGGGACGGACAGAGTCGCGCGTATTGCTCGTCTAAGATCAACGTTTTTGTGAGGTGGGGGAGGATGAAGACGCACGTGCGTTGGCCACAGCTTCGCGCGTGCTTGTAGAGGCCCCAATCGAGTGGGCTGAGCGCGCCGTTGTAGTGGTTGCGCGCCTCTACGTCGAATGGAGTGAGGTCGCGTTCGCCGGTGTTTGGGTCGTGCGCATCTTCTGTATATGCATCCTCATAGTCCTGGCTCATCCGCTTGCGATGACTACTCTTTAAAGGACTGCAAAACTCATCGGCAGCGCAGAAGATATCGCCACAGAGTAAGCACATGGCCGCAACCTCTGGGACACGCTGACAACATTTGCACGGCGTTTTCGAGGCGAGAAGGAGGTCTTCGTGACGTTTCGGGGGTTTGATCAGCGATGGCGTTTTCAAGGTGTTCGGGTCGGGGGAGTGCCGGGAATGGTCGCCTGGCCTCTTGAGTATTTGTATCCCCCGTTCCTTTAGCTGCTGTTCCACGTTGCTCACGTTGTTTTTCATTTCCTTCTCTTTTGATTCCCGCGTTTTCTTCCATATTTGATCAATTTCTTCGCAAGACACGAGGGTGAGTTCTGGGTGCGTTTTGGAACCAAAAACATCGTCTAACGCCCAAGAAAGTATACGATTGATATCATCAATGTCGTATTTTCTCGGCATTTTGATCCTACCCGACGAAAGCTCGTCGCTAGCACCACCACTCTTTGTCGAAATTTTCACCGCTTCAATCAATGCGCCCATTCGAAAGTGAATTGAAGATAAATATTCCAAATCTTCGCGCGACATGAAGACGTTTTCCTTTTTCTCATCTACGACAACGATCGTTTTGACGTGAGATTTCAATAAATCCACTCTCAAACGCGTCAAAAATTCTCGGATGTCGTCCTCTTCTAGAAATTTCGTGGGGGGCCAAGACTCGCGCCGTCGGTAATCCGTGTCATCAAGCAGATCGTCTTCTTCACTTTTTGAAAATTCGGTGCGAATCGTTTCAAAACACCACAACATCGTGTGTACAAATTTCAGAAAAAGATCTATTCCGTGTCGGTTAAACTTCTCATGCTCTGGTACATAGCTTCCTTCTTGGTCTGGGTATTTTTTTTTAAGCATCCAGACACTTTCTCCGCCGAGGTACGAATAGACGATGGATGAATATATACGTTTCTGATACCTCATCGTCTGACGGGACGAGGGAAAATGCATGACTTCCATAGCCCCCGATGCGCGAAGATCATTATGGTTATCTATACTCCACCACCGATTCAAATTAAGTGAATAACCGCTTTCTTCCTCAACTCTTTCCAACCACTCAACGTCGCAAATCTTTTCTTCAAACGCAGCATATCCTTCGGAAAAAAGCCAAGAAAAACCAGATACTTCATGAAGATCTAAACGCCGAAGAATGCGGTATAATTTAAATCTATGCCAGTCATCAGTGGTAAAGTTAGTGGGAAAGTCGATATGCTCATCATAATCTTCTTCTTCTTCTTCATCGTGATGATGTAGTATCATGCAAGAAGCTCGCGATGAGAAATTTGTAAATGCAAACGCCAGGTTCGCAAGTGACATTGACGCCCACCACGTGGCATCGATGGACATGGTATTCACTTCATCTGCGTCATCGTGAAATATTTCCCTCGCAAAGCCCGTCGCAGTGAGAGAAAGATTCGGTCGCATGGCTAATTCGGCAAAACAAATGCCAGCGATTGCACATTTCCATAACGCGTTGTAATCTCTTCTCGTCGCCAAGAGGGTGTCACTTTCGCGCCCGTCGTATCGCGCGTCTCCTTCGTATTCCAAATCTCGGACCGAGACTTCCATGAGATCATTGATGTCCAAACTGCGCAAGTGATGCCTCCGTGAGGGGTGCAGAAAAACAAAGTCCTCCGCATGCGTTTTGAAGAATGATTTGAAACGTGTTGTGCCTCCGTAATCGACCGAGGCTAGGTTGCAAAATATTGATTCAACCAGTTCACGTTCTAACAACGCGCGTTCAATATTGCAGACATCGCTTAGGTCCACTGCTTCCCTTGATGATTTTGATTGTTCGAGAATCGGAATCGCACAATCCGAGACACGACGACACGCGGGACAGTGAAATTGTCCATCGACTAAACCGCCTTCGCGCCTGATAAGGACTTGTCTCCTACGATCTTCGCCATTTGCCCGAAGAGTATTTTCTTCGAGAAGAAGTTGATCGCGTTCCTGTTCATCGTCATCGGAATTCTCCAAAGTATCATCTTCCAAAGTAGCGACGTTCGTGCGATTATTGGCATCATTTTGCGCTCCGCTTTCCCCGAATATGTTCGCACCTTCCACAAATACTCTCGCTTGCATTTTCTTTAATATCATAGCTTTTCCTGTTTCCTGCGCTCCAGTCGCGATTTTGTATTTTCGAAGACATTTTAGATGCATTTTATGTCCACAAGTTTGAGCGATGAGGCCTCCAGTTTCGACTGATAAACACGTGTCCAGCATGATGTCATGCGCAATATCGGCAAATTCGCCATCAAATCGAGACATCCTTTCCTTCAAAGCGACACGGTCGTACTCCACACCACTCTGCTTTATGCGGCGATCGAATTCATTTCGTTTCAAAACGTCTGCGTGATTTACCAGCATGAACTTTGCGATGATGCACGCATCCGAATCGTCCTTGTTTATCGCATTGCCGCAACCGACGCAATTCGCAGGATTGTCCTCCTCGGAGTTATTGTCATCTTCGCTTATACCAAGCGCCTGAGATGCTTTTTGTTGTTGTTCGTGCATTTCTCTCATCACTTGCTCCTGTCGTGCTTTCAATCGCGCCTTCCTTTCTAGTTTCAATTTTTCTTCTTCATCGTTGTTTCCGTCCCGTCCTCTTTCATTGGAGGAAGAAATATTCGGCCCATCGCCGGCAAACGCACCCGTTTGACGCGCGATGTCGTTATATGTTTGCGCGTCAAGAAGGCACAAATGATCATTCTTTCGCATACGGTTCGCAACTTTTATTGCAGTACGCCTTAAAATGTCTTCGTTAGAATTTTTTCTCTCATGTCTCGTCGCGAGAAGGTACATGGCTTCGCAGAACGATGAATGCCCGTCTCTCAGTTCACGGTCTCTGTTTTCTTCTTTCCAAATAGCGATATTTTCTTCTAATTCCCGAATCAAATGTTTTAAACTGTCTGAACCTAGCTCACTGCAGCATGGTAGTCTCACACTTTTGTCGTAAGTGAGGTACTTGATAAACTCAACGCACTCTTTCTTAGCTGAAGCATAGTCGTACCACAGCTTCGACCAATTCTGAATGACCTCTATTTCGCTCGCTCGAATTTCATCTGGGATTTTGGGCGCATTCATGGCTAGAAAGAGTTCTCTCCTGGTGTTTAAGTTACTGTCTACGGGTAAATCACTGTGACTGGAAAACGCAGGTTCGGCTTCCTCAAGCTTTGAAAAAAGCTCAATCGTGCTGGAATTGAAGCCATCTTTCAAAATTTCGAGATCTTTGTTGAAATACTCATCGCAAGCTTTCGCATAAACTTTGAGTTTATTTACGCAGTCTCCATCTTCTTCACTCGAATCTTCTTCGCTTTTGATGTAAGTATCGATAGCTTCGTCAAAGTTCTTCAAAAGCTCTGATCTTGACGACGTCTTCAGCTGCGAAGAAATATTACGCATGGCATCGTCCAAAACTACAAACGCCGCAACCGCTAAGTCATCATAAATTGGATTTCGATCTTTGTTGAATGCGGCTAATCGTATACACAACGAGCAAATATACGCCACAACGGGACTAACGCTAAATCGAAACTTGAAAGGAGAATCATTGAACTCGCACGGTGGTGCGGATGATTCACTTATAGGAGTCCAGTCAGAATTTCTTCGAATCGCGTTTGATTTGGCCGTCTCGCGTTCTTCATCCGTGTAATCGATGTGGAACGCGTTGAATTTCGACCAAAGCTCTTCTTTCAGTTCATATGTGACCTGCATTGAAAATGCGGCAGCTTCGGACTGTTGATCCAATGATGGTGGTTTTCTGACGACACATAAATGTTCGAGATAATCGTCTAAACTTTTCTCTTCTAAACTTTTCTCTTGTGACAGTGACAATCTCGATTGAATATTTGAGTACGTTGGCCCGGTTCTCGGTGATTCTTTCAATGCGACGGTATGAATGATTGAATTTTCCAAGCGTTCACGTTCTGTTGCAATACAGAAATCAGACTGACTTCGTCGAAACGCGAAAGAAGCCAAGATATTCATGGCGTCTCGAAGACATAATGCCACCTTCTCAGGTTTTAACAACGCGTCCGAACCAAATTCACGATGAGTTCTGTAATGATAGTTCACAACATCTATCCTCATTTCTGGAAAACTGTGAGACTCGCGCATGATTTCTTTGGCCAAATGTCTCTCTATAAGTTCAACATGACTCCTACGCGGGCACTCGGCTTCAGAATCATCATAATTTATCCATCGATACTGAATGTCTGCAACCCGGAGTAAGAAGATCTCCACCGCAAAGAGAACAGATTTCCTTGGCGAAAATGTTAAAACCTTTTCGAAAAGACTAACATCGCAGGACTTGGACACAAACTTAAAATTACCATATGAATACGTATGGGAATACAGTCTCATCTGGTCTCCGTTGAGTATCCACGCGCGGGCGTTCACTTGAAAACTCCAGTGTAAGATGTCCGAAACGCGCAGAGCGATTATTTCCGAGCAATTTATGCTGATCTTTCGATGCATCGATGTGTATATATTTTCGGGCAGATTGAATGCCGTGACGTGATTAAACATACGAGAAACACGACTGTCGTCATCTAAAGAAGAATCGTTCCGGAAAAAATCTTCGCACATGCGCGTGATACTTTCTTTCACATTATTCGAATTCGGAACCGAATTCCGAGAATAATAGTCGTACAGAGCGTGTATCGTGATATCAAAACATCGCAAGTGAGGCGCGTGTGGGTTTCGCGCGTCGAGTTCGTTCCTCGAACCCTCTACTCCTGCTGTATAAGTTCTTTTACACGAACTGACAACTCTCGCTTTCAAGAATTTCAGAACGTGGCGTAATCGCAAATGCTCAGCGCATGCGTGTCTTCTTTCGACGACACCATCGCCTTCATCTTCGTGCTCATAGGATGTCGGGTCCAATAGAGCTTTGTGTAGTATATCACTATACGTCTGCACTAACGTATACTCGAGGGCAACGATGTTGAACCAATCTTCATTTTCACGTCCGACGTGATTTTTGTGTGCTCTAATCACCGGCTCGACGAGGTTACTTCCAAAGATAAACATCTCTTCGAAAAATTCGAAGAGTAACTCATCACAGCTCATAAAGTTGATTGAATTAAGTGTAGAGTTGAGCGCAAAGGTTCGCATATCCGATATGGGTCTGCTAGCAAGTCCAGCATATGACAAACCAGTATTTTCTGCCCAAACGCTCTGGTCGCGATGATCAACGTGCCAAGTTGGATTTTTCAGTATGTTGCGCAAATCTTCATCAACGCAAACCTTTACGGTCCATAACAAGCGCCGGTGCGTTTGGAACATGTCAAACGAAGAATTTTTCCATTTCTCGACGTGGTGACGCATAAACTCGTGGTTTGCTCCGAATTGAATCGAATCGTTGACCGCACAAAATAAACTCCACGAAGCGAAGAGTTGTACGCCAATTCGATCGAGAAGATCTGCTCGAATTCGGTCGAATTTTCGGCGTCCCCTAAAGATTTCGCTCGATGACGAAGGTTTCAGAGATGACCAAGGGAACATAAATCCAACATGACATAGATCAAAATACAAATGCATGTACACCTTGAAGAAGTGCGTTCTGAATTCACTCAGCGATTCAAACTCGCTGTGACATTCGAAGCGATTTTGCCCGTAGGATTCACTTTTACCATGCGCGTAATACATTTGCACGAAGGCGCTCGAAACGATGAGTTTCAGGAAAATACTCACAATATCAGAGTATACCTCAGCATCGGGAGTTTCACTCATCTCGTGCATTATAAGAAATAGCGGCGAATTCATGCAATTTGCTTCTAATCGACGAGCATACAATCGATTTTCGTGACCTTCAAGGGGTCCGTACCAGCAGTTTTTCCACTTTTTGCGACCCCAATTTTCATACTTCTCGCCTTTCTTCTCGTCCTCTGCGGCATTAGAAGGCGTTGCCCCCCGAGTTCTGATTGATACATCCTCTAACCATTCTTCCATAGAACTTTCGATTTCTACGTGAACATGCGCGACGTCTCGCCACATCTGTTTAATGGCGATGGAACCTTCCAGCTCTTTCTGAACAGATGATGAAGAGGCTAAACGATGACATGAAGAAATAAAAGCCGTCGCCAAACATTCTTTCACTTCGACTATTTCAGAGTCAGCAAATTCACGCACGAGCCAGTTTGCGATGACCCGCGCCGCCGTTCGCTCTATTTGAATGCGTTCAACTATAACCCTAAATTCATCGCGCATATTCTCTAGTTTTTGTCTTCGCGCAGCACTCGATAAAACCTTTTCAAGCTTTGGATCAAGTCGAACGAGTTGTTCCGCATCGTCTGCGGTGGACTGGCTATCTTCCCCGCGCTCTCCCGCCAAAACAGAAGAAGCAACGGAGATTTCTTCTAATTGCTCTAAAAGCTCACGCGGTACACGCTCATTCAACAGCATCGCGCGATTGCTCGCGCTACGAAACGCCTCTCGACGCCACCGCTGTTCTTCTTCTTCCGTGAGTGCCGACGTTTGTAAGAAACAGTAAGGAAAATTATCGTTCGAAATGACGTAAGGCGCAACCTTCTTTACTACGTATCGTTTCTCCGCCTCGGTGAATACCATGCCATCTGCGCGGTCCATTGGTTTAAATTCTCCAAAACTCGAATTCATATCTTCCCTAAAACGAACCGTTTGCGTCAACTCGGCGTAGCGTACCTTCAATCGCCGCGTATTCTTCACGGCTAAAACTAACCTCCTCACCGCGATATCCAACGCAATCGCCGTTCGAAACTTGCGTCGATCGTCATTCAACCAGTACCGAGTAAATAGCTCTGCTCCAGACATCCGTCGCTCTTTTTTACGAACCCGCAAAAGTCTCTTCTCGGACGTTGAATCCCAAACTTCGTCTTCTTCTTCTTCTTCCTCCTCGTTCTCTTCATCCGCGGGCGCGCGCGACGACGACGACGTACCACCGTGTTTCAAACAACACCCCGAACTCGCCCAACTCTCGTAATCGCCGCAATCGCAAACTCCTCCGGCTTCGGAGCGGTAGATTGTGAAATCGTGCCCGACGTGGTCGCTCTCGCGAAAGCACGGCGCGCAGACGCTCGAACTCGTCGACCTTTGACAATCGCGACATCTATACGCTAAATCCCCCGCATTCCACTCTTTCCCGCACGGATTAATCGCACTCGGTCGTTTTCGGAGTTTCTTCTGTTTCGAATCTTCTTCTTCTTCTAATTCTTCTGCGTTCTCTTTCTTCTTTTTCTTCTTTTGCGTCTTCTCGAAGTGCTCTTTCGCCAATCTGGAATAGTCTCTGTTCGTTACTCTGCTAAAGTTGCCCGCCACGAAGATTTGCAGTTGCTCGAGATACGGCCCTGTCGTTCGATTAAAGAAAGAAACGCGAGAAGATCGCACGCGTGAGATGGAGAAAGAAACGCGGAATACCGCGCGAGGAAACGCCAAAAAACGGCTCTCCCACCGCGCTCGGAACAGAGAGAGAGAGAGAGAGAGAGTAAAACGAGACGAGCGCGGCGATGAACACACACAGAAAAAAAAAAGTTAGGTAAAAAATGAGAAAACGCGCGCGAACGTACCGATATTCCTCGCGTTGCAAAAGGAGTTGAAGCGCTCGCTCGGTTCGCAGTTGTCGTCGCCATTGTCGTCGTAAGGGTACACGTAGTATTCGTCTCCGTCTGGAGCGGTTGGGAGGGATTCTTCGGAGTGAATGGAATACCATCTGTGTTTGTTCTCGTCGTCGTTCTTTTTTCTGGACGACATGATTTTGTGAGGGGATTTCCAGTTATACGAATTAGGGGAAAAAATGTTGATCGTGGACATTATTCGATGATGGATGACGTAACGATTAGATTACTACTTCCCTTTGATTTCCAACACCTCGATTTCAAAGAGCAAAGTGCCTCCGGGTGGAATGCCCCAGGCCGGGAAACCGCCTTGGCCGTACCCTTCGTCCGCGGGAATGCACAACTCTCTCACTTCGCCCAATCGCATTCCCAAGCATCCTTGATCCCAACCCGTGATGACGGCGCCGACCCCGGCTTGGTACTGGAACGGTTTTTGGCCGGCGTCTTTGGTGCTCCAGAACTTTTTGTTCGTCTGTTGAACGATGCCGGTGGCGTGGACGGTGACGGTGTCGCCTTTGGACACGGCCGCGCCGGAACCTGGCTGTATCGTTTTGTACGTCGTCGCGAATCCCGGGAGCGCCTGCATGCTGGTTTTTTTTGGAGTTTATTTCTTTTATTACAATCACTAAATAACATGGATGGAATCAATGCGAGCCGGCGTAATGTGAAAACGTCGCTCGAATTTCGTTGAACACGACGTCCAATCGCTCCCAGCTCTCCGTGACGACCTGGCGTAACTTTTTGCATCGTTCTTTTAATCCGGCGTTCGCGGCGATGGTTTCGCCGTGCGAGGCGAGAAACAAGCGCAGCAAAGCTTGGATGGCGTCGTAGTTCATGCCGGAGTGAACTTCGTGGTGGAAGAAATCTATGCCGATGCCTATTTGCTCGATTTCTTCCTCCGTGGCGGTTTCTACGTCCCAAGGGCCGATGGATTTGATTTCAGCCTCGACGACTTCTGGAGTGGAGGTGAGGAGGAGACGGAGGGCTTCGCGGTACGGGCCGTCGTACGCGGACGTTCGAGGTTTCTGTTTCAGAGCGATTGGTTTGTTTTTCCTCTTGCTGTTGGCGAGGCGAAGTTCTTTGAATTCAGCGATTTCACGCGCACCTTGCTTCCATCGTCTGAGGAGTTCGCAATCGGCATCTAACGACTTTCCGTTCTCGTCGTTGCGTTTTAAGATTCTTGAACGCACCGCGACTTGAGAGTCCTTCTTCTTATCGTCATCGTCGGCATCATTGCTTTCAACGATAAACGCAGAGTTTCGCAAATCGGTATCGTCTACCTTAGTTGGCAGAAAAAACGGTGCTCTGACTTGTCCGAAATCGTCTTGCTCCTCCTCTTTCTGCGCATCCGTCATGTTACGAACCTCTGGATCCTTTCCTTTCCTCGCGCGAATTTCGTCCAGATTGTTCAAATCTTTCAACTGCTTTTGTGGAAGCAAAGACAAAGTTGCCATGCCCGGCCCAAGCTGAGCAGGGATGGACGCAATGAAAGCTTTCTTCTGCTCTTCCCACGGATCGATTTTCTTCGCTTCCATCTCATCCGCCGCGTCGAGCACCTCGTCGTCCTCGTCGTCGTCCAAAAGCATCTGGCCATTTACGTCGTTTCCTTTAGCCAACGATAAGTTATCCTCGTCGTCCGCTAATGAAGTCATTCTCGGTGCCTCGAGCTCGACCGTACCACCAATGCTTTCCACCACGTCATCCAAGCTTTCTTCTGTGGAGTAAAGCGAACGATTGTTCCAGAGAAAAACACCCCTCTTACCGGCGTGCGTAGTCGCAAGATACTCGAGCGTGGGCGACAGCGCAAAACTCGTGATTCTATCGGAACCCATTTTCATCGTTTGTAACAAACGAGAGGAGGGAATGTCAAAAACTTTGATCATGCCGCGAGTATCGCAAGAAATCACCCATTCGCGATCGGATGTGATCTCCACTTTAGTCGCTAGGACCAATTTCTTTTTTTTTTTCTTCTTCTTCTTACTCCCATCATCGGCATTTTCATCGCCGCCGTCTTCGTCGCTCTTCTCTTTGTTCAAGCGAAACGTTCGGACGCGTTTCCTCGTCCCAATATCGAACAATCGAATGGTTCCATCTTGCGAGGCAACGGCGAATAATTCAGCCGTTCTGTGTAAGTACCCTGTTCCCTGTACCGCAGGTGCGCCTAAATCCATTTCGCCTTCAAGTTTCATGTCGCTATATTTCCACACGCGAACCTTCGCATCTTCCCCGGTTGTGCAAACGTAACGGTTCATGCCGTCCGTTTGCACCAAGGTGCATTTTCCATCGTGCGCTAATGTCGTGTACCTACTTTCTATGATATCACCCAATTGTGGACCAGAATACGCCCACACGGATTTCTTACCACCCGGAAAGTTGTACCCTTCGTTACCTTTCAAGCTTTTCGCGAGAGCGTTTTTGTCGATTCTGTTATCTGGGCCAACGCCAACGATGCGCTTCAAATCACCGCGATGAAGACCACTCTGCATGTTGTAACGACGAACAGCGCCGGATTCGTAACTCACGAAGCAGTAGCTGCCGCACTGCGATATTGCACACGAAGTGCACTCGGATGTATCGTTTTCTTTGTGTGGCGTCTCCAGAACGTTTTCACCTAAAATACCGGTACCTAAACGCCACGTGTAGACTTTATTTTCCTTTACGTGGCAGGAAGCGATGTTTGCCCACGAAAATTCGCGCAACTCGTTCCACGACATGTACGACACCATTGGCAATTTCAATTCTTCCTCGTGTATGTTCAGTTTCTTTGCTCGAGATGCGACTCGCGACTGCGAAAGCTCTTTACTTTGTTGATCTTGAATCGTCGACCATACCCTCAAAGATTTGTCGCTACCGCTGGCGAAGATGCGCTTCCCGTCAGCGTAAAAGGATACTAGATTTGGAGGTTTTCCGTGACCGCAGCGAAACTTTAACAATCTGCTTGAGCCATCCGATTGATCGTACGCCCATTGCTTCAGGGAATTATCTTTCGCGGAGGTCATCAGTAACGGTTGTCCCGGGAAAAAGTAACACGAAATAATTTCGCTGTCGTGCGCTCGTTGGTTTAAATCTCTCTGTCGTCGTTTTTCTAAATCCCACGTGGTAACCGTACCGTTTACATCACACACGACGATGAGCGGGTCGTTATCGTCTTGGTTTCCCTGCGCATTGAACGAGCAGCACGTCACTTTACAATCGTGCGGCAACGTCATAATCGCTCGCTCTTTATTGATGTCGTATAAAACGCACCGGCCGTCCGAAAAACCAACCGCGATGACATCGAGTGCCGGTGAATTTTGAACGAACGTGATCTCCGAGTCATTCGTGCCTAAATCATCTGCAGTGCCGCCCAATACTTTCACGATGCGTCCGGTGACGATGTTCAAAAGTAACAGTTTCCCTCTTTTGTTTCCTAAGACGACTTTGTTAATGTAGGTATCCGGATGCGCGATGCAGGTTATGCTTCCACCGAACGAATCCGGTAAAATCATAATAGTTGGCGCTAAATCCATCGGATCTTCTTCGTCGTCTTCGGCATGTTTTTCATTTTCATTCCCATCTTTATCGCCCTCTTCATCGTCGTCTTCGTCTTCGTCTTCGTCGTCCGAGTCCGAGTCATTTTCTTCTCCTTCGTCTTCGTCGGAATCCGAGTCTTCACCTTCGTATCGTCGTCCGGTAATCGCATCTGGGTCCAACTTATCCATATCTCTGACGTGCTTGAATGTATCGTCGTCGTCGTCGTCGTTGGAGTCGTCTTCATCGATGTGAGCTCGTTTTCTTCTGTGTTGTTCGTTACCTTCTCCTCCTTCCTCGTTTTCGTTTTCGTCGTCTCCGGGGAAAAACGAACCTATATCCTTCGCCTTCTCCAAACGTCTGAACTTCCGCAGGCACCACGGCGATTTCCTCATGAGCTCGTTCAAAATCTCTTTCGTCGATGCCACGCGTGTTTTAGCGGTGTTGCTACCGCTCGCGTTCTCGTCGTTCTTATTCTTCTTATTCTTCGCGCGTTCCCTCTCGTTCCTCCTCTCCATCACCAGCCGTCGTCGCTCCTCCCTGGCCTTCTTCATGCACTCTTGACTGTATCTTTGGTACTCTCGTTCTCTCCTCCTCATCGTCTTCTCGCTTATGTCCCACACCAACACGCAGTCCGACGCATCGATCGAAACCAGCAGCGTCCCGAACGCGAACAAATGTTTCACCTCCGTCAAGTGTCCCACCAGCTCGCAGGTGATGTGCACCCTTCGACTGCAATAAATCTTCCTCCCGCGACACGCGGAAAAAGTCCAATCTCTCTTCGCGCACACGAGACTCAAATCGTTCTCGTGCATCGGTCCGAGCATAGCCAGGGTGAGTTTTTTACAATCGAAAACGTGAAAGGTTCTCCCAGACGCGGTCGTCGCGTACGTTTCGATGCCTCGTTTGTGCACCGAGAATGGCACGTCGGCGCTTACTTGGCCCAGGACGCGATGCGGGGCAAACAAAGCCATATTTTTCTTCTTATCGTTTAAAACGCTGAAAAACAAAAACACGCACGCGCGAGAGAAAGAAAGAGAGTCTCTTCTTTTCCTGCTCTGTTAGTACGCACACACACAAACAGAGAGAGAGAGAGAGACGTCCAGAGCGCGCGCGCGGTTCTGAATTTTGTTTGTCGCGAGCCGCCAGGAAACAAAACAAAAGAAGAAAAGTTAACAGAAAAAAAAATCAAAACCCTAAATAAGAGAATTTGAGCATCAAAAAAGTTTCGCATCGTCGGTACGGACAAACACACGCGTCAGAGCGAGAAAACATCAAACGACAACATCGCATGACATGACGGTTTTAACCGGGAACGTCGCGACGGCAGTCCTCGCGATCGCGACGACCTATTTTCTGCACCTCTGCGACGACGCGGCATTTGACGCCGCGTTTGTTTCGTGGAAACCGTGCGGGGAGAACGGGAAGTTTTGTCGTCGTCGTGGTCGTTATTACGACGACGAAGGAGGAACAACGACGCGTGCGTTTGATTTTCCCGACGGCAGTAACGACGACAACAACGAAGCTTTGTGCGTGTACACGCGACGGCGGATCGAACGGTCCGTTTTTGGGCAAGAAGAGAGCACGGAGATGCTTTTAGACGCAATTTGCGATAAGTTTAGGGAAATTGATTTTAGCGAAAGAGGAGGAGGAGGAGGAGGAGAGGATATCATCAACGAGGGAGATGATGCGAACGTGAAGCCGTTAGTGATGAGCATTCACGGCAGTCCAGGGGTTGGGAAATCGCACTTTCACCGCGTGTTGGCGAGAGCGGCGTACGGCGTAAACGAGAACGGAAAAGAGCAACAAAATATAGGAAAGGCGAAAGTTTTTATACACGCGGTGAGGAACTTTGTGCGCGGGGTGAGTAGAAGTAGCGGGGGAGGTGATAGGAAGAAGACCTGTCCGGGCGAGCTGTGTCCGGCGTATAAGATTCTGTTCGGTGCGGAGTACGTGGAGAAGGACCGCGCGCGGCAGAAGCGGATGATTGTGAGCAACTTGAGAGCGCATTTGAGGAGGTTTCCTGAGAGCATAGTCGTGATTGAAGAGTACGATAAGTTGCCGTGCGAAGTGAGGAGCGTTTTGAGGCAGCTTTTTGATAGCGGGAGGGTGATGCAATCGACTCCGTCGTCGAGATGGAGGAGGAGGAGGAAGCAGAAGAAGAAGAGGGGCGCGGTGTCTCGATTTTTTTGGAGAAGAGGAGACGACGAAGAAGAGGGAGTCGCGGCGAAGAATAGTAAGGGTGAAGAAGATGACGAGTACGACGACGACGACGACGGTAACGATACGTTTGAGGATTACGACGTCAACGGAGAAAAAATAGAGGTTTTAGGGAACAAAGCGATATTTATTTTGGAGGCTAACGCTGGGTTCGTGCATATTCACGGCGCCGCGGAAGCCGACAGGAAACGTCGATTAGGGGATGAGAGCAAGAAGAGAGATTCTGAACGCGAAGGAGGAAACCACGTCGAGCTCTCGCGAGCGTTGAAGAACGCCATGTTCACGAAATGGGAAAAAGAACACTGCGAAGACTTCCACGATACGGTTAAAGTCTTATCGTCGATTGAATATTTCGTTCCATTTCAGCCGTTGGACGAAGACGCTCTCAAGCAAATCGCCAACGCGCACTTGGAGTATCGCTCGAAGTATCTCATCGAGAATGAGTTCATCTCCTCCATGTTAACGACGTTAGCGTCGAAACCTTCGTCTGCAAAGGTGCCAGGGAATACTGCTGCTGTCTTGCCTAGTATAAACGCGATTAAACGACGCGTCAACGTCACTTTACGTTGGGACGATAGTCTTTTGGCCTTTCTGGCACGAGAATCCGAGTTTGAAGGAGAATTTGCCATCGAAGGCGGCAAAGAGGTCAAATCAACTTTAAGTCGCACCGTAACGAGAGCGATACGCCGAGCGCTTTTACCGTCGTCGCCAACAACCACCGACGAGCGCGGCGAAACCACCCACCCTCCTTCCCTCGCGCAATACGAAAAAATCCGCGACTTTATACTCAAACGTGAACAAGACGCGAAGAAGAAAAAATTCGCCAGCGCTACTACCGCCGCCGCCGAGGAGGAGGAGGAGGACGACGAAAACAGAGACCACGTCGCGAAGCTCCAAATCAACGTGCGTCTCGCACTTCTCTCGGACGGTAATGAAGAAGAAGAAGAACAAAAAAGTTCTGCGACGACGACACGTGGAAAAGGAGAAACCAGCAGCCGGCGGCGTCGATCCGTCGTCGCTTCGATAGAAGTTAGTATTTAATAAATTTTTGAGTAAATACCAGTAGGTCTGCTTCTAAAAAAATTCCTTCACTTAACACACACACGCACACATCAATTTAAAAACACGACCATGCGCGAGACGATTTCACTCCTCTTCTTCCTCGCGATCGTATCGTGCGTTTTGCGAGTCTGTCTGGCGAATCGTCCCGTTCCAGTCGCGCCGCAATCGACGAACAGGATGAAATTTGTGAGAGAAGTGGGTCACGAATTAGAGCAATCCGACGACGCTGAGTTTCGATTGCATTCGATATTCGCGCACCACGTATCTCACGCCGGAGACACGACTTTAGTGCACAGAGTCGTTCCGAAGACGACGACGGAAAGAAATTCAGAGCAGGAGAGCGAGAAAGAAAAAGACGTGAAGCACAGAAAGAAACGTTCGTTACTGTACGACCGAGATGGCCCCTCGGATACTCCTTCGGGTTTACCTTCGGATTCAAACGCGAGAGCATCGTACGCGTCGACGGATGATTTTAAGGATACTTTGAGCGAATTGTCGAGCCTGAGCGTGAATGGCGCGATATCCGGCGAGAAAGTCAGAGGCGCTTTGAAGTTGAATTGGGTTTCTGAGGATTTATACGGCGACATGACGTGGATTGAGGAAGATAAGAGAAGACCATACCGCGAAACGGGCGAGCAATTGTACGACAATCGAGACGTGGAAGGCACCATGGGTGAGGAAGGCGTCACGAGGCAGATCGTCACGTATATCAGGACGCAGGTGGATAGCATTGGTACTGTTTATGATTATTCCGCCCCAGGTGGCGATGCGAATGGTGCAGCGACTCGAGGCGCTGCCGGCGTCGGCGTCGCAGCGATGATGTTCGAGAAGACCGGCACAAACGAGAAAGTGTTGGTTTTTCGAGGCAGTCGAACGGAAGGAGATTTTCAAAACATAAATGCGCTCATAATCGGCAACATACTCTACGACCAAGATGGCGCTGGAATGCAAGAAATTCTCGAATCCAACTGGGAGAAAGTTGGCTTAACAAGGTTGGACGAATTCGACACCAGAGCAAAGACGGAATCGTTGCAATATAAAATTCTACTCGGCGCTGGATTTCTGTTGAGTGGCGGGGCGATAACGGGCGTGGATTTCGAAGGAAATTTAGCCTCAGCTGTGAACGACAAATCGATTGGACCGGCCGGTAACGGAAAAGTCGGCTCTTTAACTAAAGACGAAGCGGAAGACCTCGGTTATTTTGCGGCAACAAAGCAAATCATGGACGCTATTTACGAGGATGACTTTAACGTCGAATTGCTCATCTCCGGATACTCCCAAGGTGGCGGAAGAGCGCAACTGGCTCGAATGTACGTCCAAGGGAAGTATGGGAAACAACCTCCAGTTATCACCTTCGCGAGCGGCGGTGGACCAAGGTGTTATTCGCGACATTTGTTCGAAGACGGACGCACGAACTATTTGGACTACGTTGATCCAACGAAGTATTACGAAAACGTGTACGACTACACGCACTTTTTGGATCCGTGGGCGGCGCTTGGATATAACGTGGGCAAAACGTGCTTGTTTGGCAACGCCGATGGAGACGTCACGCAATCACGAGCGTACAAGTATTGCTCAAAATTTGTAGGTTACCCAGCATCTGTGGTCGTCGGTAAATGGGCATCGAGTCCGTTTAAAGACGATTCCTGGGCCGACGATTTTGACGCGTGCAGATACTTCTCTCATTATTTGCAAGGCATCACGCAACAACTCTCTTCAGATTTAGAATTGAAAGCAGACGGTACTACCGGTAACGGATGCACTTCGTACGAAGGCTGGCCGTTGGGCGACAAGAGGTGTCCTCAAGAAGATGACACGTTGATGAAACTCGTCATTGGAGTAATCATCGCTATTGCCTTCGCTTGCGTCCTTTTCGTCGTCCTCGTCATTTTGTGCATCTGCCGTCGCTATCGATGCGGCGTGTATCAAAGAAAAGGGTGCTGCTGCAAACCTTACGACGACGTCGCTGGCGTCACCGCGCCGCAATGGAAGTCCGTCGAACCGAAACAATGAATGATATGATTATTATTTAATTATACTTTTACATAAACGAATAAATACTTAAAAAACGCGGGTTTGTTTCTGCTATAAAATCCTACATCTCTCTCTCTCTTTCTCTCTACTTTGACGCTTTCTTCGTCTTCTTCGGCGGCTTATAATCCGAGTCCTTCACCTTCCCGACCACCGGGTACTTATCCTCAAACTTTCGGTACCAATCGTTCAGCGCGTCTATTTCCATCGCGAACAAATTCGAGCAGTTCGCGTGCAAGTGTTCTTCCGAAGTGCTCACTTTCGCAAACGCCATCGACGCGTCTCGGCCGCAGAAACAGTTGTACGGACCACCTTAGACAAAACAAGAGAGAGTTAGTTTATTAAAAACACAAAAGAAGAAAATATATGTTACCTGGACCGTAAAAGTCGCGTCCCGAGCTCACGTCAAAAATAGTCCCCTTACACGCCAACAGGATCGGTTTCTTCGCGTCGTTCCCGTCGAACTCTTTCAGCTCTTTCCGGGTCAAATCGCCTTTCGGTTGCGGCTTCGGGAACTCTTTCTCTTCTTTTTTTTCTTTCCGTCGCTTTTCCAATTCACTCTTCTCGTGCGCTTTTAAGATGCGATCGCAGAGGAGCAAGAAAAGGAACGCGAGCAGACACTTTATGACGTGGAAAACTTTCTCTTCGGACGTGGAGAAGTATTTGGCGAGCGGCGCGAGGAGAATATCGCTCGCGAGAGACATCGTGTGTGATGTGTTTTTTGCAAAGCGCAAATTCGAAAATTTTGAAGTGACGAACCACTCACAGAAAAAAAAGCTCTCTCTACTACCGCTAAAACAAAATATCACTAGTGTACGATTACAATCGAACGATTTTCATCTTCTCTTCCCTTCGCATATCTCTCACTCTCTCCAACACTCTAAGCAGCTCCTCGTCTTTGATTTTCCGCTGACGTCTGATCGCGTCCTCGTGCGCCTCTAACATGTGCTCGAGACCTTTGCCCGGGTGCGACTCGAGGAGACTGATTTCGTATTCGTCTCGGTACGTCCATCGGGAGAGAAAGCGTTGCGCGTCTGGGGTTTGTCGGATGTAGGAGATGAGGTCTTCAGGAGGAGAGGAAAGGAGTTGGACGAGGTCGTTGCGGATGTTTCTGTTCTGTTCTGATGACGCGTTATCGTTTTCTTCGGCGCCGTCGAGCCAAATGGTTAAACACGCTCTGCCTTTTCCTGGAAAATTCACCGCTTTGTTCACTCTGTGTAACATTGATTCCGATTGAAACACGACGAGACGATTGAAGGTTGGTCGTATCGTGACAAATGGTCCCATAAACGGTACCAAAACAATCTCGCCGCCGCATTTGTCCTCGTACGCCTCGTTGAGATACAAAATACACGTCAACTTTCTATTCTGATGCGCGCCGCCTGGGTTGTCGAAATGGTACGGGAAAGCGCCGCACGTGTTTATTTGAAGTTTCACCGTTCTGTTATCATCGCCCGGTTTCACTCGCACGCTGTTGTGCGCGCGTTGACGCTCCTGTTTTCCTTCTTCTCCTCTTTCTTCTTCAGTTTCAGAAAACGCCTTTGCGGCGGCTTCGTTAAACGCGTTCGCGAGATGTTTCCCGCTCGCCTCGAAGAATCGGTCCAATGTCTCCATCTCACCACCATCTTTACCGCTCATATTCATGTGCATGTCGTATTCAAACACCCCAGGTTTAGAAAACAAATACCTCGCGTTATTCTTCGCGTCCGTAAAGTGCGTCCGGTTCGGTTTCAGTCGAGGCGCACTTTCCTCGAGCGAAGAAGGCTCACTTTCGCCATCATCACCAATCGCCATCGAACAGAGCTCGTCGCGCATTTTCTTCGCCACGCGTTCGTCTCGGACGAAATCATCGAGCACGACGTACCCCTCGGACGAGAGTAAGCGCACGGCGCTCGGCTCTATCGGCCTCCAAAACATCGTTTTTTCTTCGCCGCTCTCTTCCATTTTCTTTCTTTTCTCGCGTTTTGGGTAACGAACGAAAGCGATTTTTGTCTAAACTCCAACGCGACGCGTGCTCGCGCGCGCGCGCACGAGAGAGAGAGAGAGAGAGAAAGAGAAACGAAAGAAAACAACGCTTCTTTTCACGCGGCGCGACCGAGAAGCTTTTTTCACGACGACATCTCTTTCCTCGAGCTCGTGTCTTTGTCGTCGTCGGTTCTTATTCGTCTTTTCCAACTACCTTCACCTCTTTAGAATTTAGGGTTTTTGTAGCGTACAAAGTAAACCCTAAATGGCCGGCGTGAGAAAAGATCTCGCGAAAGATAGAAAACGAGAGGAGTTCCCCACAAAGCATCTCTCCACTTTTTGTTTCTCTCAAAGCAACTAAAAGAGCGCGAGTCGAGCATTCAAAACACAAAAAGCACAACACAAAAATGTCGAGCGCGTTCGCCTGTTGTTCGTCTTCGTCGAGCGCGCGCATCGCGTCTTCCGTGCGCTCGACGACGAGATCTTTATCTAAAAGACA
>Ga0255753_1000473_pt1 | contig 52635 bp, 26 predicted proteins | sample 041ome_10_FD_179953 | JGI IMG/M metagenome (GOLD analysis project Ga0255753, IMG submission 179953) | Coastal salt marsh microbial communities from the Groves Creek Marsh, Skidaway Island, Georgia - 041412US metaG (version 2) | ecosystem: Environmental > Aquatic > Marine > Intertidal zone > Salt... | reverse complement strand
AGACGACGACGACGACGAAGAAGACGAAGAAGAAGAGATTTTAGGCGCGGAAATAGATTTTGAAAAGCTGGCGGCGAGAGCGGCGAAAATCGCGGCGAGAGCGAATCAACGACAACGAACAACGCCGGCGGATGATGAAGAAAAGAAGAAGAACAAGAGGAAAAGGGAGAACGCGGAAGGGGCGACGACGACGACGACGATAGCGACGATGCCAGCGCCGCCGGTGAAGACGGTTCTCGATGAAGTGGATGAGAAACGGATGGAAAATGGAGACCGCGTGTGGGGGATCGCGCTGAGTTCGTGCTTGGAATATCCCAACAAGAAGTACTTCTTCAGGTGAGCGCGTTTGTACGCTTTCTCTCTCTCTCTCTCTCTCACTCTCTGCTTCGTTTTTAGTTCTTCGCGTTCGTTCGATGAGAAGGCTCTCTTTTATTTGTTTTTGTTCTCTGTTTATCGCGACTGACCCCTCGAATGTCCTTTCTTTTCGAACCGCGCGCCTTTCTCGTCAACCGCCGCGTATTTTCGCAGCCGCAAAGACTCGCGCGCCGAGAGAGTGTGCCAGTGGGAAACGCCGAAAGAGCTGAAAGGCGGCTTACAAAAAAACCTGCGCATATGCCCGCTCAAAGCGACGTTACTGGCGCAAAACACGATGCCAGAAAGCGGGTGGGTAGAGCTGACGACCTCCGTGCCCGTCTGCGACGACGACGACGAAGAAGAAGAAGAACGAGAACGAGAACGAGAGAAAGAAGGCGGAGCGAAGAAGAATAAAAACAAGACGACGCGCGCGGCGAAATATTACTGGCACCCGGCGACGAAACGCGTCACTTGGACGCGTCCGCGGAGAGACGAGAGTGAAGTCAGCGAGGCGGAGATTCTTCCTTTAGCTGGACCGTCGTGAGAGAAAGAAAGAAAGAAAGAAAGAGGTGACCGAAGACGCGGCGCGCGCGCGCGTTTAGATAGAACTTATGTAGTTACTTTTAGAATGCAATGTGAGACATTTTAGGGTTTTAAACCCTAATCACTTTCCTGAAGATCTCTTTTTTCTCCTCGAACGAAGACGAAGATGAGATAAAATTTCCCGACACTAATCTCTCCGTCGCATCTGTTCGCTATCTACGCGCGCTCACTCGCACAGAAATACGAACACACACACACTCACACTCTCACGCGCACTTCGTTTTTCACAAAGTCTCTTCTTTTTATTATTACAAGAGAAAATGAGCGGCGTTGCGATGTTCACGACGACAGCTTCTTGTTCTGCTGCTGCTTCCAAGCGTTGTTTGACGATTCACGGGAAGAAGACCATTAAATCGGAGAGGAAGATCTCGAAACTAGTTCGCGCGTCTTCTTCTTCGGCGTCGACGACGGACAAATCCTTCGATCCGCGCGAGTACCGTCGTCAGCTCGGGAAATCGGACAAGTACACGCGTAAGTTTCTGAACGATCCGGAGGCGAAGCAAACCATGGAAGAGGAAGGCATCGGGTACTCGATGACGGGTTTAGTGGCGCAAATGAAGGAGAAAAACTTTGTGCACGTGGAAGGAGACGTGACGGTGAAACTCGCGGACAGCTACGGTTTTTGCTGGGGCGTTGAACGCGCCGTGCAAATGTGCTACGAGGCGAGGAAGCAGTACCCGACGGAGAAGATGTGGATTACGAACGAGATTATTCACAACCCGACGGTGAACATGCGATTGAGCGAGATGGGCGTGAACTTCATCGAGGAGAAGGACGGCGTGAAGAATTTTGAGCCGGTGCAATCCGGGGAAGTCGTCGTGTTGCCGGCGTTTGGTGCGTCTATTCACGAGATGAAGTTGTTGGCGGAGAAAGGTGTGTCGATCGTGGATACGACGTGTCCGTGGGTGTCCAAAGTTTGGAACGCGGTGGATACGCACGCGAGGAAGGAGTTTACGAGCATCATTCACGGTAAATACGCGCACGAAGAAACTGTCGCGACCGCGAGTTTTGCCAAGACGTATTTGGTAGTGAAAGATATGAAAGAAGCGAGTTGGGTGTGCGATTACATTTTGAACGGCACGGCGACCAAGGAGGAGTTTATGGAGAAGTTCAAAAACGCGCACTCCGAAGGGTTCGATCCGGAGAAAGATTTGGACGCGGTTGGGATTGCGAATCAAACGACCATGTTGAAAGGAGAAACGGAAGCGATCGGGAAGTTATTCGAAAGAACGATGATGGAGAAGCACGGGGTACAAAATTTGGGCGAGCACTATTTGGTTACGGATACCATTTGCGACGCGACGCAAGAAAGACAAGATGCGATTTACAAGTTGGTGGACGAAAAGCCAGACATCATGATGATTGTCGGTGGCTTCAACAGTTCCAACACCTCGCACTTGCAAGAAATCTCCGAAGACGCCAACATCACCTCCTTCTGGGTGGACACCGCGGATAGAATCGATACCGAAAACAACAAAATCTCCTGGAGAACCTCGCATGGTGAAATGCGTGAGACTGAAAACTGGTTGCCGGAAGGTAAGTTGACCGTCGGCATCACCAGTGGCGCGAGTACGCCGGATAAAGTTGTCGAGGACGTGTTAGAGGCGATCTTTGCCTCCAAGGCGAAGGCTGCGGCTGGCGCGGCTAGATAAAAAGTAGAGAAAGAGAGAAAACGTTTTTAAACGTTTGATTTTTGCTGCGACTTTACTTTTGTGCATTATAACATTAATAATAATACTATTTAACACACACTTCGAGCTAGCGCCAAGTTCTTTTGTACTTTTGACGCGTCATCATCTTCGTCATCATCGTCGTTTTCGTGATTATTTAAGTTTCGATACATTCTCGCTCTTGCGTGGCTTTCTCGCGAAATATCTTAACGCAACGTCGTAACTGTCAAATTCGTCATATCTCAAACAAGACAAAGCCGCGCGAAAATGTCTCCATCGTACGTGACAGAGAGACACTCTTTAGATAACGGCGACCGAGGTCAAATCTACTGCGAATACTTTTACGAAACCAAGACCAAAACGCAGAATGGCATCGTCTTTCTCGTCGATGGCGTTTGCAACGACGGCTTCCAATTCGCAACTTTCATAAACAAAGTAACCCGCTCTCACGCCGTGATTCGTTTCGATTATCGAGGCCACGGCCGTTCGAGCGACGCGCCGAAGGATAAATTGTTGACGGTGGATATTTGCGTATCGGACATGAAAAGAGTTTTGGCGCATTTTTACCGGACGCACCCGACGTTGAGGAAGAAAGCGAGACACGACAGAGTGACTCTGATTAGTTACAGCTTAGGCGCGCAAGTGGCGCTGCGGTTCGCGGTGAGCGAGGAAAACAGAGTCAACGGTATTGGAATAATAAATGGCACCTTAGAACCTGCTTTCTACGGATTGTTTAGGTCTGAAACAGTGAGCGATGGTATAGTGTATTTATTGAGACGGAGCGCTTCGTTCCAACGGTTCGTCGCGTTTTGCATCCGGATAGGCATGCTTTTACTCTCTCTGAACGGTTTCGTCTCGTCTCTGTTGGCGTCGTATTTCGTCAGAGCGAGTGCAAAGAATTTTAAACCTTTTTGGGCGCACGCCAGACGCGTTCAGGCGAGATCGTACCTCTCGTTTCTCGTGGACGCGCACACCAGAGACGGTTTGGATATTCTAGAATATTTCGGAGACTCGTCCGTCTCGAACCGGCCGCTCCTCTTGTGCGTCGTCGGCATGAAAGACACGCTCGTCAGGACAGAAAAAACAGTACAAACCATCCGCAACATCGCTCCAGAGTGCGAAATACTCAAAATCGAGAGCGGCTGTCACGCGCTTCTCGTCCACGACGACCACAAAGAAAAAATGGCCGCCGCGTTGGTCGCGTTTGTTAACAGGTGCGCCACCACCGCCGGAATCAACGACGACGACACCGTCGACGAGGATACCATGAACGCCGTGTTGTGTTAGAGCGTGCGTGCGTGTAGAAAAAAGAGAGTAATTAGTTATAGTGAGTAGCGAAATGTAAATATGAAGTAGAGTAGCGCGGCGTTTCGTAGCGAAACCGTGTGTTGGAGCATGTATATGTGAGATATCAGATAAAGCTCACACGCGCACAAAAGTCAAAAAAAAGTTCGTCAGTTTCACAACCTTCCTTCCCACGCGCGCGCTTTTTCTTTATCTAAAAAGGAACAACACGCTCGCTCGCGGGAGGAAGAGAACAACAACAAACGCAACGAAAGCAACAGAGAGCGGTCGTCCTCGTTCCAAAAGAGAGAGAGAGAGAGAGAGAGAGAGAAAGAGAGGAAGTTTCTCTAAATTTTCACTTCCCCAACACTAATACGTACGCGGCTCTTCTCCCCCAAATTGGACCCGGTCTTTCTTCTTCTTCTTCTTCTCAGAGAGAGAGAGAGCGATTATAATGAACCCGCGCTTGGCGAGAGAGGACAGGAAATCCCCGACCGTATTCTTTCTCGTCTTATCCGTGACTTTATTTCTTTCCGTGGCGGTGTTAGGACCGGACGGGCCTTTGCGAGCGATGAAGAGATCGTCGATCTCGTTTCCGCGGTTGGGAACGACGACACAGCAACAGGAACAACAACAACAACAACAATCAGAATACGAACGCATCAGCGAGTATTTCGGGAAATTCGCGGTGAAGAGAGAAGAACCCTCCGCGGAGTTTGGCGGTCGGAGAGCCGGCGGTAGTCTCGGCGGTGGTCAAAAGTCGAAAACCATCTCCGCGTTTGGGAGGTATTGGGACAAGCAAGTGCCGATGGACAACGAGATTCGGAAAAACCGGGAGGGGTCGAAGAGAGTGTCGGCGATCATGGACCCTCCGGCGGAGACCTCGCACGCGTCGAGTTTACTGGCGCTGCCGAATGGGGACATTTTGTTGGCGTGGTTTAGCGGGCAAGGCGAAGGCGGTGACGACGTCGGCATCGTCTTGAGTAAACTGAAGAAGGGCGAGACGAAGTGGAGCGAGGCGAAGTTTGTCAGCAGGGCAAAAGGCAGGTCGGCACAGAACCCCGTGTTGATGAGGAATAATGATCCGAACGACGAAAACGATTCGAATCACGTGAGAATTGTGCACTCGAGTCAAGCCGCGTACGAAGGGCAAGGGACGTCGGACATGAGGTCGTTGTTTTCCACCGACGGGGGAGAGACGTGGTCGCATCCGGTGGTTGTCGACCACAAGAACGGAGCTTTCCCGAAGAACAGCGCGATTCGAGCGTTGAACGGGGAACTGATGTTGCCAATGTATTACACTCCGAGTGGATTTTTTGACGCGTCTACGCAGTATTCCGAGATACAAACCTCTAAAGACGGCGGGGCGTCTTGGCATCCGTTGGTGGAGATGCCCGGGACGAGAGGGAATTTGGTGCAACCAACCATCGTGAGATTGAATAACAACGACTTGTTGAGCTTTTTTCGATCTCGCAAGGCTGATTTCATTTACGCGTCGAAATCGACAGACGATGGTAAGACGTGGAGTACAGCGAAAGCGACCAAGTTTCCGAACAACAACGCTGGGATACAAATGATCAAGCTGAGAAACTCCAGCAAAGACATGTTAGTACTCGTGTTTAATAACTGCAACGAAGGCAGGTTTCCGTTATCGATCGCGTTGTCCGAAAACGGTGGCACATCGTGGAACCACATTCGTGATTTGGAACCCGACGTCGATTTCGACCACGAGCAACCGAACAGAGACAAACATACCAACGACGGCGACGGCGAGTATTCCTATCCCTCCATTCAAGAAGACGCCATTCACGACGGACTTATTCACGTCGCGTACACGTTTAGACGCGAAACGATCAAATATTCCGCGTTTATGGTAGATTGGATCAAGGAGAATTCTGACGAGGCGAAAACGGTCGGAAAAGTGCAAAAGATTGCGGACACTTTCAACGACGCCGTGTATACCGAAGACATCAATGGGAAAAGAAACGACTGGGAGTTTGACGTTGGTTCCGATAACGATGGAAACCCAGGGACGGAGTACATGTTACCAAACCCAGAAAATTTGAAGTTATAGATAATAAGAAAAGATGCTAGAAAACAACAGGTCATTCATTAGCCGCACAAAGAAAAGTTTTGTTGGAAAAATGTTGCGCGTGTTTGTTTTAGTTTTGTGTAAATGTGTTTTGTGTCTCTCAATCAAAAACCATTCGCAAAAATATGACGACGCGGCCGGCGACGATGATAATCTTTTCTTCTAAAACATCCAAATAAAGCAATTTATCATCATTTGTAATTCTATATATATATAACTATACATCAAGAAAGCTTACGAAAAAGACTTAGTTAAAGTTCCAAGCTCTTCGCGAGTGCTCTCAGTTCATCCACTTCCATGCGCATTTCCACTTTCCGGTGTCTCTGTTTACAATCGCACCCGCGATTCCAGTGTTGCAAACATCGCGCGAACGATCTCCCAAACTCGCACTCGCACCTCACGACCGCCGCAAAAGGCATGGCTTTGCACACCACGCAACAATCTTCCGGCCCATCGACTTCAGGGATGTTTTGACACTTGTAAAAGCGCAACGGATCGCCTTTAATAAACCCATCGCCTCTTTGTTTCCCATTCAAAATCGATTCCCAATTCTCCAACTCGTCCGCCAACGTTTCCAAATCCGTTCGTAAAACTCTGGACATGTGTGCCATCCATTTGCCTCTCGATTTTGTCGTTTCAAATATTTTCTTCAAACTTTTAGCCGCGGTGACGATGACGCGATCGTGCGCGAAAACTGCGTTTCGTTTCCCGTTACCCTTGACGTAGTTCCTGCACGCGACTCGACCCATCTCGATCCAATCCACCGGAGCAAAGTTCACCGCTTCGCCGACGTTAAAGCCGTGCGAAAAACCACTGTGATAGGCCCTCGGAAACGTAACCACGAAATCTCCGGGTTTTTGAACTAGTTTGACAATCTTAACGTCATTCTCAATCAGCTGCCCGGGAGGGACTAACATCGTGATGTGATGTAACTTGTCTGGATTTTCTTTGAACAACGAAGGGACGGCTGTTTTTGCGATGGCTTCAAACTTTTCCGCGTCGGTTCCGGGAATTCCGTACCATGTTTTTGCAGACCCTTTGTGGGCGTAATTCACGCTAGCTAGATAGTGATCTTCAACGTGCCAACAAAACGTCGCGAACAGCATTCCGCAATACACCCACGGCGTGGTCAAACCCGGAATATCGTCATCCACGAACCGTAACAAATTATCCGGATGCTTCGATAACTCAAACATATCCCACGGATGTTTTTCCGTATCCTCTGGATCACCGCTAATGCCAGCCGCAAATCCGCTCTGATATCGTCTCGCGTCCACGTCGCTTCCATACTCTACTAAAACCTCTCCTTTTTTATTCACGTTTTTCGTCTGAATCAAACTCCCGCACTCCGCCTTCGCCTCGTTTGGATTCGTCTCCACAATCCTCCAGTACTCGTCTTCCATTCTTTTGAGTAAATCGTCCTCGTCTTTGATATCTTTAAACTTCTCTGGGTGCGCCGCTTTATAGTTCTCCTCGAACGTATCCGCCATTTCTTTATACTTCTCCAACCCGGCGTACGTCTTCCCCGGCGGGAAACTCTCGCCTTGTTGCAACCTGTTCACGTTTTGATGTTTCGTTTCCACCATACTATCCTCTCCAAAGCAGCATTTGCCGTTAAAATTCGGTCTGTACCCTTCCGGAGGAACGATTTTACAAATTCCAAACTCTTCCGCTTTCGATTGTATCGAGCATATGTACGCGATCGGGTCCTCGAACTCCTCCTCGGTCGGGTAAAAAATCGGAGCGAATGGGATTTTCGTCCCGTCCGTTCGCGAGTGCGTGATGACTTTAGACGCTTTGATTGCCTGTTTGTATTTTGTATCACACAAAGACAGGAAGAAAGAGAGAGAGAGAGAGAGAGAGAGAGGTGAGTTCTTTTCGACGATATAAAATGAACGAGCGCGCTTTTAATCATCGAGTTCGTCGTCCTCATATCGGGGAGAGAGAGAGAGAAAAGAGACGTTCAAAGCGGCGAAAAAGTCTCTCGTACATTTTGAATCTCGTGCGCTTCAAAGTCGTTATCGTAGACCGCTTTCGGCGCGCGTCGAGCTCGTTTCGACGCGCGAGGAGGTGGAGGGTTTGGGTTTTGTTGTTCGTTGTTGGCGCCGTTGCTCTCGTTCAGCGTCATGGTGTGCTTGAGTCGCTTTCGTTCTGTTTATTTTATCACCACGATGCGTGAGAAAAGTGAGGAGAGAATGTGAAATGCGTTGCCTCTCTCTCCGTCTCGCGCGGATGATACGAGACGGCGACGAACGTTCGTGCGGGTAGCATGTTTAAAAATAGCCGACTGATTGTTACAACGCGCGTGTTATTATGAGCGATAATACTTTTTGTTTGTGTACTTTTCTTTTCTTCTTCTTTTTCTCACGGCCTGATCCCGCCGACGTACGCGACGACGACGAGCGCCAAGACGAACAAGATGATGTTCGCGAACAAGTTCGACGGCATCGCCTTCCCTGGCACGCCGCCTAAACCGACCGATTCGTTGAGCAATTTCGCGCGCATTTCTTTGGAAACGCCTCCGGAAGTTTTCGCTGGCGGTGGTTTCGAGGAGGAAGGATCGTCGTCGTAGAAGGAATCCGGGAACTCTCGCTTCGGTTTCGGCGGCGGTGGGAGCAAATCGTCCAGAGACTTCATCGTGTCGTCCATGGACTTTTGCGCATCAATCGATAATTTTTAACGGAGAGGCACGTCGTTTGTCAGCGCGCGCGCGGGCGACGGAATGCAAGAGAAACGAGATGAAAAAGAAAACTACCGAGCGCCCCGGGGTCCCCGCGCTTTCGCCAAAAGACGCTCGAAGCGATTACGACGACGACGACGACGACGAAACGCTCCGCGCGAGTCTCGATTCAAAACAACAAACACGTAAGCAAAAAAGAAATCGGAGAGAAGAGCGATGCTGATGAAAATACCTCGTTCGGTCCACCGTCCCCAGCGCTAGAAGCCATCACTTTCACCACCACCGCATCGTGATTGCGAGTGACTTTGTAATTTCTCGTCGTAGGTCGTCTCAAAGTCTTCGCGAAGAGGAGAGAAGAAGACGTCGTCGGTATCGTCGTCGAGAGCATTCTTTTTTTCTTTTCGGTGTGACGGTGAGAAGGAATCGCGAAGAGAACTTTTTGCGAGCCATTTATTTAGGGTTTCCAACCCTAATATGTAAAAAAAAGCTCACCAGCGAGTGCTGAGTCAGTTTTTTTCTCTTTTGTGCCCCAGAGAAAAACACAACTTAACACACGCACATATTATTTTTCAAAGATGACGATCAACGATCACGATCAATTCACGGGTTTGAACGCGGTGCACGTCGCCGCATCGGAAGGGAACGTGAAGAAGCTCGTCGAGTTGATGGACGACGGCGCCGAGTTGGACGTTCCCGCGCTCGGAGGTGCGCGATTTACATCGCGATTGCTTTTTTTTTATAACCGAATTTCTTCGATGAGAGAGAGAAAAATGTGATCTCCTCTTCCTCGCATTTACGCGCCCCGTTTGATCCTTCGCGAAGGAGAAACGCGTGAGGAGCGTTGGTTTTCGCGTCGATCGAACGACGAGGGGTAAAGATTTTCGCTCTTTTTATAGAACGGCGTTCGAGGAGATGGGTATTTCGGCGCGCCGATTACGCGTGTTTTGTGTTCATTTTTTCTTCTTTTTCTCTCCGTGTGTTTTTGGTGGTATCGCGATAAAGAGGAGGAAAGAAATAAGTGCTCGAAAAAGAGGCCAAAACTCTCGATTTGAAAACAAAGACTAACCGTCCGTCTCTCTCGCCTCCTCCTCCTCTTTCTCTTTAATTTAAAAAAAACAACAACAGAAAACGCGGGTAAAACAGCCGCGATGATTGCCGCCGGCGCCGGCCACGTGGACGTGCTCAAAGCCATGCAACGCGGTCCGTCCATGCTCGACTTGAAAGCCGCGGACGGAGGCACCCCGGCGATGTCCGCCGCCGTGCACGGATACAAGGAAGTTTTGGATTACTTAATTTCCAAGAAAGTCGATTTGAACGCGCAAGATGAGGACGGCTGGACGGCGTTGCACTTTGCGGTGATGGCGAACGCGGCGAGTTCGGTGAAGGCGTTGTTAGCGGCCGGGGCGAAGACGGATATTAAGAACTCGGACGGCGATACCGCCGAGATGTTAGCGCAAGGATCAAAGGCAGGAATTAAGAAGTTGTTTGGTAAAGGAGGATCCTCGAAGAGGTTGGACGGGGTTAAGGAAGGAAAGAAAGGGTGCGTTGTCATGTAAACTACGAAGTCAGAAGAATTGAATTTTCGGGGGAGTTGAGAGGAGGGAGCAGGGATGATGACGACGCACGAGTGAAGAAAAAAAAATAAACAGAAGACGATACTAATAATACGAAAAGTTTTCTTCTCGCGAGATGTAATAAGGCGAGAGAAAATGAAATGAATGAAAAAAAAAGTCCTTTAGAGTATGTTGTTGTTATTGTAGAGACCGCACACATATAGAAAAATAAACACGACGAATCGTATACGCGACGCCACGGTATAATATCACAATTCTTTTTCTTAGATTTCGTCCAATAAACCTTTCTTCTCCTCCTCGGGCGGAGAAGAAGCGTCTGCTTTTTCTTCCTCTTTTCCTTTCTTCTTCGCGTTCTTTTTGCTACTGCTAAGACTACTGCTATCATTGCTGCTAGATTTAGCGCTACTATTATTACCATTTTTCTTCTTGCTTTTCTTCGTCGTTTTGTCGCCGCCGTCGTCAACGTCGCCGGTGTCCAACCCATCCGTGGGAATATCGAACAAATCATCGAGAGACATCGGATGCGAGTCTTCCTTTCGCTTCTCTTCTTCTTCTTGGACGCCACTCTTTTCCTTCTTCGCGGCTGATTTCTTCTTTGACTTCTTCGCCGGATGAAGCTTTTTCATGACGTCGTTCTCGACAGTATTCACGGTATCGATGTTTGACTTCTCGCTTTGCTGCACGGCCTCAATCAAGTTCTCCAAAACTTCCGGATCGACCTCGCCGCTCTCGATGCGTCCTCTCAAATCGGCTTCGTTGAGGAACTTATCGACGGAATTCTTCGCCGCAGTTCTCGCGAGCCATTCGTCTTTACCTTTTTCCTCTGCGAGACTTTGTTCCACCGCGTTGAGCTTCTTTTCCAACTCTAAACGAGATAAGACGTCGTCCTCGGTGATTTCCGAATCTTCCGGCAACGCCACGTCGTCGGCGTGCGACCACAAAATGTCTTCGTCGTCCGAAACGCCTCGGACATCATTGACCATCGATCTCGCGATTCTGTGCGCGAAATCGTCCGAAGCGACAGTATCTCGGACATTTCTCGACCATCCTTTCACGCCTTCTTTCTCCTTTAAGCGCGTGATGAAATCTGAGACGGACAATTTGACTTCTTCGGGCGACATCGTGTTACCACGCAAATCCGCGTCGAAGCGTTGTCCGCGAAGAATGTCCTGTTCTGAAACGTCTTCGGTGAGCCCTCCGTGCTTGGACGACGATGCGTCTGAATGACTCGTGCCAGGAGAAGTGCCTCCCCACGGGTACCTAAACGGCGTGTTTGCGTTGTAATACGCGCCCGTTCTGTCTCGATCGTTATCTTCCAGAATTTTGTTCTCATTGGCAATCTTCTTTGACATTTCGCTGCTCAAACCAACCTTGGCGGCCGGGGACTTGCTTCCATCGAATTCGTTCAAAAGTTCGACTCTTTCAATTTGTAAATTTGTCAGCGTTTCGTTCAATCCTCTTAATTCGACTTGTTTGCGGTTTTGAGGAAGCGTCTTGGAGTTTTTCACTTTTTGCATCAACTTCTTTGCCATGTTGATCTCGCGCTCGTTTACCGAAAGCGCCGCTCCAGCGCCGCCGTCTGCATCAAAATTGTCATCAAATTCCGAGTCATCTTCCACGTCTTCGTCCTCTCCCAACTCTCCTTCGTCGTCGTCTTCGTCAGCGTGGACGATCACTCTCTTCCTCCCGCCGTCGTCGTATGGCATCGGAGGCACGTACTCCTCGCCTCTGAAATACGCCAAGCCTCTCTCGTAATAATGCAACTCGGTGCCTAAAACAGTCGCTAAAAGCACCACTAATACTAATAAAAAGCAAATCGCCACTCTAGCTACCCACGGGCTTCCAGAACACAAGAACATTCTCTTGCCTTTTTCCAACTCCTCTTCGTCGGCTAATTTTTTCCTCGTGAGAATTTCTTGCTTCTCGAGATCGTACAACTTTGCGTTCATCGCCAACTGCTCTTTTTCCTTCCTGAGTTGTTTTTTGCTGCTCTTGGTCTCACTGCTTTTCAACGAACTCGCTTTACTTCCGCCGCTCTTCTTCGACGGCTTCGCGCTTTCGTACTGCAATCGTTTCGCGACTTCGTCCTCGTCTTCGCTCGAAACCGACGCCGAACTCTGTCCGTCGTACCGCGACCGCCGGCGTCGGTCTTCGTCCATGCCATCGTCCAGAAGAGCGTCTATGACGTAATTATCTTCCCCGTCGTCCTCGTTGGCGTAACTTTTATTCTTCTTGTTCTTATTCTTTTTCTTGTCCGTGTTCGTGTTGCTTCCGTAACTCGTATTTTTCTTCTTCTTTTTGCAACAGCCTTTCTCGACGTCGTCGTCGTCGTCCGGCGGGCCTCCGTATATTTCAACTTTTTCTCCTCCTCCTCCTTTCCCTCCGCGTTCGTGCATCGTGTTCCATCGAGGCACGCTCCCGCGTTTCGACATCGACGCGCCCATGATGATTATATCGTTTTTCTTCGAGGTTCGCTTCCCTGGCGTCTCACTTTTCCCTCTCTCTCTCTCTCTCTCTCAAAAGACACGCACACCCCACTTTACGCGCGCGGCGTCGTCTTTGGGGGGAAATGCAGAGATGATGAGCTCAAAAATAAAACAGACGCGGGGAAAAAGAAAGCCTCTCGTCGCTGCCTCTCTCTCTCTCTCTGTTATCTCTCGCGCTCGCGCATCATCGCGTGAGTCTTAGCGCTTTTTTTATTCATGCGTGTGCGCGTTGTTGCGTCTGCGTGTGTGTGTAAGTGTGCACGCGTAGCCGCGCAAAAGCACTTCAGAAATTTGTGCCGCGGTTGAAGAGTGTGGGAACTTAATTACGTAAATTTTGCCCCAAAAAAGAGAGAACGAAAACGAAAAAAGCGCTCAAAATCATCTCACGACGTGTTTTGCGATGTTATTATAAAAATGAAATTAAAAACATGTACCAGATACTATCATAAAATGGCGCCATAAGAACGCGGATGGATTTTTTCCGACTCGCAATCGACGCCGCGTAACATGCTGTCGCCTTCGTCCCTAACAAGCTTGGCTTCAACTTCGCGGAGTTTGCGCGTCAACTTGACTGTGTACATAGAAGAAAGCGTAGCGATGATAACTGCGACGAGTAATATCGTCGGCGTTGATACCAACCGCGGAGAATGCGCAGGAACCTTCATCTCCGCTTCGCCAAGACCGGGTGCGAGCGTTTTCTTGTGTTCCTTGAGAGTCGAAGCAGCCAACTTGTGCTTCTTTTCTGTTCCAGCCGATGCCTTGCCCATGTCCGACCTGGCACTGTTGCTCTTCATGACTTCGCGATAACCCGTGTTGCTGCAACCAATCGTGGTAGAAAACGTTTGTTTTCGAACTGTGTTGCCTCCGATGTCCATAATCTTTGGACCGTTCTCATCAGCATTGACCGTCACTTCGTAGAGTCCGCTTGCTTCTGGCGGGAACTCGATGGCGAGAGAGCGTATTTCCGTCAGGCAGACAAACGTATGTTTATAAATAACATCTTTGACCGCGACGTCTCCACTCGTAACTTTATCACCCGCACACGTCTCAATTTGCGTAATTTCGTACGTCATGCGTTCCACAGAGAGTTGCGGACAAACGATTGGTTCAGAATACTCAATTCTAAAGGTATGATCTAAGGTCGACGTTTCAAGCGCGAAGGGGGCGACAACGTCAACCACAAGGTTCAGATTCTCCGCCGTTTCAGACCCTTTCACTTCCATAGGCGCAAACGAGTCGTAGCCAGAGCAGAACGCTTTCGCCCTGATCTCATACTCGCCATCTTTCAGTCCGTTTAAGAAGTATTGACGTTCGATGTTCCACTTGAAAGAACATCCTTGACCGCGGGCTGACTCGCATTGGACATCGACGTCTTCGACATCATTTTTCCAAATGTCCTTATCCTTTCCGACCATCGTCCACGCGTTTATCCATTCACCTTTGCCCAACGTTCTCCATTGTATTCTCACAAATTCCAAGTGAGGATGGACCAAGTGATTCGTTTTTTTAGTGTCGCCTTCTTTGTAATCTTTCGACCACAAGTTGAGAGGATCCGGATTCAACAGCGTCATGTTGACGTAGGCCCCCGTATTTTTGCTCGCAGTGTAGTGTAAGAATCTGTTGTATGTGGTGACGTCCCAATCGACCTTTGGGCATTCGCGCTCCCACTTGAAATCACCTAGGAACGCATCGTTGGAAGCTAACGGGTCGCGGTAAAGCGCCGTGTTCCTGGCCATATCAGATTCGCACTCGGAAACCAGCTTCAAGCCGATGCTCGTGTACTCGTCGCCAAATCGGCCTTTCTCAATTTCAAGAGCCAAACGCGTGTATTTGAGATTACCCTCATTGTCAACAGATTCAATATCTCGTAACGGTAACATCTCACCATACGGTCGAACATATTCGCCATTGATTCTAAATTTAAGGTCGAGCATGTTGCCCCCAAAGTCACCCACGTATTGCTCACCACGCATGACCATGAGACGATAGTTCACGGTTTCTCGGTACGGCGATTCGTTCGTGATAATGACGTCAAAAAGTGCCGAAGACTGAGGAGAAACGAATTTGTTGTTCATACCAGCTGACGCCTGAGTTGTCAATATCAACCCAGATTCTCTCCACATGGTATTTGGCTCTGCTGGGCATTTTGAGGCGCCGCCAATTGTTTTGAACATGGGGGTGCCGAATCTTTTATCGGTGGCAACTTTGACGACAAACTTATCGAACGGATCTGAATCACCGAGAGAATAAGTAGTCGAAAGCTCTCCATATTTCGCCCATGCCATGACATGTTCGATGCCGTCATTTTTCCCGTACATTGTCGTTTGCTCCATCGCACCTTCTTTAATCATAATCTCATATTCCATGTTCACATCCGTCTTCGCTTCGGCATCTGCTTTGAAATTCCAACCATATCCCATGCCGTCGATGCGATCTTCAATGCTCGAAGTGAACTCCAACACGTGACCGCCGCCTGAAAACGTCAGGTAAATATCTTGGCTCTTCCCACTAGGTATCGGGTCTTTCTTGGGATCAATGTCATTGCCACCCCCGAATGAAAAGCCTGCTTGCGATCCAAACATAGAGGCATCAATGAATCGCTCCGCGTATCCATTCTTGACAAAGCCGTCATTAATGTCCATTCCGGAATGATTGAACATGCCAGACTCGCTTACCCGATTCATACCTCTGCTGAATATGCCATACGAGTGTGAATCTTCCGTAGAGTCAAAAACGTTTGCGCCTTCTAAACCAAAGCTTGAAACATCGTAGCTTGATAAACCGTACTCCGGTCGAGGCTCCCAACGTTCAGGGTGCGGTCTCGCCTTTTCCTTTTCCGGAGTCATATCTTCTTGAGAAAAGATCGAATCCATGTCGATACCCATTTTCTCCATTAACGGTTTGATCTTAGTTTCGTAGTTATCCACAAACTTGTTAATCATTATGATGGTATTCGCCATACCTTTGCACGTTTTGTAGCACTTTATGCATTCGTCGCCAGTAGACGTCGAATCGCAGCCTTTCTCCTTGTCGCATTTTTCCGTGCAGGTTTTTTCATACTCGCTGGCGTCGGCACCAACGCCGAAAGCTTCTGCAACCGAAAAGTCGGTATCACCACCCGATTTGCTGTGTGTTTCTGTCACTTTCTTCCCCGCGTTGATAGCATCGAGAGCTTGTTGCACTTCTCCTCCACCTTCTGTTCCAGATGTATCCATCTCTCCCGCCATATCTAAGATTTGTACCATTTCATCTGCCGACAACGAAGATGGGTCGGTAATCAATTTTTGAATAATACTGCCCGATGAATAGAGCGCTTCGACCATTTCGATTGTGACACCTTCAGGTAATTTATCCTCAACCTGCGAAAACATCACTTTTCGAAGTTCTTTGTTGTCGAAGATTCTCGTTGCGTCATCCGCGCTAAATTCAGATGGATCCGCCAAAAGCGGGAGCACGGTTTGCACGGTGTCCGACTTGAAGAAATCCATGATGCTGGCCGCTTCGTCGTCGCCGAGACTTACAGGTTTATTGTGTACGTGTAGTTTCGGGGTCTTTTCGTAATGTCCGATTGAACCACTTTTAGTAGATGACGGCTTCTTAGTATCTTCACCGAAGTACTGATCAAACAATTTCGCGACTTGCTCGAGTAACGCAGCTTGTATGTCTTTATCCATCAGCAACGCCTTTGCATCGTCGACGGTAAAGTCATCCGGATTTTTCATCAAAGAAATCAGAGTTTTGACAGCGTCGCTTTTCAACAGTTCTTCTGCTTCTTTCAAGTCCCAACCCTCTGGCAACAACGGCTGAACTTTCTTGTAAATCATCCCTTTTACCTCGTCTGAAGAGAGAATCTTCTTCAAATCGTCGACGGAGAAGTCTTCAGGATTCTTCAACAGCGGCAAGATTGATTGCACAGTATCTGACTTCACGATCTTCTCTACGTAGCTCAGATCGATATCGGCGGGGAGCATTTTCTTGACTTGGTCCAGAATCATCTTATGGATGTTTTCATCTTTCATCACTGTCTTCAAATCATCGACGCCAAAGTCGCTCGGGTCCTTTAGCAAAGGAAGTAAGGCTTGCGCAGTCTCTGACTTTAACATTTCCTCAATCTTTTGAATACTCCATCCCGAAGGTAAATAATCTTCGACCTGAGAGAACAGCATCGTTTTGATCTTGTCGTTTTCCAACAGCTTGATGAAGTCATCTAAACGAATATCTTTTGGATTACTCAGTAAAGGAAGAAATTCTCGCACTTCTTTCGAGGACAAGATCTCTTCAGCTTGGGACAAGTCTATACCGTCTGGGAGATTTTCTTGCACTTTATCCATGAGCGCTTTCTTAATGTCTTTGTTGCTCAACAGATTCTTCACGTCATCCGCGCTGAAGTGCTTCGGGTCTTTAAGCAACGGCAACAACGCTTGCACTTGCGGGGAAGAGAAGATCTCCGCTGCCTTTTTGGTGTCGACACCATGCGGCATGTAATCTTGAGCTTGCTCGATCACGAAGCTTTTGATACTGAACGGTTTACATTCCTCATCTTCCGTCTCGCAATATTTAAACTCATAGCTCACGAGATCCATCATGTCCGAACTGTTGAAATCTTCTGCGTCGATATCGCCTTTAATCAATTGTATGATTTTTTTACCAGCGCTGGAGCCCATAAACTTCTCGAAGTCCTCCACCTTTGCTGATTCCGGCAACAGTACGGACACTTTGTCGAAGATTATTTTTTTCATTTCTGGCGTGGACAAAAAGGTCTTCAAGTCGTCTTTCGTAATTTTTTTTGGATCTTGCAAGAGAGGGAGGAGCGTCTTAACGGACTCACTTTCCGCGAAACTCTTGACGTCATCAATCGACATGCCTTTCGGTAACACTTTCTCCATTGCTTCATAAATAGCATCCTTCACCGGTTTCGATGACAAAATCGTCTTGGCATCTTCAATCGTGAAACTGCTCGGATCTTTGACGAAGGAAAGAACGAATTCAGGAGTTCCCGAAGACGCAAACTCCTTCACGTCATCAACTGAAACACCATTTGGCAAAAGTTGAACACATTGTTCAAGAACAATGTCGCGGAGACCAGTAGATTTTATCATCTCAACTGCATCGGCCGTAGAAATTGACTTGGGATCTTTCATCAGAGGCAAAATCACTTTCAAATTGGATGACTCCATGAAGGCAGATATCTCGTCCTTGGAGAAATCATCTGGGAGCATTTTCTCTGCGATCGACAAGACGGCGCTCTTGAATTCGTCCGACTCGAAGACAGCCATCATATTCGCTTTCGTCGCAGTTTCCGGATTTTTCGCCATCGGCAAGAGATTCCGAACTAAGAAACTGTCCTTAAACGCATTCAATTTTTCCGCATCGTAGCCTTCTGGGAAATATTTCATGGCTTTCTCCGAAACTATTTGCTGAACTTCTTTGGACGCGAGTATTTCTAGTACGTCATCATTGCTCAAGTCCTGCGGCGATTTAAGCAACGATTGAAGGTAAGAATGAGATTCCAGGAACATATTAATCGTTTCGGACTCTTTGACCATCTGTGCTTCTTCGGATGTCAATGCAGAGGCAGGTTTATTAGCTATTTCGATGATTTTATCCTTCGTATCCTCGTCCATGAATGCTTTCATATCGTCTATAGTAACATTTACCGGCAACATCTTCTTGAACTGTTTCGAGCCTAAATAGTCTTGGACCGGTTTTGAACTCATCAAAGTTCGCGCATCTGCTACGCTGAATTTCTTTCCTTTCGCCAATAGCTTGATAATTTTCATCTCTTCGGAATCGATGAATTCGCTCACCGCTCCCATGGACATACCAGGTGGTAACATGGAAACGACTTGGTCTGATTTCATGAACTCCAGAAAGACGTCGGAATTGACGATGCTTTTTGCATCATCTGCTGTTAAAGAATCACCTTTGGCAACGGAAAGCAAAACTTTCATAGCGTCATCGTTGAGAACTTTTACCACCTTGTCGTAGGTAAGGTGACCGGGTAACCTTTCGTTAAACTCGTCCGAGTGCAAGAAACCTTGGACTGGTTTTGAGCCCAACAGCGTTTTCGCGTCGTCCGCGGTAATTTTGTTCCCTTTCGATAATATGGTGAGCACTTTTGCGACGTCTCCGTTCAGAACAGCCTTCACATCTTCGTAAGTCAGATCGCCCGGTAACATATCGTTGAATTTGTCAGAGTGTAGAAAGTTTTGCACCTGTTCTGACTTTATCAACATGTGCGCATCCTCCTTATCAAGTTTGCCATCTTTGGCGAGTGCGATGATCAACTTGGAATTTTTATCCGTGACAAATGCTTTCACTTTCTTCAACGTGATACCATTCGGTAGCATCGAGTCAAAGTTATCCGAACTCAAAATCGTTTGAAACAGTTCGCTGCTTACAATCATTTTCGCATCCTCGGCGGAAAAATTCGAGGGATCTTTGACGAGCGATTTGATGAATTCAAAATTCTCTGAGTTAAAGAAATCTTCGACCTCGGCGAAGGTCAGGCCAGCTGGCAAGATGGATTTCATCTGATCGGAGTTGAACAAAGTTTGCATCGGTTTCGAGTGCATTAACATTTTCGCGTCTTCAGCATCAAACGATTTTGGATCTTTGAATAACGGAATAAGCACCTTTGCCATGTCAGAGTTCACCACCTCCGCGATCGCGCTCACGTTGACATTTTTAGGTAAGAGCTCTGTGACCGCGTCAGATTTCAACATCTTTTGGATTGGGTCACTTTTAAGGAACACTTTAGCATCGTCGCTGGTAAACTTATCGCCTTTTGCCAAAGCCGTGATGACTTTGAATGCATCGGACGTCAAAAGTTCTTGAATTTGTACCAAATCCACGCCCTCTGGTAACATTTCTTTCACTTTATCAGAGGTGATCAATTTCTTCACTGGTTCAGAAGAAATAATCATTTCCGCATCTTCTTGGGAGAAAGATTTTGGATCTTTCAAAAGAGGAACGATGATTTTTGTGAGCTCTGAATTCAAAACCTCGCGCACTTTAGAGAAATCGACACCTTCGGGTAACATTGCCTTTAATTGATCAGATTGTAGCAGATGCTTTTGTACCAAATCGGAATTGATGATCTTCTGAGCGTCTTCAAGTTTGAAGTCACTTTTGCCCGAGATTATGGGAAGGATGACATCAAAAATATCCGATTTTAGAATTTCTTGGATGGTTTCGATGGGAATGCCTTCCGGTATGAGATCTTGAATCTCTTTCGAAGCTAAAAGATTTTGAACTGGCTCGGATTCGATTATCGCCTTTGCGTCCTCTTGATCAAAGTCCTTTGGATTTTTTGCAATAGAACTGATGATCGGAACCAAATCGCTGTTCATAAACGCGTTGACGTCATCCATTGAAACTCCTTTGGGCAGCATACCGGTAATCTTATCTGAATGTAACACATTTTGTACGGGCTCTGAGTTGAAGATAATTTTGGCATCCTCTTGATCTAGACTCTTTGGATCTTTTATCAACGGTACGATCGTCTTGAAGGCTTCCGATTTCGTAAAGTTGAGGATGGCTTCCACGTTTATGCCCGAGGGTAACTTCGACTTGAAATAATCCGACTTAAAGAAAGCTTGAACTGGTTCAGACTCAAACAACTTTTGCGCGTCCGATGGTTTGATAGACTTGGGATCCATGATCATCGGCATGATGATAGAAATCGTCTCACTGTTGAAGAGCTGCTTCGCCACTTCCAGATCCATACCTTCTGGTAAGAATTCTTGAACTTTGTCGGATTTCAACAACTGCTCAAGCATGTCAGTGAGATATTTCTCACCAAAATTCATAGCCGAATCCATAAATCCTTCACCTAACTCAGCATCATCGATACCAGCGGTACCAAGCCCAGCACTTGGCGATGGAAGCAACGATACGACACCTTGCACAGTATCGCTGTTATATAAGTCGCTGGTTTCGTCTGATGACATGCCACCTTTTGTCAGCTGAGGCAAGATCTCCTTCATTGTTTGTGCTGACTTTGCCAAAGCTTTAATCTGGTCCACTTTCTTTTGCACAGCGCCAACCTTGTCTTGGAACTCAGCATACTTTGCCTTCATGTAATCGTTTCCTTTATACTCTTCCGAGGGAACGTCCTCACCCATGACGATATTGACCAATGCTTCCGTATCCATGTACCCGTGCGGGTTGGGATTCTTAATGCTGTCCTGCATTAACAAAATTTGTGCGATATCAATTCCAGTGATTGCCGCAATCAATCCTAGGACGTTTTGGGCCGCTGAATTATCCAAGCCTGCAGCTTTACGATTTGCTGTCCAGCCGTCGTAAGGATTATATTCATCCTGTCGACGAATTGATGGAATGCCTTTAACCGGTAGGTTTTCATCCTTGATCCTTTCCCATATGAAAGAGAGATCTTGCCAATCCACCTCTGCGGTGTTATCAGACAGTTCTGAGTTTTGTGTATACATGCCGTACGCATCATCTATTCGAGGCTGCATTGCTTTCCCCATCAACGCATCGATAGAGTTCAATGCGGCGGATGCAGTATCCCATCGCGAGGCGATTTCGTCGAGCTTCGCTTTCTTCTCATCCTTGGACAACGCATTCATACCTTCTGGGTTAAAATCAGGCGATGCCCACTCAATTGTCCTTTTCCAGTCGTCCACGCTCTGAGATAATCTCGCCCTCCACACCGCTTTGATCTCTTCGTTCGTTTTGTCCCCCATTTCAGCGTCGGTGGCGATAGAGTTCTTATCGTCGCACGTTGCAATCAAACCCTGAAGCTCTGGCAATATGCGATATTCGATCGAGTAGATCTCCATGACGTAACTCGTGGGTTTTCGTGGGAGCCATTGTATCTCAGGAATCACCTCTAAGCACTTTGGTGGACCACGTTCACCTTCCTCGTCGACCGTATTTTCCGGATCGAGCGCGTCTTCTGCAGACTCCTGAACCATTGCTGGATCCACGGCAGCGCCCTCCGTTCCTAATGAACTACTTAATTCTTCTTCTTGTTGCCGGATATCGACGGTATCTATGCGAATATACACGATTTCGAACCCTCCACCAAGTAACGTATCGCCTGGTCTACCCGGAATACCAGGATCGGCGCTTGATTGAAGATTACGATCCAAAACCATGTGGAAGTCCCATCCGCGATCCGTAGTTGCGCTCGCACTCACCTCGGGACCGATGTAATCCGTGTGTGTCGTCGTCTTCTGGCGCATGTGGATGGTTGGAAAACCCGTACCCCCAACTTTTGATGCTACGTTGAGGTAACCAGTACCCATATCTGGTCCAATTTCGAAATCGTACTGAACGTCTTTTTCACTGTCTTCGTCGCTGAATGAGCTTCTGCGTGCACCCCGAGTCGTGTGCATTTCCATGCTCATTTCAATTCGAGTGCCTTGTGCGACAGCCGCAAACGAATTGCCTCCCGGAGGATCATGAACGACAGTGAATACTAGTCCACGGATTGGTGCCGTGCAGTAGAATTTCGTATCCGATTGATATCGGGCGTTCGGATCATCACCTCCACCTCGAGTTTTTGAGGCCAAAGTAACCAACTCTCGAGAAACAAGAAGAGACGTGTATGCCCACCCATCGTACCTCTCGATAGACGCAACGAATTGTCGCCTATACGGGCTGACAAGATTGGGCACAGCGCTCGTCGATGATATTTTGAAAGCATGCGTTTCTTTGCTTTCATCCCCATCGGTTGGGAACATCACCAAGCCGACTTCGTTAACTGCGTTCATTACACAATCAGGACTCGGCTCGTTATTGGGATGGCATTTGTTACTCGCCATTGGTTCAATGTCTTGCTGAATTTGAACAGAAAGAGCAAGCGTCGTAGGGACGTCATTAACGGTGGATGTAAACTTCGGACAGTAAAAGATTGGTTCATCTTCGCTCTGAGGGTTTGCCCAGTGTGCCTCGACAATTTGAACCGAAATGTACTTATCCCGCGCCACATCTGACGGTAAAAGCGTGGAGTATTCTGAGTTTGTGACCCCAATTAAGTGCCTCAGAGTCAAATCGCCTTTACTTGTATCTTCGCCGAGACATATTTCGTCGGCGCGGACACTGGTGAATGGTACGTCGATCGATGATAATTCGGATCTTCCAAACGTCGGGTTGGCGCACAGCCATCCGTGGTACCTGTATACTGCGTCAGCTTCAGTTCGATCCAATAACTTCAACGTTTGTACCAACGTATTACGATCTCGAAAGAATTGCATGATGTCAGTTCCAGGAGGAGTGCATTCAGCGCCGACGTTAGCTTGCAACAATACGCTCTCTGTTAAACCACTTACATCTGGAGTTTCATAAAGTTCAATGTAGTAGTCCATTGCCGCAAATGGCCAGATACGATACGTAGATTCCGTGTCCAACGGATTTGCCATCGGCCACGAACGTAAATCTCGATCAGAGAAAGCTTGCGTGGTACCACATCCATTCGCGGGGGTGATCATTAAAGAGTAATCTTTGTACTCCGTGGAGCACGCGCCGGCATATAAACCGATATCAACCGAACGACTCGTAACATCAAAAAAGGACAAAAATTCACCTCCTCCAACTTCAACGAGTTCGAAGAACGCATTCGTCGTGTAATTATCTTCGCCCATAGATATTTCAGTTCTCTGGACGTTGTAAGCGGTATTCGTAGTTGGGTGAAACTTTATGTCTGTGATGTTCTTCTTGTCGCATGCCTCAGCCTCGATAGAATCGCCTCCAAAACAAATGTCGTGTCCATCATACGTGGCAACGAGCGCCCATGTAGTCCCTGGAGAAAGGGCAAAATCAAAGTGCCCCAATTCGTCGGCCTCGTATGAATCCGGCTTCGTTTCGTATTTGTATCCTCGCGGACTGCACTCGTGAAGCTCATCGAAATCGCACAATTGGCCTTCATAGGCCAGAATAGTTGGAAATTGTAATCCGCAGACGTAACCTTGAGTTCGATTTGCCGGAAAGCGGACGACACCACTGACCGTTACGGTGGTTTTATCTTGAATCTTCATGTCTGCGCTCGAAAGATGCACGATTTCGGTAATATCCTCATTTCCCTTATCGTTAAACACGTGAACAATGTCTTCCAGTCTTTTATCTGCGCGAAGCTCAATCGAAGAAGCACCGAACATCCGATGAACCAAACCTTTTTCCTCTTCATTCAACGCGATCAGATCCTCCAAATAAACGACATCTTTGAAGCTGATGTGCGTGCCATCTGTGAGAGTAGCAAAAGGAACGACATATTTTGCTTCCTGCATAACTTCTGTTGGAAAACCCATCGAAAGCAATCCAGATTCACTGTCGAATTGAGTCTTTTTTGCAGTCGTAGTAACGGACATTCCCGGATACGTGAGGGACGCGTTCTGGTACCACACTTGCCACTCTTCCTCCATAAATGGAACAGAAGCCGTTGCTGCAGGTACCAAAGAAATAGCGGCTGATTTGTGATTCTCATCTGAATAGACCGTGCGGAATCCCGTCAAATACTTCGTTTTGATGGAGGGAAAAACGAACCATGGTGTACCAAAAACAATGCCTTTTTTGATGCCGGCCTCCACAATCTCCCATTCCAGTGGGTTCAACTGGTAATCTCCATCTCCATCTGTAATATCCCAAAATGACTGTGGAATAATAAAGCGCGTGCCGATGTAACGGGTTCTATTCCTAGCGTAATCTACAATTTCTGCGTAGTCTACAAAATTATCGTTATTCTTATCTGAAGGTGGCGGCGGTGGTGGTGGTGAAGGCGCGTACGGTGGCGGCGGCGCTGGTGTTGGAGGTACATCTGAAGGCATTATGTACCATTGCAACGCTTCCACTTTGGGACTCACTCGATACGCTGGCGCTATCGTGGATTCTGTATCATTGGATGTCCTGTACCAGTTATCTGCGACAAAATCATAACCCGGTGCGCAATTATATGGAAATGCAATCGAGGAATTTGTGTCGTCGTAATTGCAAATCTTCCACGCGTTTTCACCGAGATGAGCGTCCGCAAGCGTGGAGTATAAATTAAAGTCTTTGCCCATGACGTTGTTCTCACTCGTCCAACTATAGAAGAGAAGACTGTACATATCCTGTCCGGCAATTTCCGTCAATCTTTTGTAGTAAATGTACTGATGCGAAGCATCGCACTCTGGACACTTTCTGTAGAGAACGTTATGCTCCCACGTGTACAGCTCGGCGAATTTTTCTGGGCCTAAATCTATGCGCGGGTAATTTAACCACGTGGAATTGCCCTGACAATATGAGAAGAAAAGAACGGAAGAAGCGCCACGTTTTAAACCTAATTCGCTGATTTCTTCTTCTTTCTTCACACCTGTCTGCATTTCCTCCTGAGCTTCCTCGCTCTCCTCTTCTACAGCCGCTTTACTCCCCTCCTCTGGCTTTTCCTTCCAGTATACAAATGTACTCGCCGGCGGAGGAGGAGCCGTGTATCCCTTGGTTATTTCTTTACTCAATGCCGTAAACTTGTCTACATCTACATCTAACGCAATTACTACCATTTCTGGCTCAACTTTGTCCGTAGCGTTCAAGAAAAACATTTCAACAGAATCGAAAATATCTTCTCTGTACGCTTTCACTCCAATCTCTTGCTTCTTGTTCAAATTTCCTTTTGGTTCTATGATATCCATTTCAAAGTTGCCACGATCATCGGAAAATGCATAATACGGACAGTTCCCACTCGTGCCAATTGCTTGCACGTCCGCAATAATGGGTTCATCCCCATTCTCGTTGAGCGAACGAACAGTGATATATTGACCCATGAACGCCGTCACATTCGTTCCCGCGCACCTATACGTTTGGCAATGAACTTCCGATTCCGCCGAAGCGTCTTTCAAGACATTTGGTTTCGCCATTTTTCCCGCAACTACCGCGCTACACTGTGAACCTTTATCTCCACGATCGTTTGGATCGGGATAATCTAAAACACGTACGTCAAATTCGGGTCTGAATATCCCGTGCGAACCTAATTCTTCACGATCGTTTGGATCGTGGTGATTCGAAACGTGGATCTTGGATTTCCACCCCCCGCCCAAGGCACTTTCGGTTTTTGGTATTTGGGTGCACACTTCAACGCTCGTCACAAACGTGAAACCGGCTAAAGTGACATTCAAATACTCGTCGAAACCAATGCTTACCCCGGTCGTGAAATCGTCGTCAGTCACTCTGTACGCCTTGGATCGCTTGTCTTTATTGGCGTGATTTGAATGCACCACCGGCATGAATCGCGCCTTGTCCGAGGCAATCTCCTGGTCTAGTGCGAGAGCGAGCTCGACCGTCGCGTTCGTGCGCGCGCAAATTCGAACATGCCCAACCGGAATAGCATTCCGCGCGGAAGTAACCGTTCCTTGAACAAGTCCAACCCATGGCACGATATAGTAAGACGGATCGCTAATAATTGGAGCGACTTTCGCTTCTTGATATTTCGTTTGAATAGCGAATTCCCACATGACGCCGGGTTCTCTAATAGCAACGTCATCAAAGAACGTCAGTGACGAGAAAATGGCAGCACAACCTCCTAAACTCGCTTCAATTAACACGACAGACTTATACTCCGTCGTCGCCACCGCTTGTAATTCGTCCTGCGTTCGCACACCGTCTGCTCTTCTGCGCAAGACCTCGTAACCAATCTCCCCGACGGCGGTGTCCCGAAATTGAAACATGACGCCCTTATGATCGGCAAATTCTTCGAGATCAAGGGCTGACCCATAATAGAATAAACCCGTGGTGCAAACAGGAGTTGGGGGCGTGTCTGAACCCAAATCGCGATAGTGAGGGAAAACACAATAAATTCTCCGACTTTGCGGAGTCGCACTCGCTCTAGACGCGCATTCCATCATACGACCGCACTTGTATACCGCGTGTACGTGATACGGAGTCACGAAACCTGTATACATTCTAAAGTCATCTAATTTTGAATGCAACGATGTGTCGAAAAGAGCGTGAATTGGCGTGATCGCAGGAAAATCCATTTTCGTATTATCGATAATGCGCACGTTGTCGTCCATGTTGCCATTGATGAATATCGATAATCCGAGCGGTTTATTTACGCTCATTGCAACGTGAGTCCATTTGGCTTTTTCTAACGGTGCTTTCGACTCGACGACGTACATATCTTGGAAGAAGCCAGCCTTAATTTGTCCCTTACTGGTAACCTTGAGATACTTTGTATACTTGTTTTCTCCTGACACAGATTGCGCGTACCAAAGAGACATGTCTTGCTGCGGGTTGAAGCTGTGAATGGAAACCCACATCATGATCGTGCTCTCTTCCATCGGCACATCAACTTCAATCGTATACAAATCGCTATTCTCAGAAGTTTTTTCCAGCACAAATCCTCCCGGTTCGCCCATAGCTTTTGAAAATCCAGTAGGTATTTTCGTGTTGTTTGCATCGAAAGTTAATTGCGACACGAGTTCGACGCGATCTGGTCCAACGAACGACGGTGGGCGATAGTCGGTTATACTTTTGTTGTCGTCTCCAGTTGTCTTCTCGAAAAATCTACCGTCGGCAAAAATGCACTGTTTATCGGTAACTGCCGGTTTTTTTACGTAATCCCATGCTAAGTCAACTCTAAATTTCTCGTTGAGGCACTGCGTTTCCGTCGTCGACCTTCTTGGATACGTGACGTTGACGAAATACATCTGTGTCCCATCCGCTTGCGTATCCACACACGCCAATGGCGTAGCCGGAGAGTTCTTCACGTCATTGAGCAACAAACCCGACTTTGCTAAATCCGAGAAATAATTGCTTTCGATGAGACGTTCGACGTAACCCGTGTCGACGTCGTGTTTGCGAAAAGCGGTTAAAATTTCATCCGAGGACAATACACCATTCATCGGTGCGACATCAAACTTTCGAAAGAGCATTTCTTTCGATTCGTCCAAATATTCACACTTTTTTGTATCGATAAAATCCGGCGCACTGAGCAAGAAGAGTCGGGCGATCAATTTTGAATCCACTGCAGGATCTTCCATCCAATCGTTGCACCCCTTCTCTACTTCGAATTCGTAGAGTTTCTCAAAGTCTCCAGTAGAAGTTCCCGGCACTGCTTTCGTGTAATGCGGTGCGTCGTAAAACCAACCGCACGTTGCATAAATGGAATACTTCCCGTACGTTTTTGAGTATGCGACTTGTCCACTGCCATCTCGAAAGGTGAGACTCTTTCGAAAGCTTCGAGATTTTTTCGGATTGAAAAAATTATCCCACTTCATGCATGGGAAGCTATCCGTCGCCTTTTCATACGTGCAACTGTCGTTACCGACGTATGCTTTGCAATACAAACCTTTTGCCGTGTTGTTTGCCACGCTTGCTTCCGTCGCAAGACACAATTTCTTGCTCCCGTCGCTAGCAGCTTCGAGATGAGGTTCTCCGGCGCAACCATCGTCAGATACGGTAATGCGAAAATCATATTCTCGATCACTAATAATTTCGAGCGGATTATCAACGCTAATGATTGGTTTGTTCACGGCTTCACCGGGAGGCGGTGGCGATGGCGGTGGCGACGGTGGCGGCGGTGGCGATGGCGGCGGCGGACAACTGTGTGTATTGCAAGTCACAAGCCTTGGTACGGAATAGCCTCTCGAGGTGCATTTAAACCACTTACGAAAATAATGTCGACAATCACTTTGCTGGTATTTTATACCGCCAGCGCAGCTTCTTGAGCATTCGGATGTATCGTACCAGGCTCCGCAACTGGTTCCACCGCGGCATCCTAAGGAACTCTCATCCGTGAAACTATGATTTTTGTCCTCGTCTTCGTCTGGTTCATATTCATCCTCAGCGTGGTGATCCTTAAACCAGAGTGTTAAGTTTCCTGCAAGATCTTCCGGTGTCGCTGTTTCCAAGTGATCCCCGAGCCAAGCAGTCATTTCTTCTCCAAGTCCAGAAGTATCCAACGGCTTGTAACCACCGTTGCTGTGAGCACTTTCCAAGGACTCGATGAAGCCCTTGTGGCGCTTTTTTTGTTGTCGGTTACGATGATGCAAACCTTGCTTATTCCCTTCGCGAGTCGCAGACGCGACGGCCACATGCGGATTTTTATCCTTACCATGCTCGAAAGCAAAGCTCCCTTTACTTCGACTTTTGCTGACGTGTTGGTATCTTCCATCGACGAGTTTCGGTCGTCCAACGAAAAATTTCCTTTTCGTCTCTTCCTCCTCTTTCTCCAACTGCTCTTGATGCTTCTCCTCCGCGACTTTCGCCGCCTTCATCTTCTTGTGTACATATGAATCATGAACGCGTGCGTATCTTTCGGACATCCAATCCCAATCGCGTTGACTTTGCGACGAAAACTTTGAAGAATCAGACGATGGCGATGACGAGGACGACGATGACGAGGACGACGATGACGAGGACGACGGCGACGACGACAGCTCCGAAGAGTCGCTTTCCGTTTCGGTAGCCTTTTCCAGCCACGAATCCGAAGACGAGTAACTTTCCACATCTCTCGGTTCCAAGCGCACTTTTTTGATCCCTTTTCCGCCGAGAGCAGTCGTCGTTTCCTCCTCGTTCTTCATCAAAGGTGGGCGAGGAGGCACGTCATGCGCGGCGCTTCCGCCGCCGCCGCGTTTCAAATGTTCAACACCCTCTGTGCGGATCGCGAACACGGAATTTTGTCGTTCAAAAAAGAACGCCGACGAGAGCGCGACGACAAAGAGCGCGTTCGTCCTCGAGTTGAAAAACTTCTTCTTCGAGGAAGTAGTGGTAGTAGAAGAAGAAGAAGAAGAAACTTGTTTTTTCTTATTCGAACGGCGCGTCATTTTTACTCGTCACGCGCACGTGTCGTGCCGTTGCTTACTTTCTGTAATCTGTCTCTCTCGATTTGGCGGAGAGGAGGCTTTTTTTTTTTCGCGCGCGCAAAGGTTCGTTTCGTTGGTTGATATGTGTACAATATGTATATATATATGTGCAAGAGAACTCGTGCGAGCGCGCGGTTGTTTGTGCGTTTGTTTTTGTGTACGTATAGTCAGTGCGCGCGCGCAGATTTTGTTGAGAGATCTCTGTGTCTACCGAAATGCTTTTTCCACTTAGTATTTAGGGTTTAGTATTTATAGTGTTGACTTTTTAAGTTTTGCGTAAAAGGTCAACCACGACGCGTTTTTGTTTTTTGTTTTTTATCCACACGACGCGGAGAAAGAAAAATGGCGTTTTTGCGATTACCGATGATGAGCGCGACGACTTTGACGACGACGACTTCATCGTCTTCTTCCCCGTCGTCGTCGTCAAAGTCGATACTTTTCTGCGGCTCGCGAAGAAGAAGAAGAAGAAACCAGACGACGAAGATTACATCATCGACGAAAGAAGAAGCAACGAGGGAGGAGGAAGAAAGCGGGTTGGCGAAAACCGAAAGAAATCTAGGACGGTCCGCCATGCTCGGTTTTGCGGCGACTACGTTTTTGGACGCGTCGACGCACGGGTTAGGGCCGATTGAGCAGCTGATTGGAGAGGAGAAGTCTTTGGTCACGCACGTGGTCAACCCGGTTAACTTGGCGAAAGATTTATTGGAGTTGACTGGATTATACGTTGAGAGCATATTGTTGGTTTGGGTGTTTTTAAGCGGGGTATTTTTACTCGCGGTGACGAGCGGGCTTAGGAAACCGACGACGACGACGATGAGCGGTTTGTCGCGACCAAACGGAGAGAGTAGGGTAGACGCGATGGCGGGCGTAGTAAAGAGCGCGTGGCGGGAACAAGTGAGAGAGAATAAAAAGTACGAACTTTTCAACGGTCGATTGGCTATGCTCGGGATCACTGCGAGTTTTATCGGAGATTATTTCTTAGCGGAAGGACCCATGGAGCAAGTGGCGCAAGAGTTAGGGGTTCCAGTGATTGATCAAGAGATTTTCGCGTTGGTGTTTCTCTCCGCGGCGAGCTTCTTGTTGGTCTCGACGTTGGTGAGAGTCGGGAGGAGAGCGTTGACGGAGAGCAACTGATGATATTCCCTGACCACCACGAGAAGAGAAGGTCACTCTTTTGCGCTGTATATTATCAATGATTACATTATATTTTACTACTACCTAAAGATCCTATCTATGTCTGCGGGGTCTTTACAATCTATTAAAAGTCGTCGCTGTCGCTAACAATCAATTCTCCACGAAATCGATTGGGATTATTTTCACCATCGTCGATATCTGTCTCGTCGTCGTCCGACGAAGACGAGTCAATCAAATCGTTGTCAATGTCGTCGTTGTTGTTGTTGTCTTTTATCAAAAGACGTTTCGTCGTATTCTTTTCGATTTCAAAACTTTCGTCGTCGACGCAATTTTCTTTCGACGCGTTCAGCTGCTTTAATCTCTCCTCTTTTGCGTCCCGAAACCAATCTTCAATTTCCATGGAAGCATCGAAGAAATCCGTCGGGTACCGAACGTTCGTGGGGAACATCTTTTCACCCTTATGTCTGTGCGAAAAGTACGATTCACACGCCGACTTGTAATCGCCTCTGGAAACGTTCATCTCAATCTCTCGGTTCCCGTCTATAGAAATCTCGCGCTTCCATCGATGATCATTCGCGTTCAGAGCTCGATACTGGTTCAAAGGCATCGCGAACGGACATTTCGCCGCGTGAGGTTCCATTTGAGACACTTTGATTAACTTTTCGCAATCGTGTTCGAACTTTTCTTTCATTTGGCCTTCCAAACCAAAAACGTGTCTCAACTGATAGGTGTGTTCGTTTTGGTAGTTGCTCATGGCGCCGTGAGGAAACACCGCGGAGCGCCAAACTTTGAATATTTCTTCCAGGGGTAAACCTATACCTTTCAAAAACAAGTTCAACTCGTACCGTTTAAAATGACGGAGATGTTTCTTCACATGTAACTCGTCCATTACGTCTCTCATGCACGGCGGAAATACTTTCGCCTGCGCTCCCGTGGCGCCTTCTTTAATAACTTTCAACGAACGTTTCAACTCTTTCGACGGTTTCCTCGAGTGGTGCGGCTTCATCTTCCCGTCCTCGTCTTCGTATTCTAACATTATCCCACCGCCATGTCCCAACCTTTGCTTCTTCCTTCTCGAGTCTCTTCGGACGATCCCCCAGTTCCCGGTGCCGCCGTATTTCAAATTCTTCTTCCCGGCGTTTTTCATTAAAATCTTATTCTTTTCCAGTAAATGCTTCGTCGCGAGCGCCATCAGCGGGTGAATCTCACCTCCGTCGTCTTCGTCCACGTCCGGTCTCCACAGCTTCAGCCGATTACAAACGTCTCTCAAACCAACATCGAACACGTTGTTTGCCATCGCGAATCGCTTCTCTCGAAACGCGCGTTCCAAATCTTCCTCTAAATAGTCCTCGTACGCCGCGAACCAAACGTACGGCACGAGTTTTTCCGGCACCAAACACCGGCCTCTTCTCATGACGTTTATTTTCCGCTTACTTATCAGTTTCCGACATTTTTCGAACGGATACCAATAATAGCGTTGCTTTTCTTCTCCCTCTTGAACTTCTTCTTCTTCTTCGAGAACGCCTTCTTCAAACGTAACCTCCTCCGGTAGTTTCCGAACCGCGTTCCACTTGACCCGTACCTCGAACAAATCCACCTCTCTGGCTTTCAACCACTCGCGCATCATCTTCGACGAATCGCACAGCGCTATTTTCAGCGTCTTCCTCGACAGCGCGTCTTTTCGTTCGTCGAAGATAAAACATGCGGACGACGCGCTCTTCTCCTTCTCCTTCTCTTCCTCCTCCTTCTCCGAAGCAGCAGCGGCGGCACCAACACTCGTTCTCCCGTGCAACGAAAGCGCGATTTCCCGAACGACCTCCTCTCCGGCCAACGACAATCGCGCCGTTTCTATCGCGTAGTGCGTTGCCAATCGCTCTCGAGATAACGCGTCCAGCTCTTCGATGGTTATCATCATATCAGTTCTCTTATCGTTGTTACGCTCTTCTCACCACGAATGCCGCGGCATTTTCATCTTTTCATCGCTCGTTTTGCGGCAGGTAATGTCTCTCTCTCTTGTTTTTTTCTTTTTGCGTTTTTGTGCGTCTCGTCTCGTCCTTTCAAATTTCTTTTTCTTGTTTTGAAAAAGAAGGGGGTGCTCAAATTCCATCAAAACCCTAAATAACACACTTTCGGATATTTTTCTCTATCTCTTTTTTTTTATCTCTTTATCAATCCTCTCTCTCTCTGCATAACAAAAGCGCGCTTTTCTTTCTTTATTGCTCGCACTCTCGCGCTCTCTGTTTCGCATAAAAGAATAATACGCGCGGTTTATTGCTTTTTCTTTAACTTTATACGGTTTTAAAAGGGTTTCAAAAGAAAGTCATGGCTTTACATCAAGTCGCGATGATGAACGCGAGATGCGCGATGATGTCATCGGCTTCGTCTTCTGCATCGAGAAGATCCGCTTCTTCGTTGAGAGCCTCCTCGGTTTCTTCTTCTTCGAACATATTTATGAGTAGCAGCAACGGGAAGAAGAACAAGAGAGGCGCGTTTTTGACGATCACGAACATGGCGGCTGGGGATAAAGTGGACGATTTGAAGATCAAAGCTTCGGAAACGAACGTCTCGGAGACGAAATTAGGAGGCGACGTGAGACAAATATTGGGCTTCAAAGGCGCGAACACGGAAGACGTGCCGGTTTGGAAAATTCACATTCAGCTGACGAAACCGGGGACGTGGGTGCCTTTGATTTGGGGGGTGATGTGTGGCGCCGCCGCGAGCGGGCACTATGAGTGGAATTTAGACAACATCGGGAAGGCGTTGTTGTGCATGACCATGTCAGGACCGTTTTTGACGGGGTACACGCAAACGATCAACGATTGGTACGATCGTGAAATCGACGCGATTAACGAGCCGTACAGGCCGATTCCGAGTGGCGCGATTAGTGAAAACGCGGTGAAAGCGCAAATTGCGGTTTTATTACTCGGTGGTTTGGCGTGCGGGTGGCAGTTGGATCAATGGTGCGAGCACGATTTCCCGGTGATTTTCTTGTTGACGGTGTTCGGGAGTTGGGTCTCGTACATTTATTCCGCGCCGCCGTTGAAGTTGAAAGCGGAAGGATGGAAAGGATGCTACGCGCTGGGTAGCTCGTACATCGCGTTGCCGTGGTGGGCTGGTATGGCCACGTTCGGTCAGTTGACGCCGGACGTGATGTTGTTGACGGTGTTGTATTCCATCGCCGGTTTGGGAATCGCCATCGTGAACGATTTCAAATCCATCGAAGGGGATCGTAAGTTAGGTTTGCAAAGTTTACCCGTCGCTTTCGGCGTCGAAAAAGCAAAGTGGATTACGGTTGGGACCATCGATGCGACGCAATTGTTCGTCGCGTTTTATCTGAGAGGTATCGGCGAAGAGTTTTACTCCAACGTTTTGTTTTGCTTGATTGCGCCGCAAATCTTCGCGCAGTTCAAGTTCTTCTTGCCGGACCCGATCAAAAACGACGTGAAATACCAAGCCGCGGCGCAACCGTTTCTGGTCTTTGGTTTGTTAGCGACGGGTTTGGCGTGGGGTCACCACGTGAACATGTTAGCCGCGTAAAATTCATCGCATGACAAAGTGCGCGGGATTGAAATTAAGAAAAAAAAACTACCGATTGATGATGATGATGCTCGTTTTCACATCTTTTTATACACACAACGACGAACCGTTTTGGTTGGATCCTCGCTTCTTTTTTTACAACGCTTTTTTATTATGATGACACATGTATAAATATAAATTAACGAGAGGCATTCGCGGAACGCTCATCTTTTCTTCCTTCCTCCGTTCTGGGTAGTAGCAGTAGCGGTCTCTTTCGTCTTCGTCGCGGCTCCGGCGAAGACGCCTCCCAAGATGAACGAAACGACCAATCTACCAACCGTCGGCAACAGCTTAGCGCCGTATTCCGTCCCTAAAATCATCTCCACTATCCCTCTCTTCAACACTTTTGGCGTTTTCGACGACGGATCTTTCGCTAATCTCAGATACGTCTTCCCGCTCGGCACTTTCACGACTGCGAAATCCCCCAACACGACCGCCGCAACCTCGTCCGGCGTGGAAGGCGTGACGGCGACTCTCTCGCCTCTCTCCCAATTCGCCGGCGTCGCCACGGGATACTCGTCCGTCAGTTGCAACGAGTCCACCACGCGTAAAATCTCGTAAAAGTTTCGCCCCGTCGTCGCCGGGTATAAAATCGTCGCGCGTAACTTTTTGTGATCGTCGACGATGAACACCGCGCGACACGTCAAAGGCATACCTCTCTCGTCTTTCTCCGCCGGGTCGAGCATGCCAAATTTCACGGCCAACGCGCGCTCCTCGTCCGCTAAAATCGGGTACGATACTCCCCCATCTTTTTTAGTATTCCCACAGTACCCGCTCGCGTTGATGTCCTCGATCCATTTCCGGTGCGATTCCGCGCTATCGCAAGATAACGCGAGGACTTTACAGTGTCGCTTTTCGAATTGCGGCAACAGCTTCGATAAATTCCCGAGTTCGGTCGAACACACCGGGGTGAAATCAGACGGGTGCGAACATATGATGGACCAGTGTTCGTCGCCGACGTAATCGTAATAGTGTATTTGTCCGACGGAGGAGTCGCAGGAGAAGTCTGGGACGGTATCACCGAGGTTGAGCGGCATGGATGATGTGATTTGCTAGAGTCTTCTTTGGGGGCAATATGCGGAATTGGAAAATGATTTTTTGTCTTTCCCCTTTTTGGAAGAGTCGAAGAGAAAAGAAAAAAGAGAGGAAGAATACGCGTCGTCGTCGTCGAAGACTACTAGACTTTTATCGGATGCAAAATCTATCATCATACGCGAAAAATTACTACTGCTTAATATCTAACTACTGCTTTTTTTGACCGCCATCGACTTCCTCGAGTCTTCCTCTTCTTCCTCTTCCTCTTCTTCGGCCGCTTCCAATCGCAACATTTCCAACGAGAGGCGTTTCAAATCCTCCACGCGAACGAATCCTTCCTCGTCGGATAAGTCTTTTAATAGTTCTCTCAGTTCGCTCTCCGCGTCTTCGCCGACTTCGGTGGTTTTGCACACGTTGGTGACGTTTAGGAGTTCTTCGAGACTCATGATGCCATCGTTGTCGGCGTCGAGGAGTTTGAACTTTTCGCCGATGGCGGCTTCCGCCGCGGAGAGTTCGCTTTCGACTTTTCGGAGCATTTCGTCGACGCGAGCGGAGACGTCGTCGGCGATTTTATTCGTTAAGGAGGCCTCCTCTTTCGAGTGGGTGTATTCGTCTTCTTCGTCCTGTTCTTTCTCGAGGAGGCTTTCATCTGTTCTTTCAATTCCGCCAGACGACGATGCCGCGAGTCGATTGGCATCCTGCTCTTCCTCTCGCATCTTCTTCAATTCTATCGGTGATGGTGCGAACGGATCTTCGTCGTAAAATGGATCGCTACTTCCACCATTACCACCCGCTCGCAACGCTCGCAACTCCACCAGTTCATCTTTACGTTCCGTGTACGCATCTAACTTTTGCTCGACTAATTCCGTGAGCATTCGTCTTTCGTCGCTCACGCCAGAGGTATCTAAGACCATAGCCAACAATCGAGAGAGCTGCGCGCGACGTTTGGACTTTCGAGTTTGCATTTCGAAGTCCGTCTCTTCGTCTGAGCAAGAATCCACCTCGGAACGTTTGGTCTTTTGCATCGCGTCCGCAGCTTGTTTATCCTGTTCTTCGAGTTCAGCGGAGGAGAGCGAAGTGCGCAAAATAACTCTCTCCGCATCCGGCGCGCCGGAAACGAGCGTTTTCTCCATCTTTGGTATCGCAGATGTCGCACTTTCCTCTTCAGCTTTTACGACATCTGAAGCTTCATCAACAACACGCTTGGGCGATAACGACTCGGACGGTTTTGTCGCGTCTTCTGAAACCATTTCCATCTTGGCCACGTCCGCCGTTGAAGCTTCGACTTCCTTCTCGCTCTGCTGCTGCTGCTGCTGCTGTTGCGCGAGAAGCTGCTGTTGAAGCAAGTGCGAAGTCGTCGATTTCCTCGCATTCGCCCAGAATCTTTCGGAATATTGCATGCCTTTTAAATACTTTTCCATCGCCGCTTTCGCTATTTCCATTTCTTCTCTCTTCGCCTCTTCCGCTTCCCACTCGAGCATCGCGTCTCTGCCTCTCACGTTGGCCCAAAACCGTTCCGGAAACTGTGGTCCCGACAAGTACAAGCGCATCTTTTCCTTCATGTACGCTTCCGCTTTCAATCGCTTCTCTCTCGCTTCCGTATCTTTCGCTTCTTGTTTGATCGTTTCTTCTTCTCGCATTAAATATTCCAACTTTTTCTTGTACTCCTCGCTGCTGGACTCGTGCGCCATCGCCGTCTCGACGGAGACTTGCGTAACCACTTCCTCCGGCAAACTCGCCAAAGTATCCGTGATATCCTTCAGCGTTGCCGTTTGCGTGTCCTCTTCCTTCGCGTGTGTGATTATAAACGCGCGACTTAAAATCAACAGAGAACTCGGCAGATTATTTGACAGCGACAACTCCAACCAGTCCTTGAGTTGCCTTTCCAACTCTTTTCTATCTTCCTCCCATCGCATACCCCGAGTTCTCGCGGCTGATTTCAGCTCCTCGTCCGATAAACCTTCGACGCCTTCTAACTGAATCAGTCTATCGTCTTGTTTTATCTCTCTCAACTTATTTCTCAACTGGTACCGTAAAAACGTATCCGTCCCGTACGGCGATATGCCGACGAACTTACACATGTTCACCAATTGCGTCCGGTTGATGTTATCCAAGGTAAAATCGTCGTTGAACAACTTGGCAAACCTCACGATTTGTTCGTTCGTCACCGTTTTCCCACTCCTAACGGCATTCATGAACTCGTACAACGCGTCCGCTTTCTCTCTTTTCACACCAGAACTGCTATATTTCAAGCCTTTCGCCATGACTTTCACCGTATCCTGTAAAAATTTAGCCACCTCAATTTTCGCTTTCAGTTTCCGTTTCAATTCTTCCTCGTGTTTTAATTCGTCCCTAAACGTACTCGGCAACATGTTTGGAAAAATCTTCAGCGCAACCGGTAGGAATATCTCCATGAACGGTACCAACACGAACACCGCGAACGGCACTAACCGGAACACGTCCGCAGTCGTCCTCGTCAACTGTCTTCTCTCGCGTCTCGTCAACGTCTGTCCGCCCATGAGCTTAAAACCGAGCCTGCTCGCAATTTTCACTTCCACCCACAGCAGCTTCGCCCCGGACCAATAGTGCGCGAATTCATGCTTCGCGTGCTTCCACGCGGAATTCAAAGTCACCTTCCACTCGCTCGGCGACTGCCTCAATAGCTGCACGGAATACGGCCCCCAACTGATTACGTATTTCGTCACGTTCGCGACGGATTGGTACGTTCGTTTCGCGAAGTTTATGTGCTGTTCTCTTCGCATCATCTCGATCTCAATGCGTGCGCGTTTGAGCGCGTTGACGTCTACTTTTGGCTTAGCCGCCTCCGCTGATTCCGCCGCGATCGAAGAAGAAGACGAAGAAAGGGTTTGCTGCGCCTGTCCCGCGGAGGCGACCAAAGTCGATTCCTTCCTCGCCCATCCATCAGATTCTCTCGAAGAAGAAGAAGAGGACGAAGACGACGTTTCCGCGGAGTAGCACCGCACAGACGACGCGGCAAACCCACGACGATGACTCAAACGATCGTTCTTCTCATCAAACCCACTCTTCTGTCCTCGTCGTCTCAACGTGGAGGAGGAGGAAGAAGAAGAAGAAGAAGAAGAAGAAGATTGCGCTCCATCATCGAAAAAGTCGCGACGAATCAAAAAAGCAGTCGCCGCTATTCGATTCGTTTCCCCTAATGTTCCCCTCCGGCTCCCCACTCTTCTTCTCGTTGTCCCGATGTCCAAGACGGCGATGGCTTCTCGAACGAGAGCGGGTGCGCTGGCGGGCTGGTGCTGCTCGAGAAGGTGCGCGGCGCGCGCCGCGAGGCTTCGCCGCATTTCTTTTTTGTTGTTATCGTTTTTATGACGTTTCGTCTCGATTTGAGAGCAGAGTGACGTGACGTTTCGATGAGTATTGAATAACTAACAACGCTAACGGTAACGCGATACTAAAGAAGAAATAGAAGTTTTATGAAAAAACTTTGGTTAAAGTCTGTCTCTGCGCGTCGGTCAAATCGTTCGCGACAGCATCCAACGCTCCGGCACTTTGTAATCGTTTAAAACCTTCCTCTAAGAACGGCACGAGTTCGATGTCGTCAATTGGATCGTCTTTATCGTCTTGCTCTTCGTCTTCGAAAAAATCGCCGTCGAGTAAACCTTTGAGCATGATTTTTTCAAAGATATCGCCGGACCAGCCGGTGGGTTCGTCGTCGTCGTCTTCTCCTTCTTCTTCTCCGTCGTCTTCGAATTCTTCGCCGCCGTCGTCTTCTTCCCACTCGTCCGCTTCCAATTCTTTCGCTTCGGCTAAGGAATCCGCGAGGAGACTGATGATTTTCGAAGGCGCCGAGACTTGCGTGAACTGTTCGGGACCGGTTTGTTTCGCTCGAGATCGCGTTCGGATTGTTCCCGGAGGCAACTCAATTTCTATCGGTTTACCTTTTAGAACGATAGAGCCGTCGAGTAACGTCGGGTGTTGCGTGGCTAAGATGAGCCCGAGCGCCGTCGACGTCAGTTTCACGTCGAATCGACCGTGGACGTCCGGTTGGCCTTCGCACCATTTCTTGAGCACAAACTCGAGTTGCGTTTTGCTATTTTCATTCTCCGGAGACGGTTGGATTTCGCGCGAGGCGAGTAAAGAGACCAACGCGTTCGCGTCCACGTGCGCTAAGCGGGCAAAAATGCACAGCAAGGACGCAATCAACATTGGTCGAGTGGCGGTTTGTAATCGAGCGCACACCGCGTCGCACATCTCTGGGATCATCGGACCAATAATAGACGGTAACCGGCGAATCATTTGACCTAAAAGTGGCGCCACGAACAACGCCGCACCTTCTTCGCAGTGCGGTTGCAACGACGTCGCGCACGCGTCCAAATATGCTCGAGAAACAGCCGAGGGGTCTGACCCGCCCCACGTTAAAATCGCTTCACCTTTCGCTGCTCTCAGGAAGGCTTTCATCGCGTCTAACGCGTTCTGCACGACACCGACGTCGTCGGAGGTTTTCGCGAAGGTCGCGACATTTTCAAAAGTGGCAGCAAAAGCACCTCTGGCGACGTTTTCGTCCACGCACGCTTTCAATAAGCACGCCAAAATGTCCAACGACGCTTCGACCAGCATTTCCGGTTGTTCGTTCGGTGTTTGAAACACTCTCGCCAACTCCGGAACGAGCAGCTGCGTCAATTCCGCGTTACATTTAGGTTGGTTCGCCAACGCTTGTATGACATCTCTCGCCGTTGCACCTAAAAACGGGTCCCGAACGTTCTCTGCCCAAATTCTCATGATTGCTGGTGCTAACAGCGAAAGCCATTGCAGCGCCGCGTCGCCGTCGCAGTTAACGACGATCAATAGCGCTTCCAAAATGAGCACCAAAGCTTCCTCGGTCGCGTCGGCTAAAAGTTGACCGAGACCCTGATACACGTCACCTAATCGCGAGAGCAATTTTTGGACTTTCACTTGATCTTCCGCGCTGATTGGGTGTTGTTCTCCTTCTCCTGCTTCATTCTTCTTGTTGTTTTGCTGGGTGGATTTGATCGCCATAGGTACGAAAGCGATGAGCGAGCGACAAGCGCCGATTTTCACCGGAAACTGCGCGCTTTGATCGTTCAAAGCGTTTACACTCGCATCTAAAATCGCATTCGCACCTTCCGCCGACGCCGCGGCGGCTAAACGACTGGCTGCCCACAATGCGCGTCCTTTTAAAAACGGATTGGTAGAGGACGACGTAGGGGTCGAGGTGAATTCGCTTCGAATAATTTCGTTCAAAAACGCATTACAATCGAACGCAGGAGCCATGCCTTTACCTCTCGCCTCTTTATCTTGCTCTACTAACTCATCCGATACGCTTCCAACGGCTAACAAAGCTGCCTCTCTGCTCCGCCACCAGTTTTCGTCGTTGTTCTTTTGCTCCTCGAAGGACAGGGCAAACCGTTCCGCGACAACCTCCGCGAAAACGCCATAAAAGAGTTTCGGAAACTTTGCACTCGTAGTGGCCAAAAATATCGCGCTCGTCGCTCGCACGGATTGGTAATCGTCCTCTTCGTCCGCTACGAATTGGTTCACGTCGTCTTCCCACGTCTCTAACTGGTCGTCCGTGGTTATCGACGTCGCCACTGCGATGGATACCAAACTCCTAAGTCTCGGTTGAATGCAACTCTTGGCAATTTTTGTGTTTTCAATCATCGTCATCGCGAGTTCCATGCACTGCGTCACGACGGCAGCGTTGGAAATTTTATCTCCGTTATCGTCCTCGCAATCGTCCAACGCGTCTACCTCCACGCCACGGCATTGCACGTACCTATTCGCCGCTTTTTCAAAGACGTGGAAAAACCGCTCCACGCACCCTACAAACGTTTGCTCGGAAACCACCTGACCACCGGTAATTTCCTTCCCAAAATATTGCACCGTGCTTTGCATTGCTTTCAACGCGGATAACGTCAACGTGCACCCACCCGCGGTCTCAAACACGTCCGAGCGAAATTCAAAAATGTTCCCGTACGTCGCGAAATTGCTCTCCAAAAACGGTTTCGCCGCCTCTTTAATCTGCGCGCGAATCTGATCGTCCCCAATCATCCCAAGATTCGAATAACACCCTCTCGTCACGTCTAACGCTCTGCATTTCACTGTAACCATTTGTTCTTTATCGATTCCGTTCAACCCGTCGTCGGAAACTTGCAACAACCCGCACAAATCCGGAAACAACTCCGGCACGAGTTTCGGTAACTGCCGCTCCTCTAAATCCCCGCACAACATCGACATGCACCGCAACGCCCCGTTCACGTGAAGCACGTCTCTCTTCTCCCGTATCGGCACCAACAACTCCCCGAGCAATCCCTCCCACTCTTCCGGCCAATCGTGCGTCGCGATTTGCGCAATCGCCAACGCGCACGCCGTTCGCATTTTTGAATCTCTCATCCGCAAACCCGAGCAAATCTGCGCTTTTATCGCGCTCTTCTCTTCCACCGACGTCATCGGCTCCCCTTCGATAAAAAAATGCTCCCCGATTTGCCATCTCTCTTTCACGTATTTCTTCAGCAACAAAGCCGCTAATTGCCGCAAATCGAGCGATATTGATTTCGAAAATTCGTCCTCGTTGTTAAACGCGGTTTGGCACAGCAACAGACCGAAACCGACGTGCGCTCCCGAGGATTTCACCATTTCCTCCGCATCTTTTCTCGTTCGCTCGTCTGGAGAGACGCACGCGTTTAAAAGTTCGATTAAATCGCGCTGCTGCTGCTGCTCCGACATGATGCGTATCTTCTGAGCGATCTTTTTGGCGCGATTAAAGGGTTTCTCGGAGGGAATAGTAACGCGTTTACGTGCAAGTGCGCGTGGTTTTTATTTTTTTCTGATGCATTTTTTGAAAAATTCAAGACTTTTTTTACGCGTTGTGACGCGACGATGGAAGACGACGACGACGACGACGACGCAAAAGCTGCTCAAAGAAGAAGAGGAAGGAGCAGTTTTGGGCGTCGGGAAATCCGCGTCGCGCTCGCGAAAGCGTACTTGGAGTGTAAGATGGAGAAGGACTTGGAGACGGTCGTGGCGAGTGTGGTGTTGTCGACAAAGAACGAATTGGAAAATGACATTTCCAATTTGTGGCGCAACGCGCGGGTTGATGACGAAGAAGAAGAAGAAGGAGAAGAGGAAAACGACGACGACGACGACGACGCGCTCCAAACGGCGCTCGGGGAGGTGCTGATGGAAAAGCTGCTGCCGAAAGGGGGACGGAAAACGAGCGAGGACGAGAAGTTTAACGACGACGACAACAACAACAAGAGACGTAAAGTTGTTGAAGAAGGACACGAACGTAAAAACCTTCAACGGTTTTGCGAGGAGTACGAAGAAAACGCGCTAAAGTTGAAGCGGGACGTTTTACGAGAAGAGGTGTCTGTTTTGAAATGGCGAGAGGAGCGGGTGAAGGAGAAGAAGAAACACATGGAAAAAAGGAGAAGAGTGGAAGAGAGCACGGGGTTACCGTACGTGCCGGAATTGAGGAAACCGACGAAAGCGGAGGTGGAGAGGTTCGTTCGAGAGGTGGAAGGAGGGTTGGAGAAGAAAGAGTACGCGCCGCAGTTTAAGGAAATTTTGGACCGGGTGAGGAAAGTGATGGAAGGGAAGAAAAAGAAGAGAGACGACGGTGATGGTGGTGGTGGGAGAGCGCTGGTAGAGTCAGCGGCGGCGGAGTACGCGATGTTACATTTAGGCGGGGCGAAATATCGAGCAAAGAAGTTCGAGTTGCCGAGAGTAGAAGAGGAAGGAGATGGAGAGAAGATAAAAGAGGAGGAGGAGGATAATGACGACGAAGGACACGAAAACGACGACAAAAAAGAGGAGGAGGAAGATTTGGAAGCGAAAAGGAGAGAAGAACAATGCGAACGTGAGTTCCAATTGGAGCTCGAGAAATCGCGGGAGGCAAACGGAATTAGCGGGAAGAAAGTCGTCGGGGCCAACGCAAATGTGATTACGCACGAGAGGTGGGAAGGCCGCATGAATTCAACGAAGAACGCGTCCGCAGCAATCAATGGCAAGCATGGAGCTGATGTCGAATATCTAACGTACAGGGACGTCATTCCAAACATGAACAAGGTTGATGACGTTGACTGGGAAAAATGCGGACGACTCGGCGAGCGAGTCGTCTTTAACGTTTTGATTCAGAAATATCGAGGAACGAACGTCTCCGTGAAATGGGTCAACGAAAATGAAGAATCTAACGCATTTTATGACATCATGTTGATCGATCCCGACTCCCAGTCAAAAACATTCATCGAAGTCAAAGCGACTCGATTTCGAGATAAAAACGCGTTTGAGATTTCGCCGTGGGAGTGGGATTTCGCGGTGAAACCGGAAGTCGCAGACAGGTATCAAATTTGGCGAGTTTTTGGCATAGGAGATGGAGGAGACGTAAACATTGTCGTGATCAATAATCCTGCGCGTCTACTACGCGAAAAGAAGATTGGACAAGCTTTGATAATTTAGGAACATTCTAGTGCGTGTAATTGTTTATTAGTTGCTGCTATTTGTTTTGGTTTTGGCTTTTGAATTCCTTGACGGTTTCGGCGATCCCGTCCATCAACTCGGGCAGTTCAAACGCATCCTTAACGTCAAAGTCGCCTATTCGTTCTCTCCTCAGTTTAACTAAATGACCAACAGTACCCATCTTCTCGCAAAAGTCTTCCGCTAACGTTCGGACGTACGTGCCTTTTGAACACGTGACTTCGAAATCGATCAAATGCGTTTCGTTTTCAGTCTCTCGTCTTCGTATGGAAAACGCTTCTACGTGCACCGGTCGTGGTTGTCTTTCCACCGTTTTGCCTTCTCTCGCGGATTCGTAGAGTCGCTTACCATCCACGTGCACGGCAGAGAACATCGGCGGAATCTGTTCGATGTCGCCTATCAAGGTCAGCCTCGCCGCTTCCATGGACGCCTCGTTCACGATGTCCTCCCCGAACGGTTTCGTTTCTATGACTTCGTTATCTGCGTCGCCAGACGCCGTCTTCTCTCCAAGCTTGATCGTTCCGCTATACGTTTTCACTTTTGCCTGGTACTCATCTGCCAACTTTGTCGCTCTGCCGACGACGACAATCAACAACCCAGTCGCCATCGGATCCAACGTGCCGCAATGTCCAATCTTCTTCACCCCCATTTTCTTACTCAATGATTTGATTTTCGCGCAAACGTCGAACGACGTCCACTCTTGCGGTTTGTCCACCAAAAAGACTAACCCAGGACTTTGCTCTTGCGGGAAATTCGGTCCTCGCCATTCGAGAACGGTCGGCATTCGGTTCAGCGTTTTCGATACCTCCAACGGAGGCCCCCACACTTTCTTCGGCGTATACGCTCTGCCGCCCGAGGACTCAGACGAAGAAGAAGAGTCGGTCGAGCCGCTCGAAGACGCGCAGAAGCACCTCTTTTGCTTCAAAATATCATTTCTTCTGCACGTCTCTCGACCAAATCTGACCAAAGACGACGACGATGGCGGATACGCGCACGTCGCTCGTCTCAGCGCGAAGAGCTTCATCATCCCCTCTTTTTATCTAATCTAGGGGAAAACGCGTTCACAGAATAGACACCTTCTTCCTCTTCCTCTCCTTAACGATTTCCTCCTGCTCTTTCTTTCGGCACGCTTTATACGTCTCGTACAGCTCTTTGCAGACGATGCGTTGATTTGGATACTTCGTTGAACCTGTGTGTGCGCGCGCGTGTATAGTTTCATGTCGTTGAAAACGAGAGAGGGTTCGAGTGTTAGTTACGCGCTCCTTCTGTGAACGGGGAGATTCGCGATTTGAAGAACAAAAAGGAAAAGAAAAGATGCACTCACAGCGCAAAGCGGCGACTCTGGCGTCTTCGCAGGATGATTCCGACGGTTTAGACGTTATGCCTTCGGTTTGCACACCCATTCAAATGCGCAAGAAGGAATAAAGGACACAACGTGCGAGTATGATTTGTCACGCTTTTAGTGGAAAAACTCTTGTGTTCTAGGTGTGTGATGGCGACGACCTACGCGAGTCGCGGCGACGCGCGAATCAGCCATAGAGTGAATTAGAAAAGAAGAATGAACGCGAGTTATTCCATTTAAGAGCGAGTGCACTTTTTTCCTCGTAATCAATCTCTATGTCCCCAATACAGCCACCCGAGCAACACCCAGAAGACGCAAAAGATACCGAAGAACAACAGGAAGTTATAGAAGAACGAGCCGCTCCACCACGCGCTGGACGACGACGTTTGAAACCACGTTGGGTTGTACGTGTCCCGCACGAATACGTACCTGTACCACCGCGGTGTCGCTCTACCTTCTTCCTCTTCCGTTTGCGTTGCCTCGTCGCGCTCCATTTCGTGAGACGCCGCGAACTCGTTTTCTTTTGCCCCGCGTATCTCTGAAATATCTATCTCAAGCTACGGAATACGCGACGATAATCCAAGACAGCAGCGCGATAAAGATCAAAGTCGCGCCAAAACACAACAAAAACGCCCAAAACAAGTGCCACCGTCGTCGTTCGTTCGATCCTTGCCTCAACAGTCGCGTGTTCTCTCGAAACCGTTCTGCGCTTCCCCGGAGTCTCGCCGTTTTTCGTTGTATGCTTTCGAGTCGATCCGTCTTCCTCGCGGCGTCGATAACCGCGCGATGAATGGCGTTTTCCACGTCTCTTAACTCGCGATGCGTCGAGTCGATCTGGTTTTCTTCCACTTCTTCCTCTTCTTCTTCCTCGATTTCAGTCGGAGTCTCTTCTTCTTCTTTCTCGCGTTCGTTCTTCCTTTTCTTCTTCTCGTTGGAGTGCGTAGACATTTTGTGCGTATTTTGGGAAAGTTCTTCCGCATTGGAATGCGTTTTTGCTACGTTATTTATTATTATTACTATTAAACATTTGGTCTAAAACGTGTGCTACTTTTTACTATACGTATAAGCATATGCCGATTCATGCGTTTTCTTTGTTCTTCTCGTCGATGTCTGTTTTGATGGATCGTAAAAAGAGAAAGATGGTGAGATGCTTGTGTCGTTGGAATGATTCGCAAAATAATTTCTGCGCGCGCGCGTAAAATGGCATCAGTGTGAGCTCTAATGTCTCCATCAGAAGCTTCCAGATGGTTTCCACAGTTGAAATTCGGATGTCCCTATCTGAGTTGATCGTCACGCGCCATTTGCAGTGATCATGTTGAGACGAAAAAAAGTTCTATAAATCTCATAGCGTACCTTTCAACATCTTCTCTTCTTCTTCCTGCGCGGCGATAGCCTCGGCAATTTCGCGCTTCTTTTGTCGTTCGATTTGCTTTTCGCTCATCTTACGTATTGGGTATGTTCGGCCCTCCGTCTCTCGCACTTCTTTTGCGCGTGCTCGTAATTTCTCTACCCATTCGGTTAAAGCATCCAAGTCGGCGTACTTGCGTCTGTTTTCGTTCAAGTCGTCGCGTAAATCGTGAAACTCGTGCATCCAATGGCCGATGATTCCGTGCAAATGACCAAAGACAATCTTTGGTGCGGTTGGATGCTCGCGGCAAATGTCTATGTATTCTAGAAATATTTGGAAAGAGTGATCGTCTTCGAGTGGGTATGGCGCTTGACCCTCGGACGGTTTTGGAGCAAAAGGTGGGTTAGAAAATAACGTCGGATTGCCTAGAAGAGGTTCCGCCGACAGGTATCCGTCCGCGCCCGTGTACTCGAGACATTCTTGCAACTCTTCGTAATTTCGCACGCCACCGTTGGCTAACACTGGAACCGATACCGCCTCTTTGATGGCTTTGATGAAATCCCTGTTTAATATAACGCGAGCGAAGTGATGGTCAGAATATTTGATGCACAGAGAATAGGTTCCCTCAGGAAGTTCTGCCGCGGCCGTCGCATGAAACCATAATAAAAAAATATGCATACATGTGTTCTTCAGATAGTGGTGCATGTAGTTGTGTCTATCAATGAACTTCAGAACAGATCTTGGTATTGGGATATTATCATCACCAGAACACATGCAGAAAATGCACATAAAGAGTTCGATGCAAAGGTTTTAGGAAAACCGACAACGCGCGAGAGAAAGAAAAAAAACAACTCACCAATTACACTTGAACTCCGCCAACCTCTTCTGTTCTCTCGTCCTACCGTGCACGGCAATAATTTGCGCCCCAGCTTTTTCTACCATCTTTGCATACTCTATGCTTTTCTCCAAGTCATCGTACACTCTAATCTTTGCCGTCACAGGCACGTCTAAATTTTCGTCCAACTCTTTGATCAACTTCTCCACCAGTGGCCAATCGTCCATTAAAAACGCGCCATAGTTCCCTCTCTTTGCAATCCTTTGCGGACACCCAAAGTTAATATCCACCCCGTCGCAAAACGGTTGTATGACTCTTGCAGCTTGTAACAAAGTCTTTGGATCATTCGCGCAAAACTGTGCCAGCAAAGGTCTGCATTCCTCCGTCGCGTGCGTGCTGAAATATTCTTTCCGAAAATTCGCCGACTCCATGAATATCTTCGAGTGGATCATAGGCGTATAGCTGCCATCCGCGCCGTACCTCTTGCACAGAATCCGAAACGCGTGTTCAGACGCGTCCACCATCGGCGCCACCCACAAACTTCGTTTTACTTTTTCCGCCGCCACCGCCTCTCCTCTGTCCTCGAATAACTGTCTCAAGTACTCGAAACCTTTCGGTTTCGTCTCTTTCGTCCATCGAGGTTTATGTTCCGTACTCGGCACGTTCGATTCAATCCGGATGTCTGAATACGGGGTAATATCCACGTGAGCAAACTTCGACGATTGTTTACCGTTCGGGTTTCTGACTTCCACGCACGCGCTGTAGATATCCGCCGTGGTCACTCTCCCCTCATTTTCCGGCGGCGCTTTGCGTCTTCTTTTGTGCGCCATTAGATTCGATTCTTCTTCTCCCTTTCGTTCGGTTATCGTCGAGAAGAAGAGCGCAGAGGAGGAAAAAAACGATACTTTCTGTCGATGTCGATGCGATTCTGCGAGATATCGAGCGAGGCGAGCGCGCATGCACCGCGCCGCTCTGCAAAGGGAGGAGAACTCTCTCTCTCTCTGTCCCTCTCTGTTCTCTTTGGAAAAATTAATGAAGTCTTTTTGGCTCTTTGGTGTGTGTTGTGTGATGCCCTCTTGACACGGGACACGCGCGTGCGCTGAAGCTTGCACTCTAATACAAATGATTTTTATTCATTATTATGATTAAATATAGTGTGGTTAAAGCGAGAACGAAATCTAAAAAACCATTTCTCTCATCTCTCTCTCTCTCACTCTTTGGGCGGGCGGTGACGTTTTAATGATGATGCTTTCTTCTTCTTTTTTCATCTTTCTGTGTGTGCTACTCTGTCTCTTTTACTGTTCGATGGCGCAAAGCAAATCGCCAGCGGTGCACGAATCGCCTTTCCCGACCGCGATGTGCTTCAACTTCCCACTGCACGGCGCAGAAACGGTCGTTTCCATCTTCATCGCAGAAATGACGACTAAAGCTTCTCCGGCTTTGATTTCGGCGCCGTCCTTTACCAAGATGTCGACGACTTCACCAGCCATCGGGGCGCCGACGGAGCCTAAATCCATCGGGTCGGCGCGTTCGCGCACGGCAGACATGCCACCCTTTTTGGTTTCCGTCTCTAGCACCTTCAAGTCGAGGATATCTACTACGCGCGGGATACCATTGACTTCAAAAAAGACTTCGCGTTTGCCGTTCGGGAGAAGTTCGCCGACAGCTTTGAGCTTGATGGACGCAGAGGAACCTCGGCGAGCTTTGACTTCAATCTCTTCGTCAATTTCCAAGCCTTTTAAGAAGGCCTTGGTTGGTAGCAAAGAGACTGGTCCCATGATGTCGCGAGAGATGACGTATTCATCGAATACTTTCGGGTATAACGCGGCAGATAAGGCGTCTTTGTGGGAGACGTCGCGTCGACCTCGATGCTTTTCTTGCAACTCGGCGCGTAAATGATTGAAGTCAACCGGCGGCAACGTGCATCCGGGACGACCTTCGATGATTTCCTTGCCTCTCAAGACCTTTGTGCGCAATGGTTCGGGGAAACCACCAACCGGCTGGCCCAAATAGCCTTGGAAGTACTCGACAACGGAAGTTGGGAAAGATAACGAGTCAGCTTGTTCGAGTAAGGTTTTCTCGTCTGGAATTTTATTCGCGACGAGGAACTGCGCCATATCACCGACAACTTTTGAGGACGGCGTCACTTTGACGATGTCACCCAAGCATTGGTTCGCAGTCGCGTAGGATTGCTTGATGTTGTCCCACTCTCCTCCTAATCCATTTGCAAACGCTTGGAATTTCAAGTTGGTGTACTGCCCACCCGGCATTTCGTGAATGTACACATCCGCCGACCCTGATTTGATTCCAGATTCGTATGGGGAATACAAAGCTCTCGCTTGCTCCCAGTACGTGTTGAGTTTCAAAATTTCTTCCAAGTTCATCGGGTTGTCTAAAGTTTCCGAGCCTTTGATGGCGTTCAATATCGCGCCGATGGCTGGCTGTGAGGTTAAACCAGCCATGGCGTCCGTGCACACGTCGACGACGTCTGCTCCAGCCTCCGCCGCGGCGAGCATAGATGCGACACCAGTGGATGCGGTATCGTGCGTGTGGACGTGAATCGGTAAGGCTGGGAATTTCGCTCGCAAAGCAGAGACCAACATGGTCGCCGCGCGGGGCTTCAACAAACCCGCCATATCTTTAATCGCTAAAACGTCAATTCCGTGATCGACGAGTTTTTCCGTTAAATCAACGTAATAATCCAACGTGTACTTCTTCTTCGATGGATCAGAAACGTCGCCAGAGTAACAAATGGTACCTTCGACGACCCCGTTGGCATTTCTCACGCAATCGATACCGAATTTCAAGTTATCCACGTAGTTCAACGAATCAAACACGCGAAAGACATCAATACCTGATCTTCTGGCCTCGTTGGTAAATTCTTGGACAACGTTGTCCGCGTAGGAAGTGTAACCGACCGCATTTGCACCTCTCAATAACATTTGGAACGGAATGTTCGGTACCTTTTCTCTCAAAAGCTCCAATCGTCTCCACGGGCAGTCACGCAAAAATCGAAGCGATACGTCAAACGTAGCGCCACCCCACATTTCTAACGAGTACGCACCGTCCAACGCCGACGCCGTGGCGTCCGCGCACTGGTACAAATCTCTCGTTCTAACTCTCGTAGCGAGTAAACTTTGGTGCGCATCTCTCCAGGTGGTGTCCATGATGAGCAAACCTTTGTGATCACGAACCGCTTTTGCAAATGCCGCCGGTCCTTGCTCGTCGATAATTTTCTTAAACGATTGTTGACTGGCGAGTTGCGCTGTTCCTTTGGATGGCTTTGGTGGGGTCGGTTCGGCACCAATTGGCGGCTGACCGACTGCGCCGGGATGTTTTGCCCCGTTGACAGCGATTTCGCCTAAATACGTGAGCAACTTTTGCGTATCGTCGACGTTGGAAATCATATCGAACAATTCTGGCGTCTCGTCGATAAAGTTCGTGGTTACCTTCCCGCTCAAGAACGCTGCCGATTGGAACACGTTCTGTAAGAATGGCACGTTCGTTTTCACGCCGCGAATGCGAAATTCAGCCAAAGATCTGTACATTTTTTGTACCGCGCCTTCGAAAGACTGGGATGTGCACGTCAACTTCACGAGCAAGGAATCGTAAAACGGAGAAATTCTCGAGCCTACGACAACCTCACCGTCGATGCGGACACCCAAGCCTCCGGGTGGACGATAGACTTCGATTCTTCCGAAATCAGGAGAAAATCCCATCATTGGATCCTCCGTGGTAATTCTGCACTGCATGGCAAATCCGCGAATTTTAACGTCATCTTGCGACTTGAACCCGAGTTCCGGTAAAGTTTTCCCACCTGCGATCAAAATCTGCGTTTGGACGATATCGACACCAGTAACTTCCTCAGTCACCGTGTGCTCGACTTGAACTCTTGGGTTAACTTCCAAAAAGTAGTGTCTGTTTTGGTCATCCACCATGAACTCGACTGTCCCGGCGTTGCGATAGTTGACGTGTTTCGCCAATTTCACCGCATCGTCGTGTAACCGTTTTCGTAAATCATCATCCAAACACGGTGCCGGCGCCATTTCGACAACCTTTTGATGTCTTCTTTGAACAGAGCAATCACGTTCACCTAAGTGAATGACGTTCCCGACGCCGTCGGCCATGATTTGTACCTCGATGTGTCTCGGCGCCTCGACGTACCTTTCAATGAACATGCGTCCATCGCCAAACGCGGTTTTCGCTTCCGACGACGCTCTCGCGAACGCTTGAGCCACCTCTTCCATATCTCTCACGACTCGCATGCCACGGCCACCGCCTCCCATGGCAGCTTTCAACATCAGAGGCATCCCAAACTCTTTCGCGAACTCCACCGCCTTTTCCACGCTGTCCGTGGCAAACTCCGTCCCCGGAACTAATGGTAATCCGCACGCTTTCGCTTGCGCTTTACAGACGACTTTATCGCCCATTTGCCCTAATGTTTCAGCTCTAGGACCGACGAAAGCGATGCCTTCCTCTTCGCATCGTCGCGCGAAACTTTCGTTCTCACTCAATAAACCGTAACCAGGGTGAATCGCGTCTACTCCGTTCGCCTTCGCCACCTCAATGATTGACTCGTAATCTAAATACGCCGCGACTGGTTCTTTACCTTCACCAACGAGATACGATTCGTCCGCTTTATATCGATGCGTAGCTAACCGATCAGCTTCGCTAAAAATCGCCGTCGTTCGCATCCCGAGCTCCGTCCCCGCTCGAAATACTCTCACCGCAATCTCCCCTCTGTTCGCCGCCATCACTTTCTTCAACGTCGAACCTTTCCTCAAAATCTCCCCGAGCGCGTCCGAGTTTTCTCGCTTCTTCATGTCCTCGTGCGATTCCACCTCCGATCTCACGACCAATCGACGACCATCTCGTCTATTTTTCAAAAGCGCAGACCTGTTTCCTCTGCTGTTTTTAGCCATCACGACGCCACCCCCACGTGGCGTCTCGCATCCTCGCGCGGACGCTCGGCTCGAAAGCGAAGACGCGGTCGCTACTCCTCGCATCATCATATTCGTCACAACGTGCAGATACTTTCACACCGTATATGCGTTTCTTTTGTTTCTTCTTCTTCTCTCAAGGAAGAGATAGCTGTGCTCGTTATTTATCGTCGTTCGCTGGAGGGCTTTTCCAAAATCCAATCGGAGATGCGCTCTCTCTCTCTCTGTTCGTGTGTCTTCGCGCGTGCGTACAGTCCGCGCGCGCAAAAAGTGGTGGAATAGGAAAGAGCGGCGCGATAAAGCGACGAGAGCTTTGCCAGAGAGAAAAGAAGCTTTTGTTCGCTTATAATAAGAGGGCGAGAAAATTTAGCCGCCGCGAGGCAAAAAAAGCGTGAGACTCTTTCTGAG
>Ga0255753_1000469_pt1 | contig 52852 bp, 57 predicted proteins | sample 041ome_10_FD_179953 | JGI IMG/M metagenome (GOLD analysis project Ga0255753, IMG submission 179953) | Coastal salt marsh microbial communities from the Groves Creek Marsh, Skidaway Island, Georgia - 041412US metaG (version 2) | ecosystem: Environmental > Aquatic > Marine > Intertidal zone > Salt... | reverse complement strand
CCGGGCGTAACGTGCCCTTGCGGATTCTCAGCCGGCGTCTGGCTGCCGGCGACCTGGCGCTCATTACCCGCCAGCTTGCGACCCTTGTCGCTTCTTCATTACCTCTGGATGAATGCTTGTCAGCGGTGGCGGAGCAAAGTCGCAAGTCTGCGATCACCTCGATGATGCTGGAGGTGCGCTCCAAGGTGGCAGAGGGGCATACCCTTGCCCATGCCTTGAACCAGTTCCCCACCGCCTTCGGCGAAATGTATCGCGCAATGGTCAATGCGGGCGAGGAGGCGGGGCAGTTGGGGCCGGTGCTGGAGCAGTTGGCGCATTACACCGAGACCCGGCAACATACGGCGCAGAAACTCCAGATGGCGCTGATCTATCCGTTTGTATTGATCGCCGTTGCGGTATCCGTAGTGGCCGCGTTGATGATTTTTGTTGTGCCTGAGTTGGTGGGTATTTTTGCGCACACAAAAAAGGCGTTACCGCCGCTGACGGTGGGTTTGATTTGGGTTAGCGACTTTATGCGGTTCTACGCCCTGCATTGCGTGGTGGCGCTCGTCGCTGCGGCATGGGGCATGCGGCGGTTGCTGCGCCCGCCGGCTGCACGAAAGCGCTGGCATCGGGCTTTACTGAGGGTTCCTGGACTGAGCGGCGTTCTCATTACATTGGATAGTGCGCGCTTTGCTTCTACTCTGAGCATACTGATGGCGTCGGGCGTGCCACTGATTCACGCGCTTCGCATCGCAGGCTCGGTGATGAACAATTTGGTGCTGAGAGACGCCAGCTTATCGGTCTCGCGGAGTGTGCAGGAGGGATCGAGTCTCAGCCGGGCGCTGTCTCAAGAGAAGTTTTTCCCGCCAATGATGGTGCACATGGTTGCTTCCGGAGAAACTAGCGGTGATCTCGAAAAAATGCTCGAGCGATCTGCCGCCAATCAGGAGCGAGAGCTAGAAATGGCCTTGGGTACTATGATGGGACTGTTCGAACCGACAATGGTGGTATTTATGGGGGGGCTGGTGCTGACTATAGTGCTCGCTATCCTGCTTCCTATATTTGATTTAAATACGATGGTGAGGTGATCCACTATGATGCGTGACAGGGGCTTCTCATTGATCGAGATTCTGGTGGTGCTGGTCATTATGGGGCTGTTAATCAGTGTCGTGGCCCCCACTGTGCTTAACAGCGCCGATGACGCCCGAATCCAGAAGGTCAAAGCAGATTTCAAATCCATTGAGACGGCGCTGAAAATCTATCGACTTGATAATTATGTGTATCCGACGACGGAACAGGGCTTGGAGGCTTTGGTGACTCCCAGCACCCTGAATCCGGAGCCGAGAAACTTCAAGCAGGGCGGGTATCTGGCGGAGACTCCCCTGGACCCATGGGGCCGACCCTATCTTTATCTCTCTCCCGGAGAGAACAGAGACATTGACATCTACTCTCTGGGTGCAGATGGATTACCGGGCGGGGAAGAGCAGAATGCCGATATCGGTAACTGGAACGAAGCCGATACCTGATAACTGCCTAGGGCTAATCTGAGTAATGAGCGCTGATTCGCGCGGATTCAGCTTTATCGAACTGCTGGTAGCAGTGTTTGTCATTGTGCTGCTGACGGGTGTTGTGACCCTCAATGTAGGCCGCGGTGGTGCGGATCTTCGTTTGGCTGACGAGGTCAGATACGTGTCTAATCTCCTGACGATGGCCAGCACAGAGGCGGGTCTCTCTGCCAGTGATCATGGGTTACTGATCGCGCGCACGCGCGAGGACACCACTGAACGCTATCAGGGCATTTGGTTGCAGCGCTTCGATCAGGGATGGGCTTCACCGCGGGTTAATGCCGACATCTTCGCTCCGCTTGATTTCGAGGCGGGCGCAGAGCTGGTGTTAACGCTGGATGGGCAACCCGATATTGAGATCGAAAAATACGATCCTGAGCTTAATCCAACGCCTCAAATCGTTGCCTGGGCCGGAGGTGAAATGACTCCCGGGGTGTTGGAGTGGATCGACCAAAGAACGGGAGAAATCCTCTATCGTTTGGAGTGGGACCTGCTGGGTCGGATGACGCTTATGCCTCGTGGAGAGGCCTTGGCGGAGGAGCAATAGTGCAACTGAATCGCGACGATTCTGGTTTTACGCTGATCGAAGTGATGGTGGCGCTCGCTGTGGTGGCGGTGGCGCTTCCTGCCCTGCTGCTGACGATATCGCAACAGCTGGACGGCATGCGCGACTTGGAGGATCGCAGTCACGCGCAGTGGGTGGCGGCAAACCGTCTGGTTGAGTTGCGGCTGGCCTCGACCGCGCGAGGCAGCCTACAGACGGGCTTGATAGCGGGCACCCAAGAGCTGGCTGGCCGCGACTGGTATTGGTGGAGCGAAGGGAAAGAGACTGGCGTGCCGGGGTTTTTTCGTTATGAGATCCTGGTGTCAGATCGAGAAGATGGTCGTATGACCCCGCTGTATTCTCTGGACGGGTATCTGGTGCATGGGGCAGCGCAGGATGGTGAGTAAGCCTTGCGCGAGGGGTTTCACGTTGGTGGAGGTTTTGGTCGCAATCGCGATTACTGCTTTGGTCGCCGTGGTGTCTTATAGCGCGCTGTCCGCCGCGCTTGCCAGTGCCGAGAGACTCCGTGTCAGTGCACAGAGAGTGCAGGAAATCGGTCAGGTCATGTCAATGCTCTCGCGTGATATCCGTCAGACCGCAAATCGCACCGTGATTGACGAATTTGGACAGCGCACGCCTGCAGTCTTGGGCGGAGAGTTGGCCCGGGACATGCTCACTGTGACCCGCGCGGGCTGGCACAACTCTACCGGCTCGCCGCGGGGTACGCTGCAACGGGTGGACTGGTGGCTTGAGGAAGAAACCTTGTGGCGTGGTTATTTTCCGGTATTGGATCGCACACCCGGTACCGAGCGCATAGAAACTGCGGTGCTCGACGGAGTCGAGCGGTTTGAGGTGCGATTTTTGCCCAGTGTGGCGGCATTGGAGATTAATCGCGACGACGTTATTGATCGCAGGAACTGGGAAGATAGCTGGGTGGCGGATCTCTCCCAGCCTGATCAGGGGCTGCCGCCGCCCGCGGCGGTGGAGGTGACGATGGAAGTGTCGGGTCTGGGTGAGGTAACGCGGTTATATGTCCTGCCGGCGATCTGATTTTCTGGGCCAGCAACGCGGGGCGGCATTGATTGTCGCCCTGTTGGTTTTTGCTTTGGTAGCCGCGCTATTGGTCGGGCTACAGCGCGACTTTTCTCTTTCCTTGCAGCGAGGGACTCAGCAGCTGTTTGCAGAGCAAGCGTGGGCCTATCTTTTGGGGGCTGAAGGGTTGGCGCAATTGGCGCTACAGGCAGACAGCCGGCAAGACGCTCTAGCAGAATCACCCGCCGATCATCTGGGTGAATTATGGGCGCAGCCCGCTACTCCTTATCCTTTGGATGCAGGGGGTCAGATGCGCGGGCAGATTGAGGATTTACAAGGGCGCTTCAACCTGAACTTGCTGCTTAACGTCGCCTCGGCGGGAGGAAATGACAACGCTGCGAGTGAGGACGACGCAGCCAACCGAGACAGCGATGCGGAGGAGGGCGATACCCCCCCGGCTCGTAATGAGACTAAGACAGTCTCGGAGCGCTGGAGTCCCGGTCAGAAAGTGTTGATTCGGCTATTGCAGGCGCTCGGTGAGGAAGCATTGTCTCTTGAGGAGGCGATGGCTTTAACTGAGGCGATCAGTGACTTCATCGATACGGACGCCGATAAACGTAAGAATGGCGCCGAGGCCGAGGACTATCGGTACGCAGAATTTCCTTACCTACCGGCGAACCAGGCGCTGGCGAGTGTCAGCGAGTTGAGGGCTGTGAGGGGTATGACGCGTGGCCTGTATGAGGCACTGAGACCATGGGTCACGGTTTGGCCAGAAACTGGCGCCAAGATCAATATCCTCACTGCGCCCCTGCCTGTTCTGAGGAGTCTCAACGCCGATGATCAATGGGAACCCTTGCCAGTTATGGAGGTCGAAAGGCTGCTTGCCATGCGCGCGGAGGGTGAAATCGCGAGTGTCGAGGACTTGCTTTCGGATCCGAGCTTCGCAGGGCAAGCAATAACCGAGCTGCAGGCGCTTCTCGATGTACGCAGCAGCTGGTATTTACTGGACGCCAGTGTTGAGTTGGTCTCGCGGGAGCGACATCTTTTTTCCGTGCTACATCGTACAGTAGCAGGCCCTGTCTCCGCTGTTTTTCGATCCGAGGGCGAGCTATGATGCGTCGCTCACCGGCCGATCGAGGCGTGCACAGCGTGCGAGCTCTTTGCTCATGACTCCGAGCAACTTTAATCTCATCAGGTGGGATGAGGACCTTGCTTACCTGCTACGACCGGGTAATCAACCCGAGCGGCTGGTCAGCGAGGCCGATAATATTCCCGAGAATACCTGCCTCGCGCTACCCGCGGACAGCGTCAGGACCTTACCCTTATCGGTGGCGCCCGAAGAGTTGAAACATATACAAAAGGCGCTCCCTTTTATGTTGGAGGAAGCCCTTCTTGAGGATGTGGCCGAGCTCCATTTTGCCAACGCGCCGCTGGACAATGATCGTCAAGCGGTTGCCATTGTGCGGCGTAAAACGATGAACCAGTGGATATCCACATTGCCTGAGGCGCTCAAGGAGATGCCCTGGGTCTCTGAGGCACTGTGTTTGCCCTGGTCAGCCGGATACTGCACGTTGGTTTTTGAGGCTGACCACGTACTGGTGCGATGGGGCGAGGCCAGCGGTACGCGGATCGAGCGGAGTTTGCTGCCCGTTCTGCTCGATAGCTTGCCCCTGGCGCATGTGTCTATTGTGGCTTATGGCAGCGATGAAACTGCGGTGAGGGCGAGCATCCCGGAGTCGCTTCACGGCGGATTGCAGATGCGGCAGGGCGGATTATCTGAGGCGCTACTGTTGGCGAATGCTGAAAAGCCAGGGCCCGACCTGCGACAGGGTGACTTCGCTCCCCGATTTCCCTTCACTCGTTGGTGGCAGCTTTGGCAGTCTGTGCTGATTACATTGGCAGTGGCGGTTGTGCTGAAAACCGGCGTATCGGTTGTCGACTACGTCAGTTTGAAAAAAGAGGACCTCCGGCTGCGGGAAGCGATACAGCAGAGTTATCGACGCGTAAATCCGAAGGGCGCCGTGGTTGATGTCGAGAAACAGCTTAATCGTCAACTTGCTGAATTGGGTGCAGCTGGAGTGCAATCAGCGTTTACGCCGGTGCTTATTGAGCTGCTCTCAGCCATGACCGAGATCGGTGAGATCGAACTAACCTCGGTTAATTACACCGGCGGCAAAGACATGCGGGTCAATTTTTCTGCGCCAAGCTTTCAAGCGGTTGAGCGTGTCAGGGTGGCGCTTGAAGCACGTGACTTTAACGCTGAATTGGAAAACTCCAATGCGAGAAAAGAGGGTGTGATCGCCCGTCTCAGGGTGGAGGCACGTTAATGGCTCGGTGGTTTGCAACCCAATCACGCCGAGACCAAATTGCGCTGCTGGTGCTCGGCGGTGCTTTGCTGGGATGGTTGTTTTTTCAGCTCGTTGTGATCGAATTGGATGGTCGGCGCGCACGTCTTAGACATGCCAACCAGGTGTTGTCCGAGCAGCTTGTCAGGGTCGACTTTAAAGTGGAACAACTGAGGGCTTTGCGCGCAGGAGATGGGGGGCGTCAGGTCAATTTAACGCAAACCCTGAGTCAGGCGAGCGATGCTCAGGGCCTCGCTGTGAAGCGTCTGCAACCGAATTCTCGCGGTGAGGTGCAGATTCGATTTGAGGGCGTGGCTTTTGATGGCGTGTTGCGATTTCTGGAACAGATTGAAGGTAGCGCAGGCCTGAGGGTGATGGATGCCTCGGTGAGCAGCGCGGGCCGCGACGGCGCTGTCAATGCAACGTTTCGCGTCGCGGGGAACTGATCGATGCCACGCATCAAAGGGCTCTGGATCGTGATTGCGGCCGGTGTGCTGTTGCTGACGCTTCAGATTCCCGCAAGCACCGTGCGTTGGTTTTTGCCAGCCCAGGCGGGAGTCTCTGGATTTTCGGGGACTATCTGGTCGGGCAAAGCGTTGAGATGCTGGTGGGGCACCACGGAAAAGAGAATTGTACTGGGTAGTGTGGCGTGGCGCATTGAACCCTGGCGGTTGTTTTGGAGCACCCCCGTATCCTTTAGTAGCGAGTGGGGAGCGCAGCGTCTCGAAACCCGGCTTGGATACTCTGTGGGCGGAGATTTGAGTCTCGCCGACACCAACTTAAGTTTTGACACGCAGATTTTGAGTGCGCTGATGCCGCTGTTTATCGGCGGTCGTTTTTCCGGTCAGTTTTCCACTATCGAATTACAGGAAGAGCAACTTAGGCGCACTTCCGGTAAAGCGACACTCGAGAACGCCGTGTGGACAGCCCGGTCAGGCGACATTCCCCTTGGTACTTATCACCTCGATATCGATACGGGTAGAGCAGATGGTGAGGTGCTGGGCGTCGTTAAGACCTTGGGGGGCGCGTTGCAACTTGTAGGGAATGTTGTGCTGGGTCCCGCATCCTACCGAATTAACCTGCAGGCGACGGGTCCGGTTGCCTTGGACGACAGTTTTCGGGGTGCGGTCGCCATGCTGGCAACACCCACCGCCGCGGGCTTTGATATCAATTTGGAAGGGACCTATTGAGCCTCCGGGATACGCTGCAATGTCGCATGACGTGAGGGTCGGCGAGCCTCAGAGAATAAGAAATACGCCGCTCAACGTGTTACACAGTTCAGATAGCCGAGCGGCGCAATGGATGGCATGGGCGGTTTGGGTCGCGGTCACGAGAAACGTAGTGAAGTCAAAATAAACGACGAGTGAAGGAGGCCCACTGATGGGGTCAGCAGGAAACGCGGTATGGTCCAGTCGCTTTGCTTTCATCATGGCGTCGGTTGGATTTGCAGTTGGTTTGGGCAATATCTGGCGCTTTCCTTATGTCACCGGCGAAAATGGCGGTAGCGCCTTTGTCGCGATTTACCTGCTTTGTACGCTGTCCATAGGCATCCCTTGCCTAATGGCAGAGCTCATGGTGGGACGCAGAGGGGGCGGTAGTCCGCCTCGTTCCATGGCAGTTGTCGCGCGGCAGTCCGATCGCAGTACTAATTGGATGATCGTTGGTGGGATGGGGGTAGTGACCGCCTACACGATCGCGATTACCTATGCGGTTGTCGTGGGATGGGTGCTTTGGTATTTAGGTCGCGCGCTGGTTACCGGGTTTGCCGGCTTCGACGCAGCGGTTGCCGAAAGCACTTTTGCAGGATTGCTAAACGATAATCAGTCGATGGTGATCTGGACGCTAATCGGTAATCTGATCGTCGGCGGCATTATCTATGCTGGTGTGACCGCGGGTATCGAGCGCGCCGTGATTATTATGATGCCGCTGATGTTCTCTCTCCTCATCGGACTGGGCATCTACAATTATTTTGCCGGTGGCTTCGTTGAAACCCTGCAGTGGTTGTTTACACCCGATTTTAGCAAGGTGACGGGCGCTACGTTTCTCGCGGCGGTGGCACAGGCATTTTTTTCTATTGGTGTTGGTATGGGCGGCATGATGACCTACGGCGCCTATCTTCCCCGCGATTTTTCAATCGCAAAGGGCGCGGCGACAATTGTTATGGCCGATACGCTGGTGGCACTCCTCGCTGGATTTGTGGTGTTCCCCGCGGTGTTTCATTTTGGTCTCGACATGGCGGGTGGCCCTGGATTGATTTTTCAAACGCTCCCGGTAGCGTTCGCGCAAATGCCCGGTGGCGGCATTTTTTCGGTGCTGTTTTTCCTGATGTTGGCGTTAGCAGGAATTACTTCCATGGTGGGGTTGGTAGAGAGTGTCACCAGTTGGACGCAGGAAAAACTGAGCATTTCGAGGCAGCGAAGTACGCTGTTAGTGGTTGGGTCCTTGACCAGTTTGAGTGTCATTTCAGTACTCAGTTACAACATCTGGGAGGACTACCGGCTGCTGGGCATGAATTTCAATCAATTCACAGAGGCACTCTACGACAAGGTGTCGCTGCCCGTTGCTGGGCTGCTGGTGGCACTCTTCACGGGCTGGTTTATGCAGCGAGCGCACAGTGAGGACGAGTTGAGAGATGACCTGAACTGGTACAGCACATGGCGTGGCTTGACCCGATGGGTCGTGGTACCCGCGATCGCACTCATTCTAATTACAGGATTATTTTAAGCGCCATGCTCTTAACCGTTACCGACTGGCTGTGGTCTTACGTTCTGATTATGGCGCTCTTGTTGGTGGGCCTACGTTTTACACTGGGGTCCAAAGGCGTTCAGCTCCGCTTGTTCAGACGCACACTTGGCGTGCTATCGGATATTGAGTGGCGCGGCTCTGAGCGGGGCATATCGAGCTTTCAGGCGTTGGTGGTCAGTGTTGCGGGCCGCGTCGGCGGCGGCAATATTGCCGGTGTCGCGGTTGCGATTACATTGGGAGGGCCGGGCGCATTGTTCTGGATGTGGTTGATTGCCCTCCTGGGAATGGCCACTAGTCTGTTTGAGTGCGCATTGGCACAGCTGTACAAACGACGTGACGGCTCGGATACCTTTCGGGGTGGGCCTGCCTACGTGATGCGCTATGGTCTCGGCTGGCGAATCTTGCCAGTGGTCTACAGTCTGTTACTCCTCGCTACCATCGGTTTCGGATTCAACGCTGTTCAGAGTTACGTCGTAACCACCTCAATAGAATCCGCTTTTGGAGTGCCCCCCGCCGTCAGTGGGTTGGTGATGACCGCGGTGATGGCAGTGATTCTTTTCGGGGGCATTCGTCGATTGGCGCTTTTCGCGGAGGTTGTTGTGCCGCTGATGGTTGTCGGCTATCTGCTCATTGCGGTAACGGTGTTGGTATTGAATGCCTCCGCTATACCGCAAGCGCTGGGTCTGATTTTTATCTCGGCCTTTGGATTGGAGCAGGCGGTTGGCGGCGGGATTGCCGCTGCAATCTCACAAGGTGCGCGCCGGGGTCTTTTTTCAAACGAGGCGGGGTTGGGCACGGTGCCCAATGTGGCTGCGGCCGCCGATGTGCCTCATCCCATTACCCAGGGGCTGGTGCAGTCCCTGAGTGTTTTTATAGACACCATCGTTCTGTGTACCGCCACTGCATTGATCATTTTATTGTCATCGGTATATCAGCCCGATGCTCAGGGTATTCAGGGCGTTATTCTGACGCAGATGGCGGTTGCCGAACATCTGGGCCCTATGGGTGAGCCGCTGGTGAGTATCTCTCTGGTCTTGTTTGCTACCACGACGATTGCGTACAACAGCTTCCTCGGTGAGAACAGCATTGCCTATTTTGGTCGGTCGGATGGTCCTGCGGTATTGGTTTTCCGCGTTAGCGTTCTGCTGCTGATTGCGTGGGCAGCGGTACAGGATTTGAGCACTGTATTCGGGTTTGCCGACCTGACGATGGCCTTGCTTGCGCTGGTAAACCTACTGACGCTGTGGGCGTTGTATCCGGTCGCCATGAAGTTGATCACCCAGTTCGAAGAGCAAGTCAATGCGGGGGAGTCTCCCCGCTTTTATCTCGAACAGCTACCCGGCGAGGCGCTGGATACCGAGAGTTGGCCAGCGCATCCGGGTGAGTGACGGTTTACTGTACTTCTGAAAGTTCAACGTCGAACTGCCGCTCCGCTCCCTCTCGCGTGGTGGTGATTTTTATGGTGTCGCCCACTTGATGCGCTTCCATCGCCGAGAGTAATTCGTCATTACTGGCAACTCGTTCCCCGTCAATATGGGTGATGATATCTCCCAAAATCACCTCACCTCTACTGCCCCGTCTAGCACCCACCATACCGGCATTATCCGCCGGAAATCCGCGATAGGTTCTGACGATAGGCACCCCCTCAACCCGGTATTGGCGCAACCAGCGGTCTGATGCCAGCTCTACCCCTAGCACAGGCCTCATGATTTTGCCAAAGGCGATGAGTTGGGGGACCACCTCCATAACAGTGTTAACAGGGATGGCGAAGCCGATCCCCGCACTGCCACCGCTGGGAGAGTAAATTGCGGTATTGACGCCGACCAGTTGGCCGAGGGAGTTGAGTAAGGGGCCGCCCGAATTGCCAGGATTGATGGCTGCATCGGTTTGAATTACGCCTCGAATGGTACGGTTGCTAGGTGATTGGATTTCCCGGTCCAAAGCGCTTACTACGCCCACGGTCAGCGAGGTATCGAGTCCAAACGGGTTGCCGATCGCCAAAACTTTTCGTCCCACTGACAGCTCGGAAGAGTCCCCAAGTGGCAAAGCTGTGAGCGAGGAGGGGGGATCGATCATGCGAAGCACGGCTAAATCACGCTCCGGGGCATAGCCAACCACCTCTGCCTGAAAGGCTTCTTCATCTTGCATCGTGATGGTGAGCCGATCAGCACCGGCAACGACATGGTAGTTGGTCACCACCAGCCCCGCGGCGGCATCCCAAATAAAACCCGAGCCGGCGCCGCGGGGAATCTCCATGATATTGCGCGTAAAGCGCTGGCGTCGCAGTTCGCTGGACGTCACAAACACCACGGCGGGACTGGCTTTCTGAAATACCTCTGTGGTGTTCGCTTCATCATTAGTGGCAAAGCTGAGGTAGTCAGGGCTGTTCTCAGCGAGAGCGTTGATAAACGGATAGAGGGCTATTGCTCCCAGCAAGGAAAAGAGGGAGGGTAATGAAATGCGCACTAGGGGTTCCCCAGAGCAATAATGCGGTTATCCAGCGAAGGATGTGAGCTGAACAAAGCGGCGAGGCCAGAGCGGCCCCCCGCGCGGATGCCGAAGGCAGTCAGCTCTCCGGGAAGTTCATCAGGTAACCCTTGCTCGACCTTCAATCGTTGCAGTGCTGCGATCATATTGCCGCTCCCCGCCAGTCGAGCACCCGCTGCATCGGCACGGTACTCTCGGTAGCGAGAAAACCACATCACGATCATGCTGGCGAGGATGCCGAGAATGACCTCGGCAACGATCGTCACAATGTAATAGCCAAAGCCGTAGCCGCGCTCGGTTTTAAAGACCACCCGGTCCACGGTATGGCCGATGATGCGGGCGAAGAACATGACAAAGGTATTCACCACGCCTTGAATCAAAGTCAGAGTGATCATGTCGCCATTGGCGACGTGACCGATCTCGTGGGCAAGCACTGCGCGCACTTCGCGTTCTTCAAAGCGACGCATCAAGCCGGTGCTGACAGCGACCAGGGCGTCGTTGCGGTTCCAACCGGTGGCGAACGCGTTTGCGGCGTCAGAAGGAAATACGCCCACCTCAGGCATACCGATTCCCGCTTCCTCGGACAGCGATTTAACGGTATCCAGAAGCCATTGCTCGTCGCGATTACGGGGCGTCTCAATAATGTAAGTGCCAGTGCCTCGCTTCGCCATGAATTTCGATAGCAGGAGAGACACGAATGAACCAAAGAAGCCAAACAGCGCGCAGAAAACAAGCAGACTACTTAAATTCAGGTCGACGCCATTGGCAGAGAGAATGCCCTCTAGGCCCAGTAAATTAAAAACAATACTAACTAGCACCAGCACGGCGATATTCGTTGCCAAAAACAGCAAAATTCTCATTTGATGAGCATCCTTGTGACGAAACGACAGCCCTTAATCAGTGGGGTCGTCGTTTGCGATTTCAAGTGGGGTTTCGGTTACAGGTGTGTCAAATTTAGGCAGCGGGTGTTCGCTGATGGTTAAGTTTTTGGGTTTGCCGTTCTCGATCTGCGCGCTGAGCACCTCACCACGCAGTTCGGTGTCTTTGGACCCCAATTCAAAGAGGGTGTTGACTGCTTCGTCATGAAACTCCCATAGCGCTACCTGACTCCCGTGTGCCCCTTTCACCCACTGTCCGGACTTGCCCCAGTAGTGTCCTTGTTGATTACAGATCACAAATGCGCTGCTCATGGCTGCTTTCTCCTCGACAGACTTAGGGTTCATGGTCGTTGGTGCTGTTGCTTTGACAACCTAGCGCAGCAAAAAATCCTTGGCTTCATTAATTTTTGCAGCCAAATAATCATTCCCACCTCGATCGGGGTGAAGTTTTTGAATCAGTGCGCGGTGTGCAGCGATGATTTCTGTCTCGGTGGCTTCTTCGGTTAAACCGAGGACGGCGAGTGCTTCGGTCCGCGACACGCCGGAGTCAGAGGCTCCGGTGTTACGGTGTTCACGCTCGTCACCATAATCATCACCCGGGAAGCGTTGTTCCATATAGCTTTCCAGTAGTTGTGCGGAATCAGTATCCTCCTGTTCGCAATAGTCGAGCAAGGTGTCGAGCTGGGTTCGGTCCAGCTCAGAGAGTAGCCAATTCTTGTAAGCGCCTTCGAGTACGACACCGCTCAGTTCGCCACTGTCATGGTCCAACGTCATTTTGATAATGCGGGAACTGACTTCAGACTGCTTGCCGCCGCTACTTGAGGCTTGACTTCGCAACTGACCGAGAAAGGGCAGTAGGCGCACCAGCACGGGCAGCATTTGCCGGGCGATAACCAGTAATCCGGTGAGCGCAGCGCCGACCCAATGCATCTTGCCCATGAGGGTCAGGATGATGACGCCAACCAACGCACCTCCCAGAATAATTTGCAGATAAGCGCTTCTGCGCTTGTGGGGCGGTTGACGTTGCGCCCGTCTGATTAACAGACTCAGCGTGACGACCACGGCGAGTAGAAGGATAATGCGCGGCACGGCTTATGAGGCTCCTGTATCAGAATTACGGTAGGTGAATGATACCGTTTTGACGAGTGACTAGGGCTGATCCGGTAGCTGCGCCAAGAAAAGCTGGTCTTTCTCTGTGTTGGACGCTCTCAGCGCTCGCACGCCGCCTACTGCAAAGCGCGAGACAGCACCCAACAGCGCTCTTAGTTCGTCCGCGCTGTTGACGTCAAAGGGCGCGTAGGCGCCGCCGCTGAGACGCGCCAAGTGCCGAAAAACGTCTTTGGCGTTCTGATCCTGTCCCTCGTGAAATATAAAGATCGGTATTTTCTTGATGGCGCATTTTCCCGCCAGAGCAAAAAGTGTTTCTGGGGCCTCTTCACAGGCATCGCCAACAAACACAAGGGCGCGAACCGGATGAGTGCTCGTACCTGATTGCAGAGCATGCTGCAGCACGCGATGTATTTGAGTCGCGCCCGCCAGGCAGGTAACGGTGCTCAATTGATCGAGCAGGGCGGCGGGTTGCGTTAACCAGAGGCTGTACTGAAAGTGCCCGAGACCCTGATAATGACAAAGCTGCACCGCGAGGGGGGTAGGCGTCGAGGCCGCATTAAAGAGCTCGCCATGTAACGCCCGCGCCTGCTCCCATGTAGGCTCTCTACTGGCGGTGGCGTCTAGCGCGAAAATAAGTCTGGCCTGTCGCGACGTGACCGCCCGAATGGCTTTCGCCTTGCCTAGAAACGTGGCGATGGCGCCTGATCGTGGTTGATCAAGATCTTTGGAAATGCGAGGAACGCCTGTTAAGCCCGGGGAGCGAGAAGCCCGCGGTCCCTCAACTCTCTCAAGAAATGTCGACGTTGGGTTAATTCAGTTACGACTGCCATCAGCATATCTGAATCAACATCACGCCTTTTCTGATTCTGGTCAACAAGTTCTATTAGCTTCCGACTGGAAAACTCCTCAGCTTTGAAAGGAGTATGATCTGTTGGCACTTTTACCTGTTCTGTTTTACGCATTTTCTCTCCCCCCGCCACCCGCTGCTCACGGGATTTTCCATAGGGCGACCACCTGTCACGTGGCCTCATTCCCCCGGCGGTTTTTTGTTGTCACTTTTCAAAATAGCCGCGTAGTATGCCAAAGATGAGCGTCAGTGCCCAGTACTTGTAAAAAAAGGCCAAAAAGGTGAAACCATGAGTTGGATGGATATGATCTTCAAGACTGAGCTGCCCGACGCTGCCAGAGCGCTGCCCGGCCGCGACGCAGCCATGCCGGTTACCGACCGTCACGCGGTGCTCGGTCGCACGCTGTTGCCCCCTTACCCAGACGGTATGGCAAGCGCAATGTTTGGCATGGGCTGTTTTTGGGGCGTGGAGCGCATGTTTTGGGGCTTGCCTGGTGTTTACACCACAGCGGTCGGTTATGCGGCGGGCATCACGCCCAACCCCACCTATCAGGAGGTCTGCACGGGTCAAACGGGTCACAACGAAGTGGTGCTCGTTGTGTTCGATCCGGCACAGCTTGGCTACCAACAACTGCTCTCGGTTTTTTGGGAGAACCATGACCCGACGCAGGGCATGCGTCAGGGAAATGACCGGGGTACCCAGTATCGGTCAGGCATCTATGTATGTGATGCAGGACAAAAGAGTGCCGCGCAGGAGAGCTTGAATCAGTTTCAACGAAATCTTACGCAGGCCGGTTTTGGCGCCATCACCACTGAAATCTTGGATGCGCCAACATTCTACTTTGCCGAGGATTACCACCAGCAGTATCTTCACAAAAATCCTTCGGGGTACTGTGGCGTTGGTGGGACTGGGGTCGCTTGCGTCTTGGGGGCGGGGGTGCGTGCCTAGGAGACCGGTAAGAAAGGGTCAGGAGAGTGCTTGACTGAGCGCGGCGGCGACTGCGGTGTCTACACTCAGCGTCCGCCCACCCAAGTGTCCCGCGGAGAAACCAGCTGTTTGCGCGAGGCCCAGCTCATAAGGCACAAATCCTCCCTCGGGTCCTAGCAAGACCAATGCCCTCCCAGCGACGCGGGAAATGGGCTGGGCCGCGGTTTGATGCGCTATCCAGCCTTGGCGGCCGTCGAGTAGGCCAGGTGCAATATCCTCGATAAAAGGCTTGAAAAAGCGGTGCAGGTGTATCTGCGGCGGGAGGGTATCGCCCGATCGTTCCAGTCCCGCCTGCAACGCCTGAGAAATGCGCTCTGGCTGCAATAGCGGGGTCTGCCAAAAGCTTTTTTCCACGCGGGCACTGTGAATCAAATGTAGGTGCGCCACACCCATTTCCGCAACGGTGCGCAACACGCGACGCAACATCTTGGGCCGCGGCAGTGCGAGCGCAATATCAAAGGTGTGCCTCGGTGACGGTGGCTGAGAGAGGGTCACCATGATTTGGGTGGCGTCGTCACTGATGAAAGTGACAATACCCGTCCCGCGATGTCCTCCTATCTCACCCACCTTTAACGACGCCCCGACGCTGGATTTAAGAACCTTGTGAATGTGCTCGTGCCGCCTGTCGCGCAGCTCAACCGTCGAGGCATCGAGCCAATCATCCGGGCGCAGTAAAATGATATTCACAGGTTGCCGCTCGTCGCTTTACACCCAGAGGTCATAGTCGTCGGCAGAGGCTATTTCTGCTTCGACCCAGTCGCCGGGTCGGAATTCTGTATAGCCCGGTAAATGAACGAGACCGTCGATTTCTGGTGCGTCTGCCACTGTACGCCCGATAGCGCCTTCCTCATTGACTTCATCGATCAACACCGTCTGACAGGTGCCCACTTTTTGACGGAGTTTGTTTGCGCTGATGACCTGTTGCTTTGCCATGAATCGCTCCCATCGCTCTTTTTTCAGCGCGTCTGGCACGGGACTGGGTAACGCATTGGCCGCAGCTCCTTTCACAGGCGAATACTCAAAACAGCCAACCCGGTCCAATTGAGCCTCCTCGATAAAGTCGAGCAGCATTTCGAACTCCTCGTCGGTTTCGCCCGGGTAACCGACGATGAAAGTGGAGCGGATTGTTAATTCTGGGCAAATGCTTCGCCAGTGAGAGATGCGATCCAGCGTCTTTTCTGCCGCCGCTGGTCGCTTCATCCTCGCTAATACGCTGGGAGCGCCGTGTTGCAGCGGCATGTCAATATAAGGAAGCAATTTTCCCTCGGCCATTAAAGGGATGAGTTGATCGACATGTGGGTAGGGATACACATAATGAAATCGGATCCAGATACCGAGGTCAGCCAAGGCAGTTGCGAGGCCCGCAAGATTGCTTTTCATGGGCCGGCCTTGCCAGAAATCAGTTTTGTATTTGATGTCCACACCATAGGCACTGGTGTCCTGAGAGACGATGAGGAGCTCTCGCACCCCCGCGCGGAACAGCCCCTCTGCTTCAGTCATCACGGATCCTATGGGTCTGCTGACCAGATCTCCCCGGATGCTGGGTATGATGCAGAAGCGGCAACGGTGGTTGCAGCCCTCGCTGATCTTGAGATAGGCGTAGTGTCTGGGCGTCAGTTTCACACCCTGAGCGGGGATTAAATCAATGTGGGGGTCCGGGCGATGGTTTTGGGGTAATACCTCGCGCACCGTCGAGAGCACCTCCTCATAGGCCGCCGGCCCACTGATGCCCAGTACCTTGGGGTGACGGGCGCGAATACGGTCCGCGTCATCGCCTCGCCCCATACACCCGGTGACCAGCACCCGCCCGTTTTCTCGAATGGCTTCGCCAATGGCCTCTAGACTCTCCTCTTTGGCAGCATCAATAAATCCGCAGGTATTGACGATAACCACACCGGCGTCCTCATAGCGTGGCGTGATTTCATACCCCTCTACCCTGAGTTGGGTGAGAATGCGCTCTGAGTCGACCAACGCCTTGGGGCATCCGAGGGAAATAAATCCCACTCGCTGATTGTCGCTGGTGGTATTGCCAGAAGGATTGGTCATATCACGCCTTGAACGTGTCGGTGTTACTGTGTGTTCGTACAATGAGTTGTTGTTTCAGCAGACCCAGTAATTCCAGCGTCTCCTCACGGTTGAGGAAGTCGCCTACGCGCGTCTCCGATTGTCTATCGTGCACAGATACTTCGGGCCTCTGCCATGGGTGCGTCTCTGGAGACACCCTGAGTGCGGTCTCTTCGCGCGCGAAACACCAACTGCGCTTCGGTATAAAGTACCCCTTGTCTATTATCACGGTGCTGTCGGTAAAGCGGATCACGTGCCGATACTCCAATTTCCAATTAACCCAGTATAAGGCGCTACCGAGGGCCGCCAACTCGATGCCCGCAAACGGCAGGATCGGCCACGCACCTGCCACCGCAAAAGCGATTCCTGCGCCCAGTGAAGGCACCGCGAGCGCCGCAAGCACCCACAGATTCTGGCGCCAACTCGCTGAGTGGTTGGGTTTGACCAAAATAGTGGTCTCGCGCTCGTTACGGTCAACCGATACCACGTTGGTCTCCGTCCACAGCACGCCCAATCGATTTTTCACTCGCTGACGAATTCCGTGCTCTGGTGTTAGTCATAATCATTCATACACGTCGCGGGAGAGAATGCGGTAATGGTGTCTCCTGAGGTCGGGTGCGAAAAGCGGATGCGGGAGGCGTGTAATAGCAGACGCGGTGCCGCAGCAAGCACCTTTTCCGGCGCATAAAAGTCGCAGCCCAAAATGGGGTGTCCGATTTCACTCAAATGAATGCGCAACTGATGCGAACGCCCTGTCACCGGAGTCAACTCGAGAAGGGAGGTATTATTCTCCGCCGATAGAAGCTTCCAGTGGGTAATAGACGGTCTTCCTGTCTCAAAGCAGACTTTTTGGCGAGGTCGGTTGGGCCAATCCCGCGTCAGCGGCAGGTTAATGGTCCCGGCATTCTTCTGGCAGACACCCGCTACTCGCGCAATATAGGTCTTTTCGATGGTTCGGGACTGAAATTGTCTGGCCAGTCGCGACAGCGACTCTCGGCGCCGGGGGACGATCATGACACCGGAGGTGTCCAGATCGAGTCGATGCACCGCCACTACGCCGGGATACCGCATGTCGAGTCGTTCAATCAGGCAGTCTCTATTGAGCGGATGTCGCCCTGGCACGCTCAGTAGCAGCGTGGGTTTATCCACGATGAGAAGGTCAGTATCGCGATACAAAATTCGAATCGGTTCTCTTGAGTGGGGCACCAGATAGGGCGGGGGCTCCAATACCGGTTCTGGGTGGTTCACGTCTGCTGTCTCAATCGATTTGCGAGACGGCCAGCGCATCCAGATAACGATGCACTGCGGTGTCGATGCCGAAGCGGAGGGCGTCTATCGTAAAGGCGTGTCCTATTGAAACTTCCAGCAGAGCAGGAATACGAAAGTCTGGCAAATTCGCAAGATTCAGATCGTGCCCGGCATTGACGCCCACTCCAGTTGCCATCGCTGCGGCTGCGGCCTTCTGAAAGCGACCTAGCTCGGTACCCGCGTCACCGCGTTCATGGGCTTTGGCATAGGACTCGGTGTAGAGCTCTATTCGGTCAGCGCCTAAGTCGCGCGTGAGCGCGATTTGCTCTGGATCGGGGTCCATAAAGAGGCTGACGCGACAGCCCCATGATTTGAGTTGCACAATAATGGGGCGCAACGCCTCGCCGTCGCGAGTGAGGTTAAAGCCGTGATCGGAAGTAAGCTGGTTATCGCCGTCGGGGACCAACGTCACCTGATCCGGTCGGACTTTCTCAACGAGCGCCATAAAGCCAGGGTAGTCGCCCACGTCTGCTCTATCTGAGCGTCGCGAGGCAGCAAGAGGATTTCCCTCCAGATTGAGTTCTGTCTCTCTACTCTCACCGAGCCTGACGCAGTCAGATGCCCTGATATGGCGCTGGTCGGGGCGGGGATGGACGGTAATACCGTGGGCGCCCGCTGCGACAACTAAACGAGAAAACTCAACGGGATCGGGATATTGAGTGTCTCGGGAATTTCGAATCAGCGCAATTTTATTAAGATTAATGCTAAGGCGTGTCACGGTGTCATTCGACTCACAGACAATACGACAATCGGTTTCACCGGAACGTCTTGGAAAACGGCGGGTCCGCGACTGGTTTCGACCGATGCGGCTCCCGTCTCGGTTAGGGCAATAATGTCGACCACCTGCATGCCCTCTACCACTTCGCCAAACACCGCGTAACCCTCATTGCCGGGAGTCCAGTCGAGGCGCAGGTTGCTCCGTTGGTTGATAAAGAACTGCGCCGTCGCTGAGTTGGGATCGCTGGTGCGAGCCATAGCCAGCGTCCCACGAGTGTTGTGAAGCTTGTTGCTCGACTCATTGACGATAGGCTCGCGTGTCGGTTTTTCTTTCATGTCGGTGGTGAAACCCCCACCCTGAATCATGAAATTACTGATGACGCGATGAAAGACCGTACCATCGTAGTAGCCGGTATCCACATAGGAGAGGAAGTTCTCCACCGTGGCGGGAGATTTCTCTGCATACAATTCAATAACGATATCCCCGTCGGTCGTTTTCATCAGGACCCTCGGGTTTTCGAGCTGCCCTTCAGCTGCTGAAGTAGCAATGGGGATGGCGAGTAGATAGCCCGCGAAACCCAGCAATGCACAGGTGCGTCTATAAAATTTTTTGATATCCATCGTGAAATCCTCGTACTAATGCTCGTTAGGACCAGCCATCGTTTTGTTTTCTTGACGGCCATAGTCGTGGCGTGACCAGGGCAACAATGACACCGAGTAGCACTGCCAATGCGCCGTCGAGTATTTGATTATTGGCAATTCGGTCGCGCAGACGCACGTTTTCGAGGCGGAGCAAGTCAGCCTCGGAACGCTCGGACTCAAGCTCGGCCACAAGCTGCTGATTCATTAGGTCGAGCTCTATCGCGGCCGAAGACACGCGCTTGATTTCGACCAGTTCGCTGCTGACGCTCTCCAACTGTGCCGTGAGTTCATCAATTGCATCATCAGCTAAATTTGCTTCAGAGGAACTCTCGTTGAGTCGGGATACCAGACGATCTCTCTCTGCTCTCATTTTTTCGAGCTCAATGCGCATATCGCCAATCAGTAAAGAGGCAGGGGGCTCGGTTTGCAGATACTGGGCTCTCAACCATCCACGCAGGCCATTCCGGGTCTCGATCTCGATCCACTCGCCGTCCTCACTTGTGGTGTAGCCCAGGACTGCCGTGCCTGACGAGAGACCGCGGTGGACAATGGCAGCTCCGTTCTCTGGTGCGGCGCGAACGGCGACAAGCAGCGTATCGCTGATGTAACGAGTTTCCTGAGCGTTGACCGAGAGGGATGTGAGAAGCGCAATCGCGATCGTTGTCCACGTGATCAGACGTCTTTCCACAGCCGGCTGTGTCATGAAGAACCTCGCAAGGGATCGTTCTCCTCTTCATTCATATCGTGATCTTTAAGATGGGGCATGACGAGTACGATGCTCAGCACCATCAATAACAGGGTGAAGCCCACGCTGGAGTAAAGCTTGTAAGACACCCAAAAAGCCTCGTCAAAGCGGTAAGCGACGATGATATTCAGCGCGCCGACCAGCGTGAAATTTGTGATCCAGAGTGCGTTCAGGTAGCCCCAGACTCTCCGGGGCAGAATCAATTGCTGTCCCATGAATCGTTGCAGCAGGTTCTTCTCACCAAAGAACTGCGAGCCCAGAAAGACCATCGCTAATCCCCAATTAAACACCGTGGGCTTCCATTGAATGAAGCGTTGGTCGCGTAAGATCAGTGTGGCGGATCCGAAGACTACGACGGCGAGCGCCATCCACATCAGACGCTTGTCATTGGTCTTGCTGATGAGCGAACTGATCAGCCATACCAAGACGCTGCTCGCAATGAGTACGGCGGTCGCGCTGAAGATGCCATCGACTGTATGGGACCAGCTACCGATATGCAGGGTCTCACCGCTCAGCTGGTACGTTCCGAAAAATAACACCAGAGGGAAAAATTCGAGAAGTTGCTTCATGGTTACCCTTGTTTATTCACCTTCTGCTCGCTATCCATAGGGCTATGTTAGACAATTCGGCCAATTTCGTTCTCCGGACCGGTTGCTGACATGTGCCCGGCGCAGTGTAGAGATAGCCTTGATCGACTTCCACACACATAGCAACGCCTCAGATGGCGCGTTGTCTCCCTCGGAGTTGCTTAATCGAGCCGCGGCGGCGGGCATTAAGGCGTTAGCGTTGACGGACCACGACACCATTGCCGGGTTCGAAAGTGTGTCCGACAGTGTGCCACTTGGTGTGCGACTTGTCAGTGGTGTGGAACTGTCCTGCCAGTGGGGCAAAGTGGGTATCCACATTGTGGGTTTGGGGTTCGATCCCCTCTCGGGTGGTTTGGTCGAACACTTGAGTGTTCTGGATTTGGCCCGGCTGCGGCGTGCGGAGATGATTGCTCATCGGCTGTCGCAAAAGGGCATGCCAGGGGCCTTGGAAGGCGCGATGGCGGTGGCGTCGGGCGCACAAATTGGCCGGCCCCACTTTGCTCGTTGGATGGTAATGAACGATCACGTAAAGACTGAGGCCGAGGCTTTCAAGCGTTTTCTGGGAAAGGGAAAAGTGGGCGATATTTCAACGTTGTGGCCTGACCTGCAGCAGACCGTTGGGACCATCGCCGAGGCGGGTGGACTTGCCGTGCTTGCGCACCCGCTCAAGTACCGGTTGACCGCCACGCGACTCAATGCACTGTGTGCTACTTTTGTCACCGCGGGTGGCGCAGCAATAGAGGTTATAAATGGTCACCCAGGCCCGGGAGAGACGGAACGACTGATGAGTCTTGCTCGTGCGCATCAGCTCTTGCTCTCAGTAGGGTCAGATTTTCATCGCGAGGGAGAATATGGCGCCGGCCTGGGCGTTGATACCGCGCGTTTCCCGTCCGGTTCAGGCATTTGGGAGCGGGTATGAGCCCGAAAATGCGCACTATTGCTGGGCGGTCTCCAAAACCAGACAGGCACCGACACCCCGAGAGCGGTCGCCACGGCGGCCCGGTGAAGCCGGTGAGAGCACAGGAGACGGTACTTTGAGTCAGTTTTTTTCGGTACACCCGGAGACACCGCAGGCGAGATTGATGCAACAAGCCGCCAATATCGTCCGTCAGGGGGGTGTCGTCGTCTACCCGACAGATTCGGCTTACGCCCTGGGTTGTCAACTGGGCGATAAAAAGGCGGCTGAGCGTATTCGACGCATTCGCAGTTTACGGGATGATCACAATTTCACCCTTATGTGTCGCGATTTATCCGAGTTAGGTATCTATGCCCGGGTCGATAACACCGCCTATCGATTGATTCGTCACGCAACCCCGGGGCCTTATACGTTTATCCTCGAGGCAACGCGTGAGGTGCCCAAGCGCCTCGTTCAGCCCAAGCGGAAAACGATCGGTTTGCGGGTGCCCGCGCATCCGATACCGCGTGCACTGCTCGATGCGCTTGATGAACCCCTGATGAGTGTGACCTTACAGATGCCCGGAGACGAATTCCCTTTGACGGATCCTTATGACATTCGTGATCTGCTGGAGCACGAGGTGGATCTTGTCATTGATGGCGGTTTTTGTGGGCTCGAGCCGACGTCTGTCGTCGACCTGACGGGAACAGAGCCCCATGTTTTGCGGCGCGGGTTGGGCGATGTGAGCGACTTTGAGACGGGCTGAGGTTATACTTACAAAGTGAATATTCCCGAGCAAAATTCCCCTGCAGAAGGCGGTGAAGCCGTGTTCGCGGCGACGACACCAATGGCCCAGGGACCCAACCCGGTGCGGCCTGAGCAGGGAGAGATGCCCTTTGCCATGGTGCGCGGTGAGGTAGTCACCGAGTTGCCCAAGGATCTCTACATCCCACCCCAGGCGCTCGAAGTGTTTCTTGACGCCTTCGAGGGACCCCTCGATCTGCTGCTTTACCTGATTCGCCGGCAAAATCTGGATATCCTCGATATTGATGTGGCGCAAATTACCGAGCAGTACATGCGTTACGTTGAGTTAATGGATGCCGTGCAATTTGAACTGGCGGCGGAATATCTCCTCATGGCGGCAATGCTGGCGGAGATCAAGTCTCGCATGTTGTTACCTCGGGCCGGGGACGCTGAAGAGGAAGAAGAGGATCCTCGCGCGAATCTCGTGCGTCGGCTGCAGGAATATGAGCGCTTTAAGAAGGCGGCCGAGGATCTCGAGGCGCTACCCCGACTTGAGCGAGAACTTTGGCAAGCGTCCGCTGCCCCCCCTGATTTACATGTAGAGCGCCCGTTGCCAGACATCGATATGCGAGAAGTACTGCTGGCGTTGAGCGAGGTACTGCGCCGCGCAGAAATGTACGCCAGTCATCACATTCAGCGAGAGTCGCTCTCGACCCGTGAGCGTATGTCTGAAGTCCTTGAGACCCTGAAGTCAGGTGGGTTTGTGCCCTTTGTGTCCCTGTTTCGTCCTGAGGAGGGGCGGCTCGGTGTGGTGGTAACGTTTCTCGCACTGATGGAGCTCATTAAAGAGTCTCTGGTTGAGGTCGTCCAAACTGAGGGTTTTGGCCCGATTCATATCAAAGCGAAGTCGGAGTAGGCGGAGAAGAAATGGCAGAGGGATTGGTCCAGATCCTCGAGGGTGCGCTACTGGCGGCGGGAGAGCCGCTGTCAGTACAGCGCATGGCGTTACTTTTTGAGGAGAGCGAGCGACCGAGCACCGACGAGATCCGTGCCGCGATCAAGACGGTGGGGGAGCGATGTGATGATCGGGGCTATGAGTTGGTGCAAGTCGCGTCAGGCTTTCGCTTTCAGGTGCGGCAGAGTTTATCAACCTGGGTCGGCCGTCTGTGGCAGGAGCGCCCGGCGCGCTACTCCCGAGCGCTCATGGAAACCCTGTCACTGATTGCCTATCGCCAACCGATTACCCGGGGTGAGATTGAAGAGATCCGGGGGGTGGCGGTAAGTACCAATATCATTAAAACCCTGATGGAGAGGGAATGGGTGCGAGTCGTGGGTCACCGCGATGTGCCCGGCCGGCCGGCGATGTATGCGACAACGCGGCAATTTCTTGACTATTTCAATTTGAAGTCGCTGGATCAACTGCCGCCGTTGGCCGAGATCAAAGAACTGGACAACCTGTCTGGGGAACTGGCGCTGGAGGTAGCTGAGGCTGTGCAGCAGGTTTCGGCCGAGGAATCGTCTGAGCACGAGGAAGCTGACTACCCTGAAGAAGAAGCGCGTGGGCGAAGTGAAAAAGACGCCGAAACCCCCTAGTCGTCCCCTGCCTGACGAGGCCGATAAAGGAGAGAAGCTACAGAAGGTGCTTGCTCATCTCGGCTTGGGCTCCCGTCGTCAGATAGAAGGCTGGATAGAGGAGGGGCGCCTCACAATCGACGGTCAGACCGCGCGCCTCGGAGATCGGCTGCGAGGTGGGCAAGCGGTGCGCCTGGATGGTAAATCGGTTGCTCTAGACGGGGCGTCTCAGGTCAGGGTGCTGCTGTATCACAAGCCCCTGCGCGAGGTGTGCTCGCGCCACGACCCGGAGGGCCGTAAGACGGTCTTTGAGCGGCTGCCCAAACTCAAGAGCGGGCGTTGGATATCCGTTGGCCGTCTCGACTTCAACACCACGGGCGTTTTGCTGTTTACAACCGATGGTGATCTGGCTCACGCCCTGATGCACCCCTCGGCGTCGATAGAGCGAGAGTATTTGGTGCGTGTAATGGGCAGAGTCGATGACGACGTGCTCCAGCGTCTCAAAGAGGGAGTTCATCTCGATGACGGGCCCGCCCGGTTCTCCGATATTCAGGAGGGCGGTGGTGACGGCATCAACCGATTTTTTTATGTGGTATTGACGGAAGGCCGTAACCGTGAGGTCAGGCGGTTATGGGAGTCGCAGGGGCTGACGGTGTCGAGGTTAAAGCGTGTTCGCTACGGCGAGGTCTTTATGCCCTCGAAGCTTAAAAAGGGGCAATGGCTGGAACTACCCCAAAGAGATGTGGATGTGGTTTATCAGATGGCGGGGCTACCGGCACGAGAGGTAGCAGCTGTAAGTCAGCGGGATCAGGCGCGGCATGAGCGTTTGATCGGGAAGAATCCACGTCCCCGGCGCGAGCGAAACCGGCGGCCCAGCTAGCCCTGTGCGTTTAGCGTCGCGCCATGTAGCGACGCGCTCGCGTCGCTGAGTAGATAGATCCAGCTATCCGTCAGGACTTCCGGTGATGGATTGGTGTCCGGCGGTTCTCCCGGGTAGGCTGCCCGCCGCATGCGGGTATTCACGGCACCGGGGTTCAGGCTGTTTACGCGAATGAGCGATGTGCTTCCCAGTTCGTCGGCCAGCACCTGCATGTAGCCCTCTGTCGCAAATTTGGAAACGGCATAGGCTCCCCAATAGGCCTTACCTTGTCGCCCCACGCCCGAGCTGGTGAGTACAATCGAAGCACGGGGGGCGCGTTCTAATAAAGGCATCAGTGCGCGCGTCAAAAGAAAGGTGGCGCTGATATTGACCTGGAGCACTTCCTGCCAGCTCTCCGGCGAAGTTTGCGATAACGCTCGCCGCTCGCCGAGTACTCCCGCATTGTGCACCAACCCGTCCATGGCTAATCCGGCTGCCATGAGTTCCTCTGCCAACTCATCGTAAGGTTGGTTATGCGTCACCCTGAGATCCAAGGGAATCAACCCCGGCGTTTTGCCGCCCTCGTTGACAATGCTGTCGTACACCGTCTCCAGCGCAGCATCGTCCTTGCCCGCAAGCAGGACTTCCGCACCTGCTCGCGCGCAAGCCATTGCTACGGCGCGGCCAATACCGTTACTCGCGCCAGTGACCATAACCGTTTTGTTTTCCAGCTCATTCTGGCTGGGCAGCCAGCCCTGCGGTACGAAGCTCATGCCAGTAGATCCTCGATTAAGTTTTGTAGCTCCTGACTCGAGTTCGCGACGGCATCAGCGCCCCAGTCTTCGGCAGATTCGCCTTCGGCCAGATAGCCGTAACTCGCGGCAATGGTCTGACATCCGGCGGAAATACCCGCCTCAATATCGCGCCGGTGGTCTCCGACAAAAATGCTGTGTGATGCCGGACACTGCAACTTTGCACAAGCCAGCAGTAGCGACTCGGGATCGGGCTTTGGCCGGACGACGTCATCGGGAGTGAGGATCACATGGGCGGCGGGAACAAAGGCCATCAGCGACATCAAGGGCTGTGCGAAGCGGCTCAATTTATTGGTGACCACTCCCCACGGTATGTTGTGAGACTGCAAAGAAGATACGAGCTCTCGTATGCCGGGGTAGGGATGGCTGTGCGCGCCCAGCCCTGATTCGTAGTGATCGAGAAAACGTTGTCGCCAATACTCCAATGCGGGATCTGTCGGTGGTATCTCGAGAGCGGCCTGCACCATCCCAATCGCGCCGTCAGAAACGGCATGCCAAATGGTTTTTGCATCCGTTTCGGGCAAGTTGGCCTCGTGACGCAATTGGCTGGCGATATGGATGAACTCGGGCGCGGTGTCGATCAGCGTGCCATCCAGATCGAATAGCACTGCCCGCGGACGTGAGAGCGTCACGGTTTTCGTGCCCGAATCAGATAATTAACGGATACGTCATCTGCCCTGAGCCGATAATGCTGGCTAATCGGGTTGTAGGTCATTCCCGTCATTTCAAGCATCTCTAGTCCGGCATCACGAATCCAGCGTGCCAACTCCGAAGGTTTGATCAGTTTGGCGTACTCATGGGTGCCGCGAGGCAGCATATTCAAGACGTATTCCGCCCCCACAATGGCAAACAGAAACGCCTTAGGGTTGCGATTGATGGTTGAGAAGAAGAGATCGCCGCCTGGCCGGCACAGCGCTGCACAGGCGCTCACGACGGTCGACGGATCAGGGACATGCTCGAGCATCTCAAGGCAGGTGACGACATCAAATTCGCCTGCGTGTTGTTCGGCAAAAGATTCAGCAGTGCTGCGTTCATACATCACCTCAGCACCGCTCTCCAATTGATGGAGGCGAGCCACCGACAACGGCGCCTCGCCCATGTCGATACCCGTAACGCTGGCGCCTCGATGGACCAAAGCCTCGCAAAGCAACCCCCCGCCGCAACCAACGTCGAGCACTGATTTACCGGCCACATGGGCTAAATCATCGATCCAATCTGCGCGCAATGGGTTGATGTCGTGGAGGGGTTTGAACTCGCTGTTAGGGTCCCACCACCGAGAAGCGAGTTTTTCGAACTTAGCGATCTCGTCTGGATCGACATTATTGTCTGTGGTCATAAATGTGAATGCTCCAAAGAAGATCTGACTGCGTCGAGCTGGCTGGACCATTGCAAGGCCCGTTGAGCAACGTCATTGTAGTCAAGGGATTGCAGTTCGCCATCGCGCACGACTAATCGACCGCCGATCCAACTCCATAGCACCTCGTTGCCACCGCTCGCATAAATCAGATTCGACACGACATCATGCTGTGGCAGATGATGCGCTCCTGACAGATCCACGGCGATCAGGTCTGCCAACTTTCCGCATTCGATGCTGCCCAGGCGGTGTGCTTGGCCTAGCGCTCGGGCGCCCGACAGCGTCGCCATTTCAAGCGCGGACCATGCGTTCACTGCCTGTGGGTCAGCGTATTGGACCTTTCCAATCAGTGACGCTGTTTGCGCTTCTGCCAGCATGCTGAGGCGGTTATTGCTGGCTGCGCCATCGGTACCGAGGGCCACATTGACCCCACGATCCAACAATTTCTGCACCGGGCTGATACCCGACCCAAGTTTTAAGTTGGATCTGGGGCAGTGCACCACATGTGCACCGTGCAGCGCGAGGGTTTCGATGTCTTGTTCTCCCAAGGCATTCATGTGAACACAGTGTGTTCGGGGTCCAAGCAATCCTAATTTTTGCAACAGATCGATGGGTCTGAGTCCACAGCGCTCGACAGAGTTCAAGACTTCTTCTTTGGTTTCCTGCAGATGGATGTGCACCGGGGCATCGAGTTCTTCTGCCAGCATGGCGACCTGATTCAATGTGCTCTCGCTGACGCTATAGGTGGAGTGGGGGCCAAAGCCGATCTCGATACGGTCATGATCGCGATAGCGATCGCGCAACGCCAGACCGCGGTTGATGCAGGTCTGAGCATCGCGAGCCCAGGCGGTTTCTACGTCGATGATCGGGAAGTTAAGTAACGCTCTCAGTCCCGCGCTGTCGCATTGTTCGGCAGTGATCTCGGGAAAGTAGTAGTTGTCCACTAGCGTCGTGGTCCCGCCCTTCAGAAGTTCTGCGATGGCCAGATCAGAGCCGTCTCGCACAAAGTCCGGGCTGACCATCTTTTGCTCGGTTGGCCAGATATATCGCTGTAACCAGGACATCAGTGGCATATCATCTGCGTAACCACGAAGCAGGGACATCGCCGCGTGGCAGTGAAGGTTGATGAAGCCGGGGAGCAGCACACAACCCGGCAGGTCAATATGCGCCGCCGAGACCACTTTTTGCGCCTCTGCACGGGGGATGATAGCGCCGATATGGTCGCCGTTTAACGCTACGCTGTGAGCGGTAAGCACCTGACCCCGCGGAACGATCGGTACCAAAAAGTCGGGATGTAGGACGGTATCGTACTCAGACATGGATGCTCCTTTATCGGGGCACAGTATACCGTGATGACTCCCCGCAGACGGCGGGCAGCTGAAGCTTCGCACTCGCTCGCAGGGGCGTTGTTTGATACACTCCGGCTTTGTTGTTTTGGGCTGTTCTAGGCCCGATCAAGACGCCGAGCAAAGTAGCCCCAATGGCAGAAAATCCACAGGAAATGGCCCGGGAAATCGTCCCGGTCAACATTGAAGACGAGCTGAAACAGTCCTACATGGATTACGCGATGAGCGTGATCGTGGGGCGTGCGCTGCCCGATGTGCGCGATGGCCTGAAACCCGTGCATCGACGGGTGCTGTTCGCCATGAATGAGCTCAGCAATGATTGGAACAAGCCCTACAAGAAATCGGCTCGTGTCGTGGGCGACGTGATTGGTAAGTATCACCCCCACGGCGACTCAGCGGTTTACGACACCATTGTTCGTATGGCCCAGGATTTTTCCTTGCGCTACATGTTAGTGGACGGCCAGGGTAATTTTGGTTCGATTGATGGCGATTCTGCGGCGGCCATGCGGTATACGGAAATTCGCATGTCCAAGATTGCCCATGCACTGCTCGCTGATCTGGATAAAGAGACGGTCGACTTTGTCGATAATTACGACGGCACAGAACGCATACCTGCCGTTATGCCTACGCGCGTGCCCAATTTATTGGTCAATGGTTCGTCCGGTATTGCTGTGGGGATGGCCACCAATATCCCGCCCCACAACCTCCGAGAGGTGGTAGCGGGTTGCCTCGCCACGCTGCAGAACCCCGAAATCTCTATTGACGAACTGATGCAGTATATCCCCGGGCCCGACTTTCCGACGGGGGCCCAGATCAACGGGCGAGCCGGCATCGTGCAGGCCTATCGCACCGGCCGAGGCCGGATTTATGTGCGCGCCAAAGCGGAGGTGATTAGCGACGCGGGGAAGGGCAAAGAATCGATCATAATCCATGAGATCCCCTATCAGTTGAACAAAGCTCGGTTAATAGAACGGATTGCCGAGTTGGTGAAGGACAAGAAGCTTGAGGGTATTACCGAGTTGCGAGACGAGTCCGACAAGGACGGGCTGCGGGTGGTGATTGAACTGCGTCGTGGCGAAGTGGGCGACGTGGTGTTGAATAATCTTTATGCCCAGACCCAGCTACAATCGGTAGTGGGTATCAATATGGTCGCGCTGGTTGACGGCGAACCTAAGGTACTCAACCTCAAGCAAATGATTGACGCGTTTGTGCGGCACCGACGCGAGATTGTCACCCGTCGAACCGTTTATCTGCTGCGTAAGGCGCGGGAACGTGGCCATGTTCTGGAGGGGCTGGCAATCGCCCTTGCCAACATTGACGCGGTAATCGAGTTGATAAAGTCATCGCCCACGGCGGCCGATGCGCGCGAGGGCCTGATGGCGAAATCCTGGGCGCCGGGTGACGTGATGGCTATGCTGGAGCGCGCGGGGGCTGATGCCTGTCGCCCCGATGAGCTCCCCGAGCAGTATGGTTTGATTGACGAGCAGTACCATCTCTCCCCAGCGCAGGCGCAGGCCATCCTCGACCTCCGTCTGCATCGCTTGACCGGGCTTGAGCATGAGAAACTGCTTCAGGAATACGCCGACAAGATCGCCGAAATTGCAGACTATCTGGATATTCTCGGAGACCCCGATCGATTAAAGCAGGTGATTCGCGAAGAACTCGAGGCGTTGGTCGAGGAATTCGGGGACGAGCGCAGAACGCAGATATCGGATTCAGCGCATGACCTGACGGTCGAGGACCTCATCACCGAGGAAGACAGAGTCGTCACCATATCCCACGGTGGCTACGCTAAAACCCAATCACTGACCGATTATCAGGCCCAGCGTCGGGGTGGCACCGGAAAGAGTGCAACTGCCGTTAAAGAGGAGGACTTCATTGAGCACCTGCTGATTGCCAGCACCCATGCCACGATCTTATGTTTTTCCAATCTGGGCAAAGTGTACTGGCTTAAGGTTTTCCATATTCCACTGGCCAGTCGCACTGCGCGCGGACGTCCGATGGTTAATTTGTTACCTCTTGATGAGGGGGAGCGAATTACGTCGATTCTGCCTATTGAAGGCTATGAGACTGATCACTACATCTTCATGGCAACCAGTAAGGGCACCGTGAAGAAGACCGATATGAGCCTGTTTTCGCGCCAACGGAGCGTAGGTTTGCGGGCAATAGAGCTGGACGAGGATGACGTATTGGTCGGCACGGCAGTAACCGACGGTACGCAGGACATCATGCTGTTTTCCAGCGAGGGGAAGGTGGTTCGCTTCCCAGAATCGGCGGTGAGAGCGATGGGGCGAACAGCGCGCGGTGTCAGGGGCATTCGATTGGGGGAGGGGCACCGGTTGATATCACTGCTCGTGCCCCAATCGGGCAGCAAGATCTTGACCGTCAGCGAGAATGGCTACGGCAAGCGATCCGAGACGACGGAGTTCCCTGTGAAGGGGCGCGGCACCAAAGGTGTTATTGGCATGACAACTTCTTCTCGAAATGGACCGCTTGTAGGCGCGGAGCAGGTTTGGGATGGAGATGAGATCATGTTGATCTCCAATCAAGGAACCGCCGTTCGGACCCGCGTTGAAGAGGTCAGTGTTCAGGGTCGAAATACGCAGGGTGTGAGAGTCATCCGCACCCGCGATGGTGAGCTGTTGGTCAGTGTGAGCCGCATTGCCGAGGACGATGTGGAAAAGGGCGCCGCTGCCGATGGAGAGGCCCGCGATTCGCAGCCCATTCCCACAGTCGCTGAAGGTGCCATCGATGAGGGTGGAGAGGGCGCCGACGAGTGAGTCGTAGCCATAACTTTTGTGCGGGACCCGCCGCACTGCCTCTGCCTGTCCTGAGCCGGGCGAGAGACGAACTGCTGGATTGGGCGGGGATGGGTTCCTCGGTCATGGAGGTCAGCCACCGTAGCGCCGAATTTATCGCGGTTGCCGAGGGCGCAGAAGCCGCGTTGCGGCGGCTGCTCGATATCTCAGATGACTATGCGGTGTTGTTTTTGCAGGGCGGGGCGTCGATGCAGTTTGCCGCCGTGCCGCTGAACTTGAGTGCGCCAGGTCAAAAGGTCGACCAGGTCGTCACCGGACAATGGTCCAAGAAAGCGTTGGACGAAGGCCGCAGATTCGCGGATGTCCATGTGGCAGCAAGTTCTGCCGAGCAGAATTTCTTCATGGTGCCGCCACAGGAAGAGTGGCAAACGCATGCGGACGCCGCATACCTTCATTACTGCCCTAACGAAACTATCGGTGGTCTGGAGTTCGACTTTGTTCCTGAGGTCTCGGTACCGCTGGTTGCAGACATGTCCTCGACTATCTTGTCGAGGCCTGTGAATGTTGAGCGGTTCGGTGCCATCTATGCTGGTGCCCAGAAGAATATTGGTCCCGCAGGCTTGTGCCTTGTGATTGTGCGCCGGGATCTTCTCGGGCGCGGTCGGGACGGAACGCCCGCAATGTTGGATTGGCAGATCGCGGCAGATAGCGACTCCATGTACAACACGCCTCCCACCTTTGCCATTTATCTCGCTGGGCTGGTGTTCGAATGGCTTGAGGCGCTGGGCGGATTGGCCGAGATGGCCAAAATTAATCGCCAAAAAGCAGCGACGCTCTACGGTGTTATTGATGCCAGCGACTTTTACAACAACCCCGTTGAGTCGCAAAGCCGTTCTCTGATGAACGTGCCCTTTACCTTGGCCGATGCCGCCCTCGATACACAGTTTTTGCGAGAGTCAGAGGCCGCGAGCCTCCTCAATCTGAAAGGCCATCGATCGGTCGGCGGAATGCGCGCGAGCTTGTACAATGCCGTGGAGCAGGCCTCGGTTGAGGCCTTATGTGACTTTATGAAGGATTTTGAGCGACGCTGCGGCTAGTCGACCGAGCGAGGGCAGATCCCATGGATCCTGATCAGCAACTTAGCCAAATCAGACAGCGCATTGACGAGATTGACTTGCGGCTTCTGGAGCTCATCAGTGAGCGGGCCAAATGTGCACAGCAGGTGGCTGAGGTAAAGCTGCAGGCATCACAGTCCGACGAGGCGGCGCCGCTGTTTTACCGGCCGGAGCGGGAAGCGCAGGTTTTGAGGGCGATTCAAGAGCGCAATCCGGGACCCTTGGCGGGGGATCAGGTGGCGGCGATCTTCAGAGAGCTCATGTCTGGGTGTTTGGCGCTGGAGCAGCCGCTCTCGGTGGCGTTTTTGGGCCCGGAAGGTACCTACTCTCAGGCGGCTGCGATGAAACATTTTGGCCAGTCGGCTGTCCCGCAAGGCCAGGCGACTATCCACAACGTTTTTCGTCAGGTCGAAGCGCGGCTCTGTGATTATGGTGTTGTGCCCGTCGAAAACTCGACTGAGGGCATGGTGGGACAGACGTTGGACTGTTTTCTGGAGTCGCCGTTGCAAATTACCGGCGAGATTGAGTTACCGGTCGTGCACCACTTGCTCGTTTGCGCTGGTGAACCAGGTGCTGATATCTCTCTCGACTCGCTGCGGCTTGTGATTGGACACGAGCAAGCGCTGGGCCAGTGTCGCCAATGGCTCGACAGCCACTTGCCTGAAGTACCGAGAGAGTCGGTGTCCAGCAATGGAGAGGCGGCTCGCCGAGCGGGCAGCGAGCATGGGGTAGCTGCGATTGCCGGAGAATTGGCGTTAAAACAATACCGCTTGATGCCACTTGCCAGTGCTATTCAGGACAGCAGCAGCAACACAACGCGATTCCTAGTTTTGGGCAGAGAGAGCGTGCCGCCAAGTGGGTATGACAAGACGTCCCTGCTTGTATCGGCGCGCAATCGCCCGGGCGCTTTGTTGGGCTTATTGAGGCCATTTGAGGAAAAAGGCGTGAGCCTTACACGCATTGATTCTCGTCCGTCAAAAACAGAGAAATGGACCTATGTTTTTTACATCGAGTGCGAAGGGCATCTGAGCGACCCGGTGATGGCCGATGTGATTGCCGAAATTGAAGAGCATTCGATCATGCTGAAAAAGCTGGGTTCTTACCCCCGGGCACCGATTTGAATCCTCCACCGGTTGAAGAATACACGGTTGCGTTCCTCGGGCTGGGATTGATCTCTGGCTCACTGGCGGGTGCGCTAAAAGCTGCGGGATGGCGCGGGCAACGGCTGGGTTGGGGCCCCAGAGCACCTTCTTTGGAGAAGGGGCGCGCGCTGGGTTTGATCGATGATTTCTCTCTGGACCTTGATGAGATCCTCGCCGCCGCTGATATGGTCGTTGTTGGTGCTCCACCCAAAGCGACCGCGCAGCTACTCCCCGAGGTCATTGAGCGCGCAGTCCACTGTGGCTCACCCGTTGTCACCGACATGGCCAGTATCAAGGGTTTCATCGTAGACAGTGTGCAGCAAGCGTACCCGGGGTTTATCCCCGGCCATCCAATTGCTGGAAGTGAGCATAGTGGGGTCGAGGCATCGAAGGCGGACTTATTTCAAGGTCGAGAAGTGATTCTCACACCGCTGGCTGATTCGGATAACGGCGCGCTGTTGGCGGTCGAAGGCATGTGGAGGGCCGCGGGGGCGAGAATTACCCACATGTCGGTGGCAGACCACGACGCGGCGTTGGCGGCCAGCAGTCATGCGCCACATATGCTGGCTTATGCGTTGACGGCGATGCTGGACGACCATGAGCTGCTGCCGATAAAGCATGGTGGCGGTGCGTTGCGTGACATGACCCGTATTGCGGCGTCTGACCCGGTGATGTGGCGAGACATTGCCTTGACTAACCGCGACGCGCTATTGGATGCGATGGATGCACAGGCCATAGAGCACAGCCGGTTGCGCGCCATGATCGACACCGGCGATGGTGAAGCGATGGAGCAGTATTTTCTCCGTTGTCGGCAGGTGCGTCGCGCCCACGACAGTATTTTGAATCCCTTGATGTCCTCAGATGAGGATCAGTACTGATGCATTTCTATGTGGAACCAGGGGGTACGCTGGCGGGTAGTATTCGAGTGCCTGGCGATAAATCCATGTCGCACAGAGCCATCATGCTCGGCTCTATCGCCCAGGGAAAAACCCATGTCAGCGGGTTTCTGGAGGGTGAGGACGCGCTTGCGACCTTGAGCGCCTTCCGGAGCATGGGCGTGACTATCAGTGAACCCCAATCGGGTCGACTCACCATACAAGGCGTGGGTCTTGGGGGGTTGCAAGCACCCCAAGGGACCATGGATTTGGGTAACTCCGGTACCAGCATCCGGCTCATGGCGGGTCTGCTTGCAGGTCAGTCATTCAGCAGCGTAATGACTGGCGATGAGTCATTACTGCGTCGCCCCATGGCACGCGTAATAACGCCGCTGTCACAGATGGGCGCTATGATCCATTCTCGCGAGGGCTGCCCACCGCTGGAGATCACGGGCGGTCGACAGTTACGCGGACTCCATTACGAGTTGCCCGTGGCCAGCGCACAAGTTAAATCGAGTGTGTTGTTGGCGGGGCTGTATGCGGAGGGCTTTACTTCCTTGGTGGAGCCCGCGCCCACGAGGGACCACACGGAGCGTATGCTTAGAGGTTTTGGATACGATGTGCAGGCGTCGGCAGGCGTCATCGGCCTTGAAGGGGGCGGAACGTTGCGCGGCACAACGGTTGATATTCCAGCTGATATCTCTTCTGCCACCTTTTTTATGGTCGGGGCATCTATTGCTGAGGGATCCGACCTTGTGCTGGAGCATGTGGGCATCAATCCCACCCGCGACGGTGTGATCAGAATCTTAAAAGCGATGGGTGCTGATATCACAATGAGCAACGAACGTGATGTCGGCGGCGAGACGGTGGCGGACCTTCGCGTCCGTTCAGCGCCACTTAGGGGTATTGAAATCCCGGTGGAGGAAGTTCCTCTGGCCATTGATGAGCTCCCTGCGATTCTGATTGCAGCGGCGTGTGCCGAGGGCGTGACTGTGCTTCGTGGCGCGGAAGAATTGCGGGTCAAGGAGAGCGATCGAATCGCCAGTATGGCTGAGGGGCTGACCCAGCTGGGCATTATCAATATGGTCTATCCCGACGGCATCGAGGTCACCGGTGGCAAGATGAGCGGCGGCGTCATCGCGACTCACCACGATCACCGTATCGCCATGAGCTTTGCCATGGCGGGGCTGCGCGCCTCAGGTCGCATTAAAATCGCGGACTGCGCTCATGTGGCGACCTCTTTCCCCGGCTTTGCGGCACTGGCGAATCAAGTGGGTCTGCGACTCGAAGTTGCCGGCACATGACCATATCGGCTCCTGTCATCTGCGTAGATGGCCCCAGTGGCGCAGGCAAAGGCACGCTGAGCCGGGAATTGGCTGCGCGTCTCGGGTGGCACTTGTTAGACAGTGGCGCGCTATATCGCGTGCTGGGTTTTGCCTGTCGGCATCGGGAGACCCCTCTCAGTGAAGAGACGAAGGTGGTTGCGATGGCGCGCCAGCTCGATGTCGCCTTTGTGCCTACTGCCGCTGGCGTATCTGTTTTTCTGGGCGGCGAGGACGTTAGCTTGCCGATTCGCACTGAAGACGGTGGTCGCGATGCCTCAAAAGTAGCGGTGTTACCAGCCGTTCGCGAGGCCTTGTTGCAACGGCAGCGAGAACTCGCGGTATTACCGGGACTGGTGGCGGATGGTCGCGATATGGGGACCGTCGTATTCCCCACTTCGCCGTTGAAAATTTTTCTCACCGCAAGTGCCAAAGTGAGGGCGGAGCGGCGATTTCACCAGTTGCGGGGCCAGGGGCAGAGTGTTAATCTCGCGCGCCTTCTGAATGACATCGAAGAGCGGGATCGGCGCGACAAGTCGCGTAGCGCCTCTCCTTTGGTGCCTGCCGAGGATGCAGTAGTGGTCGACAGTTCAGAACTGTCGTCACACGCTGTGCTCGAAGCCGTGCTTCAACTGGCGGTGGACAGAGGGATAGTGAGCGAGACTTCGGAGTAACGGCTGGACCCCGCCGGAGCCTCAAAAAAATAAACCCGACCAGGTCTTGGGGTCGGCAGGAGTGGTTGCACTCCGCACATCGGGAATACCATCATGAGCGAATCCTTCGCCGAACTATTTGAAGAAAGCCTCCAAACCGTAGACATGGAACCAGGTTCGATCGTGACCGGCGTGGTTATCGATATCGATAATGAGTGGGTCACGGTTCATGCAGGTTTGAAGTCCGAAGGGGTGATACCCCTGGATCAATTTACTAACGCCAATGGTGAGTGCAGTCTCAGCGTGGGCGATGAAGTGCAGGTTGCCCTAGAGACCGTAGAGGACGGATTTGGAGAAACCAAACTGTCCCGCGAAAAAGCCAAGCGCGCTGAAGCCTGGAAAAGCCTCGAAGCCGCCCACGTCGCTGAGGAAGTGGTGATGGGTGTGATCAATGGCAAGGTCAAGGGCGGTTTCACTGTCGATATCGAATCTATTCGCGCATTCTTGCCCGGCTCTCTGATCGATGTCCGGCCGATCAGAGAGACCACACATCTCGAAGGCAAAGAGCTGGAATTCAAGGTCATCAAGCTGGACCAGAAGCGCAACAACGTTGTGGTATCGCGCCGTGCTGTTATGGAATCTGCAAACAGTGCCGAGCGAGAGGAGTTGCTGGAGAACCTGCAGGAAGGACAATCCGTTAAGGGCGTCGTCAAAAATCTGACCGATTATGGTGCGTTTGTTGATTTGGGTGGGGTAGATGGCCTGCTGCACATCACCGATATGGCCTGGAAGCGCATCAAGCACCCCAGTGAGATCGTGGAAGTCGGCCAAGAGATGGACGTCAAGATTCTTAAGTTTGACCGAGAGCGTAATCGCGTCTCGCTGGGCCTCAAGCAGCTGGGAGAGGATCCCTGGGTACAGATTACCGGTCGATATCCCGAGGGTAGCCGTTGTGTCGCCAAAGTCACCAATCTGACTGACTACGGATGTTTTGCTGAGATTGAAGAAGGGGTAGAGGGTCTCGTCCACGTCTCTGAGATGGATTGGACCAACAAGAATGTTCATCCCTCCAAGATCGTGCAGCTCGGCGACGAAGTTGAGGTTATGGTCTTAGATATCGACGAAGAGCGTCGCCGTATTTCTCTCGGTATCAAGCAATGCACCCAAAACCCATGGGATGCCTTTGCTACAGATCATGCCAAGGGCGACAAGATCTCGGGTAGCATCAAGTCGATCACCGATTTTGGTATTTTCATTGGCCTCGATGGCAACATTGATGGCTTGGTCCACCTGAGCGATATCAGCTGGAACGAGACCGGCGAGGAGGCCGTTCGTAGCTACAAAAAAGGTGACGAGATCGAAACGGTGATCTTGTCTATCGATCCAGAGCGCGAGCGCATCTCACTGGGCATTAAGCAGTTGGAAGAGGATGCTTTCTCGCTTTATGTCAGTGACAACGATCGCGGCAGTTTGGTCACGGGGACTGTCACCGAGGTCGATGCAAAGGGCGCCACCATAAAACTCTCCAATGAAGTTGATGGGTACCTCAAGGCGGTCGATATCAGCGTTGACCGTATCGACGACGCACGTTCGGTACTGAGCGTTGGCGAGACCGTTGAGGCGAAGATCATTAATGTGGATCGCAAGAATCGCGGCTTGAGCCTGTCGATTAAAGCGAAGGACATGGATGATGAAAAAGAGGCGGTGGCGTCTCTCAAAGAGCAGGATGAAACCTCCTCACCGGGCACGATCGGCGATTTGATCAAGGCACAAATGGACGATCAGTAAGGGTTTACCCAGTCTACCGAGGCCGGCCTTGTGCCGGCCTTTTTTATTCAGTTTTTGCCCGGCGGACCGTCTAAAAAAGCATTTTAAAATTAGGGACTTGCCAATGAATGAGGTGTCGGCCAGAATATCGGTGAGGATAGTCGGAGCGTAGCTATGACGCGTAGTGAATTGATCGATTTGATGGCCGAAAGTCAGAGCCAATTGAGCCCCAAAGATGTAGAGCTGGCGGTCAAGTTGCTGATTGATCATATGGCGGAGACGTTGTCCTCTGGTCAGAGAATCGAGATTCGGGGTTTTGGCAGTTTTTCCTTGCACTACCGCGAGCCGAGACAGGGCCGTAATCCAAGAACCGGTGATGCCGTGTCATTGCGGGGCAAGCATGTCCCTCACTTCAAGCCCGGAAAAGAACTGCGCGAGAGGGTCAACCGAGCCGTCAGATCGGGGTTTTGATCAATGCAACTCCTCAAGCGCGGGCTGATGCTCATTACCGGCATATTGGCGGTGGCGCTTGGGGGGATGTTTACCGTTCAGAATACCGAGAAGGTGCCGCTGGATTTACTGGTCGTACAACTTCCGCCCCAGGCGTTGGCGATCTGGATCTTGCTCGCTTTGGCGGTAGGCGTTTTATTGGGCTTGCTGTCCAGCGCCTTACTGCTGATGGGTCGCGGTGCCGAAGTTCGGCGACTGCGCAAGCAAAACGATCGGTTGGTGACGGCTGCGGGAAGCCAGTCTAGCGATGATCCTAAATAACGCGCTACTACTACTTCTTCTGGTGCTGGCCATTGCGGCCGGTTGGACGCTGGCCAGGGCGGGTTTGCGCTTTGGCGGCCTGGAGCAGGCGCAACTTCCCTCACAGTATTACCGCGGGTTTAATTTTTTACTCGATGGTGAGGAGGAGGAAGCGGTAGACGCCTTTACCGAGGCTTTGGCGGTCAACGAGGACACGCTCGATACGCATATCGCGTTGGGTAGCGTTCTACGTAAGCGCGGCGAGGTGGATCGAGCCATCAGAATCCACCAAAGTTTATTGGCGCGCCCTCAGCTCACAGAAGTGCAGTTGCACCAATCTCATTTGGAATTGGCCAGAGATTTTATTGCTGCGGGCCTCTACGACCGTGCCGAAACATTGCTGCTGGACCTGATTAACCAGTCTTCGGATCTGCGCCAAACTGCCCGGAGACATCTGCTCGAAGTTTATGAAGCTCAGCGTGACTGGCAATCAGCGGTCTCAATAGCCGAAGCACTGATTGACGTATCAAAGGACGAGGACTCAGCGGCAGGTAATCAGGGCCAGGCGGCACATCAGCTTCGGAGTCATTATCTCTGCGAACAGGCAGAGGCCGCATTGGATAGCGGTGATGCAATCGGCGCTCGTCTGCTTTTTGAGGACGCGTTACGAGACAATGCCGAGGAGCTTCGCGCGCTGATAGGACTGGCCAGATTGGCACTGTCCGAGCAGGACTTGGATCAGGCACTGCGGCAATTTGAGCTGATTATCGACAGCGGTCGCGCAAGCTCGCCTGATCTGTTGTCACTGCTTTCTGAGATTTGCTCAGAACAGAGCGATCCAACGCTGCAACTCGATTGCCTCCGCCGTTACTTCGCGAGGCAGCCCTGTTCGCTTTTAGCTCGCGCCCTGGCGCAGCAGCTGGAAATCCACGAGGGCAAAGCACAGGCGCAGTCTTTCCTGCGTTCAACCTTGGAGGACCACCCCTCAGCCTCAATTGCTGCCTCTCTCTTGCTCGGTGAGACAACAGCAACGTCGCCCTGTCCTGAGCGGCCTATTCTCGAAGCTTTCGCCGACGCGGATGCCGGATACCGCTGCGACCACTGTGGTTTTTCTGGTAAGTCACGACACTGGCGCTGCCCAGGCTGCAGACATTGGGACTCGATCCATTATCTGGGCGCCTTCCTAGAGCATCCCAATGGGTGATGCCGGACCAAAAATCATTGTTGCGATGGATTTTTCCTCAAGCCAGGCAGCGCTGCGGCTGGCAGACCAGCTCGACCCCAAAATGGTGCGTCTCAAAGTGGGAAAGCAGTTGTTTACCTGTGCCGGGCCAACGGTGGTGGCTGCGCTGCAGGATCTGGGGTTCGAGGTATTCCTAGATCTTAAATTTCACGACATTCCCAATACCGTCGCTCAGGCGGTAGCCGCTGCGGCAGATCTCGGCGTGTGGATGGTCAACGTGCATGCAACGGGTGGCTCGCGCATGATGTCAGCTGCCCGTGAGGCCTTGGCTAACCGCGCTCAGAGACCGCTGCTTATCGCGGTTACTGTGTTAACCAGTATGGCGCGGGAGGACCTTGCGGAGCTCGGTTGGGATGCGGCGCCTATTGAACGAGTCACGCATCTGGCGCAGCTGGCGGCAGCCTCAGGGTTGGATGGCGTTGTCTGCTCTGCCGCCGAGGCCGCTTTTTTGTCCGAGCGACACCAGAGTGGGTTTTGTCTCGTGACACCCGGTATTCGCCTGGCAGGCGACGACGTGGGTGATCAGAGGCGGATCGTGACGCCGGTCGCGGCGATTGCTGCCGGTGCCACCCACCTTGTGATCGGGCGTTCAATTACTGATAATCCGGATCCAGCGGGCAAAGCCCGTGAAATCCAGTCTTCAATTAACAACTTAGCTGCTCATTAGGGCTCAGGGATAGCCCCTGATCTGCGCAAATAAAAGTGGCTCCTCCACAGTAAGTGTTGATTCCGCAACCGGGATCGACTCTCTTTAACTCGTGGAGCACTATCTATGAATACACTGATTTCTAACACCGGGCTAACGGAAGAACTGCGTGCAAGGCAAACGGGGCAGGGTAGCCTTTCGCTGGGCAATTACCTAAAAGCTATTATGTTGAGTCTTGGGTTGCTGGTGATGGGTTTTACATCAGCTCTCGCCACGGCGAATGAGCCCATAAATATCAATTTGGCAAGTGCTGAGGTAATGGCCGAAGCCTTGCACGGCGTTGGCATAACCAAAGCCCAACGTATCATCGAGTATCGAGAAACCCATGGGCCCTTCGAGTACATCGAAGAGTTGGCTGCGGTTCGGGGTATCGGCCTCGATACGGTGGAGAAAAACCGCGATGTCATTCGCCTTCAGTAAACGCATGGGGAGCCGGGCGCCTTGTTGTTACTGACAGGCGCTACGGGCTATTTGGGGAGTGCTGTCGCGGCAGCACTCTCAGCTCGCGATCTTCGATTTCGATACCTCGGGCGGAAGGAAGCGCCGGTTTTTGGGGCCGACTGGGTTCCCTTTGATTTATCCGATATCGGGGCAGTGGTTCCTGACGTCTTCAAGGATGTGAACGTCGTGATACATTGTGGCGGCCTCGCGCATCGGGCGGCGGCCGAGCAGGATTACGAGCAGGTTAATGTGAACGCCAGTAAAGCATTGGCGCAGCTGGCGAAAAATTCGGGGGTACGCCACTTCATCTACCTGAGCTCCCTAAATGTTGTTTCAGCGGGCTCCGCCGATCCGACAGCCTCTCCTGAGGCGTTCTCCCAACCAACCGAGGCGTATGCACGCTCTAAATGGCTGGCGGAGTCGGCGCTTTGGCAGATATGCTGCGATGACGACATGGCACTCACGGTGATTCGACCAGCGCTTATGTTTGACAAGACGCTAACCGCCAATCTGGCGACTCTGGAACGGGTGTTAGGCTGGTGGCCCTTTTTGTTGCCAGAAACGGGATGTCGTTCGCTCGTGGGAAGACCCGACGTGGTCAAACTGATTTTGGCATGCGCAGGGGGGAAGGCAGGCGCGCCTGTGGGGCAGTCCGTGATCGCCGCGACAGATGGTGGATGCTACAGCGCTCGATCCATCTCACGATTATTGGCTCCCGAGCGAAGCCAAAGGGTCGGAGGGAGTTTTTCGATGCCGCTGTGGTTTTATCAGTCGGCGTGCTGCCTGCTGGATTTGTGGCGAAATACATCGCAGGGGTCCACCGTGTCTGCGCTGACCGCTAGGCACTGGTGCGGCAAGTTACCCGAAGTGATTGGATGGGAGCCCTCACTCACGCTCAAGACTCGGCTGGATAGCCAGTAAGTGATGTTGATACTTGTGATGATGGGTCTCACGTCTTTGGCCGGTCTATGGGCCTTTATGCAGGGGGCGCCTGGTTTGGGATTGGTGGACCGGCCCGACCCCCGGAGCTTGCATACTGCGCCCACCGTGGTGGGCGGTGGTGTTGTGCCTGTCATTTTGATGGCTGGCTATCTCTTTGTATTTTCTCCGATGGCAGGCGCCCACGGTGTCGCTTGGTTACTTCTGATATTGGGCACCATTGGCCTGAGCGATGACAAGTGGAGGTTGTCCAGCGGGCCGCGGTTTGTGAGTTACCTTCTGGCAGGTATCGCGCTTCCCTGGCTTCTGCTCCCTATCGCTCAGCCCATGTCTCCCATTGCGTTGATCGGATTGTTGGCACTGGGGGTCGGCGTGGCCTGGTGTATCAACCTGTTTAATTTTATGGATGGCGCCGATGGGTTTGCGACGGTCCAACTCCTGTGCGTGTCGTTGGGCATGGGCCTTATTGCTAAATTTGGTCCGATCAATGCCGAGGCGTTGGTCTGGTGCTGCGGGGCCCTGCTCTCCTGCACTTTACCCGTGCTCTTTTTTAACTGGCCCCCCGCTAGGCTGTTCCTCGGGGATGCAGGTGCGATTCCATTGGGCTTTTTTTTGGCTGTGCTGGGGATTTTGGCGGGCTCCGCAAATGCCTCGATGGGAGCAGCGTGGTTCATTCTGATGATGCCTTTCTTAATCGATTCCGGCGTCACCTTGTGTTTGCGTCTGCTATCAGGGGACCCGCCGCACATCGCTCATAGAGATCACGCATATCAGCGTCTGGTTCTCAGAATCGGCACTCCACTTCCCGTGACGTTAGGGCTGGTGGTACTCCAAGCCGCATGGCAGTTTCCTTTGGCAGTGACGGCCGTGAATACTGAATTATTCCCTCCGCTTCTGGTACTTTTATCAGCCATTCCGTCCGTTCTGATTCTGGTCTACTCGCGGTCAACGCAGTAAACTCACCCCTCCATACGAGGGCCTGCATCGCTGTGTTGATCGGGCCAGAACCGAGAGAAATTTATGGTGAAGAAAATCACGTCGCGATTTCGCGCGTTGGGCCTCATTTCTCTCACCGGCATCGTCTTGCTTTTCGAGAGACGCGCGCTTCCTGACGCTTACCGGGTCGCGGGCTGGGTTGTGCTTGACCTCATTATTGTCGCAGCTGCTCTGTTCGGTGCGTTGCAGGTGAGTCTGGCGACGCCAGCTTCGGCATTCCAGATGTTGTCACTGTCCACCCTAGTTTTGCTTCTGATAGCGACCGCGGTGATTTTTTCGTTTCATGGGCTGTATCGCTCTGTCATCCGGTATATGGGGCAACAGGCGGTGTGGAGTTTGGTGAAAGTCGTCAGTTTGTCGACGTTGGTGTTGGGTGCCTTGATCTTTTTGACTTCTGCTCCAGTGCCTAAGGCGGTACCCGTGGTGTATTGGCTGTTTCTTTTTTTCGGCGTTGGCGGCCTGCGGTTGGTTTCTCGTGGGCTTCATCAAATCAGTGATCAATCTGATGTTCGCTCCGTGATCATTTACGGCGCCGGGGACACGGGCAGACAGCTGTTGAATGCTTTGAATCACGGTTCCGACTATAGGGTCGTTGCCTTCGTGGACGACAATCCGGCGTTACAAGACACCGTGATCAATGGCCGTCCGGTTCTGGCAGTTGAGGAAATTGCTGATCTGGTGGCGGTGCACTCGGTACGTCAGGTGCTTCTGGCCATTCCTTCTGCATCACAGGAACGTCGACGCGACATTATTAATTCTTTGGTGGATCTGCCAGTACGCGTGCGAACCATCCCAAAAATATCGGAGTTGATCTCGAGTAATGCGCTGGTCAATCAGATTCAGGACGTCGACCTCGACGATCTCTTGGGGCGCGAGCCCGTCCCCCCGCATCCTGAACTCATCGATCGATGTATCACCGATAAAGTAGTGATGGTAACCGGTGCTGGGGGCAGTATTGGCTCAGAGCTGTGCCGTCAGATTTTGGCATCCTCGCCAAAAGAACTCGTTCTGCTGGATATTTCCGAGTTTGCCTTGTACAGCATTGATCGCGAGATCAAAGGCATTTGCCAGCGGCAGGGATTGCGCTTTCCGGTCGTCACCCTGCTGGGGAGCGTGCGCGATGAGCAGCGGCTTGAATCTATTTTCAGAACCTTTGAGGTCGACACGGTCTATCACGCCGCGGCATACAAACATGTGCCCATGGTGGAATACAACGTAGCCGAGGGCGTAGCGAATAATGTTCACGGGACCTGGAGCGCCGCATGGGCAGCACATCGCGCCGGCGTAGATACGTTTGTATTGGTGTCGACCGATAAGGCCGTGCGACCTACCAATGCCATGGGAGCCTCCAAGCGATTCGCCGAGCTGATTCTTCAGGGCCTCTCTCAGATAGAGACCGATACCCGCTTTTGTATCGTGCGTTTCGGGAATGTGCTGGGATCTTCAGGGTCCGTTGTGCCATTGTTCCGGGAGCAGATTAGTGCCGGTGGACCAGTCACGGTGACCCATCCCGAGGTCTCTCGTTACTTTATGAGTATTCGAGAGGCGTCGCAGTTGGTGCTGCAGGCAGGTGCTTTGGGTACCGGCGGCGATGTATTTGTGCTCGACATGGGTGAGCCGGTTCGCATTGTTGACTTGGCTGAGCGCATGATTCATCTCAGCGGCTACGACGTTGAGCGGGATAATTTATTTGGCGAGCACATCGGCCTCGAATATATCGGCCTGCGACCGGGAGAAAAGCTGCACGAAGAACTGCTGCTGGGGACCTCTGTAACCGGCACGGGTCATCCGATGATTATGCGCGCGGAGGAGGAGTCCTTCGATTTTGACGTCATCGAAGATGCCGCGCACCGTTTGTTGAGAGCCTGCGCGGAAATGGATCTCAACGAAGTCACCGCCATACTCACCAAATGTGTGATGGGTTTTTCCGGGCACGAGCCGCGACATGACTATGTGTGGGTAAAGCAGGGTCGAGTCGGCAAACGCGTGCGAAAAGTGCTCGAAGGAGAGAACGTCACGCCAATACGGGCCGATTTAGTGGGACCTCGCCAGCACTCCACTCACCAAGGTGACTAGCCTTCCGTCGGCATCGCGCCCGAACGGTGACCGCGAGCTGACACCCCACTCTCTCGACCATTCATTCACGCAATGTCCCGCATCAGCCTTGAGAGTTGATCAGCGAGAGCCACTTCAGTAACGTCTCGGGCTCATTCATTCGAGCCCAGGCTCCGAGGCGCACCATGTCCATGATCGTTAACCGACGTGATGTCGATTTTTACCTTGATGAAATGTTTGATCTAAATGGTCTGCTCGCTAGCGAGCGCTATGCAGATCATGATCGCGACAGTATCACGGCGATTCTGGATTTGGCCCAGCAAATTGCCGAGGAAGCCTTTCTGCCTTGCGCAGCTGAACTGGACGAGTGCGAACCGGTTTTCGAAAACGGGAAGGCGATTACGCCCGCCGTATTAAAAACCTGTCTGGAGACCTATGTGCAGGCGGGGCTCCCCACCGCGACGTTTGATACAGCGCATGGGGGTATGCAGCTTCCAATTCTGGTCGCCAATTTTATGCAGGGAATGTTTCAAGCCGCGAATGCGCCCGCTGTCGGCTATGTCTTCCTCACTCAATCCAATGCCCATATGTTGCAGGCGTGTGGCAGTCAGGCACTGTGCGATCGGTTTTTAGCGCCGCTCATTGAGGGGCGTTGGTTCGGCACTATGTGCCTGTCTGAGCCCCATGCCGGTTCTTCACTGTCAGATATCCGCTGTATGGCGGAGCCCAAGGGCGATGGCGCTTATAAGCTGACCGGCACGAAAATGTGGATCTCCGGAGGCGAGCAGGATATTTCAGAGAACATTGTGCACATGGTACTTGCACGCACACCGGATGCGCCCCCGGGCGTCAAAGGCATTTCACTCTTTTTGGTCCCCAAAATCCGAGTCGAGGACGACGGCTCGTTGGGTGTGCCCAACAACATTGCGCTCGCGGGCCTCAACCACAAGATGGGTCAACGCGGCACGACCAACACGCTACTCAACTTTGGTGAGGGCGGCGAATGCCTCGGCTATTTGGTAGGGGAGGTAAACGAAGGCCTCAAGAATATGTTCCATATGATGAACGAGGCGCGTATCGGTGTGGGTATGCTCGCCACCATGTCGGGGTTGGCAGGCTATCTGTACTCGCTGGATTACGCCCGCAACCGTCCGCAGGGCCGGCATCCGGGCGATAAAGATCCAAATAGCCCGATGCTACCCATCATTGAGCACGCCGATATCCGACGCTTGTTGATGGAACAGAAGGTTGCGGTTGAGGGGAGTCTTGCACTGCTGTCTTATTGTTCGCAATTGGTCGATCGACAGCTCATCGTGAGTGACCCCGAAGCATCGCAGCGTCTCTCGCTGTTGCTCGAGTTGCTCACGCCCATTGCGAAATCCTGGCCTTCTGAATACACGCTGGAAGCCAATAAGCACGCCATTCAAATTCTGGGTGGCTACGGTTACACCCGCGAGTACCCGGTAGAACGGCTGTATCGCGATAACCGCCTGAATCCGATTCACGAGGGCAGTCACGGCATCCATGGCCTCGATCTATTAGGCCGCAAGGTCAATCTGGCGGGTGGTGCAACGCTCACAATAATGGAACAAGAAATGCAGCCCGCTTTGGAGGCGGCCGCAAGGAACGAGACGCTTGCCGCTATGGGTGACTCGCTTGCTGACATCTGGCAGTTGACCAAGCTCACGATCGAGACCGTAAATCAGCAGGCGGATACGGTCACGCGCCTTTCCAGTGCCACGCCGTTTCTGGACGCTTTTGGCCATGTGGTCATTGCTTGGCTGTGGCTGCGTCAGGCATTGATTGCTCAGCAGGCGCTACAAAACGGCGCGCAGGCAGACACCGATTTTTATGAGGGCAAAGTTGCCGCATGTCAGTTTTTCTATCGATACCACTTGCCGCAGGCAGCCGAAAAGCTTCGCTATGTGGCGTCTCAGGATCGATCGGTGCTCGACGCACAGGCCCGCTGGTTTACAGGCGTTTAGTAAGTGAGTTTGCTATTGCCGACTGGCTCGCTGAACTCGCAGAGCAGCGCGAGCGCAGCGAAATGATGGGCCCAGCCAGTTGAGGTGGAGTTTCGAGGAGCGCGGTTTCGCGTTGACCGCAAGGATGCATTTCCCATGAATTACGCTTTTCTGAAGCTGGGCACCGACGATCTTCAGCGAGCGCTTGGGCTCTGGCGCGATCACATGGGTCTTGAGGCGCTACAGGAGCAACCTCGCATATGACCTGTAATCTAAAAACTATCCCACAGGCCAGGGAAGAGGGCGAGGGCGTTCTCTCGTAAGATTTTGCGGCGCAGGCGCGCTCGTTCAGGTGTGTCTGTTGTAATCAGGACCTTCGCTAACGACGCTGCAAGGTGATAAAACGGCCAATCAGTGCCAAATAGCAGCCGATCGCTATTGATACGCTGAATCATGGTTTCCAGCATGGTGAGACTCTGCCCGTGGATACCCAGCCAGGCATTATTGTACCGGGCTGCCAGGGCAATCATGGCTTCACTGTCCCGCGCGCCGGCATGACCCAGAATAAATTGCAGCTTTGGGAATTCAGCCAGTGGGGCTTCGTAGTGTCTCGGCATGGCATACCGGTGTGACGACCGAGGCTCAATACCGGCTCTGCCCCCATGAAAAAATACGACCAGTCCCAATGCTTCGGCCTCAGCATAAATGTCCATAAGCGGCCACTCGTCAGGATAAAAACGCTGGACGGTAGGGTGGAGTTTAATGATGCGTCCACCGCGAGCTGCGTCGAGGCGCATGCGCTGAATCGCGTCGTCAGACCTTGGGTGCACTGACAGGCCAACGTGCAGACGCTGGTTTGCGTCGCTGGAATTGACGGCAGCGGTCCAGTCATCGGTCAGATTATCGCCAAAGGGGAGTCCAAGTTCGATGGGAAGTAACATGGCCTGCTGTATTCGCATCGAATCCATTTCCCGAAGCAGGTTGGGAATGGTCTGTGTTTTCGCAAACTTGCTGCCCCAGGTCGCCTGAGCAATCGTGCTCATTGTGAGATCATCGAGATCCTGCTCAGAGAAATTGCCATTGATGTACACATCGAGGTCCAGTGGGCACCCCGGTGTCTCCCGATCGCAGTCGAGGAGATGTTTCACACGGGGTGTGGCGGCCTGCAGGTCAAGGTCTGGCTGAAAGAGAACGGACATACCCAGATGGCAGTGAACGTCGATTGAGTCGGGCACATCAGGATCTGTGAGCCGGAGTAATCCGTCAGCGTCCAATCCAAACCACGGCAGGTCCGCCAGTCCCCGATAGCCAGCGTATACGTGACGACCGTAAGGTCCCTGTCCACGTTTCGCATCCTCAATCGAGCGTTGTAGCGCCAGTAGTTCGATGTCGGCCTGTGTGTAACGCCCTGGCGGTACTGGATCGCAGCCACTTAGCCCCAAACCAAGGGCAGCCATGGAGCTACCCAGCACAAACTGTCGCCGGGTTTGCTCATCAGGTGGACGCTTCATCAGAAATTCCCTCCCGCGTAGACGTCATCCTGCACCGCAATATCTCACGCGATTGAATATGCACCGGTTAACCCGAGGGGGGCGCAGTGGTCAAAGTATAAGAAGTATAAATGGGGTGTCGAGATTGACTGGTCGTTTAGAAAGTGGTCGTGTAGGTATAAGATCATAGATGTAGGCTCAGAGAGTGCCTGCGGTGAGCACTCGCATTGCTGGTCTTTTAGATCTTTTTCGCTCACCTTCGAAACCTAGCACGAACAACTTCATACCAACGAATTCCTCAGTGGCATCCTTGCTGATTGAGCGCTGTTGAACCGGATTCCTTACCAGCGAAAAGAGGCAATGCGCCCCAGGGCCCCCTCTCTTGATGCTTTGCATCAATTCACCTTGTCTCAGGTGGCGCCCGGGTTGGCGGTACCAAGAGGGGTCGGGCAGGGGCGTCCTGTTCCTTCTCGCGAAGATGAGCCAGGATCCTGTCGATGATGCCCTGATCCTCAACGCAAGCGATGACTTTCAACGACCCGCCACACCGGCCACAGGCCTCTATGTCAATATTGAAAACCCGCTTTAGGCGTTGCGCCTAGGTCATAGCAGCATGACGCTCGATCGGGTTCTTTACTTCCGCGTTTGCGCCCATCTTGGGTGCCTTCAGCCGGCAATTTTGCAGAATCTGTCACTAACATAAGCAATTATGGGGACCCTGACCTTGCTGTCTCAACTATGGGAACCTACTACCCCAAGATGACGCAGTGTACGCTCGAGACATTCAATGCCGGCGGTGTGCCGGCGTGTTTTGCCGATCCACGCAGTCCGCCGGAAAGAGGCCCGATACAGACTGTGCCCATAACGCTGTGGAGCACCTTTATTGCGTCAATAGGACTTCTAGCACTAGCCTTTCAGCGGTTACGAACGGGATCATCCACCGCCCTCTAACTAGTCTGCCCAGTTAGGTGCTACCTAGCCGCAAACTGATGCTCCACTATGCTTTGTAGCCGGGCGCCCCGCTCTCACTGGCTAGTCAATGCTTCTTGTTGTATTTCCAGCTTTTGTTGATTTCATCTCTAGTAAGCGGGAGTGGCACCTCCCGCGAATGAACAGGCCCGACCCCATGCCGCCTTGGGAGTGGAGAAGGCGGTAGCTTGAAATCTCAGCTCCCTGCGCTTTAATAAAGCCATAGGGGGTTCTCATGATTCGATTGCTCACAGCGGTTTTTCTCTTTGCCAGCTTCAATGCGGTGGTCGGAGTTAAGACCGAGACGGGGTCTCGCAACCTCTTTGCGAGTTTGGCCCTAATTTCTGCAGTGATGGGGTTCGTGGGCTTGCCGAGTGACGTGAAGGCATCCCCGTCAGTTTGGTCTTTAGCCCCAGTGACTTTTTCGAATGGGCAGGTGTTGTCAGGGAGCTTCAGGTTCGATAGCTCTAGATCTGCTGGCGCTCAAATCTACAAAGTTGATCTCACCTACTTCGATGGGGCGACAGATCATCAGCTTACAAACGTAGAGTATGCGACAGAGAACCGGCTCATTGTGTCGAAGGCGGGTGCAAATACGCCAGGTGCTGACCTCTACGCCATCACGCCCGCGCTTACAGACCAAGGGGGAGACGTTTCCTACACAGCTTATGTGGGCATTTTTAATGGCGCTAACCTGTCAGGTGTTATGGCTGTTGATGCTCAGGATCAAACACAATCAATCACCCGCGTCACAGTTGTTGGTTGAGGCTGAACATCGATCTGAGTTGCCCCTGAATGGCGACAGTCCTCTGGAGCGCTCTTCTCTAGACGCTTGGCAGTCTCTAACAACGACTTGATTACGTGGCCTCTCCGGTGCGGGAACTTCAAAACTTCTGCGGTCAAAACGCCTCTCCAAAAAAGCTTGAGCCTTTTTTAGCCGTAGCAGATTTGGTTGAGGGGTTTTCAATACATTCGAACACCACTGCCCGAATATGCTGGCATCAGCTAATTGGCCACCGCGCACCCCCTCACAACAATATTCGTAACTCCAGCCATTTGTCGCTCACTTAAAAGATGATCGATCGATTAGTCAGGAGCATCTGGTGACGGTGAAGAGTCGACTCTGACTATTTAAAGGTGATCAGGGTTAATCTAAATTTCATATCAAGTCTCTCGCGGTTGTCACTATGCTCATAGGGTCCACTAGCTAACTTCATTACTTCCTTTAACAAAAGTTGTGATACCGAGGACTCAAGATCATGCACACCACGCATGTTGGCAGCTTGCCACGCGGCGATGACCTCTCATCGCTATTGATTGCAAAAGATAACGAACAGCCCTATGACGAGAAGCGCTTCGAAGCCGTGGTTCAGGATTCAATTGACCAGGCAGTTCAGAAACAGGTGGCAGCCGGTGTCTCCATCGTCTCCGACGGCGAGATGGGCAAGGTAGGCTATTCAACCTATATGACCGAACGTCTTGAAGGGTTCGGTGGTCATGTCGACCGAAAACCGGCAAAGGATCTGGCTGCGCACCCAGATCTGGCAAAGAAACTTGCTGCCATGATGGGTTCGCAGGAGTTTGTCCGAGCATCCTGTATCGGGCCGGTAAAACTGAAAAACCTGCAGCCGGCGTTTGACGACATACGCCGCTTCAAACTGGCTCTGGAAAGACATGGAAACGGGGTGCGTGCCTTCATGAATGCCGCTTCCCCGGGGTTGATTACCGCATTTCAGCAAAACCGGCATTACCCGAGCCATGAAGCCTACCTGACCGACCTAGTGGCTGCGATGCGTCCGGAATATGAAGCCATTATTGATGCTGGCCTTGACATTCAATTTGATTGCCCGGACCTCGCCATGGCGCGGCACACCGGCTTCCAGGATGCCAGCGATCCAGAGTTCATTAAAATAGCCGAGGCCAATATCGAAGCCTTGAATGCCGCTACTGACGGCCTTCCACGCGAACGTATGCGGATACACATTTGCTGGGGTAACTACGAAGGGCCGCATGACTGTGACATACCACTCGACAAGGTGATTCACCTGCTGATGAATGCCAATCCATCGACGTTGTTGTTCGAGGCAGCTAACCCGCGCCACGAACACGAGTGGACGGTATGGCAATCGGCGGACATTCCGTACAATAAGATACTGGCACCTGGCTGTATCGATACCTGCTCCAATTATGTGGAACACCCACAGCTGATCTCACAACGGCTGCAGCGTTTTATTGATATGGTAGGCGAGGAGCGTGTTATCGCCAGCACCGATTGCGGCTTTGGCACCTTCGCGGGCTACGGCAAGATTGACCCAGAGGTGGCCTGGAAGAAACTCAGAAATCTTCGCGAAGGTGCAGATCTGGCGGTAAAAAAAGTCGCCTAAACCATACTGCTCTGGTATTTCAGCTCAATACTGCCCTGGCGCTCGGCGATCTTCCACTGACCATCGACCTTCCGCAAACGGTCGGTAAAACTGCCGACCCGTAGGTCTGCATGCGCAACCGCGGGACGCTCGAACGAGTTTTCGCCCGACACTAATAGCACCCGGCTTCTAGCAATGACCTGAAATCCGGAGACAATGTCGTAAACGGTGTTTGCCAGCAGGTGGCAGGTCAGCCGCGGTGGCCGGGCTAGCAGCGATTCGAGGATGGCTTCTTTGCCAAGGATCGGATTATCCGGGTCACTGGGTCTCGCCAGCACCGCTTCCTGACAAAAACACTCGATATAGGCGTCCCAGTCGGCACGATCAAGCAATTGAGCTGCCCGACGCAATAATTGTTCACAATGCCATTCAATCAGGAACTGTTCGTTAACGTCCATTGGAGTTTCCTGTGCTCTGTGGTTCGGTTCAGTTTACCGCTACGGTTTAAGTTTCGCGGTACTCGCGGAGATGGAATGCCAAAAACAAGAGAAGTCCGCACGCGCTCAAAAGATCACGAGTCTTAGATCCGACAAAATACATCTTTGAGTGTGTCTACTAGTCAGTAAGCCTCTTTTTAAACCCACCCTCTGATGTATCTGGCGGGTAACTACTGCGACAGTGACATCTGGTCTACACCCAAAACTTCCTCAACTCCTGCACCCACATGTATACATATACGGATGGGGGTATGCTCACCTGCCCCGCCCCTTCTTGACGATGCTACATTCTGGGACTTAAGCGGGGTGATACAGCGTCGCCAGTCACCGATTTATATGGGTTGGCGAATGTGGGTTCAACTCCCGTCCGCTCCGCCATATTCCTCAAAGCCCCATAACCGCTTAAATGTGGCCTCGATTTCAACCATCTTAAATATCAGACCTGAACGGATCTCAACAAGGCAGGGGGCCAAATGAGAAAGTAGGACTCCGCTCACTGGCGACTAAGGTAAGCATCGGCTACTGACAAATGGCTAATCAGTATATATGCCTATGAACCTATAACCACGAACTCGTTGTCCGCCAGCACACCGTAGGACCGGCTCCATATTAAAATATCGACATGGGTGTAAACGATC